>FTKD01338475.1_pt1 | contig 330629 bp, 308 predicted proteins | sample 1658191 | NCBI WGS metagenome assembly FTKD01 (sample SAMEA3914808, study PRJEB12502) | metagenome | biome: forest; material: soil | place: Canada | collected 2011-08-03 | depth 0.3 m
CTAGTACAACATCCCGTAAATAGGTTTAACTATTTGGATCGAGATACGGGGCAAGCAAGTCAACGACCAATGCCGTGACTTCGGGGAGATCTCCAATGCCTGGCAGCGGCTCCCAACGACCGGTGTGGCTGCGGAACGCTGACTCGTAGGAGTTGCGTCCGATCTCGGTCAGGCGTGCCACCGTGTCGACGGTGTCGTCGCGGTTCATCTGGATGAGCAGATGCTTCCCATACGGTCGGACCGTGGCGAGCTCGTGCCCGGTGAGCTTGGCGAGTTCGCGCTGCAACTCAGCGGCTTTTCTTTGTGCGTCGAACGTTGGCATCGTCTTTGAACCTCAGGGGTTCGCCGGTCTGCAGCTCGAAGCCGGCGAATGTCCATTTGAACGGCTTGGGCACATGATTTCGTTGCGCCATGAAGGCCTCGGTGCGCTGGCGCAGATGCTCGATGGATGAATGACTCGCATGTCTCAGGACACGGCGCGAATAGATGCCAAAGAGCAACTCGATCTGGTTGACCCAACTGGCGTGCAGCGGCGTGAAGTGGAAGACGAACCGTTGATGGTGTCGGGCATTGAAATCATCCCACACCGCCTGCGCGCGATGCGTGTTGAGGTTGTCCCACACGATGTGCACGGTGCCCGTCGGATAGGCCTGCGCGACCTCCTCCATGAAGGCCACGAGATCGTCTTGCGTGCGCCGATCAGTGCAACTGCCGATGACGCGCCCCGAGTGCACGTCCATCGCGGCGATGAGCGCCTGCGTGCCGTGGCGGATGTATTCGAACTCACGACGCCGTGCTCGACCCGACTCCGGTGCGCGATCGGCGTGCTTGCGCTCGATGGCCTGGATCCCGGTCTTCTCGTCGACCGACAGCACGACCGAACCCTTGGGGGCCTGGCGATACAGCGCGCAGATCTCGTTGACCTTTTGCCGGAACTGCGGATCGGGACTGTGCAGCCACTGCCGAACGCGGTGCGGCCGCAGATCGCCTGATTGAAGGATGCGTTGCAAATGGCTGCGACTGATCTGCTTGACCACACCGCGCTCAACGGCGCGGTCAACCAATTCGTCCAAGGTCGGCGTCGCCCGGCCCTTCAACTCGGCGGGCTCGCAGGCCAGCGCCAGCAACTCCAGGCGTTGCGTCTCGCCGATCTGCCTCGGTCGACCCGAACGCGGGATCTCTCGCAGGCCTTCGACACCACGCTGGGCGAGTCGACTACGCCAATGCGAAACCGTCTGCACGGAGACACCGAGCGCCTCCGAGATCGCTGTCGTCGTCTCGCCTCGGTGAGCCATCAGCGCGATCTGCGCTCGCATCACTTGGCGCTGCTCCGCGGTTCCTCGGCGGGTCAACAGCTCAAGCGACTTGCGCTCCTCACGCGACAGCTTGATCGTCTGCGCTTGACGTCCACGGCTCATGCCTGAAGTTTATCGTCACTCCCATTTAAATGAAAGTTACTTCAGGGATGTTGTACTAGTGTGTCCGACAACAGAATGAATTCCTGGCGCGTGGAACTGCACTTCTGCCCTGTTTCCGTCAAGAAGTCGATGCCTGCCTTCCACTCGTCCTCGGTCAGCCTGACCTCACGCACAAAGTCATGCAGGTGGGTGACCAGTGAAGTCAAGATCTGCTTGAGCCTGGCATTGTCGGTGCCAGCGAGGTTCTCGAGAACCGCCGAGGTAATCGTATTTTCGTCGATGTTTCTCACGCCTATTCTCCACGTACGGACAAGCGCCGTTGCACCGGGAAGAGCCCCGGTTGCCTGCGCTGTTGGGCCCATCCTGCCAGAGTGGCACGGAGGATCAGCGTCACGAGGATTGCAAAGAAGCCCAACCCCAATACGTCACAGGCAATACAACCCGCTAGCCAAGCCCGCGCCGTAGCCGACATGCGCGAATGTCCGTTCCTGGCGGCTTGCAGAATTCTGCAGAGGCCCGCTCCTCATCAAGCCAGCTCGATCCTGACTTGTTTCGAGTCACTTGCGATCCTACGAAGTGCCTGAAGAAAGGCGCCGTCGCGTAGTGGTTCGAGGGCGTCCGTGTTCGTGAACCTCACTGCACATTCACCCGGCCAACCAGGACCACCATGAAGAGCATCCCAGAATGCATCAAGGTTGCGTCCAAAGTAGCCGGCGCCATCAGGCTGGGATGCCAAGAGGTATGCCCTCCAGAACTCCGCTTCGCTGTTGACCTCGCCACAGTCGATGGTGATAACTCGCATATCCGTCAGTCTACGATGACATCCAGGCTGCTCCGAAGCGGTCACTCCCGACTGGCAGCTTCTGGCCGGCTGCAGGCGCTCGAGGTGAACCAACTGGCGTGGCTCATGCAGCCAGCGCAAACGGCTGGATCTCTTTGGCGATGGCTTTGCCGTTCTCCATCTCGGCCACTCGCAACTCGTAGGCTGCCTGAAGGTTCAGCCAGCCCTTGGCCTCGCTGCCGAAGTACCGCTCCAGGCGCAGTGCCGTATCAGCCGACACGCCGCGCTCGCCCTTGGTGATCTCGCTGAGGCGCGAATAAGGCACATGCAGAGCAATGGCCACGGCGCGCACGCTGACGCCCATGGGCTTGATGTAGTCCTCCAGCAGGATTTCACCTGGGTGGACAGGACGCATACCGTTCTTGAACATGATGCACTCCATTGCTGTTCAGGATTTGAATGCCAGTCGGGCTGGGTTCAGTGTGGGTCTTCGATGAGGACGTCATAGGGGCCGCTCTCACCCCACTTGAAGGTCAGCCGCCACTGGTCGTTGATTCGCACATGCCAGGCACCGTCGTATTCCTTCAGGTCGTTCCCTGGCGGGGCCTTCATGAAACTCACCGAGGGCGCCGCGTCGAGCTGGGCCAGTTTGCGTTCGGCTACGCTCTTGATGTTGACGAACCGGCGACACTTGCCTGTGGTGAACAGGCCCTCCGTGTCGGAGCAGGCGAACGACTGGATCGGCATGGGAGAGAGCTTACCTGTTAACCGGTTAACAGTCAATTCGACAGGGATGAAAGCTTCGCGCAAGACGCGCCAACGACACGCGGTTTGTCCCGCTCAGTGGACTGCCCGGAACCCGCCGTTCGCGAACCGGAGGCAATGTCCGGCAGAAACGGCCACGAGCCAGCGTCGCACGTCTCCGAAGCCGACCTATGTAACAGACCGGTATTGGCCGACTGGAGACGATCGGCTCCCCTGATGGAGCGAAGCCTCTGACCGTGATGATCACATCCGATCAAACAGTAAGGCGTTTGACGAAGCGCTTGCGCACCTCAGCAAAGCCGGCACGTTCATAGAAGGCATGTGCCCGGACCCGCGCCTCGCTGCTAGACAGTTCAATGTGACTGCATCCTATGGAGCGCGCGAAGGCCACCGCCTCCGACAGCAGCAGAGCTCCGGCACCGTTGCCGCGAGCAAGTTCGTCGACAACCAGTGCCGACACTACCGCCCAGCACGCCGCCTCATGCCAAGGTGCGAGCACATGCATCACCAGCACGCCGACGATACGATCGCAATCCTCGGCTACAAGCACCTTCGTCGCCGGATCGCTCACACCAACTGCGACGCGGCTGCGGAGTACGCCCTCCGCGGTCTCATAGCCGAGTTGGCAGAACAACGCCGACATGGCAGGAACGTCGGCAGTCATGTCGAAGGGGCGAACTCGCAGACCAGCGGTAGCGGTCTCACCAGGCATATTCATTGGGAAAGTCTACCTTGCTTACCGCAACCAAGATCGCAAGCTAACTCGCCCGAAAGACGACATACGCGAACGACTGCACCTGGCCGATCAGTACCGGCGTATCAGGTCTGGTGAAGGGTGCCCAACGAGCGCCGCATCTAATTCAGCTTGCCGGATCGCGGCTGAGGTAGTCAACGAACGCTCGCAAAGGCGTGGGCATGTAGCGCCGGCTCGGGTAGTACAGGAATGGGCCGGTGAATGGCCGAGCCCAGTCCTGCAGGACTGGCTCAAGGGCGCCGCTGTCCAGGTAGGGCTGTAACCACTGCTCGAACAGGTTGATGATGCCAACGCCGGCCAGCGCAGCGTCAACGGCGAGGTCTGTCGTTGCGCCGATGCGTACGATCAGCGGGCCGCTGACCTCAACCTTGAGTACTTCGCCGTCCTTCTCGAACTCCCACGGCGTCATCGCGCCGCTGGCGAAGCGTGCGCGCAGGCAAGCGTGCCGCAGCAGATCGCGCGGATGCGCGGGGCGCCCGTGGCGCGCGAGGTAGGCCGGCGAAGCTGCGGTCACGGCACGCTGCCAACGCGGGCCAATGGGTACAGCGATCATGTCTTGCTCCAGACGCTCCTCGTACCGGATGCCGGCGTCGCAGCCGGCGGCAAAGACGTCTACCAAACCTTCCTCGGCGGTGACCTCGAGCCGGATGTCGGGGAAAGCGGCCAGGAACCCGGGCACGATGCGAGGTAGCACCAGGCGCGAGGCGCTCGTGGGCACATTCAGCCGCAGCGTGCCGGCTGGGCGGTCCCGGAAGCCGTTGACAACGTCGAGTGCCGCATTGACCTCATCCAGCGCCGGGCCGAGACGCTCGAGTAGACGGGCCCCGGCCTCAGTCAGGGTGATGCTGCGCGTGGTGCGGGTAAGCAGGCGCACGGCGAGCCGACTCTCGAGCCGGCGTACGGCCTCGCTGAGCGTGGACGCGCTGCTCCCGGTCGCGCGGGCGGCATCACGGAAGCCCCCCGCGCGCGCGACGGTCACCAGCGCCTGCAGGTCAGCCAAGTCGGTCGCCATTGTTCGGTTTTCGGTACAACCCGTGTGGATTGAAGCATCTTATCGCACAGCGATCGCGTCAGTACATTGGCGGCCAGTCCCTCCACAACACAAGGAAGCACCATGCTCGATCTCTCCACGGCAGGCACCTTCATCCTCGGCGACCGTGCCGTCAAACGTATGGGCTTCGGCGCAATGCAACTCGCCGGCCCGGGCGTCTTTGGCCCGCCGAAAGATCGCCTAGCCGCATTGACGGTACTGCGGGAGGCGGTAGACCACGGCGTCGATCACATCGATACCAGCGACTTCTACGGCCCGCACGTCACCAATCAGATCATTCGCGAAGCACTGCATCCGTACCGAGACAACCTGGTCATCGTCACCAAGGTCAGCGCCAAGCGCGACGACAAGGGCGGCTGGCTGCCTGCCACGTCGCCTTCGGAGCTGAGGCAAGCGGTGCATGACAATCTTCGCAACCTTGGGCTTGACGTGCTGGAGTTGGTGAACTTGCGCAGCATGCTGGACGTCCATGGCCCCAAGGAGGGCTCGCTGGAGGAGCCATTGACGGCCCTGGCGGAGATGCAGCGGCAAGGGCTGATCAAGCACATCGGCTTGAGCAACGTGACGCACCAGCAGGTGATCGATGGCCGGAAGATCTGTCCGATCGTGTGCGTGCAGAACATGTACAACCTGGCGTACCGTACGGATGAGGCAATCGTCGCGGCCTTGGCGCGCGATGGCATCCCCTATGTGCCATTCTTCCCGCTTGGCGGCTTCACACCGCTGCAGTCGACGACGCTGTCCGAGGTCGCCCGAACCGTCGGCGCGACACCGATGCAGGTAGCGCTGGCTTGGCTGCTGCAACGATCGCCGAACCTGTTGCTGATCCCCGGCACCTCGTCAGTCGCGCACCTAAGCGAGAACCTCGCAGCAGTCGAGCTGAAGCTCCCGGCGGAAGTGGTTGGAAGACTCGACTCCATCGCCAAGGAACAGACGCCAGCGCAAGGCGCCAACTTTGAAGCGCATGTTTAGACTACCGAATAGCCGTCACTGACGACAGGCAGGAATTGGCGGCCGTCTGCTGCCGCACACCGAGTCCGGTGTGACGTTGGACCAGGAGAAGCATTGTGGGCGCTGTCAAGGCGTTTGCGGCGCATTGAGATAGTCCCACACCGTCGAGATCACGACGGAGCCTTCCCCGACGGCCGATGCGACGCGCTTGACCGAGCCGGCCCGGACGTCGCCGACCGCAAAGATGCCGGGTTCCGACGTGGCGTACGGCGAGCTGCCGCCGACCGCTTCGCCCGTCATGACAAAGCCCTTCGGGTCCAGATCGACAAGTCCCGTGAGCCATTCGGTGTTCGGTGCCGCGCCGACCATCACGAAGACACCGCAGACCGGGACCTGGCGTGTCGCGCCATCATGGAAGTCGCGGATCGTGACTGCCTCTAGCTTGGCCGTGCCGTGAAGTGCCGTGACCTCGCGCGCGTACTCGATCGAGATCTTCGGATTGGCCTGGAGGCGGCTGGACAGGTAGTTCGACATGGACGCGGCCAGAGAGCTGCCGCGGACGAGCACTCGGACGTGGCGAGCGAAGCGGCTCAGAAACATGGCGGCCTGACCCGCCGAATTGCCCCCGCCGATGACCACGGCTTCAGCATCTCGACAGAAGCGCGCCTCGTTCTCAGTGGCCGCGTAGTAGATGCCTGCACCTTCGAATTCGGCCGCGCGATCGAGTTGAAGACGCCGGTAATGAACACCGGTGGCGACGACGATGGCTCGGGCCCGGACGCGCTGACCGCCCTCGAAGGTACTGCAAAAGGCGCCGTCCGCCAGGCGCTCCAGTTTGACCACGCGCCGCGGCGTGACAAAGCGGGTTCCGAACTTCATGGCCTGCACTTCGCCGCGCCAGACCAGGTCCGCGCCGGAAATGCCCGTCGGGAAGCCCATGTAGTTTTCGATTCGGCTCGACATCCCAGCCTGCCCCCCAATGGCGACATCCTCCACCACGAGGGCCTTCAGGCCTTCGGCTCCGGCGTACACGGCGGCGGCAACGCCCGCCGGGCCACCACCGACGATCACCACTTCAAACGCATCCTCTTCGGGTAGGTCGTAGCTCAGGCCAAACAGCCGGGCGACCTTCTCCGGTGTCGGATCGGTCACCACCTGGTCGCGCCCGAAGATCACGGTCGGTCGATCCGTCCTGATCCCGCACGCCACCGCGAGCTGCCCGGCGTCGGCACTCCCGAGCGCGTAGGAGGCGAATGGCAAATGGTTGCGACTCGCGAATTCGGCGACGCGTTGCACATCGCGGTCCATTTCCTCGCCCACCAGCGCCAAGGCACTCCAGCCGACCTCCAGCTGCCGGCGATGTCGGGCAGCCAGTACCGTGATGATGTGATCCGACATCTCGGGGATTTCGGACATCAGACGGAGCATCGCGGCACGGGGCACCTCGATCACCCGGGTATCGCAGACGGCGCGCATGGGCATCGACCAGGAGCCACCGCTCAGGAAGCCGATCCCGCCCATGAACTGCGTCGGGCCGAGCGTGAACGGCATGAAGCGCTCCTCGGTGAACGGATTGACCACTTCGACCTCGCCGCCCACGACATACGTGAAGCGATCCATCGGATCGCCATGTCGTGCGAGGAGCATTCCCGCGCGGTAGTCCACTTCTGTGCCGGCTCCTCGCAGGGCCCTGACGTGCGCTTCTGCCAACGGCGTACGCTGCATTTCAGTCAGATCGCGGCCGATGCTTTCCATTGCAAACTCCCGATGGTCTGGTTCAGTGCCTCGAGACGAGCGACGTCGCGAGGAGCGTAGGGTCGCATTCCCACCGAGGCCATTTGTGGTTTGTCAAGTGACGGTGTGGATGATGCCTTGCTCGCTCGGCGACCGGAAAGCCGTCCTCGGCGACCGGCCGGTAATGGCCGACATGCGTCTTCATCGCCACTGACAAGGCCGGGCTACAAGGCCCGGCCAGTTGCCTGACGTCAAGCAGCCGGTGCGGCGATCGGATCAACTGGTGCTGCCGCGGCCCGCTTCGACGCAGCCGACTTCGGCGCGGACTTCTTCGCAGCTGCCTTCTTGGCTGCAGGCTTCTTCTTCGCGACCGCGGATGCGGTCTTCACCTTGGACACCTTCTTGGCAGGCGTCACCGCCTTCTTTGCGGCCGGCTTCGGAGCCTTCTTCGCAACCTTGACAGCCTTCGCAGCCTTGGCTGAAACCTTTTTCGCGGCGGCCGGCGCCTTCGCTGCGGCTTCTGGAGCTGCACTCTTGCCGACCAGGAAGGCATCGCGATTTTTCGCCCCGGCGATCCAGCCCGGCGCGCGACCGAATCCGGACCAGGTCTTCCCCGTCTTCGGGTCGGCATACTTGGCCACCGATGCGGTCTTCGCCTTCGCCTTCTTCGCAGCGCGCCTGCCGCCGACGGCCTGAGTCAGGTGCTCGATGGTGAGATTGAACTCGGCCATGATGTCCTTGACCTTGGCGATCGCTGAGGCCATTTCTTCCTTCGCAATGCGCTCGGCTTTGGCCTCGAGTGCGGCGATTTGCTTCTTGAGTTCGGTGAGTTTGGACATAGGCTTTGAATGAAGGGAGGAGCTGAAGTTTAATCGGCCGCAGCATATCTGGCTTAAATCGCACAGACGCAGCTGATATGCCGGAGGTTCCAGACCAACTGCAACAAGGCCGAACATGCTGCCCGCAGCATGCCGGGCAGAAGATTCGAACTACACGTCCGTTTGCTCGGAGATCTCAAGCGCGTCGTCGACCTCGATGCCGAGGTAGCGAACCGTGCTTTCGAGCTTGGTGTGCCCCAGCAGCAATTGCACGGCACGCAAGTTCTTCGTCTTCCGATAGAGCAGCGTGGCCTTCGTGCGCCGCATGGTGTGTGTTCCATAGGCCGCCGGGTCGAGCCCGATTTCCTCGACCCAACCCTCCAGAATCCGGGCGTACTGCCGGGTTCCGAGGTGCTCCGAGCGGTGGATTCGGCTCGGAAACAGATAGTCATCGTTGGAAAGGTCGGCTGTACGGATCCAGTCCTCCACGGCCGCGCGCGTCGCCGGTGTCAGTTCAAACTGGACGGGGCGCTGGGTCTTCTGCTGCATGACGACGGCTCGAGAGGCGACGCGCTCGCCATGGCAGACGTCCTGCACCTTCAGCTTCACCAGGTCACAGCCTCGAAGTTTGCTGTCGATACCCAGGTCGAATAGCGCCAGTTCTCGAGCCCGATGATCGAGCTGCAGACGAACCCGGATTGCCCAGATCTCCTTCAGCTTCAACGGTGCCTTCTGACCGACCAGCTTGCCCTTGTTCCAGGGCGTGTGCGACGTAGACTGGGTGGCAACTGTTTCCATGGGGAACTCCCACGAGTTGAGGGACCCCAACAATGAACTTCGCGAAGACCTCTCCGCAGTCAGGGACTGGCCGGACTTGATGCCGATGACATCGCGAGCGAGACGTCCTTCCGGTTGGCCTTCTTCGACGTAGCGTTCCGGGCCGCGGAATCGTCGGTCGGCGCCGATAGCCAGGCGGCCGGGCCCGACGGCTGGTCAGCCACATTCCTAGCAATGCAAGAGCACAAAACTAGGATGACCCCGAGGCAAAATACTTCGAAGCAAGCACCTTGGCTTGCCGCATGCCCACTTCGGTCAGGTAAACGGACTCAGCTCTGCCCTTTGGGTCACTGATGAGACCCGCTTCATAGAGGCGATCCATCGCCCCGAAGTTCAGGCGCTTCCAAACGCGGCCATTGTCAAATTCGAAAGCCCCCAAGAGGGCCAGGATGGCCTCGTCAATCTTGCCCTTGTCGTAGTCCATGTCTTCACCTCTCTGGCGTGTGAAGTTGGCGTGACATCGCATCTGCCACGAAGCTCCGTCGACGGCGCTTCGATCTGGCCGACTCCCCGGGAGCGGACGTTCGCGACCGGCTGGTCATGGCCGCGTGCCGCCCAGTGGCGGTCGGAGCGATCGTAACACCATCGCGCCCGTGGGAGGTTCATCGAACCATCGTGAGCCAGTACGGCGCATTTGCGACGCCGACCTCGACGGCGATTGCAATAGCCAGAGAAGGTGGCGCGGCACGTCGGACGCGAGCTTCCGCCATCGTGCCAAGGCCTCGAATGAACAGCTCGAAGGTGCGTGCGGCCGGCATCGCCCTCTCCCAGCCGAGTTCGTTGTCCAGCGCCAGCACGCTTCCGTCTTTGAGGTTTAGCAGGATGACATACGGATCCGAATTGGCGATCACCAGTAACTCTGCTGGACGACCGCGACGACCATTGAGCACGGCCAGGTGGTTCAGGTAGTCGCCATTTCCACAGAACGCTACCGGCCCGAGCGTGAACCTGCCCAAGTCGTAGGCGCTCAGGAACTCCCTGAAATCCGCGGGCAGCAGCATGCCCAGGCGCTCCTCGAAGGAGTCAATCGTGTCCTCAGGCAAGCCCCGGTCGATCAGGCGCAGGCCGGTGAGGCCGCGCGCCTCCAAGGGCAGAAAGATCTTGTCGAGATCCCGCTGAATCTCTTGCATTGTCATCAGCGTCATGTCCTGCCTTAGCGAGAGTATGTAGCCGGTGTTTGTCGCTCCGCGGAGCGGCGGGGCAGCGTGGCCGAAAGCGGTCGGTGGCGACCGGCTGCTTGTGGCCGATCAGCGACTCCAGGAACTCGAGGCATCATCATCATGCAGGGATCAACCGCCGCTCTGCGTTCATACCCGGGGGACGTTCGATTCGTCGACGCCAATCTTCCTCAACGTGAGCCGCGATGGTTGGCATTCCGACAGCCGCATGCAGATCTTGTTGCGCCTGCGGCACCGTCCATTTGTCGAACAGCCAGGAATCGGATGAGCGGAAATAGGCTTCGAAAGCCGCCGGCACATGTGCCAAGGTGATCTGCGTCTTGTCCTGCAGGACCTGAACATCGATGACCTTGAACAACTCGTTGGCACCAAGGGTCGCCAGTCCCCATTCCGACCGCTCTGACAGCCTGCTCAGGCTGCGAGGAGCAGACGAGACGACGACGAAGCGCGTGCCGCCGACAATGCCACCGAGGCGCGCGGTGCAGTCAAACACGGTGGCCTCGCGAAACATCGCGCCGACTTGATATTGCACAAGCTCGTCACGATTCAGGTTCGCGTCACGGTAGAGGTACTTGGAGCTCTTAATCAGTTCCTTCAGAGCAGCCACGAATTCTGGCGTCCGGAATTCCGGAGCAAAATTAGCGACGGACATCGATTGCTCTCATCATTGAAGTTTTGGGTTGCGCCGGTAATCTAGCCTACCCCAAAGCGTCCGGTCATAACCGACCGGTTCTGGCCGAGTCCCGCCTGGAAGCGGTCAGTCGATCGTAGCGCCATCGACCAGTTGCGGACTTCCTGGAAAATACCGCGCATGACGCTCGATACGATCTCTTCGCGATCGCGCTTTACCGCCGTCGCCCTCACGCTAACCTTGGCGTTGTCCGCCGTTGCCATGGCCCAGCCCGCGTCGGAGGCCGGCCGCTCGCCCTCGGCGAGCGCAGCCTCGGCGACACAGCCGGGCGATCCGCTCATCCCGTTCGGCTTCGTGTTCGGCCGCACGACCAGGGACGAGGCGCTTGCGGCATGGGAGGCGGCCGATGTGGTGGTCACTGGCCGCGGCCACGCGGGCGTCGGCGCGGGCAGCGGGGTCGACGGCCAGTCCACGCTGCCGGTCGACCGCATCTTTCTCATCGACGTGCACGCGGTACCGTTCTTCGGCACCCGGCCCGCCCGCTTCGCGTTCCTCGACGACAAACTGTACTCGGTGCAGACCGTGCTCAGCCGCACGCTCCTCCCCAACCAGCGGGGCGACAACTCGCAGAGCCTGTCGCCGGAAGAGCTCAGGGCCCTGCAGGCCGACCTGCGCGAGCGCTTCGGGGCGCCGACCCGCACGGCCCGCGATCTGATGGCCGGCAAGGAGCCCGACATCATGGAGTGGAAGCTGGGCGCGCGCACTCTGGTGCTGACGACTAGCGCACTCCCTGGCGCCAGGCTCACGCTGACCGACCCGGTGCTCGCGAAGAAGGCGAAGCAGGCGAGCGACGAGGTCTGCAAGCAGTTCGTAGCCTGCGCAGGCTACGGCCGCAATCGCCGCTGAACATCGCGACCAGCCCGCAACGCAAAAACCTCGGAAGATTGCTTCGCCGGGGCTTCGGTCAGCTGGCGGCGATGACGTCGCTCGGGGCCAATGTGGCCTGCCGATGACCCAGCCTACCCCAAAGCAGTCGACCGCGACCGGCAGCAACTGGCCGATAGGCGAGGCAGGGCGAGCCGCCTTACTCGGTTGAAATCCGTTCGACCCAGACGCTATGCCCGGGGCGGTGCTCTTCCATTGTCAAGACTGCGCCTTGGAGGTCGTCTTGCGCATTCAGGCCTGTGAACGTGTACGAGAAGATCGTAACGTTCCTCTTCAACATTTCGCCGCTCTGCTCAGCGGGCACGGCCTCTCGACCACACCAGACGTGGTCGTCGTCGCCTGCGGACGCCAATGCATCAGACAAACCCTTCGGGGTGATCGCTAGGAAGATCATGGGGCTGAGCCTACCGCAAAGCGGCCGGTCGGAAGTGACGGCTCATGGCCGACAAGCGACGATGTCGCTGCGCCGATGGCTTCAGGGTCAATGACCTGCGGGCGCGACGGTAGTAGCGTTACCACCTTCCACCGCCGCCTTCGCCTGTTTCAGGCCTTCACCGGTTTCCTGGCGGTACAGCTTGATCGCTTCGATCTTCCGGCCAGCTACGACGAGCGCAGCCACCTGGGGCAATAGTGCGCCGGGGCGGCTTGCAGGTGGTTCAGCCAATCCAAGGTGCTTCATGATCGCATCGAGCTGGCGCTGCATGCGCAATTGCTCGAGCGTCGGCCCAGCGAAGTAGGCCTGGGAACCGCGGGCGAATATCACGACGATCGCCGCGATGGCCAGAAAATCGCCCAAGCTCAAGGTGATATTCATGGGAGCAGTTCCTTCAGCGGGTAGACCTCGTTACGAAATCATAGTCTGGGCGCTGAGCGGCACTTCCCCCTTCAGAGGGGCACCTCGACGGGAAGCCGCAGTTCGCCGTCAATCAGGCGCCTGGATACCAGTCATCCGCGAACGTCCGCACCTGGCCGCGAGGCGGCGTTACCGCAAGTGATCTGTAGCACAGTCTTGAAATAGGACGACCGTTCACCCGCGTGGCTTGATGCTTGACGACACTGCTTGCCAAAACCGCGCTGCCTTCGGGTCGCCTTTGGCCTGCGCGCCCTCTGCCAATTCTGCAGCGATGATATGCGCGGCAGGACCATGGCGCTGCGAGAGTTCATGTCCCGATCTGCTGGCCGCGATCCAATCGACCTCCTCTCTGGCAACTACGGGATTTGGGTGAAGTGCGCTCGACGCGCCTTCCGAGTCCGGGTCATCTGACATGCGGTTCAACAACGGGCCGAGAGTGCCATCTTCATTGGCTCGACGCCAGCCACCTTCGACTGCGCGAAATGCCGGCCGGGGCGGCTTTGCCATGGACTCCGGAACGTAGCCCAAACCGCACCGCTCGCAGAACATGCCTCGGATGAACTGACCAGTGGATCCAGGCTCCGCATATTCGGGCTTGAGGTCAGTGACGGCGAACGCTCGGTCGCTCGTCCAGGAGCGCCGCCCATCCCCCAATTGCTCAGGATCACCGCGATTGATCAGCAGCAGCTTTGGCTGAGCGTGATCGACCGACTTGCAGCGCGGACACGCTTCAATGGGTTCGTTCCGCTGCGTCATGGCTCGGGATCCTGAATGTGATGCCTGGTCATCCAAAAGCTGCCGAGGGGACGCATCGTGGAGATCGACGGTAGACGGCAAGGGTTGGCTCAGGAGACAGGCTGCGTACCGCAACGAGTGTAAGGTGCACGCCGGGAAGCAGAAGGGCGCGAACGTCTGGTTATGGCCGGCACCGAGCCTTCGGCTACACACGTTGAGGATTGCGCTTGGTGAACAGCTTGAATCTGATCCCCAGGTACAAAGCGGCCGCCGCAATCGGGTAGAAGGCAAAAATCGCCACGGCGATCTCCGACTTGATCCGTCCCGGAACCTCTTCGGGATCCACGAACGATGCGTAGGCAGGATCGTTCGCCGAATACCAAACCTGGACGTCCTGGCCGATGCTGAGTTGTCGGCAGTCCCGCTTCAGCTGCAGGCCACCCGCTCCGCCGGTGATCGTTTGAGCGTTGGCAACGTACCTGACGAGATACGAACCGTGGTTTCCACAGTCCAGCGCCGTCACGCGGCCTTCAGTGCCAACGAATGGTTGCCTTCCTCTGAATGACTTGAGATCGAACCAGCCGGATATCGCCAGCGCCGAAACCAGGACGGCAGGCAGAACAAATGCGAGTCTTGTATCTCGGGCTGTCATGAATGCGATGGTGTCATACAGCTGTGCATTCTTGCAACGAGGGTCGCTCCTCGCCACACTGCCCTACAGCGGTCGTTCGTGACCGACTGGATTTGGCCCGCGCAGCGACATTTTGAACGATTGCCTCGGGGACGCTCAACAGAGCCCGCAATTGGTCGATAGACCAAGGCGAGGATGACAGACGGCGCATCGCTTGCGCCGGCCCTCCGACGCAATCGTTGCGATCGTCTGCGCGGCGCGCACGCATGTGCTCGTGCGAACCCATCGGCGCCCGCCCTCGCGCCATTCTCTTCGGTCGCGCTCGACCTCGAGCGGGTCCATAGCCTCGAGGCCGAGGAACTCCGAAGCAGCCGGTCGTGAACGGCCGGCCGTGGCCGACAGGAGCCGCCTACGGCCGGGTGCTGTCCCGGTAAATGTTCTTCCAGCGATCGATCGGAACAAAGCTCTCCTCCTTGTCGCCGTCGAAGACGATCCAACCACCGCAAGCTTCCGAGAGGCGCTGCAGCCGCTCGATGTGATCGACGGTGAGATCGCATTGGCCGTAGCGACATGGCCCCTCGACGATTCCGCGCCAGAGCTCGCATTCGAGGCCGTCCATCCAACCCGCATGGTAGCCAGCTTCGGATAGCCAACTCATCGCCTCCGCGAGAGCGCGCTGGTTGTCATTGAGTTCTGATAGCACGGTTTGATTTTGGCGTGGATGTGTCCGTCGGCAATCGCGAAACCCGACGTGTATAACAGGCCGGTTCTGGCCGACTTCCGACTCAACTCGAAATCTAGCAGGCGCTGCTCTCTGGATCGAACGCGGGCGATGCTGATGGCGATGCCACCAATCTGCCGCCACTCGAGTTAGAAGGGCCTGTCCTGCTGGAACAGAACGTCTCCATGACGTCTCGCAGGCCGCGGTGACGATTCGTCCCAGTTCGCGCCGTCCGTGAAACGCACCGGGATTCCGATCAGTGCGTCGGGCCCGAACAAGCGCATGTTCAGCCCCATAGGCGGTGGATCCTCCTGTGGCCCCAGACCTGTCCAGCCGACGGTGGCGCCACAGTTCGGGCAGAACGGAACGGCTAAGCACGGCGGATCGATGTCCGTTCGCACGAACGACTTCGTCGTGCCATTGATCGTGACCTCCGACGGATTGAAGTATCCCGTCAGGGTACCGAGTCGGAAGCAAAGCGAGCAGTTGCAACTGTTCAGGTAGTCAGGCCGTCGCTCAGCTGTGACTGTCACGCTCCCGCAGGGACAGGAACCCTTGATCATCTCGGACCTCTCTCAATTGATTGAATATGGCTCGCTCCCGGTTCAGCTGCCGAAATCTCTGGAAAGATTTCGCCCGAAACAGAAGACGGAGCGCTCAGGCATCCATTCCGAGGCCAGACAGTGACGTTGGACGTGAGGTGGCCGGAACATCAGTGCTGGCTGCGAACATCTCGGCTTTCTCGTGCATTGCCACCTGCGAGGCCAACGGGAAGAGGCCCGAGGAACGACGCCTTGCCATTTCGCCCGTCGGGGTGCGTCCGCCGTTTATCGATTGGCTGCTGAGATCAAGGCTAAGGGTAGCCTGCCCCAAACCAGACGTCCACCAAAGACTGGATCTGGCCGAACGGCGACGATTGCGAGCCATCGAATCAGCGCGGACGGTCAGCGCTCGGCCGGGTGTCAATCTCGGCCAGCACTTCACCAGTCTGGCATCGGAGGTACCAGGCACGGATCGGGTCGTCCTCGTACTTGATCTCTATCAGCTCGTCCGGCGGCAGAAGACTCAGCTTCGAAACGAGTTGACGCGTTGCGGAGACGACGGAGGGATGGCGGGGCACCTTGCCTTCATCGTGCAACGATTCCCTCACGCGCATGATTCGGAGCAATGCTCCGGCGCCTCGTGGCGCCCATGATCCCTTCCGCCTCCAGCGAAACCCGCTTGTGCATCCAAGCCGAGTCGACGCCTCGCGCCGCGCTGGTGAACTCCATAGCTGCCGTTCGCGAGCTGCAGCTAATGGCCGACTGCAGCGCAGTCCAGGCGCCTTGCCTAAGGCGATTGGCGCTTGGCCCCGGAATCCAACTAAGATCGAGGCATGCATACACCCAAGCTTTGTACGCGAGCACCATCCTGCTCAAGCCGTCATCACGCCGGGGCTCTCGTATCGATCGGGTTGATAGCAAGTTTGCTGTCGGCATCTTCGTTCGCGCAACAAACTCCCTCTGATGCTGGAAAGGTCATGACACTGCCCACAGCCGCCTTCGAGAAGCCAAATATCTACTACCGAACAGCGGGAGTTGGAATGGCGAGTTCAACTTCGCCCGCGGGACAGCAATCGCCGGCCGGCACAATGACGAAGGGCAGGCCAACGCCGCTTCGACAGCCGTCGCAACCAACTTCGGCGGCCTCCGCTTCACGAGCCAGCGGCAGCCAGCCCGACGCAAAGCGTTAGAGACCGGGCCTGCTAGTCACCGCGCGGCGCAACAAGCGCATCCCCGACATCGTGGCACGCTACGATGCCTCACATCACAGTCCGCAAATGAGCCGATCAGCCGAGAATCAGGGAGAGGATCGACTACCGCAAGCGCAAGCCGCGCTGTGTAAGGTCGCTCGGGAGCTCTCGAAAGTCGACGGGCAGCACCAGTTTTACACGTTGACCCGTGTGCAGTCGGTCACCGCAGCCATCAGTGTTGATCGCGAGCTGGTTCCTTGGGTACTTGCAGCTCTCGTCACGCGAGCCGACTTCGAAGCGTTCTACGCACTGCGCGAGGCACCCGGAACGTATCTGCAACTTCGCACCCAGTTGTCTACGCCCGCGCCTAGAAGTTCAAACGCCGAGGCGTCCGATGCCGAGTTTCAGGAACAACTCTCGTCGGTGCTCGATTGGCTGGATCTGGCATCAGATTTCGAGGACTTCGACTGGTCGATGCCCTGATCCTAGGGGCGAGCGCTTCGGTAGCTTCCTCCGAAGCTGACGTTCGGGACCGACGGCTTGTGGCCGGCTGGCGACGGCAAGCCCTCGCGCTGAAAATCATGCTGCCTCAAGCACCTTGGTCAGGCGCACCATCATCGTCCCGCTGTCATGAGGTGCCCGTTCGGTCACAGCGTAGTGATGCTTTTCGTACAGGCGGACAAGACGCATGTTGGCGGCCGAAGTCCATGTCGCAGCCTCAAGCATGCCTTGCGCGCGAATCCAGGCCTCGCCGCGATCAAGCAGGCGGTCTGCAATGCCTGAACGCCGATGGGCAGGATCGACATAGGTGGTGGAGATCAGGCCGTAGAGGTGGCCGTCGGGCATGGCATTGATTCGCAGGATGGTGTGGCCGACAATGCGCATGGGATCGTCCCGTGCAACGGCGAGATAGACCTGCGCCGGATGAGGGCGTGTGGTGTCGAGCAACTCGCGCAGCCGAGTGCGCGTCCAGGCGATCGGATATTCCTGCCGTCCTTTCTCGCCCTCGACTTCCAGGAGCGTGAGGTGCATTCCGTTCGCGACCCATTCGAGGTCGGCGGCGCTATCCTCGTCCAGGTTGCGGAGCACGAAAGAATCGGTTCCTGTCGAAGTCATCATCCGATTGTAGGTAAGCGTTTGCTGGAAGCGGTCGCCGGCAACTGCCCGCAGGTGGCCGACCTGCTACCGTCAGCCACATCGCAGCGATCCGAGTGCTGCATCAGCGCCCCCGACATGTGCGACGAGAAACTGCGCCGCGGCTTGGTCGACCCGTTGACGCAAGCGGAATCCGCCGGATTCAGGCGCGCCGTCCGAGGTGCTCCCTCACAGTGCGCAGGGCATCTTCTCGCCGCGTCGTGCCAGGGCCGCCTCGAGTTCGTGCCAACCAGCCGCGAGTTCGGGAAGCGGGTTGGCGCCGCGCTTGCCCCCTTCGTCTTCGCAATACTGGCCCAGCGCGGTCCTGCGCCGCAACGTCGGCTTAGCGCCGGGCCGGCTGTTGGTCGTCAGGTCCAGCCGGATGCCCGCGTCCACCAAGTCGGCAGCGATGCCGAACTCGTAGGCGTTCATCGCGCGGTGCAGGGCCGATCCTGAGAAGCCATCGTCATAGTTGACGTCGGCGCCGCGCTGCAGCAGCAGCCGCACCACGGGTCGGTTATGCCCGGAGATGGCCCCCATCAGCAGCGAGGTGGTCGTGAACGGCTCCATGGGTGGGCGCCAACTGGGACCGATCCCATGATCGAGCAGCACGCGAACGACTTCCGGGTCGGCGTTGTCGCGCGAAACGGCGTAGATGGGCAATGTCTCGCCGCCATCGAGTACCGAGACCGGGTCGCCGCCAGCATCGAGCACCAGCTTCATGACCTGCGGCGCGTTCGCCCGGGCCAGCAGCGCGAAGTGCGGGACCGTCATGCCCAACTTGCCGACGGCGCGGACATCTGTGCCCTTGTGCAGCAACGCCGTGATGTGGTCCAGCTTCCCGTCCATGCACGCATTGGCGAGTTCGACAACGACGGGGTCCGTGAAGACCTTGTTCGGATAAGGCATGGCGTGCGCCCGGGAGAAGGGAAGAATCGAACAGGCGACGCAGAGGGCGAGCGCCCCGAACAGCCTGCGACGGATGGGATGGCTGGAAATCATGGCCCTGCGCCCTGGGAGCCCTTGGACAGGGAAATGTAGTCTGTGACCGGGGCCGGGTTGCCGGTGCCATCGAGCATGGTCTGGATGTCCGCGGCCTTGCGCGACTCGATGCCCTGGTGCAGGTTGACGATGCTGTGCTGCGCCGCCAAGCTCGAGGGGGAGCCGTCTGCGTTCTTGCTGGGCACGTTGCGCACGTCGCCGAGGGCCGGCGGGATGTACCACTTGCCGCCGCTGAAGTCGAAATTGTTCTGGGCCTCCTGGGCCGTGATGCCGGTCAGCCGTTGCACGAGATCCTTGCCGATCTGCGGAACGCGCCCGGCCACCGCATCGGAGACGCCCAGTTGGTCGCCGGCCCATTGGTTGGCCTTGATCACGCCAGATGCGCCCTTGACCACCCCGAGCACCACCTTCTGGAAGCCCAGCGAGTTCTGGGTGCCGGTGAGCGGGTCGCCGTAGCCCTGAGTCAGGCCGCCGTCGGACCGGTACTGGTCGAAATCAGCGGCATATTGATCGAGACCGTCGGCGGGTTGGCCCATGGTCCTTGGATTCAGCCCAGCGGAGTTGAACATCTGGCCTTTCAAGCCGGCAATGACGCCCGCTGCCTGGGCCTTGCCGCCGCCCAGCGAATGGCCGGTGACCTCGGCGCCTTCGAAATCAGGGTTGCCCTTCATCTGCCTACCAAGATTCATGGCAGCATCGTATTGGGACGTCTTCAGGCCGAGGGCCTGGTCGTGGTCGGCCAGGATGTCGTCCGGATCGGCGGTCGTCCCCTGGAACGCAACGACCGTCTTCGGGTCGAAAGGGAAATCGTCCGGGCACTTGTACACCACCGCACGCGCGGTCTTCATGTCAGCGGGCCTGATGCCAGCGTCCTGTAGTTCATCCGCAGCCATCGCATGCCAAGGCGATGGCGGCGTTTTGTCAGTGGCCTTTGGATCATACTGCCTGTACGTGTCCTGCGACAGCGACGCCAGCTCCACCGCATGCATGTCGCTCTGGAGCTCCGTGCCGGCGGCCCGCACCGCCGGATCGGGCGAGGCCTGCGCCTGCGCGATGAGCTGGTTGCGCCTCTCGATGCGGGTCGCGCGCTGCTTGGCATCCATGCATTCCTGGCATGGCACGCACGGTACCAGCGCCGGCCGCTGCGGCGAGAACCTGTCCTTGACTGCCGCGGCAGCCTTCTGGACGGCGCCGATGGCGCCCGCCACCGGCTTGACCACCGCCTGATATCCCGCATAGCCGGTGACGGCCGCCGTGGCGGCGACCGCCCCCTCGGCGCCGACGAAAGCGCCCGCCGCCACTTTCTTGCCGGCCGACACCGTGGCCTCTGCCGCGGACTGAGCGAGCGACACCACCTTGTCCTTGGCGGCGCTCGCCGCCGAGCCGATGGCACTCAACTTGGAGCTGATCGCCTGCGCACTGGCGTCCCAGAGGTCGCGCAGCGGGTTGCCGTACGGATTCGGATCTTCCCCCCAACTCATGCGGTCCCCTTGGCTTGCTCGAGCTCGTGGAAGACCGTCACCGAGAAGTTCGTCAGCGCGTCGGCCTTGGTGCCGGGCGACAGCTGCGCCGCGCTGAGGATCTGCTGCAGTCCGGGGATGCGCTGGTCGAAGTCGGGGCCCAGCAGCCAGGTGTTCAGCACGAAGATGGCCGCCGACTGCTCGTCGACGAGCCCGTAGCCGGCGGCGCGCGACACGAGGGCGGGGATGGGCGCGGCGAGCTGGTCGCTGCTGAATCCGGCCGTTTGTGCTGGGAACTGCTCACGAAGGATCCCGACCATCCGCGAAGCAAAGTTGCTCTGGCCCAGTTGATCCCACTGAGCCTGTGAAATTGAATTCATGTTCTTCTGCAAGACCGTGGCTCCGGGGCACCGCCTCACCTGCGATTGACTCCCACCCGGCAGCGCCCTAACGAACGCGGAGTATTGCCACCGGCGCGACCGCCCGCATCCCCCCAAAGGGGGTGTGGCGGCGTGACCCACGCGGCTTCTACCTCCAGCCCTCGATGGCCCGCGAAGGCCCTGCCCATCGTCGAGACCGTGAAGACGTTGTTCGCCAGGGCGGTCGCACAATTGGCGAGCCCAAGGTGACACAGTGGCTCAATGTGCACGTCCACTGAATCGAGGTCGCGGAAATGGTCCGCCCAGCAGCGTTCCTACGTGGCCCGATACCGGTCGCTCGCGACGGACAGCTTGTGGCCGCCAGGCGACGACCGCCAAGGCGATAGCCGCTACTTTCGAAGATCCTTGAGCGACTCTAGGACGGCCATGACTGCGGAGACGGCGTTCTTCATGTCACCACCCTTGATCTTTCCGGAACGGATCTTTGACTCTCCCTCAATGGCAACACCCAGCTTCCATGTCAAGGGGTAGTTCTCAAGTGTCTTGGTAAACCGAGTGAGGAGGCGGTTGGTCTCAACTCCTGGTATCTGTAGGTGCCGATCAAGTAGAAATACCGTGGTTGGCCGAACGACAACCTTTCCTTCCGCTACTGTTAGCTCTGAGATCCCGGGTAAGTAGCTTCCGTCCTTCAAGCCTATCGTGGTCGCAACAATGAATTGCGCGAAGGGCTCTTTCGGTATCTCTGCGAAGCGGGTTGGTTCTACGTGCGACTCGTCGGCTGAATCGCCGCCCGTCTCTCGAACTTCACCAGTCAACCACTCCCATACCGGCGACTGAAGTAGGTCGGCGCGGCTCAACTTGACGTAGGGCTTTGGCATGGATTTTGGCGAGGGAAGATTTGACGTTGCGACGCCCGGCGAGTTTGACACAAGTGGAATCGCGCTCATGGTGGCAACCCCCTCTCCGACACCCGAGAGCAGACGGTCGCCAGCGGCTGGTTATGGCCGGGATGAGCCGCTGGAGTGAGCATCATCTTTTGCGCTAGGCGCACAGCGAGCAAGCAGATAACTCAGTCTGCTGTGACGCGCCTTCTCATCTCTGCCGGATAGCTCTCGAAGCCAAGGGTGCCGTAGAGCGACCGAGCTTCTGGGGTAGCGCCGAGGCTGAATTCTCGAATACCCATCGCTTCGCACTGCTCGAAAACCGCAAGCAGCAGCGCCCGCGCAACCCCGCGGCGTCGCCAGGCATGCTCGGTAAAGACGTTGTTGATGCGCGCCATCACGCCGCCCGGGTTGGCCCGAGTCGGCCCCCAATCGAGCAAGATCGCGCCTGCACCACCGATGACACAGTCACCATCCATGGCGAACCAGCCGACGTAGCGACCCGATTCGATGCGTGGACGCACCCAGTTTGCGCAAAGGCTCCGCCGCTCACTCCCAGGGCCTTCCCTGAATTGGCCGTGGGCGCCTATACGTTCGGCATCGGACGGGTGCACTTGTCTCATGGACCAGGTCTTTTCCATCTATTCATTGTCTCCGGCTTCGCGGTGAGGCCTCGTCTATCCTCGCGCCAACCGTCAGCCCTTCGCTTGCACTGGAATCAAACATGGGCTGCCACCGGCACTGTGGACTACCGGATAGCAGTCGTTGGCGAGAGACAGCTTATGGCCGACAGCAAGCAGTGGATGCTCAGTCTTCCATGAGAACTTCCACACCCTCGATGATGTCGTAGACACCAGGCGGGAATGTCCATCTCGGGGTCTTCTCGCAAATCGTCTCTATCTCACCCTTAGGACCGAATTGGATCGAGAAGGGCGAAAAGGACTCATCCCGATACTTTTGCATGATCTTGCGGATGACTTTGAATCCTGCCAAGTTAAAGCCAGGGCAAGTCGTCTCATCCTCAATGTCGCAGCGGAGGTACCAGTCGGGGGCCGCCCGCCAGAAGAGCAAGTTTGCCGTAGACCTCGTACAAAGGTCGCTCTCAAGTACCCATTCGAGTACCACTTCACCGTCGTCCCAGTTGTAGATGCTGGCGAGGTAAAACAGCTCTGCTGGATGCGTGAGCTCTAGAAATCGGCTCCAATCTGGCAAGAAACCGGTCGGTTTACTAAGCGACCATTGAAAGAAGTGAGTCTCGATGAACTCACACTTTGCTCGTTCCAGGACATACGTCGACATTTTCGGCTCCCTCCGCGCCTAGCCTACCCGATAGGAGACAGTCGTGGCCGTCTGCTTCTGACCACCGCCGAAACTGATCGTCACCAGACTGCCGGCGTGCTGTATCGTACAAGGATGAGAAGGCTGGACGTAGCGACTCTCGCAGTAAGTGCCCTTGGGGTGATTTCGGTTGGCTTAGCATCCAAGGGCGGTCTCGCATTGGTTGTCGACCCGGTCTCCGGTGAAAAGCAATGCATGGACAGGCTCGCGGCCTTCCTTGGCGTCCAGAGTGGCGGCACCACCGCAAACGTCGCCTTGATACTGAGCGAACTGTGGATAGTCCTCATCCCTCTCGCGCTGGTCGGCGCTGCGACCATGTTCGTTCGCGCCCGCAAGCCGCTGAAACGATCAGAATTCGACAGCCGCTAAGCCGACACTCGCGACCGACCGGTTGTGGCCGAGGGCAGCCGCCACGGCTGCCCCATACTGGTTCGGTGCTTACGTGCGATCCTCGGCGACGACACCGATGATCGTCACTCGACGAAGGGCTCGCTGGCTTCTGCGATGCTAAGCTGCCTCATCGGTACCATGTCGACTCCCATGCCCGAGACACGCGTCCACACTTCATCCTTCGTCGAGATCGCCATCGTCTCGTTCCTGTGCTTCGGCCTGTTCATCGTCACCTCGCTCGGTGCCGTCGCTAGTGGTAGTTCGCAACAGAAGCACTTCGCCGACGCGTCGCTGCTGTCCTTGGTCCTGATTGAAGCGGTTCTCGCCGCTCTGACGCTAGGCTTCTTGACGCTGCGCAAATATCCGATCGGGCGGCTCCGCCCGACGCCCGGCCACCTTGACACCGCCATCGGCATCGGCCTGTTCGCCTCCGGCTATGTCGCGACCGTGCTGGCCTATCTACTCGTCGCACCGGGTAACGACGTCGGCAGCCAGCCCATCACACGCATGCTGGCCGAGGGCCACCGATCGTTCCTGGTCGTGCTGGTCGTCAGTACCGTCAACGGCCTGTACGAGGAGACCTTCTTGCTGGGTTACCTGATGGACGCCCTGCGCGCGCAGGGCGCGTCGATCGCGATTGGCCTGACCTGCTTGGCGCGCCTGCTCTACCACCTGTACCAGGGGCCGGTGGGCGCGTTTTCGGTTACCGTCTGGGGCGTGGTGATCGGGCTTTTCTACTGGCGGACCAAGCGTCTCTGGCCTGCCATCTTGGCGCACCAACTCACCGACCTGGTGGGACTGGCATCCTAGGCGATGGGTGGTTCGTTGCCGACCGGGAAGACTGCCCCCCACGATGAGAGCTGAACAGAGAGTGATACCCGGAAGCGGTCAATCGCGAACGACTGCACATGGCCGACATGCGTCTTCTGGCTTGGCAGCTTAGCCACGATGGGTGAGCGCGCATACAGCGGCGGCCCCATAATCAGTCCCGAAGGGTAATCAGAGAGGCCGGCGTGATCTTTTGATCACAGCACTGGCCCAACGGGGGTTTCATGTGCCCAACGCGCTTACGCTGCATGAGAAGCGGGTGATGGAATGTGTGCGTGATGGCCGACTGCCCTGGGACTGCTCCCCGAAGATTGTCGACACGATCGCCTGCATTAACCAGTTGATCGATCGCGGCTTCATCGAGGACTCCAGCGGCATTTACAGATTGACCGCTCTCGGTCAGGCCGCACTCGACAAGTCGCTGTGACTGCCTCGGCACTGCAGGCAGGAACTTCGTGACACGTCAGCGACGTCCCGAACAGCTCCGCTGCTGTCGGCGTGCTGGCTTTCCCGGAAGCAGACTTGATCGACGGGCTGGTTGTGGCCGGTCAGCGACCGCGCGAGTGTGGGTTGCTGCCCCTGCCGCTCAACTCGACACGCCACGGTTCGCTTGAGCAAGTTCGGCATGCCACGACATACAACCCAATGCCGTAACATGATGGCCTATGCGCATCGCTGTTCTTTCCGATATCCATGGCAACTTGGCTGCCCTGCAAGCTGTCGTCGCCGACTTCAAACGCCGCGGTGTGGACGCGGTGGTCAACTTGGGTGATAGCCTGTCCGGCCCGTTGTTGCCGCGCGATACAGCCCGGTTTCTGATGGCCCAGGATTGGGTGCATCTGGCAGGCAATCATGAGCGTCAGGTCTTGCACTTGAGCCCGAATGCCAGCTTCTCAGACCGGTTTGCCCGCTCGGAGTTGGGCCAACCGGAATTGGACTGGATGGACGGCCTGGACCATACCCAGAAATTCAACGAACAGGTCCTTCTTTGCCATGGTGCTCCGAGCGCCGACAACGTGACACTGTTGCAAAGTGCCGAACGGCCCGCCACGGCGGCAGAAGTCGAACAACGACTGGGCGGACACTTTGCAGAACTCGTCCTGTGCGGCCACACCCATGTGGCTCGCAGCGTGCGCACTGTTCGCGGCGGTCTGATCGTCAACCCAGGCAGTGTTGGCTTGCAGGCCTATAGCGACGACTATCCTCACCCTCACGTCGTCGAATCAGGATCACCCGATGCCCGCTATGCAATCGTCGAACGCGGCGTTGCAGGCTGGACGGCAGAGATGTTCACCGTGCCCTATCCCCACCAGCAAATGGCCGAACTGGCCCGCTCGCGCAATTGCCTCGATTGGGAGCGAGCCTTGTTGACCGGGTACATGCAATGAACTTCTCGGGCGAACCCACTGCACTCGTCATCGTCGATATGCAGAAAGGCATGGCCAACGCCGGCCCGCGCAACAACCCTGAAGCCGAGTCGCATATCGGGCAACTACTGGATCACTGGCGCGAATGTGCTCGACCCATTGTTCACGTACGCCATCTGTCGCGTACGCCGGGTTCGCCGTTTTGGCCCGGTCAGCCGGGTGCCGAGTTTCAGGAGCGACTGGCTCCGCAGGTGTCCGAACACGTCGTGGACAAGCATGTCACGGATGCGTTCGCCCAAAGCGGCCTGGCGCGCTGGCTGCATCAACGAGGCATCCGCTCCCTGGTGTTTGTTGGCGTGAGCACGAACATGTCAGTTGAAGCCTCAGTACGCAGTGCTGCGTGTCTGGGCTTTGACTGCAAGGTTGTGGCCGATGCTTGCTACACCTATGACCGCCCCGACCTCGATGGCGAACCGCGTTCCGCTGAAGACATACATCGTGTTGCATTGGCCAATTTGAGTGGCGAGTACGCTCATGTATTGCTGAGTGCCGACCTGCTGCTTGCCAAGTAGATCGCAGTAAACCAGTCTTTTGCGAAGGACGGTTCATGGCCGCACCCAGCCTGCTGGCGGCCAGGCTGATCGTGGCGCGGCTAACGCTGAACTGCCAATCGAGACCTCGGATCGCTCGCTGAATACCGCACCTTGAAAGCGCCGCCCAGGGAGCCACAGCTGCAAGTCACGTCACGGCAGGGCGTACGCGCGGAGCGCCTTGCGCTGCGAATCGCCCGGCGTCTGTACCGGTGCAGTCGAGAGCGGTTCCTGGCCGTCAGGCATCCCCGGCTGGATAGCCAAATTGGCGGAGCAGGACGAGTACCAACGCCGTAGCAATGATGACCAAAGCACCAGTTGCGCCGACCAAACGCACGCGCAATATGAGCCGTCGGTCTACGGCCAGCCCGACAAATGCGCCGACCACCATCGCAAGAACCTCCACGAGCAATTTGGGCCCGGCAAACGGCATTGCTAGAAGTCCAATCAAGGCTCCACCCCCAAGCCCGACGGCTCCGCCTTGACGCCAGCCCGCTGCCGTATCCTTGAACTGTTCCAACATCATTTCTCTCCAAGCGATCGACGTACGTACTCTGCAGCGCTGGAAGGCCGGCGAGGGCCTCGTGCAGGGCGATGGCAGGCCCGAAGCGGTGCGCCCGGTCACCGCTGCCCTCACGAACTCCCGGCCGAAATCCGATTCGATCGCGGCACGGTCGCCGCCGGGCATGCGTCGCGAGTCGCGAAACGAGCTATTCAACTGAATCGGACGGTTACCGCTGATCAGCGCTCTGTTGTGCGCACTCAGCGGCTGGAGGAGCCGATCTCGTCCCATGTGGGCAAACCCGCCTTGCGTGCGCGTGAACGAAAGATCATTGCCATCACTAGCCCGAAGACCGCCCCGACCAGGAGAGCAACGCAGATCGGTTTGACGACGATGTCGGCGCCGCCTTGCGGGGCTGAATGCAATGCGTAGATGGCTCCGAAAACGGCCATCCCAATGCCCCAAAAGCCGCCCATGAGCAAGGCATTCTTTCCAAAGCTCGCATAGTGGGGTGGCCGCGCCTCGACGCCCACGGCCCAAAGCAAGCGGTGGATTGGAGGCGCGGCGTCGAAGCGGCCGATCCCACGCGAAATGGCGGTGTCCACTGCGGACTGAATTTTGGGTGTGAGCATCATGATCGTTGGATAGTTTTCGTCATTTTCTCAACACCGGCCGCCATGGATCCCCCTCTCACGAGGGATCGCACGGGTAGCTGGCCCACTCGGCATCGAGATCACCGACGACCTCGACGCGCTGCGGTGCGTTATCCACCTGAGCGACCACGGCGGGTGCCCAGATGGCCACCGCCAGGGCCGCTGCGGCAATCGTTTGTTTCATCGTCCGCGCTTCACATGTGCCGGAAGACATATTCGGTATGCCGCGTTCTGCACAAGCGACATCAGCGCTCTGGCGTCTCCAGTACGTCATGCTCATGCCCGGGCCCGAGCGACTCGATGCGATATCGGTTGCCCGGATAGGTCCGGTTGCGACTGTGCACCAGCAAAAACGGATGGCGCTCGAACGACACGATGCGCTTGACCCGCGCGCGCACCTTCAGCGTGCTCCGTACCAAGATCGCTACCCACGCCGGTGGCGCAGCGAAGCCGATCGCAGGCAGCAGTCGCGCGGGCACCAGGCAGGAGACGACTGGGCGAACGGCGAATCGCACGGGACGCGGGAGCCAAGCCGCCATGATGGCGATGGTCGCCTCGGCGACCCGCTGGTTGGCGGGATCGTGCACCAGTTCGCGCGCCTCGTAGCCGCGCGCGAACTCATCGAGGGCTTCGGGCGTCGGCGGGATGTCGCGCAGGCCCATGAGGCGTCCGATCTCGCGCCAGAAGTTGAACCATGCTGCGCGTTCGTGCGGCGTGAAGGCACGCCAGCCGTACTCGTCCGTCCAGCGCAGCGGAAATTCGACGAAGGTCCACAGCACGAACAGGTAGTCGTCGTTGGGAATCTGGAAATTCGCGTGGATGCGGTTCATCTGCTCGATCGACCGTCGACCCGCTTCGTCGTCCCAGCCGCGCTCGATGAATTGCCCGATGAGCAGCCGCGTGTCGTCGTAACGCTTCTGAGCGCGCGCCGCGAACTCGCCGGTACGGTCAAGCAGTCGTGCCACGGAGCGACTGCCGAAAGTATGGAACAGCGCCATTTCCGTCGCGCGCAGTATGTCGAATGGGAACTCGTAGGCGACCAGCAGATGAACGATGCGCTGGCAATCGAGCTCGGCATCCAATGACGCGATTTCCCGTCGCACGGACGCAGCGTGAGCCCGGCCGACAGGACGTCGGTGCACGGGCGGCGGAGCGTGGATGAACGGGCAGGCAGGTTGGTCCGCTTCGAAACGCATGGCCGGTTGGTTCCTGGAGTGATGGGTCGCGGGCGCGGCGCAGTCAAGTCGTAGCGTGCTTCGCTACTTTCACTCTACTTGAACCGGTCGCGACGACAGCCAAGCTCAAGGAGAATGCGTATTTGCCGCGAGCTCGATCAATTGGAATCGGACCAGACTCATCTGGTGCGGCAACCTGTCTCACAGCCAGCCGCGCTCCGCCGCGATCAGTGCCGCTTCGATTCGATTTGCGGCTCCCATCTTGCTGATTGCCTCCGACAGGTAATTGCGTATCGTGCCGTCGGATAGATTGAGACGCTTTCCGATAGCGCTGGAGGTGAGTCCAGCCCCTGCAAGTTTGAGGATCTGACGTTCGCGGTCGTTCAGCGGATCGTCGGACTGCCAGGACTCGACTGCAAGTTCGGGCGAGATAGCGCGGCCGCCGGCGTGCACCGTACGAATAGCATCCGCCAAGGTTTCAGCTGGCGCGTCCTTCAGGAGGTAGCCGGCCGCGCCGGCCTTCATGGCTCGATTCAGGTAGCCCGAGCGGCCGAACGTGCTGAGCATCAGAATGCGTGTACGCAATCCCGCATCCTTGACGGCCTGAGCGAGTGCAATCCCGTCCATCTGAGGCATCTCGACGTCCGACACGAGCACGTCCGGATGTTCGGCGAGCGCCATGCGAAGTGCCTCCGCACCGTCGGCCGCGGTACCGATGATCGAGAAGTCGGGTTCGTAGGCGAGGAGTGCAGCGAGCGCACCGCGCACCATGGCCTGGTCTTCAGCGAGCATCACGCGAATCATGGCCATTCCTTGATCGATAGGTTGCCGGGTCATGCGGTGCCGGCCGGAACCAGCAGCCACACCGACGTTCCGGGAGAAAGATCCAGCAGTCGCAACTGCCCGCCGACGGCCTCGAGGCGTTCCTGCAGTCCACGCAGACCGTTGCCTTTTTTTGCCCGACCGAGGCCAATGCCGTCATCGGATATTTCACATCCGAAATTATCGGCATCAGCCCACAGGTGGATTCGGCAAAGCGTGGCTCGCGAGTGCCTCAAGACATTCGTGACGACCTCGCGCAAGGAGAGCACGATCAGATTTTCGATGGCGGCCGGTAGCGACAACAGTTCGCCGAGGATCTCCAGCTGCATACCCGCCGCGGAAAGCGTCCGCTGGGCGCTGAGTAATTCGTGCGGTAGCCCGGCACCGCGATAGCCATCGACACACTGGCGCAACTGCTGCAAAGCGTCTCGTGCGGTCGATTCGATGTCGAGGAGTTCGCTCCGCGCGCGTGCCGGGTCCCGTTCGAGCAGTTTGCCAAGAAGTTGCCCCTTCAGAACGATGACAGACAAGCTGTGGCCGAGGACGTCATGCATGTCTCGAGCGATCCGACCGCGTTCGGCGAGCGTCGCCAGCAACTCGACTTCCTCTTGTTTTCGGAGCAGTCGGACCTGGGCCCGCATCATCTCCGCGGAGTACAGTGCCGGTACGCTGGCCGCGAGGGTGAAGAACACGCCATAGAGCCAGAAATCTGAGCTGTGCTGCAGAAGGATCGTCGTGACACCGATCATCGCGACGTTGAATATCGTCAGCGAGAATCCGTCGCGCAGGCGCGGCAATCCTGCACCACAGCAGGCGCTGTACGTGAAGAATACCGAGGCGTTCGGATTCACGGGCGCGAGAGCCATGCCGATTGCCGTCATGAGCAACGCGTTCACCACGAGCCAGTGGCCTTGGAGGTAGAAGGCGCGGAAATAGAGCGCCAGCACACACGTGACGGCCGCCAAGGTCCACCAGAAGCCGCGCAAGTCGTGCGGCCGAAATCCATAGGCGACCAGCGGGATGAAGACGTACATGCCCCAAAAATACGGCATGCGTCCCGCCTCGGGCAGAGCGGGGAGGAGTCGGCTGGCCGTGCGCCACATCGGTCTGAACATGCGCATCGTCGGGTTCCCGGGGAAGGCGCCGGCGCGAAGGGCAGCGCCGTGCCTTATTGTGGATCAGCTGGTCGGATTCAATTCTTCGTGGCAGCCGCGGCGACGTGCTGGCCTGCACCCAGCATGGATTGGGCGAATCCGTTTGCAGGATCGATGTCCAGCGCTGTCTGGAATGCCGACTTCGCTTCGCCGGGACGTTGCAGTGATTGCAGGGCGATACCGCGCCAGATCCATGCGTCGTCTAGCCCCCAGTTCGTCGCGCTGGCGTCCGATTTCGGTATCAGCGTGGCCACTCGCTCGAAAGCATGCAAGGCCTGCGTGCGGTCGCCTCCGAACAGGGGCGGAAGAAACATCAACTGCATACCGGACGCGAGTTGAACGCGTGCATCCTCGGGGGCAAGTGCCTGCGCCTGCCGCAACGCGTCGGACGCCTTGCTGCCGAGGAATGGGCCTTGCATCGGATGCATGCTGATATGCAGGCCCCATGTCGACGCGAGAAGTGCCAAGCCTTCGGCACGTGTCTGCGTCGTCATGGCGTCGTCGCCGTTGGCCCACGGCGCCAGGCGTGACTCGGCGCGGCCGATCGCAGCGTCGATACGCCTTTGCAGTTTTTCCGTATCGCGTTGACCTGCGCCAGCGATTCGGTAGTCGGCCACAGAGGCAGCCAAGAGCGCTTCGCTGCTCTTGTCTGCTGAGGCATCGAGCTCGCGAACGACTTGCTCCAGCGCGTCGAGATCGCCGCTGTCGCTGGCTTGCTTGATGCGGAGATAGGTGCCGTCGAGGTTTCCCGCAAATGCCATCGGCGCTGATAGTGCGACAGCCAAGGCCGCAGTGACAGACTTGGCAATGAGGTGCGTTTTCATGAAGGGCTTCCGCTGTGTTTTGGAGCCTCCACTTTGCCTAGTCGGCGCTCGACCGGACAGTGCAGAGTGTCACGGCTTCGGATGACAGTTGTCACCAGCTCGAACAGCCAGCGGTAGAAGTCTCACGCTGCTGCACCAGCGAGGCCCTCAGTCGGTTGGATTTGCATCGGATGCGGTCGATCGCCTCGCGATCGTGAACGACACCCCAAAGCGCCCAGTCGGCGAACGCGTCGCGGGAGTCGGCCCAATGCAGGAGCGCGGCGAGGCTCGCGAAGTCGCGATGGCCTCCCAGCAACGCCAGCCGGCTTTCGAGCTCGGCCCTCAAACGCTCCATCGTGGACTCCTCGTCGCCCACCACGGGCCGCGTCGAACAGTCTATCTCCGCGCTGAGCGATCATGGGAGGGTCAAGCGCCCGACAACGCTCATGCACCACCGCCTCACCGATGCCCAGATATCGATCCTGCGAGTCGCCCTTGGGGGCCACCGCCCCGCGCCGGGCCGGCGCGCCTCGGCCCCGATCCGCGATTGAGAGATCCTCGCGGCCATGCGGTTGATCGAGCCCCGGGCCGGGGTATACGCGCTGACGTCCGAGGGCGCCCGTGCGCTGCGCGCGATCGACGAAGCGCGCTGAGTCCGCAGCGCGGGAGCGCCCACATTCCGCGCTGGCAAAAAAACCGCCCAGCGCGAAGGCCGGGCTCAGAGTCAGCGGCAGGGAGGAAGTGAGGATTTGCCCGCCGACCCCTCCAATGTATTCGATGCCGAAAGACCCCGGGAACGCGCGTCTGCGCCATCCGTGAGGGGACGCCGATCGCTTGCTCAGTCCGTGCTTGGGGTCGCGACGTGTTGGCGCCGACCGCGGATTGAGCCACTTCGCGGGTGTGTGCCGACGCCCGCGCGCGCCGGGCAGCCCTCCAGAAAACCCGCACGCGTCTTGAGCCCGCGGACTGATCAGGTGGCTCAATCGATTGTCGGCACCATGGCTCAATCCGCCGTTGGCGCCAACATGCCTTCGAGTTGAGTCTCGTCCGGCGCACGAGCGCGAGCCAATTTGGAACGGCTGCGCTCAAGAGCGCCTCGGGCCAGCCGAAGAAGTGTTTGAGCGGTCGACGCCTGCCGCATTGCCCGAGAAGCTAAAAATGAGACTCAAGCCCACCCTTGTAGCTCCTTCGCACCTGGCGCTGACCGCAGCGACGCCGGCGTGAATATGACCATGGGATTTCTGCCCGTTTCTCCGGAGGTTTCAACTCCCGAACAGGCGAGCGCGCCCATTGTTGAGCAGTTGCCTGTCGGCATTTTCCGCAAGGATTCGGCGGGGCGTTTCATCTTCGTCAATTCTTGCTTTTGCAAACTGATGGCCACCGCTGCAGAACGGATCATTGGCAGAACCGCCGCTGAGATCGCCGCCGGTGAGTCGCAGAATCCGAAGACAATGTGGCGGCAAGAAGTCGCCACACAGGGGAGCTTGGACCACGCGCTGATCATGCGGACCGGGCGGCAGGTTGAACGGGAGGAAGCGTACCGCGGTCTCGACAGTCAGATGCAGCATTTTCAGGTTGTTGAGTCGGCAGTGCTGGCGCCTGACAAGACGATTGACGGCAGCCAGGGAATCTTGCTCGACATCACCCAACGCAAACAGACTGACGGCGTGCTGGCTTACGAACGTGATCTGTTGCGGGCGCTGCTGGACAATTCCCCGGACCATATTTACTTCAAGGACCTCCAATCCCGTTTTATCAAATCCAGCACGGCCCAGGCTCTCGAGTTTGGAATGAAATCTCCCGATGGGCTGGTGGGCAAGTCGGATTTCGATGTTTTCTCTGACGAACATGCTCGCCCGGCCTTCGAGGACGAGCAGGAAATCATACGGACCGGCCAGCCCATGGTCGGCAAGGTGGAAAAGGAAACTTGGATAGACGGGCGACCAGATTCCTGGGCACTGACGACAAAAATGCCACTGCGCGACAGCGAAGGCAAGATCATTGGCACCTTCGGCATCACCAAAGACATCTCCGAACTGAAAGAGGCTGAACGCCGAATCGCCGATGTGCACAGCCAACTGGTCGAAGCCTCGCGTCTCGCCGGCATGGCCGAGATCGCCACCAATGTGCTGCATAACGTGGGCAACGTGCTCAACAGCGTCAACGTTTCCGCGGGCCTGGTCAGCGCACGCCTGCGTACATCCAAGCTCCAGGGACTGGCGCGCGCAGTTGGCCTGATGGATGCGCACCCCGATGACCTGGGCGAATTCCTCACGCGTGATGCCAGGGGCAAACTGTTGCCTGGCTATCTGCGCGAGCTGGCGCTGGCACTTCAAGCCGAGCACGAGGCCATGGTCGAGGAACTCGGCATGCTCAGCAAGAGCGTCGACCACATCAAGGAAGTTGTGGCGACGCAGCAATCGTATGCCGGAGCATCCCGCGTCGTTGAATCCTTGAAGTTCGAGGAGCTGCTGGACGACGCGCTGCGCATGAATGCTGGAGCGCTGACGCGTCACAAGGTGAACGTCGTGAAGAACATCGCCGTGTTGCCCGAGTTGTCACTGGACCGGCACCGGTTGCTGCAAATCCTCGTGAATCTGATCAGCAACGCCAAGCATGCCGTGTGCGGAGCACCCGATCAAGGCCCGTGCATCACGCTCGGCGCCGAACTCGTGGATGTCGCGGGCGAACGCATCTTGCGCATCGCGGTCACCGACAACGGCGAAGGAATCGAGCCGGAGAACCTGATCCGCGTCTTCGCGCACGGCTTCACCACGCGCAAGAACGGCCACGGCTTCGGCCTGCACAGCTGCGTTCTGGCGGCTCAGGAGATGGGTGGCACGCTGACCGCGCACAGCAACGGGGTCGGACACGGTGCGACGTTCCTGCTGGAACTCCCGACCCAAAATCCGCAAGACCAGCGATGACTCCCGCACAGAACCGGCGCATCCTGCTGGTTGACGACATGCCGGCGATCCATGAGGACTTCCGCAAGATCCTCGTGCCGCAGGCACTGCGGCGCACCGAACTCGATGCGGCCGAGGCAGCGTTGTTCGGCGACGAGCCGAAGGCTGGAGCCGGCGGCGCCGGCGCGTTCGAACTCGACTCAGCCTATCAAGGGCAGGAAGCATTGTCCAAGGTTCAGGCCTCGTTGACGACAGGGCGGCCCTATGCGCTCGCCTTCGTCGACATGCGCATGCCGCCAGGTTGGGACGGCGTTGAGACCGTCGAGCAACTTTGGCAGGCGGATCCGCGCCTGCAGATCGTCATCTGCACGGCCTATTCCGACACGCCCTGGGACGAAGCGCTGGCACGGTTGGACGCGCGCGACCGTCTGCTGATCCTGAAGAAACCCTTCGACGCGATCGAAGTTCACCAGCTCGCGAACACGCTGACCGCCAAGTGGGAGATGACCGAGCAGGCGACCGCACAGCTATCGGCACTGGAAGCGGCTGTGCGCGGACGCACCCATGAGATTGCCCGCACGAATGATGCGCTGCGAGCCGAGATCGACGAGCGCAAGCACCTCCAGGGGCAATTGGTGCAATCAGAGAAACTCGCATCGATCGGCCAGCTCGCTGCCGGCGTCGCGCACGAAATCAATAACCCGATCGGCTACATCTTCTCGAACTTCGGCACGCTCGAAAGCTACCTCGAACGGCTCTTCGAGATGTTGGGCGCCTATGAGAGTGCCGAGCCCAGCGTGAATGCGCCTGAAGTCGCAGCCCGACTGCGGGCGCTACGCGAACAGATCGAGCTGGGCTTCCTGAAGGAGGACATTCCGGTGCTGATGCGCGAGTCCAAGCAGGGCATCGTGCGCGTGCGCCAGATCGTTCAGGACCTGAAGGACTTCGCGCGCGCGGATTCGACGCAGGAGTTCCAGTGGGCAAACCTGCACCAGGGCATCGACTCGACACTGAACGTGGTGGCCAGCGAGATCAAGTACAAGGCCGATGTGGTCAAGGACTACGGCACGATTCCCGACATTGAATGCCTGCCGTCGCAGATCAACCAAGTGGTGATGAACCTTGTGGTCAACGCTGCGCATGCGATGGGAGAACAGCGCGGCCGCATCACCATCCGTACTGGCGTCGAGGTTGACGTCGATCAAGTGTGGCTGGAAGTGGCCGACACCGGATCGGGCATCCCGCCGGACACGCTCAAACGCGTCTTCGAACCTTTCTTCACGACCAAACCAATCGGCAAAGGGACGGGCTTGGGGTTGTCGCTCGCCTACGGCATCGTGCAAAAGCACCAGGGCCGCATTGACGTTGAAAGCGTCGTGGGCCAAGGCACCACGTTCCGCGTGACGCTGCCGATCCACAGGGCAGCGACACAGGGCGAACCTCAACAGGCGGTCGCCTGATCGCCGCTTCAGCCACGACTGGTCGTAAGACTCCGGCCGCCCATGAGCGGTCGAATCGGGTCGAGACCGAGCGAGAGTCGAGCGGGGGGCGGCTTGCTGCGATGCCATGACGCTCGCACTCGGCCTTCGACAGCTCAGGCGGCGATGAAATGAGCGCCTTGCTGATCGGAATCCTCATCGCGTTGCCCCTGTCCGATCGTGCCTGAGCGCAGGAAGTTTCCAGCGCGCGCGGCGATCACGGCCTCACTAAAATAGTATCCCTGCGCAAGTGTCGTGGGCCCGGTTGAATTCAGGAAGGAGTGCTGCGCTTGGGTTTCCACTCCTTCGACGATAACCCCGATTTTGGATTCGCGCGCGAGGTTGATGATGGCGCGAACCGTGGCGGCGCTGGCCGGATCGTCGCCAACACGCTTGAGCATCGATTGGGCGATTTTCAGGTGATTCACTCGGAATGTCCTGAGGTATTCGAACGATGAGTATTCGGTACCAAAATCGTCAATGGCGATTCTGACGCCGAGATCGCGCAGTCGCGGTAGCACGTCGTTGTGGGTCCAGGTCATCTGGGCCAGGGTCGCCTCCGTCACATCGAACTCCAGGTCGGACGGAGCAAGCTGCCACTTCGCAACGGAATCGACGACGTCACGGATCAGCTCGCCACCATTCTTGAGTTGCCCGAGTGACAGATTGATCGCGACGACCGGTGCCATGATTCCCTGGTCGCGCCACTGCCTCATTTGCCAGCAAGCCTGGTTCAGCACCCAACGCCCCAACGCGACGATGCTCCCGGTCTTCTCCGCGATCCCGATGAATGCGCTGGCGCTGAGAAGGCCCCGATGGGGATGGTTCCAGCGCACCAACGCCTCCATTCCGACAACCTTTCCGGAAGACAACTCGACCTGTGGCTGGTAGTAGAGTTCCAGCTCATCGAGATCAATGGCCTTTCTCAGCTCCTCGCCGAGCGTGACGCGGTACCGGACCTCCTGGTCCAGATCTTCGGAGTGAAAGTGATACTGGTTGCGGCCCGCGTCCTTCGAGCGGTAGAGCGCCAGATCTGCTTGCACGACCATGGCATCCGGACTCACGCTGCCCGCAACATAGGGGCAGATTCCGATGCTGGCGGAAATATGAACCTCATGGCCATTGAGCCTGTACGGAAGGGCCAGCTCAATCTGGATCTTTGCGGCCAACACGCCCGCGCTCGCGGGCTCACCCATTTCTCCTTGCAGCACTGCGAACTCGTCGCCACCCAGGCGCGCAACCAGATCGGTTTCCCGGGTGCTGCTCCGCAGGCGCTGGGCCACCTCGATCAACAGCAAGTCACCGACCGGATGGCCGTGCATGTCGTTGACCGGCTTGAAGTGGTCCAAGTCGACATAGTGGATCGCGAACGGGGCGGCACCTCGTTGCGCTGCAGCAAAGGCCTGGTGAAGTCGTTCAATGAACGTGGCGCGATTCGCCAGTCCTGTCAGCCCATCGGTGCGCGCGAGCAAGGTGATGTGCTCTTCGGCCGCTTTGCGCTCGGTGATGTCGATGACAATCCCCTCGACCTCGATGAGCCTGCCCTCCTTGTCGCGAACCGGTACGTATCGGTTCTCGACCCAGCGCCGGGAACCATCGCCCGTGCACAATCGGTATTCGATCGATGCCCCTTGTGCATCCTTGTCGAGCACGCGTGCCATCGCGCTGGCGACCTTGGCTTGATCCTCCGGCGCAATCAGGATACCGGCCCAGTCCGGGTTGGCCAACAGGCTCGCCGGGTCGTGGCCGAACTTGGTGACGTTGTGCGAGATGTAGATCAAAGGGAACGAGGGCTCGCCGCGCAATCGATAGAGGATGGTCGGGCTGTTCTGCACGATGATGTTGGCGTCGGACAACTCCCGGGTTCGCTCCTCGACGGCCTGTTCCAGCAGGTTCATCTTGAATGCGGCGTCTTCGGTCATTTGCCATTTCACCGTGAGCGCGCTGGCCAACTGGCTGACCTCGATCGGATCGAATGGCTTCTTGAGAACGAGCAGGCGATCGCGTGCATCCAGGCGATCGAAGACCTCGACCCACGATTGGTCGGCGTAGGCAGTGCAGATCACGACCTGCAGGCGTGGGTCCTCCCGCCACAGCTGCTCGATCGTCTCGACTCCGTCCCACCCTGGAGGCATGCGCATGTCGATGAATGCCAGGGCGTAGGGCTGATCGATACGCATCGCCTCGCGAACCTTCACCAGCGCTTCTTGCCCCTGATAGGCACTGTCCAGTACAAAGTCTGAAGCGGCCGCTTTGGCTGAGGTGCCGAACAACGTGGTCTCCAAATCGTCCAGATTCAACGCCGCCATCGCCGGAAGCAGAATCTTGCGGAAATCCTCGTGAATGGCCGGCATGTCGTCCACCAGAAGAATGCGTTGATTGTGTTGCTTGTTCATTGAACCGCCTTGGTCGCCTTCATCGGCAGCTTGAGCGCGAATGCCGCACGGGAGCTGCATCCCGTTGCTGCGGGCAGCGAACCTCCCGCCTACTTTGCGCGTTGCGCATCACCGCGCTGTGCAGCCAGGCCCAATAGGGTCGTCCATCCTGGTCGCGACCCTGTTGCGCGTCCGTGTCTGATACTCCAGGATTGGTCTCCGCATCGCTTTCTGCGCCGCATACTCGCAACATATGATCTTGCGCCATATTCGCGTTCAAAACACGGAGCGGCATCGATCTCAATCCGCCATCTTCCAACACGTTCAGCTGCATTGGCAGATTTCTGGGCGCAGGGTCGAGCCACTCTGAATTGGCTAGTTTTTGCTCAACCTTGTTGGCGCTAACGCCGCGTTGAGGCAGCGCGCCGACAAATCGAATTCGCCGCCGCATGAGTTCGCAGCCCAACCAGCATGCGGATGTCAAGGCGAGCTGGCCGCCTCACTTGCTCGTCGGAACCCCCGCCAATTCGCTCATTCCGACGTCTGCGCCAGCATCGATGGCCGCGAAGCGGCAGAACAGATCGCGCTCAAGCTGGTGCGCCCGGGCCTGCGGCACGTGATGGTGTTTTGCGACGGCTTTGTCGTCAACGGTACGTCGTTCGCCAAGGCTTTGCGCAAGCGCCTGCCCGAGGGAATTTGCGCCACCGGAAGGCTGGCAGCCGACGCCGACCTCGGCGCGAATCGTCGCCAGCGTTGAATTGATCACCTTGTTCAACGTCGCGCGGCCAATTGGCAGTTCCCCCGAGCAACGCGCCGGGTGTAGACATGAGCTTGACGGGCAGCACTCCTTCAGCGTCTTGAGGACCGAGCAGGCCTGCCTGCTCAGATATGGCCTCTTGAGCAAAGGCGTCCACGAGCTGTCCGAGAAGGAGTGCGCAGACGAAATGCCAACGCTTCGCGGCGCTATGGAACTGTTGCTTCGCGGCCGGCTGCAAAGGTCTAGGAGCGCAAGCAGCGCGACGATGTTGCGAAGCTGTTGGCGCAGGCAACTGACCGGCACAACAAGTAGCGGCGCAGAGCACTCATGCGCCACGCGCATGCCTCGAAAGCTGACCTCTTTGGATGCCCGCTCCTGGCCGACCAGAGACCCACGTTCGTTGATCGTCCAACCACTGTGCGCAGCATAGCTGCCATTGGCAGGCCACGCCGAGAGAGCGGCAATGCAAAGGCTCGTCTGGCGCAAGGTCATCGCCAAAGAGCCGTAGGGTCGCCACGGAACAGCTTGGCTCAGCCATCACGACCTTGGCGGCTTCGCGTTCTGCATACCCATTGACCTGAGTGACCATTGCCTTGGTGACATCGCCATCGCCATCGAAAATGTCGATGAGTCGAGCGGGAATCTTTGCGTTTGGTATTCGGTGAACGGCCTTGGACAATGCGCCAGGCTGGTCAGACGCCCCCCCCCGAACTCACCACCCTTGTCCTTGGATCCGAACCCCGCCCTCCTGATCGCCAAACTTGCGCTGGTCGCGGCCTCGATGTGGGGCGCGTCGCTGCTGGCACGGCACTATGGCCACGCGGTGAGCGGTGCGCTCGCCGGACTGCCGGTGATCGTCGGGCCCATCCTGGCGATGCTGCTGATCGACCTACCGGCCGAGCGCGTCCACGGCATTGCGCTGGCCACGCTGGTGTGCGAGCCCGCGATGCTGGCTCACATCGTCGTGTTCGCGAACGCGGCGCGACGATTCAGGTGGCCGGTGTGCCTCGCGCTCGCGACGGTGACCTTTCTCGCGTTGGCTGCGGCGCTCGCGCAGTTGGCCTGGGGCGCGCTCGTCGCGTCCGTGTTGGCGTTGGCCGCCCTGGTGATCGCGGAACGCTCGCTGCCGGCTTCCGGCAGCGCGGCCGATGTGCCAGTGCCAGTGCCGCACAGCGAACTGGCGTGGCGCATCGGCGTGGCGTTGGTGATCGCCGGCAGCGTGATGTGGGGCGCCGACCACTTGCCTGCCGCGATCGCCGGCGCCTTGCTCGCGGTGCCCATCACGGGCAGCGTGCTGCCCTGCTTCACACTGCCGCGCCACGGGCCGCAGGCCACCGCGCGGCTGCTGGCCGGCTTCGTGCGCGGCCAGAGCGGCTTCGTCGCATTCTTCGTCGTGCTGGTCGGCCTGTTGCCGCATGCACCCAAGACCGTGGCCTTTGTCGCCGCCGTCGCATCTGCGGTCGCCGCGCCGCTGGTCTTGCGCCGCTGGACGACCGCGAGGCCGGTTCGTGGCACCGTCGAGTGATCCGTGTAGAACTCCCGTAGGCACTCAGCAGAAAAATCTCCGGAGCATCAAGGTCGGGGGCTCGGTCAATCTGGATCTGTCGCAATAGCGGAGCACAACACGGTGGTGAAGATCAGTTTCGGGCCACGCTGCCGTCCATGATCGGGAAGCAGTTCTCCGGCGCAACCGTACACCGCTGACATGTCGCCGAGGATGCATTGCTGCTGCTCGCGTGCGGCCGCTTCAATCTTCGCTTTGACAACATGGCTCCCGGAACAGAGCAGCTGACCATCCACAGCCGCACAATGCCAGATTGCTGCAGGCGTCGCGTGCCGCACTGGTGGTGCGGCGGGAAATAGTCGGGCTGCGCCTGGGCCGCGGCCAGACCGGCGCTGCCAACGAGCAGGGGACGGCGCGACAACGATGCGACGGAGCATGCGGCGGATCATCGGCCGACTCTGGCACCGTGACGGCCAGGCCGGCGATGAAGTCAAATACTGCGGGGCGCTTCGCCCGGTCAACCAAGGAACCCGACATGCACGTGCAGCGCATTGCAGCCTTTTCCGACGGCCCGTCCGGCGGCAACCCCGCAGGCGTCGTGCTGTGCGACGGCGCCCTGCCAACTCCAGCCGAGATGCAACGCGTCGCGACGGAGGTCGGCTTTTCAGAGACCGCGTTCGCCGCGCCGACAGGGGACGGCGGCTGGCAGGTGCGCTACTTCTCGCCGGCGGCCGAGGTGCCGTTCTGCGGCCACGCAACCATCGCGCTCGGCGCCGCCCTCGCGCGTGCCCACGGCGACGGCCGCTTCGCGCTGCATCTTTCGCAGGCCGACATCTCGGTAGAAGGTCATCGCGACGGCGCGCTCGTCGGCGCCGCGCTGCAGTCGCCGCCCACGCTCGCCAGCCGGCCCCTCTCACCCGCCGTATTGGGCGAGGCGCTCGCACTGTTCGGGTTGGCCCAGACCGACCTCGATCCGCGGCTGCCGCCCGCGCGCATCCATGCCGGCGCCGACCACCTCGTGCTCGGGCTCGGATCGCGAGCGAAGCTGGCGGCGATGCGCTACGACTTCGAGGCCGGCCGCGCACTGATGACGCGCGAGGGCTGGGTCACGATCCTGCTCGCCTTCGCCGAGACACCGACGCGCTGGCATACCCGCAACGCCTTCGCCTTCGGCGGCGTGGTGGAGGACCCCGCCACCGGCGCCGCGACCGCCGCGCTCGCGGGCTACCTGCGAGAGATCGGCTGGCCGCACGGCGGACACATTGACGTTGTGCAGGGCGAGGACATGGGTGCGCGCTCACTGTTACACGCCGACATCGGGCTCGAGCCGGGTAGTTCGATCCGCGTCAGCGGGACGGCTCGGCAGATGAAGTGAGCCAGTGGACTGCCGCAAAGCGGACGACTGTAACCGTCGGCTCCTGGCCGGACAGCGACGCTCATTGGGCAGGAAAAGCATCACAGCGCAGCATCGCCTGGAGAGTTCGCATGTTGCATCTCTGTGAGCGTACGCGAAGACATGTTCAGTCGATGGCGGCCGCCATACCGGCCGCGTTATTTCCTTGCTCTACCCGGACCGAAATGCTTCGTCTGGCCATTCTCCTCCAGTGTCGTCTCATAGCCCCGGGACTCTACCTGCAGCCAAACGTCAGCATCTCGGCGCCACGTATCACGCATACGCTCCGTCAGGTGATAAACGGCCTGACTGGAGCTATCTACGCCTTCCTGTTTGTAGGTCCCATACAAGTAATAGAGCGACCCTGCCCGCGTCACCTTATCAACCTGCGTTGAACAGGCCGTAACCTTATCCTCTACCGGCCTTCGCGCGTGGTCTGCAACGATCTGTACCCGAGTTGTGTGCGTACCGTCCGCCGTAACCTGCACATACTCCGGCGCCAGTGTCTTGAGGTAAGCCTCGAAATTGCCCGCCTTGCTGGCTAGGCAATCCGCTTCGTTCATGGCCTGAAGCTGTTTGACGACATCGGGTGATGCGGGGGCGGCGCCCGCCACCGCAGAAATAGTCAGCGAAACAGCCGCCAGACTCGTCAATTTCAACATTGCATTGCTCCAAAAAGGGGTGGCCAACCAACTACATCGAGGCTGTCGGACTTGGTACCCGATGCCAAGAGCGGCTCGCCTGCTGTGAATTGCTCACAAAAGATGCTATGTAGCCCTGCTCAGGATAACCGACAGCAGATGGCTTGCTCTTACCTTAGGTAGCCTGCCCCAAAGCAGTCTACTGCCGATGTCCGGTTCTGGCCGCGCTCAGTCATTGGCGCATTCCTCAAGCGCCGAAAGCCAGGCGTCGTCGTGCACGATCACGGCCTCCCCTCGGTCGTCGTCCTCGCGACCGGAAATCGCGCTGCCGGCGGCGCGAGGGACTGATGCTACTGCGCGACGAACAGGATGCCGTGCGGATCCTGCAGCGCCGACGCGCTGCCGATGCCGGCGACGAACGGCGTGAGGTGTCCCGTGGTCGTGTCGAGTTGCATCACCTGCCCCTGGCCGGCGCTGTACGCCGTGCCTGCCGCGAACGGCCCGTCGACGCGGTAGATCGTATTCGACGCGTCGGTGAACAGCATGAAGGTCTTGCCGGTCGCGCCTGCCGCCGGCACCCAGCGGGTGTCGTCGACCGGCGTCACCGGGCCGTCCTTGTCGTTGTACAGCGTCAGGGTGAGCACCTTGGCCGCCTGGCTGCTGGTGCCGATGTTCTGGATGAACACCAGCTTGCCGTCGGCCTGGCTGTCGAGCACCAGGTCGCCGGCGGGGTCGATCCCCTCCGAGTCGGGATCGGTCAACGCGAGCGTGACCAACTGGTTGTAGGTCGGGTTCGCCGAGCCTCCGACGGTCGGCGTCATGTCGGTCGCCTGCGCGTTGCCAGCCAGTACGGATGCGACATCGAATGTCGTGCCGTTCGCGTTCAGCGACAGCGTCACCACGGTGGGCGCGACACCCGGCGTGGTGGGATTGGACGCGCTCGCGTACACAGCCCCGTTGACGAGTTGCATGTCGTCGAAGCCGCCGCCATGCGCGGTCGGATTGACGGTCGCGGTGTAGTTCTTCTGCGTTCCTGTCGCGAGGTTGATGATGGTCAGTTCCGGATTTCCGTCTTCGTTCGCCATGACCCAAAGCTCATTGGTGTCGCTGCGCGCGAGCAGCCCGTCGACGTGGCCCGGCACCGTGTAGGTCTTCAGCAAGTTGGCGCTGAGGTCGTACTGGACGACGGCGTTCGTCAGGCTCGGGTTGGAGCCGTCCTTCACGTCGCCGGTCTGCTGGTAGCCGATGAATACCGTGTTGCCGGAAAGCACGATGGAGTCGGGCTTCTGCGTCGACGACGGCGCCTTCGCGAACACGCTGAGCGAGAAGCCGCTGGCGGCTGCGGTGTTGGCGACCGCGGCCGCCGGGGTGGCTGGATCACTGTCTCCTCCGCAGCCGGACAGCGCTACTGTGCTCAGAGCGATGAGGGTCAAGACGGATTTGTACATGTCGACGTTCCTGGTTAAGCGGGCAAGCGCCGCGGCAATGGGATTCCCCCTGCTCGACATATCCATGCCGAACGGGAGTCGGGAATCTAGGTTGTGTCCCTGTCGATTGCGTGACAGCGGGGCGTGGAATGCCAACTGGGGACAAATATCTGCGGGCTCGACCGAGCGCGGCGTGAACGTCAGGTCAACCTCGCGCTGCCGGCCTCGGCGACCTGCGCTGCCGCATCACCTCGACAGGCTGTCGCGGGTCGATCGACGGTGCTCAAAAAGCCCCGCTTCTGTCAGCTGAATGCGCGTTCGAGGGTGAAACCAGGGAAGATTGCCCCATGACGCTTCCGTTCGCGAACCGCACTGAGGCGGGCCGTCTGCTTGGCAGGCGCCTGCTGACGGAGAGCTTGACTGGGCCGCTGGTGGTCATGGCGCTGCCTCGCGGCGGCGTGCCGGTGGCCGCCGAGGTGGCGCGCTGCCTGGGGGCGCCACTGGATCTGCTGATCGTGCGCAAGATCGGCGCGCCCTGGCAGCGAGAACTGGCGGTGGCGGCGGTCGTCGACGGCATGCCGCCGGAGATCGTGATCAATGAAGGGATCAGCGCGGCCGTCGGCGCCGACGCCGCCTACATTGAGCGCGAAGCCTCTGTCGAGCGGCGCGAGATCGAACGTCAACGCGAGATCTATTTGGGCGGTCGCGCGCCCTTGGCCCTGGCGGGAAAGACGGCGATCCTGGTTGACGACGGCATCGCCACAGGTACCACGGTGCGCGCGGCGCTGAAGGCGTTGCGTCGGCGCGGCGCGACCAAGGTATTGCTGGCGATACCGGTCGCGCCGCACGAGGCGGTGATGGCCTTGCGCGGTTCTTGCGAGCGCATCGTTTGCTTGGCCGAGCCACATCCGTTCCAAGCGGTAGGCGTGCACTACGTGGATTTCCACCAGGTGGACGATTCGAAGGTGATGGCGGCGTTCGGCCCGGGGCAGCAAGAATGACGGCGGAGCGTGCCGTGGATGCACGACTCGGCGCTGCACGACTTGTGGTGTCCTTTGGGCTGGCGTGCCGCTGGCGATGGTGGCGTGCGCTGCGCTGATGGCATTTGCGAGCCTCGCAGCGTTGGTCGTTCCGCGCACTCCAAGCAGGCAGCGAATGCTCCGATGATCGTCGGCTCCTCAATCCATGTATTTGCCGCCATTGATCGACAGCGTCGTCCCGGTGATGAATCCCGCCGCCTCGTCGGCCAGGAACACGACGCCGCGTGCGACTTCGGCCGGAGTGCCGAGTCGGCCGACCGGCACTCCCTTGAGGATGGTTTGCATCACCTCGGGTGACACTGCCTGCACCATCGAGGTCTCGATGTAGCCGGGCGCGATGGCGTTGACGGTGATGTTGCGCGAGGCCCCCTCGAGCGCGAGCGCGCGCGTGAAGCCGAGCATGCCAGCCTTCGCGGCGGCGTAGTTGGTCTGGCCCGACTGGCCGCTGAGACCGTTGACCGAGCTGATATTGACGATGCGGCCGTAGCGCCGCTCGCGCATCCCTGCGACGACGACCCGGCACATGTTGAAGCAGCCACCGAGGTCGACCTCGATCACGGTGCGCCAGTCCTGCTCGGCCATCTTGTGCAGCATCGCATCGTGCGTGATGCCCGCATTGTTCACCAGCACGTCGATCGCACCGAACGCGTGCTCGACCTCTGCGACCCCGGCTGCACACTGCGCCATGTCCGCCACGTCCCATCGGAACACGCGGATGCCCGTACGGACATTGAAAGCTTCGGCGGCCTCGGCGCCGGCCGTGAAATTGGCGGCGACCCGGTAGCCCGCCGCAACCAGCGCCTCGGAGATTGCCGCGCCGATGCCGCGGGTACCACCAGTGACGAGGGCGACGCGTTTGCTTGTGCGCATGGGAAGCTCCTTGGGCATTGCAGTGGATCGCCGGACAACGGGTGGGCTTCGTCCGTTCGATCGGGCAGTCTCGCGCCCACCACGGCCGATGTCAACGTGCCTCCTGGGCGAGGAACCTCCTTTACGCGCGTGGGAGTACCCGCGACAGAAACGGGCCGGCAGGGGATCGACGGACTCTGCCTGGATGGCAACGCAACCCTTCCTTGGAGATTCTCCGAGCTGGGGAACATAATTTGCTGCGGCGCAGCAACTCATCCAGTTCGCGCCCCGGCGGACCCTGCGCTGAGGTGCTCGAGAGCAAGTGCGGGCAGCAGGGAGACCCCGCGCGCAGTGGTGCGCGGCGATGGATCTCGGGAGGCGAAGAGTGGAATCTGGTGTGGATGATGCATATGCCGAGCTCGGCCTGGATCCAGACGCGTCCGCTGCCGAGGTGAAGGCGGCATGGCGCCGACTGGCCGCGCAATGGCATCCCGATCGCAACCGAAGCGCCGGAGCCATTGGCAGGATGCAACGGATCAACCGTGCTCTGGACGAGATCCGTCGGCACCGCGCGCCAGACGATCCGGGTGATGCGGGCACCGAAGCTGCCGAACCTGCACCTGGGTCGGCACGCTCCGATCGCGGCGAAAGCAGCGACCCCCGCGACAAACGCGACGGCGACAACGAAGCCTGGCGAGGCGAATCAGGCACCGATGGGTCGGGCCCGACGATCCGGACAGTCGATTGCGACGTCAAGTTGACCCTGGAAGAGGCCCTCGCCGGCTGCATCAAGCTCATCCGCGGCACGTTGGTCGAAAGCTGCGCATGCTGCGACGGAAGCGGCTATCGGGCCTTGGCCGGCGCCTGCGCCGATTGCGAAGGTTCTGGCGTCGTGCGCCAGCGTTTGTGGTTCGGCTGGTACGGCACATCCACGCAGTGCTCGGCTTGCGGCGGCGACGGCAATGCAAGGCAGGCTTGCGACGCCTGCGATGGCAGGGGCAAGCGGCCTCCGTTCGAGTACAGCATTCGCGTTCGAGTCCCGCATGGAGTTCGCGACGGCGACCTGCTGCATGTCGGCGGACGCGGCCATGCCTCGGGCCATTCCCAGGTCGAATTGAATTTGCACGTCGAAGTCGTCGCCCATGCGCTTTTCGGGCTCGACCCCGATGGCACCATTCGCTGTACGGTGCCGGTCAACGGCTTCGCGTGGATGGCCAACAGGTCGATCGACATTCCGACGCTGACCGGACTGCAGCAACTGCAAATGAGGCGCGACGAGTTGTCCTATCGGTTGACCGGTCAGGGCTTCCCGATCGAGCGGCGCGGTCCGCGCGGTGACCTGCTGGTGACGGTCCAACCCATTTTTCCGGGGCGCCTGAGCGCCGACCAGGAAATACTCTTCGACCAGCTCATTGCGACGTCCTGGCACCCGGATGATTCGCATCTCGCCGCCCGACTCGACGAGTGGCGCAGGGCGCAGCAGGGATGGGAGCGGGCACGCGCGAAGCGCGGTCGCCAACCGGGTGGATGACCTCGTGCGCGGTCGCGTCCTCGAGGCCAGGCACTTGGGATGAATGGCGACGCCAGATCCGCTGCGGACGTCGGTCCGTGTTCAGGGCTGCGACGTCCGCCGAGCCGCGACGCGGATCGCGCGGCTCTGCAATGCGAAGCCAACGATGAAGATCAGCAGCCACGCGAGCAGCGCGGTCCGCACCACAGGATCGTCCGGGCCCGTCGCCAGCGGATGTGCGTCAGGCAGACGGGTCAGGGTCTCGTTGATGCCCGGGACCAACAGCAGGAAGAAGCTGAACGACAGCCCGAAGGTCTGCAGGTGCGGGCGTAGTCGGCCGAGGAACGTCAGCCGCGGCACGAGCAGCACGCCGCCGAACGCCGCCAGCAGCGCAAGGACACCCAGCACATGGCCGGGATTGAGGCCGACGACGCTGGAGAGCCCGAACGACGTCAACACCGAGACGGTCAGGCCGGCCAGATAGACCTGGCCGGATCGGGTGGCTGCGTCGATTCGGCGCGAGCGCGCGAAGCCGTACAGGCCTGCGACGACCGGCACGAGGCTGGTGGCGGTGTGGACGATGCCAAGCATGGAGAGTGGGTGGGGCACGATGAACCTTTGTGTCGATCTACTAGTAGGTAGTTTCTGAGGGCGAAAAGAAGGGCAGCTTGCGCCGCCCGCGGGAAGGCCGGGAGATCAGGTCGGTTGAGTCAGCATGAGGATCGCCGGTTGGACGCTCGTGGCGAAGGCCTTTGGGTCGCCCAGGGCCCGAGCGACCAGCATCGCGCCGTGAACGACCGCCATGAAGGCCCGCGCCGAAGCCGCAGGACTGTTGGGCAGATGGATCTGGCCGGCCGCCGCGCCCCGCTTGAGCACCGACGCGAGCCAGGCGTTCAGGTACTGGAAATGGGCCCGGACCTCGACGGCGACCTCCTGCGGGATCGTCGGCAATTCCGTCGCCAGAACCGCGCAGATGCAGAACGGGTGCTCGCCGCTGCGGATGCAACCGGCCCAGTAGTCCGCGTATGCATTGAGCTCGGACAACGGATCATTGAGCTGCTGCTCGAGGGCAGCCAGGCCATCCTTCGCTTCCTGGCGGTACCGTGCGACGACGGTCTGGACCAGGATTGCCTTGCTCGGGAAGTGGTGGTGGATGCTGGCCTTGGAGATGTCGACCCGCTCGGCAAGATCGGCGTAGCTGAAACTGTTATAGCCACCGGCGATCAGGAGCGCCCGCGTGTGCATGAGGATTTCTGCGGCTTTGGGGGAGCGTTCAGCGAGCATGGGGCTTGGATCGACAAGACAGGGTGTCATCCTACTAGTTGGTAGTCCATCTGTCAAAGATCCCTGCTGCATCGTCTTGCGCCCATTGCAGGCGATCACCTCGCCCCATCCGCCGCCCCTGGCGTTGCTCAGCCGACAGCCATCCGGCCTGTCGAATCAAGCAGCGCGAGGTCTGGATGGGCCGGTGAAGACCTTGACCACTTCATACATCCCGGGATCGAACTTGGCGATGGCGAGTACCTGTTCGACATAGGGTGCAGCGACTGGATTCGAACGCATCGATTGGTAGCGCCGGTAGTGCTCCTCGCTCTTCCACTGCGCATACATCGTGACCTTTGTTCCGTCGACGCTTCGATGCAGTGCCGCGGAGACGAACCCTGGTACGTCGCGAACGGACGTATCGGTTGCGCGCGCGAGCAGGTCGAGCAGTTCCTGTTGATTCGACGGTTCGACCGTGAATACGTTGATGAGCGTGACGAGGCCTGAGTTCTCGGCAATCGTGGTCATGGAAGTCTCCGGCTCCTGCGAGAGGAATCGCACCTGATTCAAATCTCGAGCACGTAGACGCGCGCCTGCGAGCGTTCGGCGGCGCTGTGCCCCGCCAGAGCGCGATCCCATCTGGGCTCGGCGGCGCTGCCGTCGATGCGCGCACGATTGATCATCTGCACGACCTCTTCCGTGCTGGCGTCGAATTCGGCGACCTGTTCCAGCGACTCGAGGAACAGGCGCGCAACGACGAACCCGCCGGAGTCGATGATGACCAGGTAGCGAGCGTGCGCGCGCGGCGAGGTGTTGCTATGCGCGCGAGGGAGCTCGTTGCCGAAACCGTTGCTCATTTCCGTATCCCGCCTGAAGTTTGTCGGGGGTGCAGAGTCGCCTGCAATCGTACGCCTGGAAGACGCGGCCACTCAACGCACGCTCCTCGAATGACGATGGCGGTCAATCGGTCGACGCAGCACATCCTAGGGGTGGCGATGGCGGGCCGCTTGGAATACTTTGGGGCAGATCGATGGAGCCGCTGGCGCGATTGCGTCTCGAGTGAGGGTCCGGGCTTTCCGGTGAGCGGCGTCACAGCGACAGGAGGTCGAAGATGGGAAGTCGTCGCACTTTCGTCAAGATGATCCCTTTCCTGCTCGGCTCGGTGCCGATGATCGGCCATGTCGGCCGCGCGTATGCCACTCCTCCACGGAAGAAGAATCCGGTCTGGAATGGCATCGCGCGGAATTGCATCATCACCTGCCCTTCCTGCGGGAAGGCGGTCAGCGAGACGATGGCTCACGAGAGCCTGAAACGGGTCTACCACTGTCCGGGATGCCTGACGTGGCTGGCGCCGAAACACGGCGACCACTGCATCTACGACTCGTACGGGTCCGTCCCGTGTCCCGCGTTGCAACTGAAGGTGAAGGCAAGAATCCAACGCATCGCTTGACCGCGTAGACGGGCGCGACGCGCTGGCTGGCGCGAACGCGCGGCGATATGACTCCGAGAGGGTTTGCAGATGGCCAATCTCATCGTGCAAGAGAATCTTCTGACCGGCAACCCCAGCACCGAATGGGATCTTGCCAACGCCGGTTACACGACGATCGAAGGATTCGCGACCGACATCAGCGTCAATCGCGGGCAGATGGTCTCCTTCAAGATCAACACGGCGTGCACGAACTACCGGATCGACATCTATCGGCTGGGGTACTACGGCGGCCTCGGAGCGCGCAAGGTCGCCACGCTCCAGCAGACAGCTTCGGTTCAGCCCGCGCCGATCGTCAACGCGGCCATCGGGCTGGTCGACGCGGGAAACTGGAGCGTCTCCGCATCCTGGGCCGTGCCGGCGGCCGCCGTCTCGGGCGTGTACATCGCGCACCTCGTCCGCCAGGACGGCGTTAGCGGCGAGAACCACATTCCCTTCATCGTGCGCGACGACGGCGCCTTGCACGACATCGTCTTCCAGACCTCCGACACGACATGGCACGCCTACAACGGCTGGGGCGGCTACAGCCTCTACGGCGGCAGCACCAACGAATCGGACGGGCGCGCCTACAAGGTCAGCTACAACCGCCCGATCGCGACCCGCGACGGCGTGGGTCTCTATGCCGGCCCGCAGGACTTCCTGTTCGGCGAGGAGATCGCGGCCATCCATTGGCTCGAGGCCAACGGCTATGACGTGTCGTACATCGCGGGTGTCGACACCGATCGCCACGGATCCGAACTGCTCAATCACAAGCTGTTCATCTCGTGCGGACACGACGAGTACTGGTCCGGGCAGCAGCGCGCGAATGTCGAGGCCGCGCGCGGTGCCGGCGTGCACCTCGCGTTCTGGAGCGGCAACGAGGTGTTCTGGAAGACCCGCTATGAAGCGAGCGCCGTCACCGTCGACGGCAGCCCGACGACGTATCGGACACTGGTCTGCTACAAGGAGACGCGGGACGGCAAGGTGATCGACCCCGCCGATCCGCCGACCTGCACGTGCACCTGGCGCGACCCCCGCTTCAGTCCGCCGGGCGACGCCGGTCGCCCGGAGAACGCGTTGACCGGCACGATCTTCATGGTCGACGACTTCCGGGAGGATCAGATCCAGATTCCGTACCCGATGACGAAGCTGCGCTTCTGGCGCAACACGGCCGTCGCCAACACCGCCCCGGGCGGCGTCGCGACGCTCGTGAGGAACTACCTCGGCTACGAATGGGACGAGGCGCCGGACAACGGATTCTCCCCGCCGGGCCTGATCCGCCTGTCCACCACGACGCTGTCCGTCAACAGCTACCTGCTCGACTATGGCTCCGTCGAAGGAGCGGGGATCGCGACGCACAGCCTGACGCTCTACCGCAGTCCGGCAAGCCGGGCGATCGTCTTCGGAGCCGGCACCGTCATGTGGTCGTGGGGACTCGATCCCCATCACGATCCCGATCCGAGAGACACGACGCAGACGCCGGTCGACCCGAACGTGAAGCAGGCGATGGTGAACCTGCTCGCCGACATGGGCGTCCAGCCGGCGTCGCTGCAGCCGGGGCTCGTCCCGGCGACGGCATCGACCGACACGACGCCTCCGGTCACGGTCATCACCGCGCCCGCGAACGGGGCGACGGTCACGCAGAACCTGACGGTCAACATCACGGGAACGGCGACGGATGTCGGCGGCGTCGTGGCCGGTGTCGAAGTCTCCGTCGACGGCGGGCAGACGTGGCATCCGGCGACCGGCACGACGAGCTGGAGCTACAGCTGGGCGCCCGCGCTGCCCGGGAGCGTCACGATCCGTGCGCGCTCCACCGACGACAGCCTGAACACGGAAAGTCCCGGGCCGAGCGTCACCGTGACGGTGGCCGCCTCGAACGTGCAGACCCTGTTCGGCAGCACGACACCGGGCACCGTGGCCGTCAACGATCCCAACTCGGTGGAACTCGGCGTGAAGTTCACCAGCACGCAGGCCGGGACGATCAGCGCGCTGCGTTTCTACAAGGGCGCGCAGAACACCGGGACGCACACCGGCACGCTCTGGACCTCCGCCGGCACCCAGCTCGCGACGGCGACGTTCGTGAACGAGACGGCGAGCGGCTGGCAACAGGTCGCCCTTGCGACGCCCATCGCGATCAGCGCGAACACGACCTACGTCGCGTCGTACCACACGCCCGGAAACTACTCCGGCGACAACAGCTATTTCGCGACGGCCGGCCACGTCAGCGGCCCACTCACCGCACCGGCCACCGGCGCAACGAGCGGCGGCAACGGCGTCTACGCGTACGCAAGCACGACCGCGTTCCCGACGAACACGTTCCAGGGCAGCAACTACTGGGTCGACGTCGTCTTCAATCCGAGCGGGGCGGGCAGCCCGGTCGCGACGAACGACAGCGGCTTCGTCACGACGCTGAACACCGCGCTGACGATCCAGGCCGCGCAACTCCTTGCCAACGACTCCGACCCGAACGGCTACGCGCTGTCGATCCAGTCCGTGAGCGCGCCCGTCCAGGGCAGCGTCTCGTACAACGCCACGACGCAGGTGGTCACGTTCACGCCGTCCACCGGATACACCGGGCCGGCGAGCTTCACCTACACGATCACGAACGGCCATGGCGGCGTCGCCTCGGCCAACGTCGCGGTGACCGTCAACATGCCCGCCACGACCCCGCCGCCGGTGGCGAACAACGACTCCGGATTCACGACGGTGCAGAACACGGCGCTCGCGATCCCGGCCGCCCAGCTGCTCGCCAATGACAGCGACCCGAGCGGCTTCGCGATCTCGATCCAGTCGGTCGGAGCCGCCGTCAACGGCGCGGTGGCCTACAACGCATCGACGCTCGCGGTCACGTTCACGCCGACGACCGGCTATACCGGGGCAGCCAGCTTCAACTACACCATCACGAACGGGCACGCCGGCACCTCGACGGCGAGCGTGTCGCTGACGGTCACCCCACCCAAGGCCTCCTACTCGCTGTTCGCCGCGGGCAGCACGCCCGGTACCGTGACGCAGTCCGACACCAACGCCGTGGAACTCGGCGTCCGGTTCCAGAGTTCCGTCGCCGGCAAGGTCACCGCGATCCGCTTCTACAAGGGTCCGAAGAATCTCGGGACGCACACGGCGCACCTGTGGAGCGCCACCGGGACATCGCTCGCGTCGGCCACGTTCTCCGGCGAGACGGCGAGCGGCTGGCAGCAGGTGAGCTTCGCGACGCCGGTCGCGATCGCCGCCAACACGATCTACGTCGCGTCGTATTACACGAGCAAAGGCTACTACTCGGCGGACGGCAACTTCTTCGCGAGCGCCTTGACCAGCGGGGTGTTGACTGCCCCCGCCAGCAGCAACGGCGTCTACGTCTACGGATCGGGCGGCGTGTTCCCGAGCAGCAGCTACAACGCGTCGAACTACTGGGTCGATGTCGTGTTCGTCCCGAACTGAGTGGCCTGACTCCCGGCAGCACCTGGCGCGTGCAGGCGCGGTCGTTCAGAACACGATGTCCAGCGGCTGCGGCGACAAGGCCGCCAGGAAGTCGCGGGCATCGACGGCCTCGCCCAGCGCGAGTGCGCCGGCGTGCGCGAAGCCCGGCCGCATCAGGCGCACGGCGGCCTCCACTACCAGGGGGGCCGAGACGGCGTAGATGTCCTGCCCGCGCGCCACGGCCGTGCGCAGCGTGCCGCCGCGACGGGCCTGCACCACAATCTCGAAGCGCTGCGCCGAGCGGCCGGTGGCGTCGGTGGCCGTGGGCGGCGGCGTGCCGCCATCGCGGATCTCGTCAAGCGACGCCTGCGTGAGGTGCGCGCGCACGCTGCGCGGGCGCAGGTGGCGCGCGATCGTGATCACCTCGCTGAACGGCAGTTCCACCATCGCCTGCTTGCCGTGCGGCGCGCCGAAGTTCCAGGTGGACGCCGCGGCCGGCAGCGGCATCGGGACGAGCCGGTGATCGGCGACGACCAGGCGCGCCGCGGTGTTGCGCGCGCCGGTCTTGCGCGTGCCCTCGGTGGGCCACCAGCGATCGAGGGCCACGGCCACGGTGAGGTCGTCGCCTTCGCCGTCCGGCCCGACGAGCGTGGTGGCCAGCACGTCGGCCAGGCCGCCGTAGAAGCCGGCCGCGGGGATCACCGCCACGCCCGCGGCGCGCGCCGGCGCGTCGAAACGCTCGAACACCGCCATCGCGCTGGCCTGTTCCGCGGTGACGTCGAGGTAGCCGGCGCCCACGTCGATGGTGGCCTGCACCACCGGGCCGGCCGTGTCGAGGAACGGGCCCGCGCAGTTGATCACCACGCCGCAGCCGACGAAGGCCTCGCGCAGCGCCCAAGCGTCGTCGACGGCGGCGGTGCGTCCCGGCACGCCCGGGGGCAGGGTGCGGGCGTCGCGGCCGACGGCCACCACGGCCAGGCCGCGGCGCCGGAGTTCGTCGACCACGAAGCGGCCGGTGTGGCCGCCCGCGCCATAGACAGCGACGGGGCGGGTGGATGAGTGGGCACTGGCGTGAGGCATTGGGATCTCCATGAAACAGACAGGTCTGTAGCTTGCGAGAATAAAGACAGGTCTGTATCGTGTCAACATGTCCCGCACCACCCTCGCCGCCGAACGGGAATCCGTCGCGGAAACGCCAGACGTCCGCCAGCGCATCCTGGCCACCGCCTCCACGCTGTTCTACGAGCGCGGCGTGCGTGCTGTCGGCGTCGACCTGGTGGTGGAGCAGTCCGGCGTGGCCAAGACCAGCCTGTACCGCCACTTCCGAACCAAGGACGACCTGGTGGTGGCGTTCCTGGAACGCGAGGACGTCTCGTTCTGGAGCCAGTGGGACGAGGTCTCCGCCAGGCATGCGGACGATCCCGTGGCCGAGCTCGAGGCGCACCTGCGCTGGGTCGCCAAGCGCCTGGCGCGGGCCAATTACCGCGGCTGCCCGCAGATCAACGTGGCGGCCGAGTTCGCCGAGGCCGAACATCCGGCGCGAGGCGTCTCGCGCCAGCACATGCAGGCGCTGCGCAGGCGACTCACGGAGCTGGCGCGCGCGCTCGGCGCGGCGCGGCCCGCGGAGCTGGGCGTGCAACTGGGCCTGCTCGTCAACGGCGCATTCGTGAGCTCGTCGATGATCGCGCCCGACGAGGCCACGCGCGTGCTGCTGGCCTCCGGTCGCGCGCTGCTGGCGGCCGCGAAATAACTGAAGGAGATCCGCATGCCCGACCATCACGCCGCCTGTTCCTGCGGCCAACTCTCGCTGGTGGCGCACTGCGACCCGGTCGGCGTGTCGATGTGCCATTGCCTCGCCTGCCAGCGCCGAACCGGCAGCACCTACGGCGCGCAGGCGCGTTTTCCCGCCGGCCAGGTGGAGATCACGGGCGAGTCGACCGAGTTCGTGCGCATCGGCGACGAGGGCAACTCCTGCCACTTCCATTTCTGCCCGCGCTGCGGCGCCACGGTCCACTACTGGTACGACGCGGACTTCCGCGTGGTGCCGGTGGGCGCCTTCGCCGATCCCACGTTCGAGGCGCCCAGCGTGTCCGTCTACGAGGAGCGCCGCCACGCCTGGGTGAGCGTGCCCGAGGGCGCGAAGCTGATCTTCTGACGATGGACGACCCCGCCGACGAATCCTGGGTGCTCTACCTGCTGGAGTGCCGCGGCGAGCGCCTGTACGCGGGCATCACCAACGACCTGGCGGCCCGCTTCGCCGCGCACCGCGCCGGCAAGGGCGCGCGCTTCACACGGGCGTTCCCGCCGCTGCGCATCGTGGCCGCGTCGCGGCTGGCGTCGCGCTCGCTGGCGTTGAAGGCCGAGCACGCGTTGAAGCGGCGACCGCGCGCGGACAAGCTCGCGTTCCTGGCGGCCTGCGGCACGCCGCTCGCGCTCGACTGATCCTCAGCCGGTCATCCGCATCAGGCCTTCCTGCGCCACGCAGGCCACCAGCGTGCCGTCGCGGCTGAAGATATTGCCGCGCGCGTGGCCGGCCGCGGGGCTGTCCATCACGTACAGCAGCCAGTCGTCGATGCGCACGTCGCAGTAGAACCACATCGCGTGGTCGAGGCTGGCCATCACCATGCCCGGCGTGTAGTAGCCCACGCCGTGCGGCAGCATCGCGGTGGCCAGCAGCGCGAAATCGGACGCGTAGGCGAGCAGGCTGCGCTGCAGCGACTGGTCGCCGCCCACCTCGCCGCGGGCGCGCAGCCACACGGCCTGCGCGGGCTCGCCCGCGCCCGCGCAGGGGCGCAGCGCGTCCGCGGGCACGGGACGGATCTCGATGGCGCGGGCGCTGGTGATCTTGCGGTCGCCGCCGGTCGCCGGCTGCGGCCGCGTCAGCTCGACGAAGGTCTTCAGCCCCTCCGGCGCCGGCACCTCGGGCATCGCCACCTGGTGCTCGAAGCCGGGCTCGTCGACCTGGAACGAGGCCGACAGGATCAGGATGGCCTTGCCGTGCTGGCTGGCCGTGACGCGGCGCACGCTGAAGCTGTTGCCGTCGCGGATGCGGTCCACCTGGTAATGCACGGGGTTCTGGGCGTCGCCGCCGCGCAGGAAGTACGCGTGCAGCGAATGCGCGCGCCGGTCGCCGCAAGTGAGCGCCGCGGCTTTCAGCGACTGGCCCAGGATGTGGCCGCCGAACAGGTTGCGGAAGCCGAGGTCCAGGCTCTGGCCGATGAACAGGTCGGCGCCGGCGGGCTCGAGGTCGAACAGCGTCAGCAGGTGGGGCAGGGCGTCGGGATCGTGTTGCATGACGCGGAACTCTAGCGCATGAGTCGTCCTGGACTGCCGGCGCGTCCCGATCCACGGCTATCCGTCCATCGACCTGGCCGGCGCGCACGTCCCGCTACTCAAGGGCGAGTACGGCGGCTTCATGTCGTTCGACGCCACGCTGGGCCTGACCTGCCGGTTCTCGCTGCCGGGTTGGAACTCAGCAAAGGCGCGGCACCGCCTCGATCGTGAACGGCCGCTGCTGGCCGTCGAGACCGGCGGCGTGCAGCGCGGCCATCGCGGCGTCGCGTGCGATGCGCATCGTGCGCCACCACGCGGGGCCGGGCTCGGCGTCGGGCGCGAAGTCGCGTTGTTCCCACGCGTCCATGCGCCCCCATGCGGCCAGCGCGTCGTGCGGCGTCAGGCCGGCACGATGCAGGGTGCGGATGAAGGCGGCGGCCGCCGCCTCCAGCTCGTCCTCGGACGCGCCGCGGATCGAGATCGTGAAGGTGGCCGTTTGCAGCGCGCTCATGATCGCGTCCTCCAGCCGGCGTCAGGCGAACAGGGTCCGGATGTCGTCGCTTCGCTGGTCGTCGATCACGATGTTGCCTTTCGCGCAGGTGCAAGGGTGTGACTGCCGGCAGCAAGCGGCGTGCCCTGGAAGCGAACCTCGCCGCACGGTCGGGCTGGCGGCGCGAGGCCGTATCCTTGCCGCATGTTCTTCCCTTCCGACGACCTGCCTCCGCTGCGCGTGCTGTACGCCGACGACGCCCTGGTGGTGATCGACAAGCCCGCCGGCCTGCTGGTGCATCGCTCGGCGCTGGCCGCGCGCGAGACGCGCAGCGCCGCCGAGCTGTTGCGCGCGCAACTGGGCGCGCCGGTATGGATGCTGCACCGGCTCGACAAGGCGACCTCGGGCGTGCTCGCGTTCGCGCGCAACGCCGAGGTGGCCGGCGCGCTGGGCAAGGCCTTCGAGGCGGGCCAGGTGCGCAAGCGCTACCTGGCGCTGGTGCGCGGCTGGCCGCCGGTTTCCGGCGAGATCGACTACCCGCTGGCGCGCGATCCCGAGCTGCCGTCGGCGGGCCAGCCGCGCCTGCCCGCGGTCACGCGCCATCGCCGCCTCGCGTGCTTCGAGTGGCCGTTCGCCGACGGCCGCCATGCCACGAGCCGGTACGCGCTGGTCGAGGTCGAGCCTCTGTCCGGCCGGCGCCACCAGATCCGGCGCCACTTCAAGCACATTGCGCACCCGCTGGTGGGCGACACCACGCACGGCAAGGGCGCGCACAACCGCGCGGTGGCCGAGTGGCTGGGTGCGGCGCGGCTGTGGCTGCACGCGACCCGGCTGGAACTGCCGGGTCGCGACGGCGCGCCGAGCCTGGTGATCGAGTCGGCGCCGGGCGCGGAGTGGATGCCGCTTCTGGCGGCCCGCGCCGGTCAGCCGGCCGCGCCGTCGCCCGCGCGGTAGAGGCCGGCCAGCGTCTGCCGCAGCCAGCGCTGGCCCGGATCGGACTCCGCGCGCCACGACCAGTGCGCCCAGATGCCCAGCGCCGGCAGGTCGGCCTGGATCTCGGCCGTCACCAGCGGGAAGTGCGCGGCGTAGCGCAGCGCCGGCCGGCGCGGGATGATGGCCACCAGGTCGGTGTTGGTCACGACCTCGGGCACGGCACTGTAGTGCGGCAGCATGAGGCGGATGTGGTCGGCCAGGCCCAGGCGGCGCAGCGCCTTCTCTGGCTCCGGATGGCTCTGCGCCACCACGTAGCGCAGCGACTGGCGCGCCTCGGCCGAGCCCAGCGCGGCGACGAACGGGTGGTCGCGGCGCACCAGCAGCACGTAGCGATCGACGATCAACTGTTCGTGCGTGGTGCCCTGGATGTCGGGCAGGTGGCCCAGCGCGAGGTCGATGCGGCGCTGGTCGAGCGCCGGCTGCACGTCGTCCAGCGGCAGTTGCCTCGCCTCGATGCGCACGCCCGGCGCGTGCACGCGCAGGTGGGCCATCAGCACCGGCATGAACTCGCCCTGGCCGAGATCGCTCATGTGCAGCGTGAAGCGGCGGTCGGAACGCGCCGGGTCGAACGCCAGCGTCTCGCCCAGCGACGCGTCGACGGCCGCCAGCGCGGCGTCCACCGCGCTCGAGAAGTGGTGCGCCCGCGGCGTGGGCGTGACGCCGCCGGGGCTGCGGATGAACAGCGGGTCCTTCAGCCGCAGCCGCAGGCGCGTGAGGCCGTGGCTGACCGCCGGCTGCGACAGCCCCAGCTTTTCCGCCGCGCGCCGCACGTTGCCGGCCACGTAGACCGCCTGGAACACGCGCAGGAGGTTGAGGTCGAAAGGGGTGGCTTGATTCATCTGGTGCATGTCATCCGATAACGCGATGATATTGGCGAATCATGCGCCGGTGCCTAGAGTCGCTCTCGAACGATTCCAGGAGACATCATGCGCACCCAAGTCGCCATCGTCGGCGCCGGCCCGTCCGGCCTCCTGCTGGGCGCGCTGCTGCACCGAGCCGGCATCGCCGCCGTGATCGTCGAGCAGCGCAGCGCCGACTACGTGCTCGGCCGCATCCGCGCCGGCATCCTCGAGCAGACGACGGTGGACCTGCTGGAACGCGCCGGCGTGGGCCAGCGCGTGCACGCCGAGGGCCTGCGCCACGACGGCACCGAGCTGGCGTTCGGCGGCGCGCTGCACCGCATCGACTTCCAGGCGCTCACCGGCCGCCACGTGATGGTGTACGGCCAGACCGAGGTGACGCGCGACCTGATGGCCGCCCGCGCCGAGGCCGGCCTCACGACGATCTACGAGGCCGGCGACGTCGCCATCGCCGGCTGGGATGGCGCGGCCCCGAAGGTGACGTACACGCTGGACGGCCAACGCCGCCAGCTCGACTGCGACTTCATCGCCGGCTGCGACGGCTTCCACGGCGTGTGCCGCGCCAGCCTGCCGGCCGGCGCCGTCACCGCCTACGAGAAGGTGTACCCGTTCGGCTGGCTGGGCGTGCTGGCCGAAGTGCCGCCGGCCACAGAGGAACTGGTCTACGCCAACCACGAGCGCGGCTTCGCGCTGTGCAGCCAGCGCAGCCGCACGCGCAGCCGCTACTACATCCAGTGCCCGTCGGACGACCGCGCGGAGCGCTGGAGGGACGGTGCGTTCTGGGACGAGCTGCGCCGCCGCCTGCCCGCGCGGGTGGCCGACAGCGTCGTCACCGGCCCGTCGCTGGAAAAGAGCATCGCGCCGCTGCGCAGCTTCGTGGCCGAGCCGATGCGCTTCGGGCGGCTCTTCCTGGCCGGCGACGCCGCGCACATCGTGCCGCCCACCGGCGCCAAGGGCCTGAATCTCGCCGCCTCGGACGTCGGCTTCCTGGCCGACGCGCTGGGCGAGTTCTACGGCGAACGCAGCGACGCGGGGATCGACCATTATTCGCGGCGCTGCCTGGCGCGCATCTGGAAGGCCGAGCGCTTCTCGTGGTGGTTCACGTCGCTGATGCACCGCTTCCCGGAGACCGGCGAGTTCGGCGCGCGGATGCAGCGCGCGGAGCTCGACTACCTGGTGGGCTCGCCGGCCGCCTCTACCGCGCTGGCGGAGAACTACGTGGGCCTGAGGCTGAGCTGAGGGAGGCCGAGGCCGCCGGCATCGCCGGCCCGGCGCCGGTGGGCCACTGCGCGATGGCCTGCTCGGCGAGCGTGGCCAGGCCGGCCTCCGCCGCGGCCGGGCGGGCCACGCGCAACGGCGACACGTCGCGCGCCGACAGGCTCAGGAACGTCTGCCAGAGGAATCCGCCGCTCACCATCAAGGCGAGCACGGCGACGCTCCTGGGCAGCCGGCGGGGGCGCGGTGGGATGTCCGCGGCCTGGGCGACGCGCTCCGGCGGCGGCGGCTCCGGCGGCGGTGCCGCGAATCCGCTGTCCGGCGCGGGCATGGACGGCAGGGTCTTGGCGATGAGCCGGGTCATCAGCGCGTCGCCGCTGAGGTGCGTCTCCGAGACCGCGGCGGCGGTGGCCGGGCGCATGACGTCAGGGCCCGGCGTGGCGGGCGGCGGCAACGCGAGCGTCGCTGGCTCCCCGCGCAGCTCGGCTTGCAGCAGCTCGTCGACGGCGCGCACGATGTCGGCCGTCACGTCGTCGCGCCCCTGCATGTACAGGTGCAGCAGGATGTGCCCGCACAGGCGGTTGATGCGCACGGGGTTGCCCTTGCAGCGCTCGTGGATGGCCGCCGTGGCGGCCCCGAGCGCGGGCCGGCCGCGCCAGCCCGCGCGGCCCAGGCGGGCGAGGATGTACTCGTGCGTGCCCGCGGCGTCGAGCGGACCGACCCGCACCGGCGCCCCGAAGTTCATGCGCCGGCCGACGAGCTGCATCGCCTCGAAGGCCAGAGGCATGGCGTGTCCGACCAGGCACACGCGCAGCGCCGCCTCGCCGTCCACCCGCAGGGCCGTGAGCTTGTGCAGGCGCCGGAGCGCGCCCACGTCGAGGTGCTGCGCGTCGTCGACCAGGAGCAGGGCGTCGCGCCCGTTGCGCACGAGGCCCTCGAGCTGGTGCAGCACGCTCCCCAGCGGCGGCAGGCCGCCGCCGCGGCGCGTGCCGAAAGCCTCGGCCACGCGGTCGAACAGCTGGTCGCCCGCGATGCGCAGGCGCGGCAATTCGGCCACCAGGTGACGCTTGTGGTCCATCTCGTCGAGCAGCCGGCGCCCGACGGTGGTCTTGCCCACGCCGAAGTCGCCAGTCAGCGAGACGAACTCGTCCCCACGTTGAAGCCTGTCCTTCAAGGTCCGGATGGCTGCGCGGTGCGGGGCCGTGTCGACATAGAAGCGCGAATCGGGCGCGATGCAGAACGGCAGCTTCGCCAGCCCGAAATAGGCTTCGTACATCGATGCCTTCGGCGTCCCGCCCTTCCGGGGCGCTCGGGTGGTAGTGATAGGACCAACTGACGCTAGCACCTTGCCCGGCGGCGTCAATCCCCATTCCTGAACGCCTGGGAGTCTGCGGCGACGTGCACCCGCGGCCGCCGCCCGTCGTTCCATCGTCCTCCGAGCGCCCGCTCCGCCTGCGCCGCGAGCTGCAGCAGCAGCCCGTCGTCGGCCTGCCGCGCCTGCGCCTGGATGCCCAGCGGCAGCCCGCTTTCCTGCGTCGCCAGCGGCAGCGAGATCGCCGGCAGCCCGCACAGGTTGGCGAGCGGCGTGTAGGCGAAGTTCTGCCAGAGGTGGTCGAACCAGTCGTGCACCGACGGGTTGGTGCTGCTCGTGAGGTAGCCGGTGGTGCCGACCTTGGGCGTGGGCAGGGCGGTGACGGGCGTCAGCACGATGTCCCAGTCCTCGAAGAACGCGCCGAAGGCCCGCGAGGTGCTGTTGAACTGCGCCTGCATCGCGGCGCGCTCCGTGTACGACGTGTGCAGGCCGGCCTCCCAGATCTTGATGTTGATCGGCTCGAGCCGGTCGGCCGGCGGCCGCTCCAGGCCCAGGCGCGCGAGGTGGCCGGCGATGACCTGGGCGAAGTTGCTGATGTAGCAGGTGGTCTGCGCGGCGAAGGCGGCGCGGAAATCCAGCGGCGGCAACGCCCATTCGACGTGGTGGCCCAGGCCTTCGAGGAAGCGGCCGGCGCGTTCCAGCTCGGCCACGAAATGCGGCGTGGCGCGGTGGTCGCCCCATTCGTGCGACAGCGCGATGCGCAGCGGCGGCGGGTCGCGCCGGATGAGTTCGGCGTACGGCTCGCGCGGACTCCAGAACGGCATGAACTCACCCGGGGCGCCGCCGCGGCAGTGGTCGACGAAGGTGGCCGTGTCGCGCACCGTGCGGCTGTGGCAGCCCTGGATCGACACCAGGCCCGACAGGTCCGACAGCGCCGGCGCCAGCGAGAACACGCCGCGCGACACCTTCAGCCCAATGTGGCCCGCGGCGCCCGCGGGGATCCGGATGGAGCCGCCGCCGTCGGTGGCGTGCGCCATCGGCAGCACGCCGGCCGCCACCATCGCCGCCGTGCCGGCGGACGAGCCGTTGGTGGTGTACGCGGTGTCCCAGGGGTTGCGCGTGACGTGCAGCGCGTTCTCGACGGCGCTGCAGACGCCGAACTCCGGCGTGGTCGTTCGGCCGAGAATGTTCAGGCCGGCCTGGCGGATCTTCCCGGTGAGAAAGCTGTCCGCGGCGGGACGATGGCCCTGCATCAGCATCGAGCCGAACTCCTGGAGCCGGCCCTTGAGCGTCGGCCCCAGGTCCTTCATCAGCCAGGGCACGCCGGCGAACACGCCATCGGGGCGCAGGCCATCGGCGAGCGGATCGGCGACGACGTCCTCGAACACCTCCACCACGGCGTCCAGCGCGCCGTTGGTGCGGGCTATCCCCGCCGCGGCCTGGGCCGCCAGTTCGGCGGGCGTCACCTCGCCCGCGCGCACGCGTTCCGCGAGCCCGACGGCGTCGTGCGCGGCCCATTCTTCCCAGCTCATCGCGAGCGTCATGCGGGGGTCTCCCTTTGTGGCACGTCCAGTACCGACTCTATCCAAGAAGACGGCCGCCGCCAGGTACGGCGTTTGCCCTGCGTCGCGGATGACCCCATCCACCGCGTTGCGTTCGACGCCCGCCCTGACCGGCGGCCTCTTCATCGTGCTCGGTCTCGCGCTGGCCGGCGGCGGCGCCTGGCTGGCCGCGCTGGGCGGGTCGATCTTCTACCTTCTCGCGGGCGTCGCCACGCTGGCCACGGGCTGGCTGCTGATCAAGCGCCGGCGCGCCGCGCTGCACGTCTTCGCCGCACTGCTGCTCGGAACCGCGGCGTGGTCGGTGTTCGACATCGGCCTCGACTGGTGGCCGCTGGCCGCGCGGGTCGACGTCTTCTTCGTCCTGGGGCTGTGGCTGCTCACGCCGTGGATCACGCGCCCGCTGGCGCGCGAGGACGCGAGCGCCAGCGGGAACGGGAAACTGCCGCTCTGGGGCGGCGTCGGTGCGCTGGCGATCCTCATGGGCGTGTCGCTCGGTACCGAGCACCACGATGTCAGCGGCGTCCTCGCGGCCTCGTCCGCGGCCGCGTCGTCACCCACCGCCGACGCCGGCGCGCAGCCCGACGAGGACTGGCGCGACTACGGCCGGACCCAGGCTGGCCAGCGCTACTCGCCCCTGCGCCAGATCACGCCCGCCAACGCCAGGAACCTGAAGGTGGCCTGGACGTTCCGCACGGGCGACGTCGTCGGCCAGGGCGACCCGAAGGAGACGACCTTCGAGGTCACGCCGATCAAGGTCCGCGACACGCTCTACCTCTGCTCCCAGCACCAGCGCCTGTTCGCGCTCGACGCGAAGACCGGCGGGCTGCGCTGGTCGTACGACCCGCAGGTCAAGGACAACCCGACGTTCCAGCACCTGACCTGCCGGGGCGTGTCGTACCACGAGGATCCGCCCGGGGTGGCCGCGTCGTCCGGCTGCGCGCGCACCATCTTCCTGCCGGTCAACGACGGCCGCATGATCGCGCTCGACGCCGACAGCGGCAAGCCCTGCGACGGCTTCGGCGACCACGGCACGCTCAACCTCGAAAGCGGCATGGGCGAGCAGACCCCCGGCTTCTACGAGCCTACCTCGCCGCCGATCGTGAGCGACCGCATCCTCGTGGTGGGCGGCGCCGTGATCGACAACTACTCCACGCGCGAGCCCTCCGGCGTGATCCGCGGCTTCGACATCCATACCGGCAAGCTGGTGTGGGCATGGGACGCCGGCGCGGCGGACGAGAACGCGCTGCCGTCGGCCACGCACACCTACACCGACAACTCGCCCAACTCGTGGATGACGGCGTCGTACGACCCCAAGCTGGGCCTGGTGTACCTGCCGATGGGCGTGCAGACGCCCGACATCTGGGGCGGCAACCGCACGCCCCTGGCCGAGCGCTATTCGAGCGCGCTCGTGGCGCTCGACATCGAGACCGGCAAGCGCGTCTGGTCGTACCAGACCGTGCACCACGACCTGTGGGACATGGACCTGCCGTCGCAGCCGACGCTGGTCGATCTCCAGACCCCGGCGGGCGTCGTGCCCGCGATCGTGCAGCCCGCCAAGACGGGCAATCTCTTCGTCCTCGACCGCCGCACGGGCGTGCCCATCGTGCCGGCCCCGGAGCGCCCGGTGCCGCAGGGCGCCGCGCCGGGCGACCGCGTCTCGCCCACGCAGCCGTTCTCCGAGCTGACCTTCCGGCCCGAGGCGAAGCTGACGGGCGCCGACATGTGGGGCGCGACGATCTTCGACCAGTTGGCCTGCCGCATCATCTTCCACCGCCTGCGCTACGACGGCACGTTCACGCCGCCCTCGCTGCAGGGCACTCTCGTGTTCCCGGGCAACCTGGGCATCTTCGAATGGGGCGGCATCGCGGTCGATCCGGAGCGCCAGATCGCCATCGCCAACCCGATGAACATTCCCTTCGTATCGAGGCTGGTGCCGCGCGGCAAGGACAACCCCGCCGCGCCGAACGGCGCGCACCCCTCGGGCAGCGAGATCGGCGTGCAGCCGATGTACGGCACCCCTTACGGCGTCGAGCTGAATCCGCTGCTGTCGCCGATCGGCCTGCCGTGCCTGCGGCCGCCCTGGGGCTACATGGCGGGCGTCGACCTCAAGTCGCACAAGATCGCCTGGATGCACCGCAACGGCACGATCCGCGACAGCTCGCCCATTCCCATCCCGATCAGGATGGGCGTGCCGATGCTGGGCGGCCCGATCACGACCGCGGGCGGCGTCGCCTTCCTGACTTCGACGATGGACTATTACATCCGCGCCTACGACGTCAGCACGGGTACGCAGCTCTGGGAGGACCGCCTGCCCGCGGGCGGCCAGTCTACGCCGATGACCTACGCCGTCGGTGGCCAGCAGTTCGTGGTCACCGCCGCCGGCGGCCACGGCTCGTTCGGGACGAAGCTGGGCGACTATGTGATCGCCTACACGCTCGCGCGGTAGTCCGGCGATCCAGGCATGGTGCCGGCCTCATCTCGAAGGCTCTGACACGAACTCGAACGTGACCCGCGTGCCGCGCTCGCCGTCGGCCTCGGAGATCGAGACCTCGGCGCGATGCATCTTCGCGATGTCGCGGACGATCGTCAGGCCCAGGCCACTGCCCGGCCAGCCGGCCTGCTCGCCGCGGACGAAGTGCTCGAACACGGCCTCTCGCCGGTGCGGCGGGATGCCCGGGCCGTCGTCCGACACCGAGAACCCCGGCGGCGCGGCCGTCACGGCGAGCCGGACGACGCCGCGCGCCGGGCTGGCCTTCAGCGCGTTGTCGAGCAGGTTGGCGATCGCCTCCGCCAGGAGTTCGGTCTGGGCGGGGACCACCACGGGCTCCTCGGGCGCGTGGACCTCGATCTCGACGTTGCGCGCCGACGCGATGTCGGCCATCGCGCTGCAGACGTCCCGCACCACGTCGCAGAGATCGACCGGTTGCAGCTCGGCGCCGGCGTGCTGCTCGGGATCGAGCCGGCCCAGGAGCAGCAGCTGCTGCACCATGCGGGCGGTGCGGTCCGTGGCGATGTCCAGCTCCGAGAGCACCGCGCGCGTGGCGGCCAGGTCCGGCGCGCGCTTGGCGCGGTCGAGTCCCAGCCGCAGCGCTGCCAGCGGCGTGCGCAGCTGGTGCGCGGCGGCGGCCGAGAAGCGGCGCTCGCGCACGAGCATCTGGCGGATCCGCTCCAGCAGGTCGTTCAGCGCGGTGGAGAACGGCGTCAGCTCGCGCGGGAGGTCGCCGGACGGGATGGGCCGCAGCGACTCGTGCGAATCGCGGTTCCATTGCGCGGCCAGCGTCTCCAGCGGCTGCACGGTGCGCCGCACGGTCATGAAGATCGCCAGCATCGTCGCGATCAGCAGCAGGACGAGCGGAGAGAAGATCCAGACCATGCTGCGCTCGAGCCGCTCGCGCTTGAGCCGGGTCTCCGCCACCAGCACGGTGACGCCGGCGCAACGCGAGCAACCGGTGCGCACCGAGGCGACGCGGACGTCCTGTCCGGCGATCACGGCGTCGAAGGCGCGGCCGCCCGGATACGTGGCCTCGTGGGCGCCGTCGTGCGGAATGCCGGGCATCCCGAACTGGACGACGCCGCGATCCTCGACGGAGAAAAAGGTGCGGTCGATCTCGTCGTAGGCCAGCATGGACTGCGAGGAGCGCGGCATGTCCACCTTCACGCCCTGCGCGTCCGAGTCGACCTGCTGGGCCAGCGAGACGGCGGCGTCCAGCAGCCACCGGTCGAAGACCTCCGACGTCAGCTTGCTGGCCGCGAAGATGCCCAGCGCGCCGCCGCCGGCCACGAGGAACAGCATCGGCAGCAGCAGGCGTACCGTCAGCTGGCGGTAGAGCCCCGGCTGGCGCCTGTGCTCAGCCCACGGCATTGACGGCTGCCGATCCTGGGGGAGTGATCGACAGCTGGTAGCCCACGCCGCGCATGGTGCGGATCTCGACGCCGGAGCCTTCCAGACGCTTGCGCAGGCGCGAGACATACAGCTCGGCGGCGCTGTCGTTGATCTCCTGGTTGCTGAGCGACAGCGCGTCCACGATGCTGCGCTTGGACACCAGGCGGGGGGCGCGCGAGAGCAGCAGCCGCAGCACCTCGAACTCGCGCGGCGCCAGTTCGAACGGGCTGCCGTTCAGGTGCGCGCCGAAGTCCTCGGCCAGGACGCTGATCGGCCCGAACCGGATCACGCGATCGCGATCGGGATGGGTCCGCCGCAGCAGCACGTCGATCCGCGCGTCGAGCTCGTCGGCCGCGTACGGCTTGACCAGGTAGTCGTCCGCGCCGGCGCGCAGGCCCTCGACCCGTTCGGCGACGCGATCGCGGGCGGTCAACACCATCACCGGCGTGCGCGGGTCGATGGCCCGCAGCGCCTTCAGCCAGGCGATGCCGTCGCCGTCCGGCATGCCCAGGTCGAGCAGGATCAGGTCGAACGCGTCGCCGCGCAATGCCGCCGCCGCCCTCTCGAGGCGATCGGCATGGGTGACGACCCACGCGCCGTCCTGCCAGCGCAGCATCAGCTCGCGGGCAATGGCGGGATCGTCTTCGATGAGCAGCAGTCGCATGGGGGAGGCGAATTCTCGGCGGCCGGGAAGGCCATTGTGGGATGACGCCGGCGTGACGCGGCAATGACGTCCGTGCCATGAGGCCGATAGGTTCGGGATAGGGACGGCAAAGACACTTCGAGGCGCCGACGAGCGGCCGCCTTCCCGCGGGCGACAAGCCCGGCCCCGACCTGGACATCGTCTGGAATGACGCACCGAATCTACTCCTCTCCCTCATTCCGGACGATCGCCGCCTTGGCCTGCGCCGCGGCGGTCGCCGTCGGCCTCGTGCTCGCGAGGGCCGCCACCGCCGAGGCGGCCAAGCCGCCGGTGCCGATGGCGCCCGCGGTCGGCGCGCCGGCCGCGGTGCGCCTCAGCGATACGCAGTGGGCCTCGCTGGACATCCGCGAGGTGGCGCCAGCCGCGTTCACCACGCTCGCCAGCGCCGACGCCGTGGTCGCGGTGGACGACCGGACGACCGTTCCGATCTTCTCGCCGGCGACGGGCCGCGTCACCGCGGTGGCGGTGGAGCCGGGCCAGAGCGTGCGGCGCGGCCAGGCGCTGGCGTCGATCGCCGGCGTGGAGACGGCGCAGGCGTCCGCCGATCTCGCGGCGGCCATCGCGCTGGCGAGGACGACCGAGCAGCAGCTGGCGCTCGCCCGCGAGGTGGCCGCGCGCCAGCAAGGGCTCGTCGCGGCGGGTGGCGGCGCCTCCAAGGACTGGCGCCAGAGCCAGTCCGACCTGATCGCCGCGGAAGGCGCGAAGCGGACCGCGGATGCGGCCTTGGCGGCGGCCCGCGTCAAGGCCGCCGCGGTGGGGGCGGACGGCGCGGGACAGCTCGTCTCGCCCATCGCCGGGCAGGTGATCCAGCGCCAGGTCGCCACGGGCCAGTTCGTGAGCAGCCTGGCCACGGGCGGCCAGACGCCGCTGTTCACGATCAGCGATCTTCGCCACGTCTGGGTCGTGGCCAGCCTCGGCGAGCACGAGGGCGTCGCGCTGCGGGTGGGACAGGCCGTCGAGATCTCCGGCCTTGCGGGAGCGCGGCAGCCGCTCCGCTCCGTCATCAGCTGGGTCGCCCCGACGATCGACCCGTCGACGCGGCGCCTGCAGTTCCGCGCGGAACTGGCCAACCTGGATCTCGCGCTGAAGCCCCAGATGACCGCCCGCGTCCGGGTGCTGGATTCGCATGCCTCCCCCGCCGTCGCCGTGCCCAGCGTGGCCATCGTCCATGACGGCGGCGAGGCCCATTGCTACGTGGTGACCGCGTCGCATACCTTGACGTCGCGCCCGCTCAAGGTCGGACGCAGCGAGGACGGCCTGACCGAGGTCCTCGCCGGCCTGAAGCCGGGCGACCGCATCGTCGCGCGCGGCGCGATCTTCGTCGACGCGCTGGCCGAAGGCGCCGCGTCGTGAATCGCGTGATCGATTTCGCGCTGCGCCAGCGCGTGCTGGTGGTCGCGCTGATGGCGGCCGTCCTCGTCGTGGGCGCGATCTGCTTCTGGCAGCTCAACATCGAGGCCTATCCCGATCCGGTGCCGCCGTCGGTCGACATCGTGACGCAGGGCTCGGGGGAGTCCGCCGAGGAGATCGAGCGCGACATCACGATCCCGATCGAGATCCAGATGGCCGGCCTGGCGCACGTCACCAGGGTCCGCACCATCTCGCTGTTCGGCCTGTCGGACGTGAAGGTCCAGTTCACCTACGACGTCACCTACGAGCAGGCCGAGCAGGGGGTCTACAACCGCCTGTCGCAGCTGCCGCCGCTTCCCGGCGGCGCGCAGGCGCAGATATCGCCGACGAGCCCGATCGGCGAGATCTACCGGTACCGCGTGGTCGGGCCGCCGGGCGCGACGCCGGTCGACCTCAAGACGCTGCAGGACTGGGCGCTGGAACGCCGCTTCAAGGCGGTGCCGGGCGTCATCGACGTCACCGGCTGGGGCGGCAAGACCAGGACCGTCGACGTGACGGTGGATCCGCGCCGCCTGGTCGCGCAGAACGTGACGCTCGCGCAGGTCGTGCAGGCGCTGAACGCCGGTAACGCCAACGTGGGCGGCCAGGCCATCGAGATCGGCGCGCAGAACGTGGTGGTGCGCGGCGTCGGGCTCGTCGAGTCGCCGTCCGCGCTGCTGGCCACCCTCGTCGGGCGCAACGCCGGCGTGGCCGTGCGGCTGCGCGACGTCGCCGAGGTGGCCGCCGGGCACCAGCCGCGCCTGGGCATCGCGGGCAGCGACGGCGACGACGACATCGTCGAAGGCATCGTGCTGATGCGCCGCGGCGCGGAGAGCAAGCCGACCATCGAGCGCGTGAAGCAGGAGATCGCCCACATCAACGCGGGCGGCATCCTGCCCGTGGGCTACCACCTCGAGAAGATCTACGACCGCAGCGAGCTCATCGTCCTGACCACGCGCACCGTGCTGCACAACATGGTGCTGGGCATGGCGCTGATCTTCGTGCTGCAGTGGGCCTTCCTCGGCAACCTGCGCAGCGCCGTCGTGGTCGCCGCCACCATCCCGTTCGCGCTCGCGTTCGCCATCGGCCTGATGGTCTGGCGCGGGGAGTCGGCCAACCTGCTGTCCGTCGGGGCGATCGACTTCGGCCTCATCGTCGACGCCTCCGTCATCATGGTGGAGAACATCTTCCGCCATCTCACCGAGAGCGCCGCGGCGCACCACACCGGCGAGCCGATGCTGCACCGCGTGCGCACCTCGATGGGCTGGCGCGGCAAGTTCGAGGTGATCTCGCAGTCGGCCACCGAAGTGGCGCGGACTATCCTGTTCTCGGCGGCCATCATCATCGCGGGCTTCGTCCCGCTGTTCACGATGTCGGGCATCGAGGGGCACATCTTCGGGCCGATGGCGCGCACCTATGCCTACGCGATCGCGGGAGGACTGATCGCGACGTTCACGATCTCGCCGGCGCTCGCCAGCATGCTGTTCGGCCGCCACGTCTGCGAGGTGGAGACGCCGCTGGTGCGCGCGCTGCACCGCGGCTACGCGCCCGTGATAGCCTGGGTGCTGGCGCGCCGCCGCGCCACGTTGATCGCGATGGCGCTGGTGACCCTGGCGACGGTCCTCGCGGCCTCGCGGCTGGGCCTCGAGTTCCTGCCGAAGCTGGAGGAGGGCAACCTCTGGATCCGCGCGACGATGCCGCTGTCGATCTCGATGGCCGAGAGCGATGGCTACGTCAACGAGATGCGCCGCGTCATCGCCGCGTTTCCCGAGGTGCAGACGACGGTCTCCCAGCACGGCCGGCCGGACGACGGCACCGACGCCACCGGCCCCTTCAACGCCGAGTTCTTCGCGCCGCTGAAGCCGCCCGGCGAGTGGCCGCCGGGCGTGACCAAGGAGATGCTGTCGTCGCAGATGGAGACGCGGCTCGAGGAGCGCTTTCCCGGCGTGGAATTCAACTTCTCGCAGTACATCGAGGACAACGTCGAGGAGGCCGCCTCGGGGGTGAAGGGCGAGAACTCGGTCAAGATCTTCGGGCCGGACCTGCACGTGCTCGAGCGCCTGTCGCGGCAGGTGGCGGCCGTCATGCGCACCGTGCCCGGCGTGACCGACCTGGCCGCGCTGCGCTTGCTGGGCCAGCCGACGCTCGAGATCGCCATCGATCGCGAACGCGCCGCGCGCTTCGGGCTCGGCCCGGCCGACGTCAACGCGACGATCCAGACCGCGCTCGGCGGCCAGGCCGTCGGCGACCTGCACGAGCCCGGCGGCGACCGGCACTTCCCGGTGGTCGTGCGCCTGGCGCCCGAGTTCCGCAGCGACATCGCGGCGATCGAGCGCATCGGCATCCCGACGCCCGACGGCAGCGCGGCCGCGCCGGCGCAGGCGACGCTGGGCGACGTCGCGCGCATCGCGCTCGTGTCGGGCGCCTCGTTCATCTATCGCGAGGGGCAGGAGCGCTACGTCCCGGTGAAGTTCGGCGTGCGCGGCCGCGACCTCGGGACGGCGGTGATCGAGGCCCGGGAACTCGTCGCCAGGCAGGTTCCCCTGCCGCCCGGCTACCGGCTCGAATGGGTCGGCCAGTTCGGCAACCTGCAGGAGGCCGTCGGCCGCCTGGCCGTGGCGGTGCCCGCGGCCATCTGCCTGATCGCGCTGCTGCTGTACCTGAACTTCGGCCGGGTACGCGAGGTGGCGCTGGCCGCCAGCGTGATCCCCATGGCGATGATCGGCGGCGTGCTGGCGCTGTTCGTCACCGGCACGCCGTTCAGCATCTCGGCGGCCATCGGCTTCATCGCGCTGTTCGGCATCTCCGTGATGGACGGCATCCTGATGCTGGCCTACTTCAACACGCACGTCGAGGCCGGCGTGCCGCGGGCGCAGGCGTTGCGGCGCATGTGCGACGTGCAGATGCGGCCGGTGCTGATGACCTGCGTCGTGGCCTGCGTGGGGCTGCTGCCCGCGGCCCTGTCGTCGGGGATCGGCTCGCAGGTGCAGCGTCCCCTCGCGCTGGTGGTCGTGGGCGGGATCCTGCTGGCGCCCGTGTTCATCCTCACCGTGCTGCCGATCCTGATCGAGCGCTTCTCCGATCGCCAGGCCCGCGAGAGCGTGCCCGACGCGGGCGTGGCCGATGGAGCGCCGGCATGAGGCCGTCGAGCATCCAGGCCGCGCTGCTGGCGGCCGTCCTCGCGGGATGCGCGGCCACGCCCTCGGCGACGCCGGCCGGAGCGCCGCAGCCCGGTCGCCTCACCATCGCGGAGATGCCGCCGGCCACCGCCGGCACCGGCGACGCGCGGGACCGGGCGCAGTCCCTGCATGCCGCGGAGCCCGCGCGGGAGGACTGGTGGACGGCCTTCGGCGGTCCGCGCGTGGACGTGCTCGTGCGCGGCGCGCTGGCGGGCAATCCGACGCTGGCCGCGGCGGCGTCCACGCTGCGCCAGGCGCGCGAGCTCACGCTGGCGCAGTCGGCGATGCTGTGGCCCAGCGTGAACGTCGGCGCCGGAGCCGTCCAGGCCCACGGCGCCAATGCGAGCGTCGTGAATTCCGGGGCGCCGCGCTCGCGCAGCCTGCTGCTGTCGGCCAGCTACGCCCCGGACCTGTTCGGCCTGGGAACGAGCAACGTGGAAGCCATGCGCGGTCAGGAGGACGCCGCGCGGTGGCAGCTGGCGGCCAGCCGCCTGTCGCTCGAAGGCGCCGTGCTGGACGCGCTGGTCGCCGAGAAGTCCGCCGCCCAAGCGGAACGCCTGACGGAGCAGCTGGCGCGGATCGACGCGGAGCTGGTGACCATCGTGCAGGCGCGCGAGACGCTGGGCGACGTCGCGACGTCGGCCGTGTGGGCGCAGCGGCAGCAGTTGCACGACCGCCTGGCGCAGCTGGCCGCCGCGCGCCTGCAGACGGCGCAGGCGCGCGACCTGCTGGCGTCGCTGCTGGGCCAGGCCCCCGCGGACTTCGTCGAGCCGCCCATCGCTTTCGACGAGCTCGCGCTGCCCGACGTGGCCACCCGGCTGCCGGGCGACGTCGTGCGCCGGCGTCCCGATGTCCAGGCGGCCGACGCCCAGTTGCGCGCGCTGGACGCGGCGCACCGGGCGGCGATCGCCGCGCTGTTTCCGCAGGTGACGCTGGGCGGCGACGCGGGCTATCTGGCGGACACGGTGAGGCGTCTCTTCGATCCCGCCAGCCTTGTCTGGGACCTGAGCGTCTCGGCGACGCAGAGCCTCTTCGACGCCGGTGCTCAGCGCCACCGCGGCGCGGCGGCCGAGGCGGCGGCCCAGGCCCAGGCCGCGCAATATCGCGCCACCGTCGTCGCGGCCTTCAAGGATGTCGCCGACGGGCTGGAGGCCGTGCAGCGCGATGCGCAGGCCGATGTCGAAGCCGTCCAGCGCCTCGAGGCCGCCAGCCGCCAGTTCGAGATCGCCGGCAGCAGCCTCGCGCTGGGCCAGATCTCGCGCCAGGACCTGCTGGCCGCGCAGGAACAGGCGATCCAGATGCAGTTGCTGCAGGTGCAGGCGCGCGCCAATCGGCTGGTGGATACCGCCAACGTGATGGTGTCCCTCGGCGGGCCGAACTCCGATTCACCACCCACTTCCGTGCATCAACCATGAAGCTTGCAACAACCTCGAGCCTGATCGCCATCGCGCTGGTGGCGGCATCGGGCGCCGCCCTCGCCGGCGACTGGCGCCAGGCGCGCGTGCGCGGCGTCGGCCCGCGCCCGGCGGAGGATTCGGCCATCAACCTCGACTGCGCGCCCCCACATCCCGACGCGGCGGCGACCCAGGTGCTGGTCGTCAGCTACCGCGCTGGGAAGAGCCACACGTGGCGAGCCTTCGACCTTGCCGCGGACGACCGCTACGCCGTCGGCGACGAGGTTGTCGTCAACGTCGCCGAGTGCCGCGTCGCGCACAGGATCCAGCCCGCCGACGCGCCCGCCTCGGCACCCTGAGTCCCGCTGGAAGGCGACCCGCGTCGTGGCCGCACCGACTCAGAACCGGTAGATGTAGCCCGCCGCGAAGCTCGCCGTCACCTTGCGGCCGACGAGCGGGCTGTCGGTGATGCCCTTGCCGAGCGCCTTGGCGCCGCCGTCCACGAAGACGGAATTGGCCCGATCGATCATGAAGGCCGCGCGCAGCCCGGCGTCGAGGTTCACCGTCGACCTGCCTTCGTACGCGGGGCGGTTGGCCGTGGCCTGCGCCGCGGTCACGCCGTAGTAGTAGTCGACGTACTTCTTGTCCACGAACTCCGCCGCGGCATGCGGCGTGAGCAGGAAGGAGCCCACGCGGAAATCGTGTTCCGCGCCGAGCTTCGCCTGGATGCCCTTGCTCTTGCCGAGCGTGTCGGCCAGCACCTCGAACGACAGCTTCGCGATGTCGGTCTTCCACTGGACGGCCGGCCCGAGCCAGAGGCTGCCCTTGCGATCCTGCATGCCGGCCAGGATGGGCGCGTCGCCCGACTTGTAGCCGTCGCCGAGGGCGTACTTGGCGCGCAGGGCGAACGTCAGCGGGCCGGCCGAGCCCAGCTTCAGGTCCGCGCCGAAGCCGGCGATCTTGAACCAGTCGTTCTCATAGGACACGAACGGGAACGGGAGGGTCTTGTTGGAGGCGCCCGCGTACGGGCGCTGCGCGGTCGCCACGCCGAGGCCCAGCGCCCAGGGCGTGGCGGAGGCGCTTGGCTGCTGCTGCGCCATCGACAGCTGGGGCGCCAGCAGGAGGGCGGCGGGGATCGCGACGAGCGTGGCGCGAAGTTGGCGGGGGTTGGGCAACGGAAACTCCTGGGGGTCATGGTGATTTCGGGCGCCATCATGACCACGGCCTTGTTTCCCGCTTCTTTCCGTGCTGCCCATTTCGCCGGGTGCTCCGCGAAAAGACATTCATTCGCTCGCGTAAGGCTCCCGCGGGCGCTCGTTCTCGTCGATCTGCAGGCGCTTGCCCAGCGCGGGAAACGCGCGCTGCGGGCATCCCTTGCGATCGCAGATCCGGCATCCCGCGCCGATCGGCGTCGCCACCTCGGCGTCCGTCAGGTCCAGGCCCTTCGCATAGACCAGCCGGGACGCGTGGCGCACGTCGCACCCCAGCCCGATGGCGAACGTCCGCTCGGGCGAGCCGTAGCCCCCGGTGATGCGCGACACGCAGCGCGCGATCCAGAGGTAGGTCCGGCCGTCGGGCATGCGCGCGACCTGCGTCAGCACCCTGGCCGGCTGCGCGAAGGCCTCGTAGACGTTCCACAGCGGGCAGGTGCCGCCCGTGTGCGAGAAGTGGAAGTCGGTCGCCGACTGCCGCTTGGAGATGTTGCCCGCCCGGTCGACCCGGACGAAGAAGAACGGAATGCCGCGGGCGTCGGGACGCTGGAGCGTGGACAGCCGGTGGCACACCGTCTCGAAGCTCACGCCGAAGCGTTGCGCCAGCAGGTCGATGTCGTACAGCAGCTGTTCGGCGGCGCCGAGGAAGCGGCGGTATGGGAGCACCAGCGCGCCGGCGAAATAGCTGGCCAGGCCGATGCGCGCCAGCGAACGAGACTCCGGGCTCGAGAAGCTGCCCGAGTCCGCCAGTTCGTCGATCAGCGCGCCGGCCTCGAGATAGGCCAGCTGCGTCGCCAGCTGGAACGCGCGTTGGCCCGGCTCCGCGGCATCCCCCACGTACAGGACCTTGTTGCGCGCATCGAATCGACGCAGCGTGACGCCTTCGGAATGCGGACCCTCCTGCGGCAACGTGCTCGTGGCGATGCCGTGCGTACGAAGCAGGAACGCCTCCAGCCGGCCGGCGAGGTCGCGCGAGTCGTTGGGGCGCTCGCCGTCGTCGCGTCGCACGGATCTCGCCGGCTTGCCCGCGTTCGCTGCCGGCGCGCGGAGGACTTCGCCCAGGGCCTCCGCACGCTCGTCCAGCGCGGCGATGTGGTTGTGGCGCTCGTAGAAGAAATCGCGCACCTCCTCGTGCGATTGCCGCGCCGAGGGCGCCAGCTCGCCCGCGCGGTTGCCGAGCGTGGTGGCCAGCGACGACAGCCGGTCCTCGGCGTCGCGGCCGCGCCGGTGCATGCGGATGATGACCTGCGCCAGCGCGGGCATCTGCTGCGCCAGCGAGCGCAACTCCGCCTGCGCGACGACCGTGTCGCCCGCGGCCTCGGCCATCACGGTCTGCAGCTGAGCCGTCAGGCGCGCCTCGTCGTCGTCAGAGAACACCTGCAGGTCGACGCCGAGCGACGACTGCAGGCGCAGCAGCACCGGCACGCTCAGGGGGCGCTGGTTGTTCTCGAGCTGGTTGAGATAGCTGGGGGACAAGGCCAGGAGCTGGGCCAGCGCGGCCTGCGTGAGGCCCCGCTGCTCGCGGAGCGCCTTGAGCTTCACGCCGAGGAAAGTCTTGCGCATGGCGGCCTCTTCTTGATCTTCGCAAACATTGCAATTTGAGGATCCGCGTTCGCAAATCTTCGCTACTTCAGTCGTTGTGCAAAGCATACCGGAATGCAAACATTGCGACATCGGTGCCGTGCTGAGCGGCTCCCGTGTCACGCCGGAATCTGGAAGAACCTCATGAGCCATGCCGCCGCCAACGTCGCCGCCACCCCTTTCAAACCCAAGAAGTCCGTCGCCCTGTCCGGCGTGACCGCGGGCAACACCGCGCTGTGCAGCGTGGGCCGCACCGGCAACGACCTGCACTATCGCGGCTACGACATCCTCGACATCGCCGAGGTCTGCGAGTTCGAGGAGATCGCCCACCTGCTGGTGCACGGCAAGCTGCCCACCGCGGCGGAGCTCGCGGCCTACAAGGCGAAGCTGAAGTCGGTGCGCGGCCTGCCCGGCAGCGTGAAGCACGCGCTCGAGAGCATCCCCGCCGCGGCGCATCCGATGGACGTCCTGCGCACCGGCGTGTCGGCGCTCGGCTGCGTGCTGCCCGAGAAGGACGACCACAACGTGCCGGGCGCGCGCGACATCGCCGACCGCCTCATGGCCTCGCTCGGCTCGATGCTGCTGTACTGGTACCACTGGTCGTCGAACGGCAAGCGCATCGAGGTGGAGACCGACGACGACTCGATCGGCGGCCACTTCCTGCACCTGCTGCACGGCCGCAAGCCGTCCGACGCCTGGGTACGCGCGATGCACACGTCGCTGAACCTCTACGCGGAGCACGAGTTCAACGCGTCGACGTTCACGGCCCGCGTCATCGCCGGCACCGGCAGCGACGTCTACTCCGCCATCGCCGGCGGCATCGGCGCGCTGCGTGGCCCCAAGCACGGCGGCGCCAACGAGGTCGCGTTCGAGATCCAGAAGCGCTACGACAACCCGGACGAGGCCGAGGCCGACATCCGCCGCCGCGTCGAGGCCAGGGAGGTCGTGATCGGCTTCGGCCACCCGGTCTACACCGTGAGCGACCCGCGCAACGTCGTCATCAAGGGCGTGGCGAAACGCCTGTCCGGCGAGGCGGGCGCGACGAAGATGTTCGACATCGCCGAGCGTCTCGAGAGCGTGATGTGGGACGTCAAGAAGATGTTCCCGAACCTCGACTGGTTCAGCGCGGTGAGCTACCACGTGATGGGCGTGCCGACCGCGATGTTCACGCCGCTGTTCGTCATCTCGCGCACCTCCGGCTGGGCCGCGCACGTGATCGAGCAGCGCATCGACAACAAGATCATCCGGCCGAGTGCAAACTACACCGGTCCCGAAGACCTGCCGTTCCTCCCGATCGGCGACCGCCGCTGAGCCATCCCTCCATGAACGTCCGATACCGCAAGAACCTGCCCGGCACCACGCTCGACTATTTCGACGCGCGCGAGGCCGTGGAAGCCCTCCGTCCCGGCGCCTGGGCCACGCTGCCCTACACGTCGCGCGTGCATGCCGAGAACCTGGTGCGCCGCTGCGACCCCGCGATCCTGGAACAGAGCCTGGGGCAGCTCGTCGAGCGCCGGCGCGACCACGACTTCCCGTGGTTCCCGGCGCGCGTCGTCTGCCACGACATCCTCGGCCAGACGGCGCTCGTCGACCTCGCCGGCCTGCGCGACGCCATCGCCGAGCAGGGCGGCGATCCGGCGCAGGTCAACCCGGTCGTGCCGGTGCAGCTGATCGTCGACCATTCGCTGGCCGTCGAGTGCGGCGGCGACGATCCGGACGCGTTCGCCAAGAACCGCGCGATCGAGGACCGGCGCAACGAGGACCGCTTCCACTTCATCGAATGGACGAAGCGCGCGTTCAGGAACATGGAGGTGATCCCGCCGGGCAACGGGATCATGCACCAGATCAACCTGGAGCGGATGTCGCCGGTCGTCCACGCGAAGGACGGCGTGGCCTTCCCGGATACCCTGGTGGGGACGGACAGCCACACGCCGCACGTCGACGCGCTGGGCGTCGTGGCGGTGGGCGTCGGCGGCCTCGAGGCCGAGAACGTGATGCTCGGGCGCGCCTCGTGGATGCGGCTGCCCGAGATCGTCGGCGTCGAGCTGACGGGCCGGCCGGGGCCCGGCATCACCGCGACCGACCTGGTGCTCGCGCTGACCGAATTCCTGCGCAAGGCCAAGGTGGTGGGGGCCTACCTCGAGTTCCATGGCGAAGGCGCCTCGGCGCTGACGCTGGGCGACCGCGCCACCATCTCGAACATGGCGCCCGAGTACGGCGCCACCGCGGCGATGTTCGCCATCGACCCGCAGACGCTCGCCTACCTTCGCCTGACCGGCCGCGCCGACGCGCAGGTCGCGCTGGTCGAGACCTATGCGAAGCAGGCCGGCCTCTGGGCGGACAGCCTCGCGGACGTGGTGTACGAGCGCCGCCTGTCGTTCGACCTGGCGGCCGTCGTCCGCAACATGGCGGGTCCGTCGAACCCGCACGCCCGCGTCGCCACGAGCGACCTGGCCGCGCGGGGCATCGCCGGCGCGTGGACGGACACGCCCGGCCGGATGCCCGACGGCGCGGTGATCATCGCCGCCATCACGAGCTGCACCAACACCAGCAACCCGCGCAACGTGATCGCCGCCGGCCTGCTGGCGCGCAACGCGAATCGCGTGGGCCTGGCGCGCAAGCCGTGGGTCAAGAGCTCCCTGGCGCCCGGCTCCAAGGCCGTCACGCTGTACCTCGAGGACGCCGGCCTGATGCCCGAGCTGGAGAAGCTGGGCTTCGGCGTCGTGGCGTATGCGTGCACGTCGTGCAACGGCATGTCGGGTGCGCTGGCCCCGGCCGTCCAGCAGGAGATCGTCGCGCGCGACCTCTACGCGACCGCCGTGCTCTCGGGCAACCGCAACTTCGACGGCCGCATCCACCCGTACGCGAAGCAGGCCTTCCTCGCGTCGCCGCCGCTGGTCGTCGCGTATGCCATCGCAGGGACGATCCGCTTCGACATCGAGAAGGACGTTCTGACGGTCTTCGAAGGCCGCGAGATCCGCCTGGCCGATCTGTGGCCCGCCGACGCCGAGATCGACGCCATCGTCGCCAAGAGCGTCAAGCCCGAGCACTTCCGCCAGGTCTACGAGCCGATGTTCGCGATCCACGCGGACTCCGGCGAGAGCGTGGCCCCGCTGTACGACTGGCGCGCGCGGAGCACCTACATCCGCCGCCCGCCGTACTGGGAGGGCGCGCTGGCCGGCGAGCGCACGTTGCGCGGCATGCGCGCGCTGGCGCTGCTGCCCGACAACATCACCACCGACCACCTGTCGCCGTCCAACGCGATCATGCGGGACAGCGCCGCGGGCGAGTACCTGCACCGCATGGGCGTGCCGGAGGAGGACTTCAACTCGTACGCCACGCATCGCGGCGACCACCTGACGGCCCAGCGCGCGACGTTCGCGAACCCGGCGCTGAACAACGAGATGGTGCGCAACGCCGACGGCAGCGTGAGGACGGGTTCGTTCGCGCGCGTCGAGCCCGAGGGCCGGGTGATGCGCATGTGGGAGGCGATCGAGACCTACATGGATCGCAAGCAGCCGCTGATCATCGTGGCGGGCGCCGACTACGGCCAGGGCTCGTCGCGCGACTGGGCGGCCAAGGGCGTGCGGCTCGCCGGCGTCGAGGCCATCGCGGCCGAGGGCTTCGAGCGTATCCACCGCACCAACCTCGTCGGCATGGGCGTGCTGCCGCTGGAGTTCGAGCCCGGGGTCGACCGCAGGACGCTGGGGCTGGACGGCACCGAGACCTACGACGTCGTCGGCGAGCCCCGGCCGCGCGCGACGCTGACGCTGGTCGTCCACCGGCGCGACGGCGAGCGGCTGGAGGTGCCCGTGACCTGCCGCCTCGACACCGCCGAGGAGGTCTCCATCCACGCCGCGGGCGGCGTGCTGCGGCGCTTCGCGCAGGACTTCCTGGCCTCCACCCAGGCCGCGGCCTGAACATCCCCAATCGACATGTCCCACCCACCACAGATCAGGATTCCCGCCACGTACATGCGCGGCGGCACGAGCAAGGGCGTGTTCTTCCGCGCCACCGACCTGCCCGAGGCCGCGCGCGTGCCCGGCGCCGCGCGCGACGCGCTGCTGCTGCGCGTGATCGGCAGCCCCGACCCGTACGGCAAGCAGATCGACGGCATGGGCGGCGCCACGTCCAGCACCAGCAAGACGGTCATCGTCGCGAAGAGCGCGCGGCCCGGCCACGACGTCGACTACCTGTTCGGCCAGGTCGCCATCGACAGCCGCTTCGTCGACTGGAGCGGCAACTGCGGCAACCTCTCGGCGGCGGTGGGGCCGTTCGCGATCGCCAACGGCCTGGTCGCCGCGGGCCGCGTGCCGCACGACGGCGTCGCGACGATCCGCATCTGGCAGGCCAACATCGGCAAGACGATCGTCGCGCACGTGCCGATGACGGGCGGCACGGTGCAGGAGACGGGCGACTTCGAGCTCGATGGCGTCACGTTCCCGGCGGCCGAGGTGCGGCTCGAATTCCTGGATCCGGCCGACGAGGGCGACGGCGCCGGCGCGATGTTTCCGACCGGCAGCGTCGTCGATCGCCTGGAGGTGCCGGGCATCGGCACGTTCGACGCGACGCTGATCAACGCCGGCATCCCCACCATCTTCCTGAACGCGGACGCCCTCGGCTACACGGGCACCGAGCTGCAGGACGCGATCAACGGCGACGCGAAGGCGCTGGCGCGGTTCGAGGCGATCCGCGCGCACGGCGCCGTCCGCATGGGCCTCATCGAGCGGGTGGACGAGGCCGCGGGCCGCCAGCACACGCCCAAGATCGCGTTCGTCGCGCGGCCGGCCGACTATCTCTCTTCGAGCGGCAAGCCGGTCAAGGCCGGCGACGTCGACCTGCTGGTGCGCGCGATGTCGATGGGCAAGCTGCACCACGCGATGATGGGCACGGCGGCGGTCGCGATCGGCACGGCCGCGGCCGTCCCGGGCACGCTGGTCGATCTCGCCGCGGGCGGCGGCGCGCGCGGCGCCGTCCGCTTCGGCCATCCGTCGGGCACGCTGCGCGTCGGCGCCGAGGCCATGAAGGTGGGGGGCGCCTGGACGGTGACGAAGGCGACCATGAGCCGGAGCGCCCGCGTGTTGATGGAAGGCTGGGTGCGCGTCCCGGCCGACAGCTTCTGAAGAACAGGAATTCTCGAATGTCCACTCGCAAGACCCTTCGGTCCCTTGCCGAGGCGCGCCGCGGCGTGCTCGTGCCGGGCGCCTTCAACGCGCTGTCCGCGCGCGTGATCGCCGACCTCGGCTTCGAGGCGATCTACGTCACCGGCGCCGGCGTCACCAACATGTGGCTCGGCATGCCCGACCAGGGCTTCATGGGCCTGCACGAGATCGCCGACCACACCGCGCGCATCCGCGACGCGGTCGACCTGCCGCTGATCGTCGACGCCGACACCGGCTTCGGCAACGCGCTCAACGTGCGCCACACGGTGCGCGTGCTCGAGCGCGCCGGGGCCGACTGCATCCAGCTCGAGGACCAGGTCGCGCCCAAGCGTTGCGGGCACTTCTCGGGCAAGGAGGTGATCTCCACCGAGGAGGCCGTCGCCAAGATCAAGGCCGCGGTCGACGCGCGCCGCGATCCGGACTTCCTGGTCATGGCCCGCACCGATGCCGCGGCCACGCACGGCTTCGAGGCGGCCGTCGAACGCGCGCATCGCTTCGCCGAGGCCGGTGCGGACATCCTGTTCGTCGAGGCCGTGACGACCGCCGACGAGATCCGCGCGCTGCCGAAGCGGCTCGGGCCGCCGCAGCTGATGAACATGGTCATCGGCGGCAGGACGCCGATCTTCGGCGCGCAGGAGCTCGGCGAGCTCGGCTACGGCCTCGTGCTGTACGCCAACGCCGCGCTGCAGGGCGCCGTCGCGGGCATGCAGAAGGCGTTGGGCGTGCTGAAGGAGACGCGGCGCATCGACGAGGATCCCGCGTTGGTGGTGCCGTTCGCCGAGCGCCAGCGGCTGGTCGGCAAGCCGGAATGGGACGCGCTGGAAAAGCGCTATTCGTGACCGCCGGGACGGCGACCGCGCGTCTTGGGCGCGCTCGCATCGGATAGCGGCCGACGGGCCAGTTCGACGAAGGCGTCCAGGTAGTCGATCTCGAAATCGGCTTCCCGGGCCCCCAGGAAGATCTGCTTGGCGATGCCCAGCCGGCCGAGCTTCACGGGCACGACGGGCATCTTCCGCGCGTACTCCTCGGCCAGCCAGCGCGGCAGGGCCGCCACGCCGCGGTCGCTGGCCACCATCTGCAGCATGATGTCCGTCGTCTCGATCGCCTTCTGGCGCCTGGGCGTGATGCCCGCGGGCATCAGGAACTGGGTGTAGATGTCGAGCCGGTCGGTGGGCACGGGGTAGGTGATCAGCACCTGGTCCGTCATCTGCTCGGGCTTGACCCAAGGCACGCGCGCCAGCGGGTGGTCGCGCGCCACCACCAGCACCTGCTCGTAGTCGAACACCGGCACGAAGCGCAGGCCGGGCTTGTGCAGCGGATCGGGCGTGACCAGCAGGTCGATCTCGTAGCCGAACAGCGCGCCGATGCCGCCGAACTGGAACTTCTGCTTCACGTCGACGTCCACGTCCGGCCACTTTGCGAGGTAGGGCGAGACGATCTTCAGCAGCCACTGGTAGCAGGGATGGCACTCCATGCCGATGCGCAGCGTGCCGCGCTCGCCCTCGGCGTACTGGCCGATGCGCGTCTCCGCGAGCACCAGCTGCGGCAGCACGCGGTTGGCCACCTGGAGCAGGTACTGGCCCGCCTGCGTCATGCGCAGCGCGCGGCCCTCGCGCAGCCAGATGTCGGTGCCCAGCTGCTCCTCGAGCTTCCTGATCGAGTGGCTGATGGCCGATTGCGTCAGGTGCAGCGCCTCGGCCGCGGCCGTCATCGAGCCGAGCTTGTCGACCTGCTGGACGATGGCGAGGTGGATGCGCTCGAGCATGACTAAAAGTAATGGATGGGTGAAATAAGACCATTTTACGTCATGCGACGAATTTCCTACGATGCCGTCTCCTCGCTCAAACGGAATCGAATCCCCATGGTCACGACCCACAACCTCGGCTTTCCGCGCATCGGCGCGAAGCGTGAACTGAAGTTCGCCCTGGAGTCGTACTGGAAGGGCGAAAGCTCGCTCGCCGAACTCAAGAGCCTCGGCGCCCAGCTGCGCCAGCGCCACTGGATCAACCAGACCGCGCTCGACCTCGCGCCCGTGGGCGACTTCTCGTTCTACGACCAGATGCTCGACATGAGCTTCACGCTGGGCAACCTGCCCGAGCGCGTGCGCGGCTTCCACGGCGATCCGCTGGACAACTGCTTCCGCGTCGCCCGCGGCCGCTCGGCGCACCGTGCCGATCACTCGGAATGCTGCGGTGGCGGCGTCGCCGCCGGCGAAATGACGAAGTGGTTCGACACGAACTACCACTACATCGTCCCCGAGTTCACGGCCGACACCGCGTTCAGGCTGGACGCCACGCGCCTGCTGGAGCAACTCGCCGAGGCGCGCGCGCAGAACGTCAAGGCCAAGCCGGTGATCATCGGCCCGGTCACCTACCTGGCGCTCGGCAAGGCCAAGGACGACTCCGACCGCCTCGCGCTGCTGCCGCGCCTGGTGCCGGCCTACTGCGAGCTGCTGGACGCGCTGGCCGCGCAGGGCGTGGAATGGGTGCAGGTCGACGAGCCGATCCTCGTCACCGAGCTCGACGCCGACTGGCAGCACGCGTTCCGCACCGCGTACCACGACCTCAAGAGCGCCAAGGTCAAGCTGCTGCTGGCGACGTACTTCGGCCAGCTGCTGGAGAACCAGCACCTTGCCGCGAACCTGCCCGTGGCCGGGCTGCACCTCGACGCCATCAACGGCCGCGACGACGTGCTCAACGTGCTCAACATGCTGCCGCCGCACAAGGTGCTGTCGCTGGGCGTGATCAACGGCCGCAACATCTGGAAGACCGACCTGAACGCGGTCCTAGACTGGATCGAGCCGCTGGCCGAGCGCCTGGGCGACCGCCTGTGGATCGCGCCGTCGTGCTCGCTGCTGCACGTGCCGGTCGACCTCGCCAGCGAGAAGGGCCTCGACGTGCAGGTGAAGTCGTGGCTGGCCTTCGCGCTGCAGAAGCTCGACGAGCTGCAGGTGCTGGCGGGCGCGCTGCGCAACGGCCGCGACTCGGTGAAGGACGCCCTCGAGGCCAACCGCAACGCGATCGAGGCGCGCCGCCGTTCGCCGCGCGTCAACGATCCGGCGGTGCAGGCCGCCGTGGCGGCGATCACCGGCTCGCTCGGCAAGCGCGGGAGCGCATACGGCCAGCGCGCGCCCAAGCAGGCCGCGCGGCTGAGGCTGCCCGCGTTCCCGACGACGACGATCGGCTCGTTCCCGCAGACCGCGGAGATCCGCCACGCGCGCAGCGAATTCAAGGCCGGCCGCCTCGACGCCGCCGGCTACAGGACGGCGATGCATGCCGAGATCGCACGCAGCGTGAAGGAGCAGGAGGCGCTGGACCTGGACGTCCTCGTGCACGGCGAGGCCGAGCGCAACGACATGGTCGAATACTTCGGCGAGCAGCTCGAGGGCTACGCGTTCAGCCAGTTCGGCTGGGTGCAGTCCTATGGCTCGCGCTGCGTGAAGCCGCCCATCCTGTTCGGCGACATCAGCCGCCCGAAGGCGATGACCGTCGACTGGATCGCCTACGCGCAATCACTCACGCGCCGCCCGATGAAGGGCATGCTCACCGGCCCGGTGACGATCCTGAACTGGTCGTTCGTGCGCGACGACCAGCCGCGCTCGGCGTCGTGTCTGCAGCTCGCGCTGGCGATCCGCCAGGAGGTGCTCGACCTCGAGAAGGCCGGCGTGCGCATCATCCAGATCGACGAGGCCGCGCTGCGCGAGGGCCTGCCGCTGCGCAAGTCGCAGTGGAAGCACTACCTCGGCTGGGCGGTGGAATCGTTCCGCATCACGGCCAACGGCGTGGCCGACGAGACGCAGATCCACACCCACATGTGCTACTCGGAGTTCAACGACATCATCGCGTCCATCGCCGACATGGACGCCGACGTCATCACGATCGAGACCTCGCGCTCGGACATGGAGCTGCTCGACGCGTTCGACGACTTCAAGTACCCCAACGAGATCGGGCCGGGCGTCTACGACATCCACTCGCCCAACATCCCCTCGCAGGAACACATCGTGCAGCTGATGAGAAAGGCGGCCGAGCGCGTGCCGGCGGAACGCCTGTGGGTGAATCCGGACTGCGGGCTCAAGACGCGCCAGTGGGGCGAGGTCATCCCGGCGCTGGCCAACATGGTGGCGGCGGCCAAGACGCTGCGGCGGGCCTGATCGAAGGCATCGCCGACGTGCTGCCGAGCCGTCGCGGACGTCGCGCTCGCGGGGGTGGCGGCGCATCGGTCGACCATGTCCTGGCCGTAGAGACCGCGAATATCGAAACGGATCTCGTGCGACTGCCTGCCTGGTCTCGGCCGGAACTTGGGGTCGGAGAAGAAACCGAGCAGGATGAAGAGATCATCCAGGTTGGTCGTGGCGAACATGCCGACGGCGATGCCGACGAGCGCCGCGTGGCCGATGAGGTCGTGGTTCACCGCCGCGGCTCAGGCGCTCGCGGCCGGGCTCGTGACCGAAGCGGAACCCGCCACGGTCGGCTGTGCCGGAAAGTGGAGCGTGAACACGCTGCCTTGCGCCACGACGCTCTCCACGGCGACACGGCCGCCATGCAGTTCCAGGATCGACTTGACGACGGCGAGACCCAGCCCGGTGCTCTCCGAGCCGCTGCGGGCGGGGTCCACGCGATAGAAGCGGTCGAAGAGCCGGCCCAGGTGCGGCGCCGCGATGCCGCTGCCCGTGTCGCGGACGCTCAGCGCCACGCCTTCGGGCGAGTGCAGCGCCGACAGCTCGATGCGGCCGCCGCGTCCCGTGTGGGCGAGGGCGTTGCTCAGCAGGTTGGTGAGCGCGCGCCGCAGCAGCAGCGGATCGGCCACGACGCTGCCGGCGCCCCGTGCCGTCAGCGTGACGCCGGCATCCTCCGCGACGGCCTCGAAGGTGTCGACCATGCGCGAGAACTCGTCTTCGATGGCGATCGTCGCGAGCGACACGGCCTGCTTCGCGTTGTCGGCCCGGGCGAGGAACAGCATGGCCGTGACCATGCGCGACAGGCGGTCGCCTTCCTCGACGATCACCTCGAGCGTCTCCTGGTATTCCGTGGTGGTGCGCTCGCGGGCCAGCATCACGCTGGCGGCCGCCACCAGGTTGGTGATCGGCGAGCGGAACTCGTGCGCCAGGTCCGACGAGAAGCGGGACAACTGCTCGAAGGCGGCCTCGAGCCGGTCGAGCATGTCGTCGAATGCGCCTGCCAGCGCCTGGAGGTCGGAGGGCCACGGCTGCTGGCCGATGCGCGTGTGCAGTCGCTGGACGTCGACGGCGCCGATCCGCGCACTCATGGCGCGCAGCGGCGCCAGGCCGCGCCTCACCAGCAACCAGCCCGCCAGCAGCGTCACCAGCATGGCGCAGCCCATCACGTTGCGCACCCGTTCGTGGAATCGTTCGAGGATCTCGTGGCGTATCGCGAGATCGGCCGCGGCCTGGACGGCCCACACCACGCCCGGCGCCGTGGTGACGGCGCCCGTCGTGAGCAGGTAGCGTGGCTCCGCCGCGCCGGGGGAGCGCCATGTCTTGAAGCGACGGTCCTTGACCTTCGCGAAGGCGTCGGACGGCACTGCCATCCCGGGCGTCGCCGTGAAGACGCTGCCGTCCGGCGCCAGGATCCGGACGGACACGTCGGACTTGGGCTGCATGTGCCTGATCCAGAGCCGTGCCCAGGCGCCTTCGCCCGGCGTGGTCTGCATGACGCGGACGATGTCCATCTGGATTCCAAGCGCGTATGCCAGCTCGATCTCGTCCTTCTCGTGCAGCTGGTGCTCCAGCTGGTCGTCCACCAGCCAGGCGACCGCCAGCAGGATGGCGCCCATGGCCAGCGTCAGGTAGACGGTGAGCCGGGTCGCCAGCGACCAGCGCCGCGGGTCAATGGCGCGCGACATCGAGGACGTAGCCCGCGCCGCGCACCGTGTGCAGCAGCTTGGCCTCGTAGGGATCGTCGATCTTGGCGCGCAGGCGCTTGATCGCCACCTCCACCACGTTGCTGTCGGAGTCGAAGTTGATCTCCCAGACGCGCGCGGCCAGCACCGTGCGCGACTGGACTTCGCCGGGGAACGACATGAGGTGCCGCAGGAGCGCGAACTCCTTGGCCGTCAGCTCGATCCTGTCGTCCGCGCGCGTGACGCGGCGCTTGAGGAGATCCAGCGTGAGGTCGCCGACGACCAGCAGCTCGTTCGGCGAGGCCATCGAGGGCGGCGCGTGCCGGCGCAGGATGACGCGCACGCGCGCCAGCAATTCCGCGTACGCGTAGGGCTTGACCAGGTAGTCGTCCGCGCCGGCCTCGAGGCCCCGCACGCGGTCGTCGATGTCGTCGCGGGCGGTCAGGAACAGGACGGGCGTCGCGCGGCCGGCCCTGCGCGCGGTCTCGAGAATGCTCCAGCCGTCGAGGCCGGGCAGCATGATGTCGAGGATGGCCAGGTCGTACTCGCCGGTCAGGAGCAGGTGCAGGCCGTCCGGCCCGTTGACGGCGACGTCCACCACCATGCCGGCCTCCCCGAGCCCCCTGGCGACGTAGTGCGCGGCGGTGGCCTGGTCCTCGACGAGCAGGATGCGCGGCATGGCTCAGGCTCCGGCCGCGGCCAGCGCGGGCTCTTCGGCTCCGCCGGCGCGCGGGCTGGCGCTCCAGCGGTCGAACAGGACGTAGAGCACGGGCGTGACGAACAGCGTGACGAGCTGCGACAGCAGGAGCCCGCCGACGATCGCCACCCCCAGGGGTTGGCGGAGTTCCGCCCCCGCGCCGAATCCGAGCGCGACGGGCAGGACGCCCATGAGGGCGCAGAAGGTGGTCATCATGATGGGTCGGAAGCGTTGCCGCGCCGCCTGGCGGATGGCGCCGGCGGCGTCCAGTCCGTCCACGCGCCGCGCGGCGATGGCGTGGTCGATCATCATGATGGCATTCTTCTTGACGATGCCGATCAGCAGCAGGATGCCGATCATGGCGATGAAGCTCACTTCCATGCCCACGATCCGCAAGGCGAGCAGCGCGCCTACCGCGGCCGACGGGATGCCCAGCAGGATGGTCAGCGGGTGGATCCAGCTCTCGTAGAGCATCCCGAGGACGACGTAGATCACCGCGACGGCGATCAGTATCAGCCAGAGCTGCGAAGTCTGCGACTGCTGGAACAGGGCGGCCTGGCCGCTGAACGAGCCGAAGATCGTGGCCGGCATCGCCAGGTCGGCCTGGGCGGCGGCGATGGCCTTCGCGGCGTCGGACAGCGATTTTCCCGGCGCGAGATCGAAGGAGATCGTCACGGCCGGCAGCTGGGCCTGGTGGTTGACGGCGAGCACGCCCTTGGCGCGCGCGACGCTCGCGAACGCGCTCAGCGCAACGGCCTTGCCGGTTGCGCCGCGCACCTCGATCTTCAGCAGGTCGCTCTCGTCGCGCCGGCTCGCGTCCGGCAGCTCGAGGATCACCTGGTAGCTGTCCTCCGGCGCGTGGATGGTGGACACCTGCCGGCTGCCGAACGCCGCGTAGAGCGTCGTGCGGATCGTCGCGACGTCGACGCCCAGCTGCGCGGCCTTGTCCCGGTCGATCACGAGCTGCGCGTCGAGCCCGTTCTTCTGGAAGTCGCTGTTGACGCCGACCAGCGCGTCCGACGACTTGAGCGCGGCCACCAGCTTGTCGGCCCACTGGTCGAGCGCGTTCGGGCTGACCGACTGCAGCGTGTACTGGTAGGTGCTGTTCGACGCGCGTCCACCGATGCGCAGGTTCTGCACCGGGCTGAAGAACACCTCGATCCCGGGCAGGTAGCCGGTTTCGGCGCGCAACTGCTTCAACACGGCGCCGAGGGCGGGACGCCGGGAGGGGTCCTTGAGGTCGATGACCAGCTGCGTCGTGTCGTGGTCCACCTTGGTCGCCACGCTGGCGACGTTGGGGTCGGCCATCACGGTTTTCTCGATCCGCTGCATCACGTCCAGCCGGCCGAAGTACGACATGTCCTGCGGCGTCTGGACGTTGGCGACGACCTGGCCGATGTCCTCCTGCGGAAAGAAGCCCTTGGGCGCCGCGAGGTAGAGCCAGGCCGTCAGCGCGAGCATCGCGAAGCCGGCCAGCAGCACGGCGGCGCGATGCGACAACGCCTTCTGGAGCGCGCGGCCGTAGCCGTCCAGCGCCAGGTCGAACAGGCGTTCGAAGGCGCGGCTCCAGCGAGCGGGCTCCGCGTGCGTGGCCGGGTTCTTCATCAACATCGGCACGAGCATCGGGATCAGCGTCAGCGCGACCACGGCCGACACGAGGATGGACACGCTCACCACGATCGCGAACTCGTGGAAGAGGCGCCCTATCGTGCCGGGCATGAAGAAGATGGGGATGAAGACGGCGACCAGCGAGACCGAGATCGACATCACGGTGAAGCCCACCTCTCGCGCGCCGTCGCGGGCGGCCTGCGCGACGGGCACCCCGCGTTCGACGTGGCTGATGATCGCCTCCAGCACGACGATCGCGTCGTCCACGACCAGGCCCACGGCGATGGTGAGTCCCATCAGCGAGATGTTGTCGAGGCTCAACCCCAGCGCGTACATGAGGCCGAAGGTGGAGAACAGCGAGATCGGCACGCTCAGCGAGGGAATGAGCGTGGCGGCCAATCGGCGCAGGAACAGCAGGATGACGAGCACCACCAGGGCGACGGTCAGGATCATCGTGAGGTTGACGTCATGGATCGCGTGGCGGATGGAGATCGACCGGTCGCTGAGCATGCGCACCGACACCGAGCCCGGCAACTGCGTCTGCAGCCGGGGCAGGATGGCGCGGATCGCATCGACGACCGCGACGGTGTTCGCGTCGGGCTGCCGGCGCACGTTGAGCAGGATCGACGGGTGCCCGTCGACGTCGCTCATGTTCTGCACGTTCTCGATGCTGTCGGCCACCGTGGCGACGTCGGACAGGCGGATCGTGCGGCCCTGCCGCGTCGCCACCGCCACGCCCGCGAAATCCGCGGCCTTGAGCAGGTTGGCGTTCATCTGGACGGTGAGCGTCTGGCGCCGGTTGTCCAGCTGCCCGATGGGCGTGTTGGAGTTCGCGCTCTGCAGCGCCGCGGCGATCTCGTCGAGCGTCAGGTCGACGGCCACCAGCTTGGCCGGATCCGCCTGGATGCGCACGGCGTAGCGCTTCTGGCCCGATACCTGCACCTGGGCGACGCCGTTGATGGTGGACAGCGCCGGCACCACGAGGTTGTCGCTGTAGGCGTTCAGGTCCGCGAACGACAGCGTCGGCGAGCTGAGCGCGACGAGCAGGATGGGGGCGTCGGCGGGGTTGACCTTGCTGTAGGAGGGCGGTGCCGGCAATTCGCTGGGCAGGGAGCGGCTCGACCGGAACAGCGCCGCCTGGACGTCGGCGGCGGCGGAGTCGATGTCGCGGCTCGGGTCGAACTCGAGGGTGATCTTGGTCAGCCCCTGGATGTTGACGGAACTCGTGGTCACCAGGCCCGGGATGGACGAGAACTGCTTTTCCAGCGGCGTGGCCACCGAGGTCGCCATGTTGTCGGGACTCGCGCCCGGCAGGCTGGCACTCACCTGGATCGTGGGCGTGTCGTAGGTCGGCAGCGCGGAGATCGGCAGGTTCAGCCAGCAGACGACGCCGGCCACGACCGCGCTGATCCAGAACAGCATGGTCGCGATCGGACGCTGCATGCAGAAGTGGGAGATGTTCAAGCCGGGCTCCCCGCGCTGGCGGCGACCGGCGCCGCGGGCGCGGCGACGCGTACCTTCACGCCGGGCCTGAGTCCGGCCTGGCCTTCCGTCACGACCCGCTCGCCTCCTGACAATCCGGTGACGACGGCCAACTGATCCTGCATGCGCTGCAGCCCGACGGGCCGCGTCGCGATCTTGCCGTCGGCGTCGACGACGTACACGAAGCGGCCGGCCGGCCCCTCCATCACGCTTTGCGGTGGCACCGTCATCGCGCCCCGGCTGGTGCCCGCCAGCAGTTGCACGCGCACGAAGGCGCCGGGCCACAGCGCCTGGTCGGCGTTGGCGAAGCTGGCCTTGACGAGGATGGTGGCGGTGTCGGTGTCGACGGTGTTGTTGACGAACGTGATCTTGCCGTCCAGGCGCCTGCCCCGGGGGTCGAGCAGCGAGACGCGCAGGTCGCGCGACGAGCGCGCGGCGAGCAGGTCGGCGAGGTTCGCCTCGGGCAGCGTGAACTCGACGCCGATCGGATCCATCTGCGCCACGTTGACGAGCGCCGCGGCCGCCCCGGGCTGGGCCAGGCTGCCCGCGTGGACGGCCAGCGCCCCGGTGCGCCCGCTCATCGGCGCGGTGATCCGCGTGTGATCGACCAGCACCCGCGTGTTGTCGACATCGGCCATGGCGGCCTGGTACTGGGCCTGCAGGGATTCGACCTTGCCGAGGCTCGTGTCGACGGCGCTCATCGAGAAGTAGCGCGACTTCGCCAGCTGCTGGGTGCGCGCCAGGTCGCGTTGCGCCTCGTCGAGCAGGGCCCGCGTCTGCGCCGCGGCGGCCCGCGCGCGTGCGAGCTGCGCGGCGACATCGGTCGCGTCGATGGTGAACATCAGCTGCCCGGCGGACACCGGGTCGCCCTCCTTGAAATGGATCGTCCGGATGATCCCCGACGCTTGCGGCCGCACCTCCACCTGCGCCAGCGCCACCAGGTGGCCCTGGGCGTCGAGCTGCAGCGGCAGGTCGCGCGCCTGGGCGACCGCGACGCCGACGAGGGGCGGCATCGGGACCGGGATCGGCTTGACGTTCGCCGACGCCAGACGCAGCCCGAGGCTGACGGCCGCCAGGGCGACGACCCCCGTTGCGGCAATGAGGCGGGCGGGCCGTGTGGACAGAATGTTCATGGATGGGGCGGCGTGACGTTCGCGATGGCGCCGTTGATGCGGGCGAGCTGTGTTTCGTCCAGGTCGCCGGCGGTGGCGGCCAACTGGAGTTGGGCGAAGAGGAAGTCGTACCGGGCGGACGACAGCAGGGTCAGGGTCTGGTACCACGACTGCTCGGCGTTGAGCACGTCGATCGTCGTGCGGACGCCGGCCTCGCGGCCGAGCTTGTTCGAGTCGACGGAGCTGGCCCCCGACGTCCGGGCCCGCTCGAGCGAGGCGATTCGAAGCGCGCCGTCCCTCACGGCGGCCGCATAGGAGCGCGCCAGCCGTTCGGCGTCGCGGCGCGCGGCCTCGAGGCTCTGCGACTGCTGTTCCTCGGCGGCGACGGCCTGCCGCTCCGACGAGCGCCGCGCGCCGCCGTCCCACAGCGGCATCGACAGCTGCAGTCCCACCGAAGCGGACCCCGTCCTGTCGCGCGAGCCGGAACTCGAGATGCTTCCCGCCGCCAGCTGGTTGCCGTAGCTCGCGACCACGGAGACGACCGGCGCCCCGGCCAGCCGGTACTGGTCGATCTGTCGATGGGCGATCTGCACGCCCAGCGCCAGTTGTCGCGCCACGGGATTGCCGTCGCGGGCGCGGTCGACGAACCCTTGGAGCGCGGGGGAGGGCGGCAAGGTCTCGAGCACGCCGGGGGAGACGGGAGCGATCTGCGCCGGGTCGAGCGCCGTCAGCTGGCGCACGACGTCGGCCTTGGCCTCCCTGTCCGTGCGGCTCGCCTGTTCGACGGCGACGATGTTGTCATAGCGGGCCTGTGCGTCGTCCGAGTCGGTGACGCTGGTCAGGCCCAGCTCGTAGGACTGCTTGGCCAGGCCGAGCTGCTCGCCGATGGCCTGCCGTTGCGCCTGCGCCAGCTGGAGGTTGTCCTGGGCCAGCAGCAGGTCGAAGTAGGCACGGGTCACGCTTAGCATCAGATCCTGCCGGGCCTGGTCGAACTGGGCCTGGGCCTGTTCGGCCTCGCGATGCAGGCGGTCGCGCGCGACGGCCCCCGCGGCGTCGTAGACCGGTTTTGTCAGGACCACCGCCGCGCCCGCCTGCTGGCCCTGGGACACGGCGCTGGCCTTGACGACCGGATCGCCGGAGCGGTAGTCCTGGCGTGCCTGGCCGGCGTTCGCCGTGAGATCGATGCGCGCGGCGAGGAGCGCATCGCCCTGGGGAATCTTCTCCAGCGCCGCGCGCAGCGCCGCGCGCGACGCGGCATACGTGGCGTCCCAGGCCTGCGCGGCGCGCCAGGCGTCCATCAGGTCGGCGGCGGAAGCGGGCGCCGCCAGCGCGAGAGCGCCCGCGGCCAGCGTCGCACGCAGCAAGAGTGCATGTTCGAACAGGGAAGAGGGCATTCATGAGTCCGTGGCAACCATGGAACTCTAGCGATGCACCCCTGACGAACGGCTGAGTGGCAGATTACAAACGTGTTATCAAGGTGCGGCGGAGCGTCCGACGAGCGGCGCGACGGTGTTCGGCACCGCCGGTGCTCCGAGGGGGGCGCCGCGCGGGAGACCTCAGGCGGCAATCCGCGGAAGGAAGTCCGGCGGCAGTTGCGAAGCCACGCGTACCCGGAACAACTCCGCGCGCTCGGGATGGTTGCGCCGCGCGATCTCGTCGGCACAGCGCTCGATCCAGGTCCGCAGGCTGTCGGCATCGCGGACGTCCCGCGCGGCGTCGCGCAGCGCGTGGTCCTGGCCCGGCAGCAGCAGCGCCACCAGATCCATGGCGTACAGCTTGACTGCGACCAGCGGAGTCGATGCCCCCTGCTGTATATGACGTAGGGAGCTCTCGACGGTTCTCGAGGGGAGTTCTTGATACGGCATGCCGTATCTTTCGTCAAGTGAGGTCCGGCTCACGAATGGACGCGGAAGAGGCCGGTGTTCGTGCCATCGATCCGGAAGGTCATACGAATAATCGGATCGCCATGCAAATCGTGGCATCCGCACTTCAATGACCGCGCGAGCGGCCGAAAACCCGCCCATGTCCACCATCACGACTGCGCCGAACGACTCGACCGCGCCTCGCGCGGCCTTGTTCCTCCATCGCTGGCAATCGACTGCGTTCGCCGTCGTCGCGGGCGTCGCCGTCTTGCTCTCGGGGCGTGGTGCGACACCGATGATCGTCGCTCCCGCGATCGTCGCGATCGGCATCGTGCTCGACCGCGCCCGGCATGTGCGCGACCTGCGCGACCGGGCGGCCGATGCCGCCTTCGTGGCGAGCGCCGACCGGCTCGGCCAGGACGTGCTGCCCGTCTGGGCCGCCCACATCGAGAACTCGCGCCAGCAGATGGAATCCGCCGTGGCGGCGCTGACGCAGCGCTTTGCCGGCATCGTCGATCGCCTCGACCAGACGCTGCGCGCGTCCGGCCATGGCGACGACATCGGCCTGGCGTCGGCCTTCGCCCACAGCAAGGATGAGCTGGGGGCCGTCCTCGACTCGCTCAGGGACGCGATGGCGAGCAACGCGGCCATGCATTCCGAAGTACAGAGCCTGAGCCGCTTCGTGGCCGAACTGCGGCAGATGGCGGCCGAGGTGGCCGACATCGCCCAGCAGACCAACCTGCTCGCGATCAACGCGGCGATCGAGGCGGCGCACGCGGGCGAGGAAGGCCGCGGCTTCGCGGTGCTGGCGCAGGAGGTGCGCAAGCTGTCCGCGCTGTCCGGAGCCACCGGCCAGCGCATGGCCGACAAGGTGGGCGTGATCGGCGAGGCGATCCGCGCCGCGCGCGAGGCCGCGCAGGTGTCGGCGAGGCGCGAGGCCGCGTCGGCGCTGGCCTCCGAAGGCGCGATCACCGGCGTGCTGGAGCGCTTCCGCGGCGTGACCGAGGCGATGGAGGCGTCGACCGAAGCCCTCAAGCAGCAGAGCGCGGGCATCCAGGTCGAGATCGTCGAGGCGCTGGTGCAGTTGCAGTTCCAGGATCGCGTGAGCCAGCGCATGACGCATGTGCGCCACAACATCGAACGCCTGCCCGGCCTGCTCGCCGAGAGCCGCCGTCGCTTCGACGCATCGGGCGCGCTGGCGCCCGTCGATGCCAAGGTGCTGCTCGATGAACTCGAGGGCAGCTATGCGATGGCCGACGAGCGCGCGACGCACGCGGACAGCGCGTCGCGCGAGACCCCCGCCGCCTCCGCGGACCCCCTCGAGGAAGTCACCTTCTTCTGACCCGCTCCAGACCAGAACCACAGGGAAAACCGACATGGCCAAGACCATCATGATCGTCGACGACTCCGCCTCGCTGCGGCAGGTCGTGGGCATTTCGCTGCGCAGCGCGGGCTACGACGTGCTCGAGGGAAGCGACGGCGCCGACGCGCTCAGGAAGCTCACCGGGCAGAAGGTGCACCTGATCATCAGCGACGTGAACATGCCCAACATGGATGGCATCTCGCTGGTCAAGGAGCTCAAGAAGCTGCCGGCCTACAAGTTCACGCCCATCGTGATGCTGACCACCGAATCGGCCGACGGCAAGAAGGCCGAAGGCCAGGCGGCCGGCGCCAAGGCCTGGATGCTCAAGCCGTTCAATCCGCCTCAGCTGCTGGCCGTCGTGCAGAAGCTCGTGCTTCCCTGAGCGCGACGCAGACGAGAAGTCCCCGCCGACGCGCCGCGCGCGTCCCACGATTTTCGATGGATCACCCGATGAGCACCTCTTCGCCCACCTTTCGAATCGACGGCGAGTTCACCATCTACCGAGCCGCGGAGCTGGCACCGGCCATGAAGGCCGCGCTCGACGAGATCGCGGCAGGCAGCGTGCTCGAGATCGACCTGTCCGAAGTCACCGAGATGGATTCGGCGGGGGTGCAATTGCTGATGTCGGCCAAGCGGAGCGCGGACGAGTCGGGCCGCGCGCTGCGGATGGCGGGGCTCAGCCCGGCGGTGGACGACGTGTTCCGAACCTTGCGGCTTGCGTCGCACTTCGGCGTCTCGCAGTGAAGCACGCCATGGCCAACCACATCGATCTCGACCAGGTCCTCCACACCTTCATCCTCGAGGCACGCGAGCTGCTCGAGGACATGGAGGCGGCCTTGCTGCGCGTGGCCGACGAGGCCGATCCGCGCGAGAGCATCAACGCGATCTTCCGCGCCGCGCACACCATCAAGGGTTCCTCCGGACTGTTCGGCCTCGACGCCGTGGTCGTCTTCACCCACGTCGTCGAGAGCGTGCTCGATCGCGTGCGCGACGGCGCCGTGGCGCTCGACGAACCGCTCGTGGCGCTGATGCTGGCGAGCGGCGACTACATCGGTCGCCTGGTCGACGCCGTCGAACGCGGCGAGCCGCAGGCCGACCCGACGACCGAACCCGAGGGCGCGGCGCTGCTCGAACGGCTGCAGGAATTCCTGGCCGGCCGGGAACCGTCGATCGCGTCGGTGTCGGCGTCGTCGGCGGCGGAGGCCCGCACCTCGGCGACCGGCGGCGCGGCGCGCTGGCACCTGTCGCTGCGCTTCGGGCCGGACGTGCTGCGCAACGGCATGGATCCGCTGTCCTTCATCCGCTACCTCGCCACGCTCGGCGAGATCGAGCACATCGTCACGCTGCCCGACGCCGTCCCCGGTCTCGATGCGCTCGATCCGGAAGGCTGCTGCCTCGGCTTCGAGATCGCGTTCGTCACGACCGCCGACAAGGCCGCGATCGAAAACGTGTTCGAGTTCGTGATCGACGACTGCGCGCTGCGCATCGTGCCGCCGGGCAGCCGGGTCGCGCGGTACATCGAGCTGATCCAGAGCCTGCCCGAGCAGCCGAGCCGGCTGGGCGAGATCCTGGTGCGCTGCGGCAGCGTCACCGCGCACGAACTCGAGACCGCGCTGCAGCTGCAGGCGGGCAGCGTGCCGGCGCAGAAGATCGGAGCGATCCTCGCCGAGCAAGGCAAGGTCGCGCCGCAGGTCGTCGAGGCGGCGCTCGCCAAGCAGAAGCAGGTCAAGGAGATGCGCTCGACGGAGAGCCAGTCCGTGCGCGTCGATGCCGACAAGCTGGACCGCTTGATCAACCTCGTGGGCGAGCTGATCATCGCGACGGCCGGCGCGAACCTCGTCGCGCGGCGCACGCGCAACCTCGAGCTGATGGAACGCAACTCGACCCTCTCCGAGCTCGTCGAGGAGGTGCGCGACAGCGCGCTGCAGCTTCGCATGGTCAAGATCGGCGGCACGTTCAGCCGCTTCAAGCGCGTGGTGCACGACGTCGCGCGCGAACTCGGCAAGGACATCGAGCTCGCGGTCAGCGGCGAGGACACCGAACTCGACAAGACCGTCGTCGAGAAGATCGGTGATCCGCTGATGCACCTCGTGCGCAACGCGATGGATCACGGGATCGATTCGCCCGAGATCCGCGCCGCGCGCGGCAAGGCGGCGACGGGCACCGTCTCGCTGAACGCGTTCCACGACTCCGGCAGCATCGTGATCCAGGTGAGCGACGACGGCGGCGGACTCGACCGCGAGAAGATCCTCGCGAAGGGCATCGAGCGCGGGCTGGTCGAGCCGGGCCGCGCGATGAGCGACGCCGAGGTCTACGCGCTGATCTTCGAGCCCGGGTTTTCGACGGCCGCCCAGATCACCAACCTGTCGGGCCGCGGGGTCGGCATGGACGTCGTCAAGCGCAACATCGCGGCGCTGCGCGGCAGCGTCGCCATCGCGAGCGAGCCGGGGCGGGGCACCACGGTCACGGTGCGCCTGCCGCTGACGCTGGCCATCATCAACGGATTCCAGGTCGGCGTCGGAAAGTCGGTTTTCGTCGTGCCGATGGACATGGTCGACGAGTGCGTCGAGTTCGCCGCCGAGCCGGGGCACGACTACACCGACCTGCGCGGCCAGGTGCTGCCGTTCATCCGCCTGCGCGAGCTGTTCGACGTTCCGGGCACTCCGGCCGCGCGCCAGAACATCGTGGTCGTCAAGCATGCCGGCCAGAAGTTCGGGCTTGTCGTCGATGCGCTTCTGGGCGAGGCGCAGACCGTCATCAAGCCGTTGTCGCGGATGTTCGCGCAGGTGCGCGGCATCAGCGGCTCCAGCATCCTCGGCAGCGGCGATGTCGCGCTGATCCTCGACGTGCCCCTGCTGATGCAGGAGGCGCAGGAAGGCCGCGGCCATGCGGCGCGCCAGGCCGAGAGCCTCGCGGCCGGCCAATGAGAACCCTCCAGGCTCAGAGTTCAAACCCAGGGAAGACCACCATGTTCGCAAACCTCAAGCTCGGCACGAAGCTGTTCGGCTCGTTCCTCATCGTGCTGGCCCTGATGGCCGGCCTCGGCGCCTACGCCATCGTGCAGCTCGGCGCCGTCAACGGCGCGACAGTGGATCTCGCCTCCAACTGGATGCCCAGCGCGCGCGCGATCCTCAACGTCAAGTCCAACCTGAACCGCCTGCGCGCGCTCGAGTACAAGGTCATCGTCGACGCGGAGGACAACTTCGCGGCGGTTGCCGAGGACGAGAAGGAGATCGTCGACAAGACGGCCGGCATGATCAAGTTCGAGGCCGAGTACGCGAAGCTGGCGACCTTGCCGGAGGAGAAGCAGGCTTACGACGAGTTCAAGGCGCAGCGCGAGGTCTTCCTCAAGGAGCAGGACAAGATCGTGGCGCTCGCCCGCGACAGAAAGAGCAAGGACGCCCAGGCGCTCATGGGCGGCGATTCGCGCAAGGCCTACGAGGCCATGCGCAAGGGCGGCGACCGGCTCGCGGAGGTCAGCGTCCAGGGCGGCGACAAGTCCGCCGAGGCTGCCGCGGCGACCTATGCCAGCGCGCGTGTCTGGACGATCGGCGTGCTTGCCGGTTGCGTCGCGCTCGCGCTCTCGCTGGCCTGGGCGATCACGCGGTCGCTCACGCGCCAGCTCGGCGGCGAACCCGCCTTCGTGGCCGAGATTGCCGGCCGCGTCTCCGGCGGCGACCTGACGATCGCCATCCAGACCCGGCCCAACGACAGCGGCAGCGTGCTGTTCGCGATGCGCAGGATGGTCGAGAAGCTGTCGCTGGTGGTGACGGAGGTCAACGCGGGCGCCGAGGCGCTGGCGGGGGCGTCGGAAGAGGTGAGCGCGACGGCGCAGTCGTTGTCGCAGGCGGCCAGCGAGCAGGCCGCGGGCGTGGAGGAGACGAGCGCGTCGATGGAGCAGATGACGGCGTCGATCTCGCAGAACACGGAGAACGCGAAGGTCACCGACGGGATGGCCACGAAGGCGGCCGGCGAGGCCAGCGAAGGCGGCGAGGCGGTCAGGGCGACGGTGGTGGCGATGAAGCAGATCGCGCAGAAGATCGGCATCATCGACGACATCGCCTACCAGACGAACCTGCTGGCGCTCAACGCGGCGATCGAGGCGGCGCGCGCGGGCGAGCACGGCAAGGGTTTCGCGGTGGTGGCCGCGGAGGTGCGCAAGCTGGCCGAGCGCAGCCAGGTGGCGGCCGAGGAGATCGCCAACGTGGCGAGCTCGAGCGTGGAGCTTGCGGAGAAGGCGGGCCGGCTGCTCGACACGATCGTGCCCAACATCCGCAAGACGTCGGACCTGGTGCAGGAGATCACGGCGGCATCGGAGGAGCAGTCGTCGGGCGTGGGCCAGATCAACGCGGCGGTCGTGCAGCTGAGCCAGACCACGCAGCAGAACGCGTCGAGCTCGGAGGAGCTGGCGGCGACGGCCGAGGAGATGAGCTCGCAGGCCGAGCAGCTGCAGCAGACGATGGCGTTCTTCAAGCTCGCGGGCGTGGGCGGGGTCGCGCACGTGCGCGCGGCCGGCGCCACGATCGCGGCGGCGCGCAAGTCGGCCGCGCGCGGGCGGCCGGCGACGGCGCGTCCCGCCGACGCGGGCCGCCGGCCGGCGGCCATCGGCAGCGACGGCGGCGACGTCGACGAAGCGGATTTCGCGCGTTTCTGATCCGACGGACTCGGCAGAGCGCCAGGCGCATCGCCCCCGATGAACACCATCACCGACATCGAATTCACCCGCTTCCAGCGCTTCATCTACGACGCCGCGGGCATCACGCTGTCGCCCGCGAAGAAGGCGCTGGTCTGTGGACGGCTGTCCAAGCGGCTGACCGCGCACCACCTCGACAGCTTCGGTGCCTACTTCGAGTTGCTCTCGAGCGGGCGCGCGGGTGACGAGGTGCAGACCGCGGTCGACCTGCTCACGACCAACGAGACCTATTTCTTTCGCGAGCCCAAGCACTTCGAGCTGCTGCGCGCGCTGGCGACCCAGGCGCGCGGCCGGCCGCAGCCCTTTCGCGTGTGGAGCGCCGCCAGCTCGAGTGGCGAGGAGTGCTACAGCATCGCGATGGTGCTGGCGGACTGCCTCGATGCGTCGCAGACGGCCTGGGACGTCGTGGGCTCGGACATCAGCACCCGCGTGCTGCGCCGCGCCCGCACCGGCCACTATCCGCTCGAGCGGGCGCGCAACATCCCCGCGGCCTACCTCAAGCGCTATTGCCTGCGCGGCCACGGCGAGCAGGACGGGACGCTGCTCGTGGAGCGAGGCCTGCGCAACCGCGTCAACTTCGCGCAGGTCAACCTCAACACGGACCTGCCGCGCCTGGGCACGTTCGATGTCGTCTTCCTGCGCAACGTGATGATCTACTTCAACGGCGACACCAAGCGCCAGGTCGTCGCCCGCGTGCTGTCCCTGCTCAAGCCGGGCGGACACCTGTTCATCGGACACTCCGAAAGCCTGAACGACATCAGTACGGCGGTTGACCAGCTCGCGCCGTCGATCTACACGAAGCCATGACGGCGATGGCGAGCGTGGCGCCCGAGGAGATCTTCCTGAATCCCGGCGAGTGCGCCGTGGGGGATGCGTCGTGCCGCATCCGGACGATCCTCGGGTCGTGCATCTCCGTCACGCTGTGGTGCCCGGCGCTGCGCCTGGGGGCGATGTCGCACTGCCTGCTGCCATCGCGCGGGCGCGTGGGCGTGGCGCCGGTGCGCGGCCTCGATCTGCTCGGGCTGGACGCGCGCTATGCCGACGAGGCGCTGCAGCTGATGCTGCGCGGACTGGAGCGGCGGCAGGTTCGCGCGGCGGATTGCCACGCCAAGATCTTCGGCGGCGGCAACATGTTCCCTGCCCATCGGGCCGGCGGCGTGCCCGTGGGGCGCCGCAACGGCGAGGCCGCGCGCCGGCTGCTCAAGTTGCACGGCATCGAGGTGGCATCGGAAAGCCTGTTCGGCGACGGCCATCGGCAGATCGTGTTCGACATCGCGACCGGCGACGTCTGGGCGCGCCAGCTGCCGCCGGCGGACGCCATCGCGGGCGCTGCGTCATGAGCACCGCACGGCCGCCCGAAGGGGCTCGCACCGCAGCCGTCAGGCGGAGGGTAGTCTGATGAGCACCGCGCGGCCGCCCGAAGGGGCTCGCACCGCGGCCGTCAGGCGGAGGGTACCCCGATGAGCGCGATCAAGGTCATGGTGGTCGACGACTCGGCGGTCGTGCGCCAGGTCGTCGCCGGACTCCTGGGGGCCGCCCCGGGGATCCAGGTGCTCGCGGCCGTCGCGGACCCGCTGCTGGCGATCGAGCGCCTGCGGCAGGCGTGGCCCGACGTCATCGTGCTCGATGTCGAGATGCCGCGCATGGACGGCATCACCTTCCTGCGCAAGATCATGGCCGAGCGCCCGACGCCCGTCGTGATCTGTTCCACGCTGACCGAGAAGGGCGCGAAGACGACCCTGGAGGCGCTGGCGGCCGGCGCCGTCGCCATCGTCACCAAGCCCAGGCTGGGGCTCAAGCAGTTCCTCAGCGAGAGCGGCGACGAGCTGGTCGCGACGGTGCGCGCCGCCGCGCGCGCCAACGTGCGCCGGCTCGCGCCGCGGGCGGACGCCGCGTTGCCGCCCGTCGCGCCCAAGAACACCGCGGACGTGATCCTCGCGCCGGGCGGCCCGCGGGCGATGGCGCAGACGACCGAACGGGTCGTGGCGCTCGGCACGTCCACCGGCGGCACCCAGGCGCTGGAGGAGGTGCTGTCCGCGCTGCCTCGCGTCTGCCCCGGGATCGTGATCGTGCAGCACATGCCGGAGAAGTTCACGGCCGCGTTTGCCGAGCGGCTCGACGGCATCTGCCGCATCGAGGTCCGGGAGGCCCGGCACAACGATCGCGTCGTGCCCGGCCGCGCGCTCATCGCGCCGGGCGGCCGCCACATGCTGCTCAAGCGCAGCGGCGCGCAGTACTTCGTCGAGGTGGTGGACGGCCCCGTGGTCAACCGTCACCGACCGTCGGTCGACGTGATGTTCCGATCGGTGGCCAAGAGCGCGGGCGTCAACGCGCTGGGCGTCATCATGACGGGCATGGGCGACGACGGGGCCGCCGGCCTGGCCGAGATGCGCGGCGCCGGCGCGCGCACGCTGGCGCAGGACGAAGAGAGCTGCGTCGTCTTCGGCATGCCCAGGGAGGCCATCAAGCGCGGCGGCGTCGAGCGCGCCGTGCCGCTGCAGGCGATCGCGACGGAGATCATGAAGCTGCAGTGAGCGGCTTGCCGAGGCGCGGCACGGGCCGGCGCCTCCGTTCGGTCCGCTCGTGTCGGTCAGGTTCGAGCGGCCATCCCGAACGCCGCATCAGAGCCGGACGGCCTGCCCACTGCTCCAGGACTCGCTCGCGGCATCGGCCAGCTTCTGGGCGGCCACGCCGTCGGCGATCGTGGTGCGGAAGGTGCCGCCCGCCTGCAGCGTCTCGAAGAAGTGCGCCAGCTCGAGCCGATACGCCTCGCGGTATCGCTGCAGGAAGAAGTGCTCGGGCTTGTCGGCATGCACGCCCGTGGCGTCCGACTGCACCACCTCGCTGGGCCGATGGTTGCCGCATTGCAGCATGCCGGCGGAGCCGAGCACCTCGAAGCGCTGGTCGTAGCCGTAGGCGGCGCGGCGGCTGGCGTTGATCTGCGCGAGCCGGCCCTGGCGCGTGCGCAGCGTGACGACGGCGCTGTCGATGTCGCCCACGGTGGCGATCTCGGGGTCGACCAGGCACGAGCCGGTGGCGGCGAGCCACTCGGCCTCGTCGCCGTCGGCGCACAGGATCCAGCGGAAGATGTCGAAGTCGTGGATCAGCATGTCGCGGAAGATGCCGCCCGAGCCCTTGAGGTACTGCGCCGGCGGCGCGCCGGGGTCGCGGCTGGTGACCACCAGCATCTCGGGCTTGCCGATGTCGCCGCGCGCCAGGCGCTCCTTAGCGTCGTTGAAGGTCGGGTCGAAGCGGCGCTGGAACCCCATCATGCAGGCGACGCCCGCCGCGCGTACCGCGTCCGCGCAGGCCTGCGCGCGCGCGACGGACAGGTCGATCGGCTTCTCGCAGAAGATGTGCTTGCCCGACTGCGCCGCGCGCGTGATGAGGTCGCTGTGCGCGTCGGTGGGCGCGGCGATGGCGACGACGTCAATGCTCGCGTCGGCGAACACCGCCTCGGGCGTGGAGACGGCGGCGCCCAGCTGCGCCGCGAGCTGCGCAGCCGAATCGCCCACGGGATCGCAGACGAACTTGAGCGCCACGCCCGGCAGCGCGGCGAGATTGGCGGCGTGGATGCGGCCGATGCGGCCGGCACCGAAGACGGCGACGTTCTTCATGGAAGGCTCCGATCAGTGAAACGGGAAGGGGAAGCGGTCATTTCGCGGCCATGTCGAGTTCCAGCCGGTAGGCGAGTGCGATGAACAGGCTCTGGACCAGCGCCATCGTGTTGGTCAACGAGCGAAATCCGAACGTGCTGCTCTCGGAGACCAGCAAGGTCACCGCGGCGTCGGAGGCCAGCGGACTCATGCGGCTGTCGGTCAACGCGATCAGCCTGGCGCCGCGGTCGCAGGCCAGGCGGGCGGCCAGCAGCGTCTCGTCCGCGTAGGGGGCGTAGCTGATGGCGACCATCACGTCGCCTTCGCGCAGGCCGCGCAGCTGGCCTTCATGCATCGCGCCCACGCCGGTGACGAGGTGGATCGGCCGCTCCGTGTGCTGCAGCGCGTAAGTGAGGTAGCTCGCCGCGGGGAACGAGCGTCGCGCGCCGGCCACCCAGATCGCGGGGGCGTGCGCGAGCAGCTCGACGGCCGCGTCGAGCGCCGAACCGCGCACACCGCGCTCCAGCTCCCGCATGCCGGAGATCGCGCCGCCGATGAACTCGCAGGCGATGTCGGCGCTCGACAAGCGGCCCTGCGCGTGATCGATGACGTCGCGGATGCGCGCCTGGTAGTTGTGATCGGGCGCGAGCCGGTGCGAGAGGCCGTCGCGGAAGACCTTCTGCAACTCGGTGTAGCCGGAGAACCCGAAGTGCTTGGCGAAGCGGACCACGGCCGACGGCTGCACGCCGCTGCGCGCCGCGACGTCCTGGATCTTGTCCAGGCCCAGGTGGTCGCGATGCTGTTCCACGTAGCGGGCGATCAGCTTGAGCTGACGGCTGAGGCCGCCGAACTCGGCGCTGATGCGTTCGAGCAGCGCGTCGACGGCCGGCGAATGGCTCGCCGCCGGCGCCGCGGGCGGATTCACGGTCTTGGGCGGGGCGGTCTTCTTGCTGGCGGCGGGACGCGGCATCGGTGCGGTGGCGGATTGATTGGAACGGGAGCGGGCGATGATAGGCGTCAGACGGATTCGGCCTGGCCGCTGCGCAGCGACCGCGTGATGGCCAGGCCGATGCGCGTCGCCTCCGTCGCGTCCGAGAGTTCCAGCGGCAGCGGCTGCTCGCCGCGGCACGCCGACACGAAGGCCTGCAGTTCGCGCTCGAACGCCGTGCCGAAGCGTTCGAAGAAGTCGGCCACCGCCTGCCGGTGCATGCCCGCGGCGTCGCTCGTCACGATGCGGTCGCGCTCGCCGCCATGTCCCACCTGCAGCTGGCCCGCCGTGCCGATGATCTCGGTCTGCGTGTCGTGGCCGTGCGCGAAGGTGCGCGAGGCGTACAGCACCGCGCGCTGACCGCCTTCGAACTCGACGATCGCCATCCCGTTGTCGACGTCGCCCAGCGGGCGCAGGCCCTCGTGGAGCGCGATCGTGCCGCTGGCGAAGGCGCGGGTCGCGCGCGGCTTGCCGAGCAGCCAGCGGGCCAGGTCGATGTCGTGCACGCTGCAGTCCATGAAGATCCCGCCCGAGGTCGGGGCGAAGCGAACGAAGAAGCCGTCGGGGTCGTTGCGGTCGCAGGTCTGCGAGCGCACGACGAAGGGCCGGCCGATCGCGCCGGCCTCGATGTCGGCCGCGGCGCGGGCATAGCTCGGGTCGAAGCGGCGCACGAAGCCCACCATGGCGATCAACGCCGGATGGCGGTGGGCGACGGCCTCGACGCGCAGGCAGTCCTCCACGTTGAGGGCCAGCGGCTTCTCGACGAACACGTGGCGGCCGGCCTCGAGGGCGGCGATGGCCTGATCGGCGTGCAGCGACGTGGGCGTGACCAGCACGACCGCATCGAGCTGCGGGTCGCGCACGAAGGCGCCGAAGTCCTCGTGCAGCGTCGCGACGCCGAGCTGCTCGCGCGCCCACGCCAGCTCGGCCGTGACCGGACTGCAGGCGCTGACGAGCCGCACGCCGCGCGTGCGGAAGGCCAGCTGCTCCGCGTGCCGCTTGCCGAGCCGGCCGAGGCCCGCGATGCCGACCTTCAGCGGCCTTTCCGTCGTGTCAACCATCGTGGACTGCTCCTGCCCGCAAGGGCGCCATGCCGTGGAATGCAGCGAATGATAGGGGCCGGCGGCGCGATATGGAAAACTTTTTCTAAGTAGTTGCACTCATGGAATAGTATTTCCATGACGCCCAGAATGCGTCACGTCCCGGCACCAGGGCTCTGGTCAGCCGTGCGGCGCGGTCCCGAGACGACCCCACAACAAAGGAGACACGATCCATGAACTCACTGAGCAAGCGTTCGATCCTGAAGACCCTGGCGGTGGCGGCGGTACTGGCGCTGGGCGCCGGCGCGGCGGCGGCCGCCGGCAAGTACGTGCTGATCAGCCACGCCCCGGATTCCGACTCGTGGTGGAACACGATCAAGAACGCCATCAAGCAGGCCGGCGAGGATTTCGACGTCACGGTCGACTACCGCAACCCGCCCAGCGGCGACCTCGCCGACATGTCGCGCCTGATCGAGCAGGCGGCCGCACAGAACTACGACGGCGTGATCACGTCGATCGCCGACTACAACGTGCTCAAGGGCTCGATCAGGAAGGTCACCGACAAGAAGATCCCGCTGATCACGATCAACTCCGGCACGACGAAGCAGAGCGAGGAGCTCGGCGCGATCATGCACGTGGGCCAGCCCGAGTTCGAGGCCGGCAAGGGCGCCGGCGAGCGCGCCAAGGCCGCGGGCATCAAGAGCTTCCTGTGCGTGAACCACTACGCGACGAACCCGGCGTCGTTCGAGCGCTGCCGCGGCTTCGCCGAGGCGATCGGGGCCGACTTCAAGAAATCCACGCTCGACGCCGGCGACGACCCCAGCGGCGTCGAGGCCAAGGTCTCGGCCTGGCTGCGCCAGAACCCGAACACGCAGGCGGTGCTGGCGCTCGGCCCGCTGTCGGCCAGCCCGTCACTCAAGGCGATCGACAAGGCCGGGTTGAAGGGCAAGATCTTCTTCGCCACCTTCGACCTGAGCGACGACATCGCGCGCGGCATCAAGGACGGCTCGGTGCAGTTCGCGATCGACCAGCAGCCCTACCTGCAGGGCTACATCCCGGTCGCGGTGATGGCAACGATGAAGCAGCTGCACACGACCGACGTGAAGAAGGTCGAGGCCGCGATCCAGGCGAACACCAAGGTCAAGGCGCGCTTCGAGGAGTACGGGCTGGCGCCGGTCTACGGCGCGCGCCACATCCTGTCCGGTCCCGGCTTCGTGACCAAGGACAACATCGGCAAGGTCGAGAAGTACGCCGGGCAGTACCGGTAAGCCAGGGCGGCCAGCGATGATGACCACCACGCCCCCGACCGCGGTCGTGCCCGACAAGGCGGCCGCGCCCTCCGACGAACGCGTCCGCAGCCTCGGACTCTGGCGCCGGCTGCTAGGCCGGCCCGAATCGGGCGCGTTGTCGGGCACGGTGCTGGTCTTCCTCGTGTTCGCCTTCGCCGCCGGCGGCTCCGGCATGTTCTCCGCCGAGGGCATCGTCAACTGGGGCACGGTCGCCGCGTTCCTGGGGGTGATCGCCGTCGGCGCGGCGCTGCTGATGGTGGCCGGCGAGTTCGACCTGTCGATCGGCTCGATGATCGGCTTCGGCGGCATGCTGCTGGCGGTGCCCTGCCTCTACTGGGGCTGGCCGGTCTGGCTGGCGGTGCTGTTCGCGATCGTCGTCGCCTGCGGGCTCGGCGCGCTCAACGGCTGGCTGGTGGTGCGCACGGGCCTGCCGAGCTTCATCGTCACGCTGGCCTTCTATTTCGTGCTGCGTGGCCTGAGCCTCGCGCTGTCGGTGATGATGACCGGCAAGACGATCCTGTCCAGCAACGGCCCCGACATCCTGGCCGACATGATCGCGGCCGACCCGGTGGTGCACGCGCTGTTCCAGGGCCACGTGCTCACGGGCCTGTTCAACGCTGCGGCCCACGCCGGCCTGATCGCCGCGCGCGACGACGGCACCGCGCTGGCGATCGGCGTCCCCAAGGTCGTCGTCTGGTGGCTGGCGCTGACCGCGGCGGGCGCCTTCATGCTGGCGAAGATGCGCGTGGGCAACTGGATCCTCGCCGTCGGCGGCGACCAGAACGCCGCCAAGAACGTGGGCATCCCCGTGGGCCGCGTCAAGATCGGCCTGTTCATGCTGACCGCGTTCTGCGCGGCGCTGTTCGCGATCCTGCAGGTGGCCGACGCCGGCTCGGCGGCGGCCGACCGCGGCCTGCAGAAGGAATTCGAGGCCATCATCGCCGCGGTGATCGGCGGCTGCCTGCTCACCGGCGGCTACGGCTCGGTGATCGGGGCGTCGCTCGGGGCGCTGATCTTCGGCATCGTGCAGATCGGCATCGGCTACACGAGCATCGACAACAACTGGTACCGCGTCTTCCTCGGCGGCATGCTGCTGGTGGCGGTGCTGTTCAACAACTTCGTCCGCCGGCGCGTCGCGCTGGGCCGGCGCTGAGCCGAGAGACCGCATGTCCGACCTGATACTGCAGCTCGAGAACGTCTCGAAGTACTTCGGCCCGGTGATCGCGCTGTCCGGCGTGACGCTGCAGCTCGCGCGCGGCGAGGTGCACTGCCTGCTGGGCGACAACGGCGCCGGCAAGAGCACGCTGATCAAGATGCTCGCGGGCGTGTTCTCGCCGGACGAGGGCGAGTACCTCGTCGACGGCAAGCCGGTGCGCTTCCGTTCGCCGCGCGAGGCGCTCGACGCCGGCATCGCCACCGTCTACCAGGATCTCGCGCTGGTGCCGCTGATGAGCGTGGCGCGCAACTTCTTCATGGGCCGCGAGCCGAAGCGCCGCCTGTTCGGCGCGCTGCCGGTGATGGACCACGCGCTCGCCGAGCGCACCGCGGCGGAGCGCCTGGCCGAGATGGGCATCCGCGTGCGCGACGCGGGCCAGCTGGTGGGCAACATGTCGGGCGGCGAGAAGCAGTGCCTGGCGATCGCGCGGGCCATCCACTTCGGCGCGCGCGTGCTCATCCTCGACGAGCCCACCGCGGCCCTCGGCGTGAAGCAGAGCGTCAACGTGCTCAAGCTGATCGCCCGCGCCCGGGCGCGTGGCATCTCGGTCATCTTCATCACGCACAACGTCAACCACGCCTATCCGATCGGCGACCGCTTCACGCTGCTCAATCGCGGCAAGTCGATGGGCACGCATGCGAAGCCCGGCGTCTCGAAGGAGGCCGTGCTGGACATGATGGCCGGCGGTGCGGAGATGAAGACGCTGATGCACGACCTCGACGGTGTGACCATCTGACGGCGGCGACACCATCATGAGCTTCCTGAACATTCCCGCCGGCCGCCGCTTCGACCTGGCCTGCCTCGGCCGCCTGGCCGTCGACCTCTACGCGCAGCAGGTCGGCGCGCGGCTGGAGGACGTCGCGAGCTTCGCCAAGTACCTGGGTGGAAGCTCGGCCAACATCGCGTTCGGCGCCGCCCGGCTGGGGCTGCGCGCGGCCATGGTCTCGCGCGTGGGCGACGAGCAGATGGGCCGCTTCCTCGTCGAGACGCTGCAACGCGAAGGCTGCGACACCTCGATGGTGCAGGTCGACCCCGAACGCCTGACCGCGCTGGCCATCCTCGGCCTGAAGGATCGCGACACCTTCCCGCTGCTGTTCTACCGCGAGAACTGCGCCGACATGGCGATCGCCGCCGACGCCATCGCCGAGAGCTTCGTCGCCGACTGCCGCGCGCTGCTGATCACCGGCACCCACCTGTCGCAGCCCGGCGTGCGCGCCGCATCCACCCGCGCGCTCGACCACGCCGGCCGCCACGGCACCCTGCGCGTGCTCGACATCGACTACCGCCCCGTGCTGTGGGGCCTCACCAAGCGCGGCGACGGGCAGACCCGCTTCGTGCCCGACGCGCGCGTCACTGCGAGCCTGCAGGAGCTGCTGCCCCGGTTCGACCTGCTGATCGGCACCGAGGAGGAGTTCGTCATCGCCGGCGGCGTGCCGGGTGACCTGCTCGCCTCGCTGCGCAAGGTGCGCGAGATCACGTCCGCGGCGATGGTCGTCAAGCTGGGCCCGCTCGGCTGCTGCCTCATCGACGGCGCCGTGCCAGCGCGCCTCGAGGAGGCCCCCACCGCGGCCGGCGAGCGCGTCGAGGTGCTCAACGTGCTGGGCGCCGGCGACGCGTTCGCCGCCGGACTGATGACGGGCCTGCTGCGCGGCGAGGACTTCGCCAGCGCCGCGCGCCTGGCCAACGCGTGCGGCGCGATCGTCGTCTCGCGCCACGCGTGCGCGCCGGCGATGCCCACGCCGGCGGAGCTGGCGCACTGGTTCGGCGGCAAGCGTGGCGCCGCCGTCGCCGCCGACGCGACCCTCGCGCACCTGCATCGCGTGACCGTGCCGCGCGCGCGCTGGGACGAACTCAACGTGATGGCGTTCGACCATCGCAGCCAGTTCTTCGAGCTGGCGCGCGCCGCGGGGGCGTCCGAGACGCGGCTGCCCGTGCTCAAGAAGCTGCTGGTGCGCGCCGCCGAGCGCGTCGAGGCCAGCCGCGGGCTGCGGGGCCGCACGGGCGTGCTGATCGACGACGTCTACGGCGAGGACGCCTTGCACGCCGCCACCGGCCGCGGCTGGTGGGTGGGCCGGCCGGTGGAACTCCCCGGCTCGCGGCCGCTGAGCTTCGACGGCGGCCCGTCGCTGGGCACGCGGCTGGTGCAGTGGCCGCGCGAGCAGGTCGTCAAGTGCCTCGTCCTCTATCACCCGGACGATGCCGTCGACCTGCGGCTGCAGCAGGAATCCCGCCTGCAGGAGGTGTGGGCCGCGACGCGCGACTCCGGACACGAGCTGCTGCTGGAGGTCATCCCGCCGCGCCACGGCGCGAACGCGGCCCAGGCCGACGCGGCCGTCCTGCGCGCCGTGCAGCGCCTCTACACGATCGGCCTGAGGCCCGAATGGTGGAAGCTCGCGCCGATGCAGGCGGCTGGCTGGAGCGAGCTGGCCGCGCTCGTGGCCGCGCGCGATCCGCACTGCCGCGGCGCCGTGATCCTGGGCCTGAACCAGCCGCTTGCCGACCTCGCCAAGGGCTTCGCCGCGGCGACGCATCCCATCGTCAAGGGCTTCATGGTTGGCCGCTCGCTGTGGGCGGAACCCGCCCGCGACTGGCTGCACGGCGCCACCGACGACGACGCCTTCGTCGCCGCCGTCGCCGCGAACTTCGAGACGCTGGTGGACGCGTGGCGGGCCTCACGTTCGCGCACGGCACCGGCGTCCTCCCCTGTCGACGACGCCCCGCAGCCCGCGCTGCGCCCGGCCTGAAAGCCCCGACTATGAAGACGATCCGACTCACCCTGGCGCAGGCCATCGTGCGCCATCTCGCCGCGCTGCGCATCGAGCTCGACGACGGCAACGTCGTGCCCTATTGCGGCGGCGTGTTCGCCATCTTCGGCCACGGCAACGTCGCCGGACTGGGCGAGGCGCTGCATGCGTCGCGCGCGAGCCTGCCCACCTGGCGTGCGCACAACGAGCAGGCGATGGCGCATGCGGCGATCGCGTACGCGAAGGCGAACATGCGCCGGCGGATGCTGGCGGTCACGACCAGCATCGGCCCCGGCGCCACCAACCTGGTGACCGCCGCCGCGCTGGCGCACGTCAACCGGCTGCCGGTGCTGCTGCTGCCCGGCGACGTCTTCGCCTCGCGCGCGCCGGACCCGGTGCTGCAGCAGCTCGAGGACTTCCACCATGGCGATCTCAGCGTCAACGACAGCCTGCGGCCGGTCACCCGCTTCTTCGACCGCATCGGGCGCCCCGAGCAGATCCTGACCGCGCTGCCGCACGCGATCCGCGTGATGACCGACCCGGCGCTGTGCGGCCCGGCGTGCCTGGCCCTGCCGCAGGACGTGCAGGCCGAGGCCTTCGATTGCCCCGAGAGCTTTCTCGCCCCGGCGACGCTGCGCCTGCGCCGCCCCGCGCCGGACGCCGCCGAACTCGGGCGCGCGGCCGCGCTGCTGCGCGGCGCCCGCCGACCGCTGATCGTCGCCGGCGGCGGCGTCCTCTACAGCGAGGCGGGCGGCGCGCTGGCCGCGTTCGCGAAGGTGCACGGCGTGCCCGTCGCCGAGACGCAGGCCGGCAAGGGCGGCCTGCCCTGGGACGACGCGCTGAACCTCGGCGCCATCGGCGTCACCGGCTCGCCGGCGGCCAACGACTGCGCGCGCGAGGCCGACCTCGTGCTCGCGATCGGCACGCGGCTGCAGGATTTCACGACCGGCTCGCACACGCTGTTCACGCAGGCCAGGCTGTTGAGCCTGAACGTGCAGTCGCTGGACGCGCACAAGTGGCACGGCGACGCGCTCGTCTGCGACGCGCGGACGGGCCTGGCTGCGCTCTCCGCCGCCGCGGGCGACTGGCGCGCCGACGTCGGCTGGACGGCGCAGGCGCAACGCGCGGCCCGGGCGTGGAACGAACGCGTCACCGCACTGACGACGAATCCGTCCGCCGGCGTGCTGCCCTACGACGCCGACGTGATCGGCGCCGTGCGCGACTCCGCGCCCGATTCGCCCGCCGGCGACGTCGTCGTCTGCGCCGCCGGCACGCTGCCGGCCGAGCTGCACAAGCTGTGGCGCGCGTCGGTGCCTGGCAACTACCACGTCGAGTACGGCTACTCGTGCATGGGCTACGAGATCGCCGGTGGGCTGGGCGTGAAGATCGCGCGGCCCGGGCGCGAGGTCATCGTCATCGTGGGCGACGGCTCGTACCTGATGATGAATTCGGAGATCGCGACCTCGGTGATGCTGGGCCGCAAGCTGATCGTGGTGGTGCTGGACAACCGCGGCTACGGCTGCATCCAGCGCCTGCAGGCCGCGTGCGGCGGCGCGAGCTTCAACAACCTGCTGGACGACTGCGTGGCCGAGGGCGGCGCCGACGTCCGCATCGACTTCGCGGCCCACGCGGCCGCGCTGGGTGCCGACAGCGTGCACGTGCCCGACATCGCGGCGCTGCGCACGGCCATGGCGCGCGCCCGCGCCGCCACGAAGACGCAGGTGATCGTCATTGACACGACGCACGCCCGCACCACCGACGACGGCGGCTGCTGGTGGGAGGTCGCCGTGCCGCAGGCGTCCGATCGCCCCGCCGTCGATGCCGCCGCGCAAGCCGCGCGCGAAGCCAAGCGCGCGCAAATCCCCTGACCCCTCCAACCCACCGAAGACGACCATGACCTGGAACATCCGCATCGGCATCAACCCGATCTCCTGGAGCAACGACGACCTGCCCGAACTCGGTGGCGACACGCCGCTCGAGACCGCGCTGCGCGAGGGCGCGGAGATCGGCTACCAGGGCTTCGAGCTGGGCAACAAGTTCCCGAAGGAGCCGGCCGCGCTGAAGGCCAAGCTGGCCGAGTACGGCGTCGCCTGCGTCAGCGGCTGGTACTCCGGCCGGCTGGCGGAAGGCTCGCTCGACGACGAAGTCGCGACCTGCCGCGAGCACATGGCCAAGCTGCAGTTCAACGGCTGCAAGGTCGTCGTCTACGGCGAGGTGGCCGGCTCGATCCAGGGCCGCATCGACACCCCGCTCGCAAGGCGCCCGCGTTTCGCGGACGACGCGGCGTGGACGGCCTACGCGCGGCGCCTGGACGCGTTCGGCGCGCACCTCAAGGCCGCCTACGGCCTGACGCTGGCCTATCACCACCACATGGGTGCCTATGTCGAATCGCCCGAGGACATCGACCGCCTGATGGCGCTCACCGGCCGCGACGTCGGCCTGCTGTTCGACACCGGCCATGCGTACTACGGCGGCGCGACGGACGTCGCCGCGGTCCTGCGCCGCCACCTGTCGCGCGTGGTCCACGTGCATTGCAAGGACGTGCGCGACCAGGTGGTGCGCAGCGCGCGCAACGACGGCTGGAGCTTCCTCACCGGCGTGATCAACGGCACGTTCACCGTCCCCGGCGACGGCGTGATCGACTTCGACGCCGTGCTGACGCTCCTGCACGGCGCCGGCTACCAGGGCTGGCTGGTGGTGGAAGCCGAGCAGGATCCCGCGGTCGCGCCCAGCTACGCCTACGCGAAGAAGGGCTACGAGACGCTGCGGCGCATCGTCGACCGGATCGACCGCAAGGTCGCGAGCGGAGCCGTGCTGTGACGAGCAAGCTGCTGGTGAAGGCGCGCCGCGAGGGACGCGAGATCGTCTCCGTCACGCCGGAGCAGGCGGGCTGGAAGCACGTCGGCTTCCGCGCGCTGCGCCTGGCGGCGGGAGAGTCCGAAACGCTGGCGACGGGCGAGCGCGAGCTGTGCGTCGTCGTGCTGAGCGGCACGGTCGATGTCGACGTCCAGGGCGTGGTTCACGCCGGTCTCGGCACGCGCGCCAGCGTCTTCGACGACGCCGCGCCCGCGGCCCTCTACGTTCCCGCGGGCCGCGACGTGAGGATCGCGGCCAGGGACGCCGCCGAGGTGGCGCTGTGCAGCGCGCCCGCCGACGATGCGAGGCGCGAGGTGCGGCGCATCGACCCGGCCGCCATGCGCCGCAGCGTGCGCGGCCGCGGCACGAACACGCGCTACATCTGCGACATCCTGCCGCACGACGACCCGACCGCCGCGCACCTGCTCGTGGTGGAGGTGCGCACGCCGGCCAGCCATTCGTCCAGCTACCCGCCGCACAAGCACGACGCCGAGACGCCGCCGACGGAGACGCAGCTCGAGGAGACCTACTACCACCGCGTCAACCCGCCCCAGGGCTTCGCCTTCCAGCGCGTCTACACGGACGACCGCAGCCTGGACGAGGCCTGCGCCGTCGAGGACCACGACCTGGTGCTGGTCCCACGCGGCTACCATCCGGTCGTCGCGCCCCACGGGTACGAGCTGTACTACCTGAATGTGATGGCGGGGCCGCAGCGGCTCTGGGTGTTCCGCAACGATCCGGCGCACGAATGGATGCTGGCGCCACAGGCGACGTGATCGAGACTGAGCATGTGAAACTGCGGACCCCACTGCCATGACGGCCGCCGCCATGCACGACACCGACAAGATAGAAACGGTGATGCGCTATCACGAGCGGACCAAGCATGCCTTCGACCGCTATGCGTCGGGGCCCGGCGAGCTCGATTGGGCGAACCAACCAAATCCATTCCGCCGTTACGTGGGTGCGCCGCTCGTGCACTTGCCGCGGCTTGGTGCTCAGGAAGTGCCGCTCTCGCCGCGCTACGACGACGTATACCGTCGCCGTTCGGTGCCGACCTTGCCCCTTACGATCGCCTCGCTGTCCCGCCTGATGCAGTACGCACTGGCGATTTCCGCCTGGAAACAGGTCGGCACCGTACGCTGGGCGTTGCGCTGCAATCCGTCAAGCGGCAACCTGCATCCAACCGAGGGCTACCTGTTGCTCGGCGCGCTGCCCGGGTTGGGCGACGACCCTGGCCTGTATCACTACGCACCGCGCGAACATGCGCTCGAGCGCCGCGCGGAATGCGGCGCACCGCTGTTCACGGCGTTGATGCGCGAATTCCCAGCGGAAGCATTTCTGGTCGGGCTGTCGTCGATCCACTGGCGCGAGGCGTGGAAATACGGCGAGCGCGCATTTCGATATTGCCAACATGATGCGGGACACGCGATCGGTGCGCTGCGGATCGCCGCCGCGACCTTGGGCTGGAGCGCTGCGCTGCTGCATGACCTGGCCGACGAGACGATCGAAGACTTGCTTGGCTTGAACCGGGCCGAAGACTTCGCAGATGCCGAGCGCGAGCACCCGGTGGCGATGATGGCGGTCTGGACGACCGAGCTCGCCGGGAACGGTCGGGCGGGCGCGCAGCGCGCGATCCCCAGGCATCTGGATCCGGCCCTTGCGCGCCAATTGACTCGGGAGTGCTGGCATGGTGCCCCGAATCGGCTCAGCAGCAACAAGCCGGTGCGTTGGCATGTCAGCGATGCGGTCACTGTCGCATCGCGCAAGCCGGCCACCGAGGCGCAAGGATTCGACGCGCTCGAAACGTTGGCGAGTGAAGGCAACAATCCAGCGAGCGCTGACGGCCCCGTGGCCGGGCAAATTATCCTGCAGCGGCGAAGCCTGCTGGCGTGCGACGGCCGAACGTCGATCGCGGCCGAACGCTTCTACCGAATGCTCGCGCGGGTGATGCCGCACGGCGATCTCCCACCGAGCCGCCGTCCATTGCCCTGGGATACGGTCGCCTGGGATCCGATGGTCCACCTCGGCTTGTTCGTTCATCGGATCGATGGCATCGCACCCGGGATGTATCTGCTCGTTCGCGACCCTGCAAAGACTGACCGGTTGAAGTGCGCGATGCACGCGCGGTTCGACTGGTCGATGCCGCCCGGTTGCCCGACAGACTTGCCGCTGCATCTGCTCGAGGCGGGCGACGTGAGACGGCTCGCGACGCAGCTCAGTTGCCACCAAGACATTGCGGGTGACGGCGCCTTCTCGCTCGCGATGATTGCCGAGTACCAGGATGCGCTGTTCACGAATGGGGCGTGGTGCTATCGGCGACTGTTCTGGGAGGCGGGGCTGATTGGGCAGGTCTTGTATCTGGAAGCCGAAGCGGCGGGCGTGCGGGCCACGGGCATCGGCTGCTTCTTCGACGACCCGGTCCATCAGGCATTCGGACTCGAGGGCCTGACGTACCAATCGCTCTATCACTTCGCGGTCGGCGGCCCGGTCGACGATCCCCGCCTGGTCGCGCAGGCGCCGTACAGCGCTTGTGCCGATGCGTCGGGCCGCGGCAGCGAACTGCCATGAAAACGGCTACCCACGTCGTTACTTCGGCAGAGGAAGGTTGGTGCGCAATTGTCCTTGCCTGTTGACCTCGATACATGGTGCGTGATGCAACGGCTGCCATTCCGGCAACGACGGCGGCTGACGAACGACGCGATCGCCGAGAGGTTTCCGGGGCGACGCTTCCGGTTCGCCAGCGACTTTCATGATTCCCCTCCAGATTTAGGCACGGTCTGCCCGCCACCAGATTGCGCATGACGGGAGTTCGCCGTGGAAATCGGTGCAGCGCATTGACGCAATCTGCTCGGCGCTGGTCGCCGACCCATCGTCCGCGACATTTCGATTCAAGATCACTTCATACCGGATCATGATGCGGCGCGAATGTGATGCCTGGCATCCTCAAAAATGGGGATCTCCGAACCTCTGGCGCTGATCGACGCACAGGGGAACTCGCGCCTCCCGTCCGACTCGAATACATACGCCCCGGGCCAAAGCGAAGCAGCGTCCACCAGGCACCGCGGTGCTGCAAAATCGCCGCATGGCGGGCCGTTGGAATAGGGGTTTCGGCGCCGTGCCAGGAGCTGATCGAGATCACCGGTTCGCGGACCGTCACCACGAAAGCAGCCGACCATGAGCACGCCTTTTGTTCCCCTCCAAGGTGTGGACGACGGCGCTCCGGTCCATGCCGTCATCGAGTACCTTTCGGGGCCTCTGCGGGGAAACTCTGTCTCGATCGTCGGAGCGAAGCTGTACTTTGCCGCGCGCAGCGGCACGCTGCTGACGCCCGACGAGGTCGGCGATTCGCCGCAGGCGGGTACTTTGATCCGTGCCGGTGCGCGTTACGAGCTGATCGCTGCGACGCATCAAGCCGTCTGGGTCAACGGCGAGCCTGTCGACGCCCGGGTGCTTGCGTCGGGCGATCTGATCGAAATCGGCGACGGCCCGGTCCTGCACTTCTGGATCAATCCGTCAGGGGCAGGTCCGCACGAAGCCACGAAGGACATCGTGGCGCAGTGCCCTCGCGTGGCGAGGCGCTGGCCGACGCGCTTGGGGAGTCTGGCGCTCCGTCTTGCCGTACTGCGACCGCGTCATCTCGTGGCCAGGGTTTGGCGCAGATCGCGCGCTGGTGTGTTGATCGGGCTCGCCAGCCTGGTCGGGGTTCTTTCGTACCTGAGTCTGCAGACGCACGATCTCGAGCTGCAACTCGCGCGCGAGCAGACACGCGTCTCCGGCCTGGCCGGCTTGCTGAACAAATTGGAGGGGCAGGCACTCACTCGAAACGAACTCGGCGCGTTGCGCGACGAACTGGGCAAGGGCCTGATCGACACCGGCGAACGAGTCCGGGCGCTCGAAACCGGATCGGTGGCCGTTGGCCGGATCATTGCCCGTTCTTCGGGGTCGGTTGCGCTGGTGCAAGGCGGCTTCGGCTTTCGCGATCCGGCAACGAGGCGATCGCTGAGGCTGGTGGTCGCCAAAGACGGAAGCCCCGTGCGAACGCCCGACGGGCGACCGGTGATCACGCTCGAAGGCAGTGGCCCACTCGTGGAGATCCGGTTCGGCGGCACGGCTTTCGTTGCAGCGGGCGACGGTGTATTGCTCACGAATCGCCATGTCGCCCTCCCATGGGAAGGCGAGTCATCGTTGCCGGAGATCCGAGCCCTGGGCCTCGAGCCCGTCATGCTGCGCATGAACGGCTACCTGCCTGGGAACGCCGAACCTTTCGACATCAAGCTCCTTGGGGCGAGCGACACGCACGACGTCGCGGTACTGCAAGGCGACGGTGCAGCACGCGACGCGACGCCATTGCCGCTGTCGGTGGATCCGGCAACGCCCGGTGAGGCGGCCGTCCTGCTCGGGTTCCCAACCGGGATCCGAGCCCTCCTCGCGCGCGCCGGCGACGCCTTCGTCGCGAAGCTGAGCAGCCAGCCCAAAGTCGACGTCGACCAGGTGACGACCGAGCTCGCCCGGGCGGGATTGATCAAGCCGCTCGCCAGCCGCGGGATCGTGGGACAGGTTTCGAGCGAGGCCATCGTCTACGACGCCCAGACTACCGCCGGAGGCAGCGGCGGGCCGGTGCTGAATCTGAAGGGCGAAGTGATGGCGATCAATCGAGCGACGCTGCCGGAATTCGGCGGATCGAACATTGGCGTTCCGGCCCGGCAAGCACTGGAGTTGATGCAGCAGTTGAAGATCAGCACCCTGGATCCGCAACGTTCGAACGCGCCATGACGTCTTTGAGGCGCGAGCCAGCGCGGAATGCCCGTTTGCGTCGCGCGCTCTGTCCGACACCGGCACTTTGAGCGCGTCACCGTCACCGACCGTCGAGAAAGCATCCGATCATGCTCCTGCGCAAAACCCTCGCCGTCTGCCTGCTGCTGGCCTGCACGGCCGGACGTGCGGACGTCGCCTTCAACTCGGCGCATGTCATGGTTGTCGATGCGACGAGCGGCGAGATTCTGCTGAAGAAAGACATCGACACCGCGGCGCCGATCGCGTCGCTGACCAAACTGATGACGGCCATGGTGGTACTGGACGCCCGGCAGGATCCGGACGAGGCGCTGCGGATCGACGCGGCAGATGCTGATGGCTTCAAGCACAGCCACGGCGGCGTGCCCATCGGTGCGGTGGTGTCGCGGGCTGCCCTTCTGGAACTGGCCCTGCTCGCCTCCGACAACCGGGCGGCTTCGGCGCTGGCTCGTTCCTACCCCGGCGGATTGCAAGGCTTCGATGCGGCCATGCAGCAAAAGATTCTCGCGCTCGGCCTGGGCAGCACGGCGATCGCGGAACCGACCGGACTGTCGCCGGGCAACATGTCGAGTGCCCAGGACATGATCAAGGTGCTGCGCGCCGCGGCGGGCTATCCCGCCATTGCGCGGATCACGAGTGAGCGCAGCCATACCGTGCTGATCGACGGCCGAAGTCGGGCGCTGCGCAACACCAACCGACTCGTCGGCGGATCGGGATGGCAAGTGCTGCTGTCGAAGACCGGCTTCACCAACGAGGCCGGCCGCTGCCTGGGCATGCGAGCCCGAACCGGCGGGCGCACGGTGCTTGTCGTCTTGATGGGGGCGGCGAGGCCATCGGGGCGTGCGCGCGATGCGATGACGATTCGCCGTTGGCTTGCTGCCGAGCGGCCCGCCGCTCTCGCGCACTCGGCGGGAGCGCGCCCCGCCGAACTCGCACCCGATTCGCCTCCGATCGACGTCAGCGCTGCCAAAACCGTGATCCCGTGAAGATCAGCCGACCGAGAGACCACCTTTCGGTCGCACTACCCCTTCACGACCGCGGACGGTGCAAGTACGCTCGCCTGACGACCTCGCTGGCCCATGCTCTCGATCACCAAAAGGAGACCTGCCATGAAAACAGCCGCCGACATCCTCAAGTCAAAACCTCACCAGACGATTTTCACCATCGCGCCCACGGCCTCGGTGTTCGATGCCCTCAAGTTGATGGCGGTCAAGGACGTCGGCGCGGTGCTGGTCATGGAGGGCGAGCACGTCGCCGGTATCTTTACCGAACGCGACTACGCGCGCAAGATCGCGATCATGTCGCGGTCGTCCAGGGACACGCTGGTGCGGGAGGTCATGACATCAGCGGTGATGTATGTGCGCCCCGGCCAGACCAGCGAGGAGTGCATGGCGCTGATGACGGAGAACCGGATTCGCCACTTGCCGGTCATGGACGGCGACAAGCTGCTCGGCCTCGTCTCCATCGGAGACCTGGTGAAGGACATCATCTCCGAGCAGCAATTCACCATCCAGCAGCTCGAGCACTACATTACCGGCGAGCGGGGCTAGTCACTCGGAACCCGGCTGGACCCAAGGCGTTCAATCGGCGAGGATCTCGTGATAGGGATGGTCGCCGACGGCTGCCACGGCATCACGTGGATGCCGGTCACCTTGGCCCCCACGGATCGGGGCAGACCCAGTTAGGGTGCGGCTGCCCTTCCGAGGGTAAAGAAGAACGATGCGCCCTGACCGGGACTCGCTTCGGCCCAAACGCGTCCGCCATGACGGTGCACGACGCGCTGCACGATGGACAGACCTACGCCGCTGCCCTCGAAATCTTCTGCTCGATGGAGGCGGTGGAATGCGTCGAATAGTCGGCCGGCCCGCGCCATGTCGAAGCCTGGACCGTTGTCTCGGACGAAGAAGACGCGCTCATCGCCGCGGCATTCGCAGTCGATGTCGACCACGGCACGTTCCACTCCGCGAGTGAACTTGAAGGCGTTCGATAGCAAGTTGAAAAAGACTTGACGCAGCAAAGATGCGTCGGCCACGGTCTCGGGCAGGTCGCCGAGATGCACGTTCAAATCCCTCTGCAATGGGGGTTGCAGCAGTTCGTCGATGACACCTCGCACGAGCGCGTTGAGATCGACCGTCCCCAGGTTCAACGCTTGGCGACCGAGGCGCGACAAACGCATCAGGTCGTCGATCAACTGGCTCATGTGCTTGGCCGATTGCTCGATGTTGGCCAACCAGACCAATTGCTGCGCTGGAAGTTCCGGTCCGAGCCTGTTCTTCAGCAGATTGGAGAACCCTATGACGGCGTTCAGTGGTGAGCGCAGGTCGTGCGAGGCCGAGCGCGTGAAGGCATCGAGTTCTTCGTTGACGGCCTCGAGTTCGGCAGCGTGTTCGCGCACTCGTCGCTCCAGGGCCGCATTCTGCAGGCGCAAGCGTCGCATCTCCAGGCTACGATCGAGCACGGGCAGGATGGCGCTCAACTTGAAAGGCTTGAGGACGTAGTCCAAAGCGCCAGATTGCATCGCCTCGACAGCGGTGCTGATCGTCCCTTCGCCCGTCATGATGACTCCGGCCAGTGCCGGGTCGATCGCCAGTGCTTCGCGCAGCAATCCGATTCCGTTCATCCCCGGCATCATCAGGTCGGCCAGCAGCAGATCGAACGAGGCCTGCCGCAAGGCGGCCAGGGCCGAGTCTGCGCTGGTGCAACCGAACACGGCATACCCGTGATCCTCCAACGTGTTGCAGAGGGCTCGCATCTGTGCGGGTTCGTCGTCCACGACGAGCAGTCGCGCCTTGCTGATTTCCGTCACGGGGCTTCCTTTGTTGAATCCTTTGCGCTGGGCGATCCGGAACGGTGCGTCAACTGGGCCAGGGCCGCGCGCAGTTCGCGCAGCTTGGGCGGCTTGCTCAACACCCGGTCCACGTGCGCCGGGATCTCACCTTCGGCTACCAGCCGCTGCCCCCAACCGGTGAGCATGATCACGGGCGTTGCCTCGTCGAACGCCTTGATCGCACTGGCCACCTTGCGTCCGTCGACATACGGCATCCCGAGATCGGTGATGACGAGATCGAAGGACTCCGTGGGACGGCGTGCCGCGCGGAACATGTCGATGCCGGCTTGGCCGCCGTTCGCGGTGACAACGCCATGTCCGTCGAGCTCGAGCGTATCGCGCAGCGACTTGATCATCAACGGGTCGTCATCAACGATCAGGATGCGCAGGGGCGAGGTCAGTGCATCGAGCGTTGGCGACACCGCCGCCGGGTGCAATTCGGTCGCGGGAATGGGGAAGCTCAAGCGAACGGTCGTACCACGTCCGACGGCGCTGTCGATGTCGACCGTCGCACCGTGCCGCTGCGCGACGCCGTACACCATCGCCAGGCCGAGCCCAGTTCCGCGCTCGCCCTTGGTCGTGAAGAAGGGTTCGAGACAACGCCGCCGCGTGTCGTCGTCCATGCCAACGCCGGTGTCGCCCACTTCCACGGTCGCGTAGCGTATTTCCGCCTCGACGCCGCTGGCGCCTGGTTCGGCCACCTGCGTGCGCAGCGTCAACAGGCCGCCACCGGGCATGGCGTCCACGGCGTTGAAAACAAGGTTGATCAGCGCCTCACGCAATTCGTTCTCCATGCCGAGGATGGCGGGCAGATCCGATGCCAACAAGGTCTCGAGATGGATCACGATCCCGCGCTGCTGCGGCATATCACTCCAGCGAGCACGCGTCAGATCCATCACCTGCTGCACCAGCAGGTTCAACTGTACGGGCGTGGCCAGCGTCTGCGGTTCACGCTGACGATAGAACTCGCGCATGCGCGCCACCGTCGCGGCGACGTCGTCGATGGCGCGCGCGATCGTGACCAGGTACCCGCGCCCGCGTTCGCTCAGATGAGGTTCGCGCTCCAGCAAGCTCTCGGTATACAGCGCCACCGGCGAGATGGCATTGTTGATGTCATGGGCGATGCCACTGGCCATCTGACCGAGTGCCCGAAGCCGCTCCTGCTGCATTGCGGTCTGCTGGGACTGACGGAGATCGTCGTAGGCCTGCTGCAGCGCGCCGTGCAGTTCGGCTTGCTGGGCTGCAAGAGCCACGTGGGCGCTCAACTGGCGCAGGAACTCGCAGTCGCCGCTGCTGAAGGACTGCGGCGCCTGGCGCGCGGCCACGAGGATGCCGAAGACGCGGCTCTCCGACTGAAGTGGCGCGATGACCAGCGATCGCAGTCCGCCGCGTTCCAGCCGCTGCGGGAAGGGATACGGGGTCGCCTGGATGTCCGGCTCGTACACCAGTTCACCCCGCACGCACCGCGACAAGCCGTTCTGGTCGATCTCGATGCGGGACTCCTCGCCCATCGCAATTCCCATGGCCAGCGTGTGGCTGCGTGCCCCGACATGGGTGACCGTCAGGGTGTTGTCCAGCGCGTCGTAGCGGCACACGCAACTGAAGTCGACCGGCAGTCGCTCCTCCAAGCTGCGAATCGCGACCTGGTAGATGCTGCGCAGATCCTGGCGCTCGCCGATTGCGGCAGTGATTTGATCCAGAAGCTGCAGGCGCTCCATCTGGGCCTGCAGGCGCGATTGCGCCAACTTGCGGTCGGTGATGTCGCGCACGAACGCGCTGAACCCAACCGCGTGGTCGGTGCGAATCGCCGTGATGGAGATTTCGACCGGGAACTCCTGCCCGTCGCGTCGTAGCGCGCTCAGCTCGATACGCTTGTTCAAGACCGTCGCCTCACCGGTCGCAAGATAGCGTTCGAGACCCTGGCGATGCGCGGCGCGAAAACGCGGCGGGACGATCACCTCGGCGAGCGACCGCCCGAACACTTCATGGCTCGCCCAGCCGAAGGTCGTTTCGGCCTGCGAATTCCAGCCGGAGATGACGCCGGCCTGGTCGATCGTGATCACGGCGTCGAGGGCCGTGTCGACGATCAGGCGCGTGTGCTCCTCGCTGGTGCGCAGAGCGTCCTCTGCCCGCTTGCGATCGGTGATGTCGGTCGAAATTCCGAAGATGCCATGGATCTGTCCACGCGAGTCACGCAGTGTGCATTTCACCGAGAGATAGACGTGCTCGCCGTCGTCTTGCGGGACCACTTCCTCCTCGATCAGCGAGGTATCGGCAGCCGCCACGCGCCGATCCGACGCGCGGAAGGCGTCGGCCGCCGCCTCTGGAAAGAGTTCGTGATCCGACTTGCCTACGATGGCTTCGCTGCTGATGTGAAACAACTCTGAGAACCGGCGATTCACGAGCAGGTAGCGACCCTCCAGGTCCTTCACGTAGATGACGGCGACAGAGTTGTCGATGATCGCGCGCAGGAGCTGCTGGCTTTCGCGAATGGCTTCTTCCGCATGTTGACGCACGATGATCTCGTTGCCCAACTCCGCGGTGCGTTCTTGCACGCGGTGTTCGAGTTCGTCGCGCGAACGCTGCAGGCCGTTGGCCTGTGTCTGGATCCGATCGGCCATGGTGTTGAAGCCATGCGCCAACTGCCCGAGTTCGTCCACCGCGCGAATCGGCACGCGTGCGGCCAGGTCGCCGCGCGCCAGTGCAGTCGTGGCGGCCAGTAACGAGCGAATCTGCTTGAGGGTGCCGGCCGACAGCAGCCACCCCGCCAAAAGGGCCGCTGACATCATTGCCGCCGCAATCAGCAGCTTTTCGCGCGTCAGGCGGGCCAGCTGCGCGTTGAATCCGGCCTCGGGCACCATGTAGAACACCGTCCACGGGACGGTACCGAGGCGGCGGGCGACACCGTAGTTCCAGGTCTGATTGACGGGCGCGAATCCGCGAAATGCGGACGCAGCAGGCTGCGCCGAGCGGGCGCGGTCGAATTGCTCTGGAAATGGGCGGACGTCTTCGAGCAGCGCCTTGGTGCGCTCACCAAAGCGTCGCTCGGTGACCAGTGCATCGATCGTCGCCGCATCCAGTCTTCCGCCTGGGTGAAAGACGATGTCGTCGCTGTAGGTATGAGCGATGCGAATGCCCTGATGATCGAACAGCACGGCAAAGCTGCCGGGCCCGGCAAGCGCGTTCGAAGTCTTGACTGCTTTCCACAATGCGTCGGCGCGCACCCACAGCGCGGCGACGCACGCGGTCTGCCCGTCGGGGCCAAGCACGGGCGCCAGGTACGCGATCGTCGGCTTCTCGCCACCCTCGGATGCGGCGACGAAGACATCGGAGACGACACGATTTCCTTGCAATGCCGAACGCACGTGCGCTTGACCTGACAGGTCCGTGCCGATCAGCGCCGCCTCGGTCCCGATCACGACGCGCCCTGTACGGTCCAGCAGTGCGACGCCCCGGGTATTGGGATCGCTGGCGGTGTAGGCCGTGAGGATTCCGCTGACCTCGCTGTCGAGGGTCGCGTTTCGGCCAGCCCCCGGCGCGCAAAACGCCTTGACGCCGGGAAAAATCGCGAGCCGATCGACGCCACGGCGGTACCCGCTGTGAAAGCCGTCGAGTTCGCGAACAACCTGATCGCCACGGGCCTGCAGCAAATCCTGCATGCTCGTTCGCAATCTGTCCTGCGCCGCGCGGGTGTCGACGTACGCGGAAATCCCCAGCGGAAGCAGCGACGCGGCTACCAGCAGCGCAGCCATCTTCACGCGCAGCGTCCAGCCCACCAAGCGCAATGTTGGGGTCATTTTTCTCCCTGATCACCGACGAGCCGAGCCATGTCAACGCCAGCGACGGGCGATATATGCCTTGGCTCTACGCAGGATATCGATTTTTCGGGATCAGACAACCTGTCATCGCTGACATGGGTCGAGGGTTCCCTTCAAGCTTTGCTCGACGCCGGCCGAGAAGCCCTGCAACGGCCGCCCCACGACCACGAGCAAGGGAGCGGTCGCGCCCAGCGTTGCATGGCCAGGAACGAACGCGATCAGCATCGTCCCCGCGGTCATGAGCGCCAGCGTGACGACGAGGCCCTTGCGTCGCCCAACGCTTATGAATTGCATGGATCTGCTTGATTGATTCACAATCGGCATCAACACTCGCACCCCGGAAGGCGCGCCGATGGCCATCAATTTCGACCTCAACGACCTGCTCGCCTTCCGGGCCGTGGCCCAGCTTGGCAACTTTCGCAAGGCGGCCGAGGAGGTGCACATCTCGCAGCCCGCCTTCAGCCGGCGCATCGACAAGCTCGAGCAGGCCCTCGGGGTGCGGTTGCTGGAGCGCACCACTCGGCGCGTGAGCCTCACGGCCGTGGGCCGCGACTTCGCGCGCAAGGTCGAGCTCTTGCTCGACGACCTCGACAGCACGCTGCTCGGCATCCGGGGCGTGGCCGCCACCCGCATGGGCGAGGTCTCGATCGCCTGCGTGCCGTCCACCGTCTACTACTTCCTGTCGCAGGTGATCCGCCAGTATCACGAGCGGTACCCGAAGGTGCGGGTGAAGCTGTTCGACGCGGGCGCGAGCGAGGTGTTGGCGCTGGTCGCGCGTGGCGAGGTGGACTTCGGCCTCGATTTCATCGGCGGCGAGGAGGCCGACATCGAGTTCGAGATGCTGATCGAAGACCGCTTCGTGGCAGCCTGTCCGCGCGAACACCCGCTTGCGCGAAGGCGCCAGGCCACATGGAGCGACCTGGCGCAGTTCGACTACATCTCGTCCAGCCGGACCTCTGGCAATCGGCTGCTGCTCGACCAGGCACTGGCCGGTCTTGCCGGGCGGCCCCAGAGCATCTACGAGACCCAGCACGTCACCACGATGCTGGGCCTGGTGGAGGCCGGATTGGGCATCGCCGCGGTGCCGTCGCTCGCGATGCCCGCCAGTGACCATCCTCTCCTCGTCAGCGTGCCGTTGACGGAACCCATCGTCACCCGGCGCGTCGGCATGATCCGCCGTCGGGGCCGCTCGCTGCCGCCCGCGGCCCAGCAGTTCTATGACCTGCTCCTCGAGATGCGCCCCAAACTGCCCAAGGGTTCACGCGCACGTCGCACCCGATGATTTGGCCGATCGCGGCTCAATGGACTCGTACGGCATGCGCGGCTGGCGATGCTGCCTTCGGCGGGAACACTCCCGACTCTTCGCCCCGGGCGAGCGCACGCTCGGCCTTGCCGTAGCCCTGGGCCAATTCAAGGGCGAGCACCGTGTCGTCGCACGCCCCCTCCCACTTCGAGACGACGACGCAGGCGACGGCGTTGCTGATCGTGCTGGTCAGGGCGCGGGCCTCGGACATGAAGCGATCGACCCCGACGATCAGCGCCACCCCTGCCACGGGCAGGTCAGGCATCACGGTGAGCCTGGCGACCAGCGCCACGAAGCCGCTTCCCGTGACGCCGGCGGCGCCCTTCGACGTCAGCAGCATGAGGCCCAGCATCGAGCCGATCTGCAGCCATGACAGATGGATGTCGCAAGCCTGGGCAATGAACATCGACGAGAGCGTCAGGTAGATCGCGGTACCGTCCAGGTTGAACGAATAGCCGGTGGGCAGCACCAGGCCGACGACACCCTTCTTGCATCCCAGGCGCTCCAGCTTCATGAGCAAGCGCGGCAGCACCGGCTCGCTGGACGACGTGCCCAGCACCACCAGCAGTTCCTCCCGGATGTAGCGCATCAGCTGCCAGAGCTTGAACCGGTGCATGCGCGCCAGCAGGCCCAGCACCACGACAACGAAGACCGTGCAGGCCAGGTAGAAGGTGCCGATCAGCAGGCCCAGCGATCCGATGGACTTGATTCCGTAGCGGCCGACCGTGAACGCCATGGCGCCGAATGCGCCCAGTGGCGCCAGCCGCATGATGAAGCCGAAGGCGGCGAACAGCATCTGGGAGAACCCGTCGATGCCGGCCAGCACCGCGTCCCCGGCGCGGCCGATGCGGGTCAGTCCGAAGCCGCACAGCACGGCGAGCAGCAGCACGGGCAGCACCTCGCCGTCGGCGAACGCACCGAAGAACGACGTCGGTATCACGTGCAGGGCGAACTCCACGAAGCCGCGCGGCGGTACCTGGCTGGCGTATTTCGCTGCGACCGCCGCGTCGAGCTGGTGCGGGTCGATGTGCATGCCCGCGCCCGGCTGCATCAGGAAGACTGCGGCCAACCCCGTCAGCAACGCCAGCACCGTGAGTGCGTAGAAGAGCGCCATCGCCTTGAGCAGCGTCTTGCCGATCTCGCGCGAGTCGCCCAGCGACGTGATGCCGCTGACGATGGTGCAGAACACGACCGGCGCGATCATCATCTTGACGAGCTTGACGAAGCCGTCGCCCAGCGGCTTCAGGGCGGCGCCGATGTCGGGCCAGTAGTGGCCCACCGCGATGCCGAGCAACACGCCTGCGAGTACCTGGACATACAGAGGCTTGAACAGCGTTGAGGCTCGCATGGTTGTCTCCCGCGGGGCATGCATGGACGGGCCGGTCTCTGGCCAGCGCCGTCTGGTGGGGAAGCGGTGACGCGGGGTCAGCGCAGCGTGGCGAGGACGCGATCGACCATCACGCCCGATTGGCCGAGATAGTTGGCCGGATCGCAGAGCGCTGCGAGCGCGTCGCGATCGAGGTGTCGGCTGATCTCGGGGTGCTCGGCCAGCAGGTCGAGGAGTGGGCGTTGCGTCTTCAGCGCCACGCGGCAGATGTCGTAGACCAGGTCATGCGCGTATTCGCGGCCGATGTACGGGCCCAGGCCCATCATCACAGCCTCGCTCATGACCAGGCCGTGGGTCAGGTCGATGTTGCGGCGCATGGCCGCGGCGTCGACTTCCAGGCCTTCCAGCACGAAGCGCGACTGCTTGAGGGCGCCGGCCGTCAGGCAGAAGGCCTCCGGCAGCACGATCCACTCGATCTCCCACGGGCCGGTGCTGCGCTCGTGATCCGCGATCATCGCGTCCATCAGCGCGGCCGCGTGCTGGCGCACCACCGAGACCTGGGCGTGGATGTAGCAGCTCGAAATCGGGTTGCGCTTCTGCGGCATCGTGCTGCTGGAGCCCCGGCCGTGGGCGTAGGGCTCGTACACCTCGCCAACCTCGGTCTGCATCATCAGCTTCACGTCCATGCTGAGCTTGCCCAGCGTGCCACCGACCAGGCCGAGGAATGCGCCCACCTCGGCGATGTTGTCGCGGATGGTGTGCCACGCGATCACGGGCTGTGCCAGCCCCAGTTCCTCGCACAGCGCGGCCTGCGTTTCCATCGCGCCGGTCTGCAGCGAGGCGAGCGTGCCCGCGGCCCCGGCGAACTCGCCCACCAGCACGCGCGGGCGCAGCTGCGCAAGCCGCTGGCGGTGCCGCTCGATGGCCGAGAGCAGGCCTGCCATCTTGTAGCCGAAGGTCACCGGAATGGCTTGCTGCAGGTTGCTGCGGCCGATCATGGGCGTGTCACGGTGCGTCCTCGCGTGCCTGGCCATCGCCGCCGAGATCGCCGCCAGGTCGCGCTCGACGATCTCGAGCGATTCGCGGATCTGCAGCACGGTCGCCGTGTCGGTGATGTCCTGCGTGGTGGCACCCCAGTGGCAGTACTCCCCGAGCTTGTCGCGGCAAAGCTTGTTGAGCTGCGACACGACGCCGAGGATCGGATAGCCGATCCGCTCGGTCTGCTGGCGCAGCAAGGCCATGTCGATCTGGTCGAGGCGGCAGTGGCTGACGATCTCGTCGGCGGCCTCCTGTGGAATGAGACCGAGCCGGCCCTGCACCTTTGCGAGGGCGGCTTCGATCTGCAGGTACTTGGCGGTGCGGTTCTCGTCGGACCAGATGGCACGCATGTCGTCGGTGGTGAAGATGCCTTGGAAGATCGATGAATCGATGAGGGTGGAGGCCATGGTGAGTGCTTCTCTCGGATGAAGGTTGCTGGGGATGCGTCAGCCGCCGTGGCGCTGCAGCGTGCGCAGCGCCTGGACGACGACGGGTCGGTCGATCATTCGGCCGTCGAGGCGGGCCGCGCCCGGCGAGGTCGCGTCTGCCGCGAGGACCCGGCGCGCCCAGTCCACGGCCTGTGCGGTGGGCGCAAGCGCTTCGTGGATAGTCGCGACCTGGCGTGGATGGATGCACAGCTTGGCGCCCGCGCCATGCCGGCGTGCCCACGCCAGGTCGGCGAGAAGACGGCCGACGTCGTCGATCTGCGGCGTGACACCGGCTACCGGCGAAGGCAGACCGGCCACCCGCGATGCGATCGCGAGGCGGCTCGCGGCGAAAGACAGGCCGTCCGACTGCTCCGCAATGTCCAGGTCGAGGTCCAGGGCGAAGTCCAGTGTGCCGAAGACCAGCCGCGTCACGCCGGGGGCAGCGGCGATCGCGTCGACCTCGGCGATGCCGCGTGCGCTCTCCACGAGGGCCAGCACCTGGGCCTCGGGGAGCCCCGCGCGCACCGACCGGAGCGTCTCCGTCGACTCCACCTTCGGGCACATCACGGTGAACAGGCCAGCGTTGCGCAGCATCCGCAGGTCGTCGACGCAAGCCGGCGAGGCCGCTTCGTTCACACGCACGACCACGCGGTCGCGATCGCCCACGCTCGCGTCGCGGGCCCAGTGCGCGATCGCGTCGCGTGCGGCCGCCTTGTCGTCGACCGCCACTGCGTCTTCCAGGTCGATGACGATGGCATCCACTCCGCTCGCCAAGGCCTTGGCGAAGCGCTCCGGACGGTTGCCCGGCACGAACAGGTAGGTGCGCGCGCTGTGCAGCGGATCGGCGGCCATCTCAGACCGCCCCTGCTTCGTGCAACACATGGATGGCGTCGGCCTCCAGGCCGAGTTCCGCCAGCAGCGCGTCCGTGTGTTCGCCCAGCGCCGGCACCGGATCCATGCGTGGCCCGTCGTTCCACGTGCCGGGTGGCAGCAGCGCGGGCAAGGGACCTGCTGGCGAGCCGACCTGGCGCCAGCGGTCGCGGGCCTTCAGCTGAGGATGCGCCCATACATCGTGCATCGTGTTGACGCGCGCGTTGGCGATCTGCGCGGACTCCAGGCGTTCCAGCACCTGCGCGGTGGTCAGCGGCTGGAATGTCTCCACGATCAATGCGCGCAAGGCACTGCGTTCTGCCACGCGCTTCGCATTGCCGTCGAAGCGCGGGTCCTTGGCCAACGCAGGTTGGCGCAGCACGAGCTCGCAGAAGTTCTGCCACTCGCGCTCGTTCTGCAGGCCCATCATGACCGTGCCCCCATCGCCGATCGGAAAGGGGCCGTAGGGATAGATGGTCGCGTGGGACGCGCCCGTGCGCGGCGGCGGCGGCGCGCCATCGAAGGCGTAGTACAGCGGGTAGCTGGTCCACTCGGCCAGCGACTCGAGCATCGAGATGTCGATGTGCTGGCCGCGTCCCGTCTGCGCGCGCTGGAGCAGCGCCGCGAGGATGCTCGTGAACGCGTACATGCCCGCGGCGATGTCCGCGATCGACGGGCCGGCCTTGCAGGGCTCGTCGGCCGTGCCGGTGACGGAGACGAAGCCCGCCTCGCTTTGGATCAGGAGGTCGTAGGCCTTCTTGTCGCGATAGGGGCCGTCGGCACCGTAGCCCGAGATGTCGCAGACGATGAGGCCGGGCTTGCGTGCCGAGAGTGCCTCGTAGCCGAGGCCCAGGCGCGCGGCGGCCCCGGGGGCCAGGTTCTGCACGACGATGTCGGCCTTCTCCAGAACCAGGCGCTCGAGGATGCTCGCTGCCTCGGGGTGCTTGACGTCGAGCGTGAGGCTTTCCTTGGAGCGGTTCGTCCAGACGAAGTGCGACGCGAGGCCGCGTACGCGGGCGTCGTAGCCGCGCGCGAAGTCACCTGTACCCGGACGCTCGATCTTGATGACGCGGGCGCCGAGGTCGGCGAGCTGGCGCGTGGCGAACGGCGCCGCGATCGCATGCTCGAGCGTGACGACGGTGAGGCCCTTCAGGGGTTGCATGTGTGGCTCCGATCGGTTGGGGTGTCGAGGGCACGACCGGGTGTCACCGCAGCGTCGCGGTCGCGTCCATCGTCAGCCACCCGTCGCGGTCGGCGGCCTGGAGGCTGACAGTGCGACCGTCGTCGTGCAGCCGTCCCATGACGCGGAACGGCGCGCCGTCGAAGGTCGGCCGCACGGCCTTGAAGGCAAAGGTGGCGACGTCGGCCTCGGGGCGGTGCCGGCGCAGCAGGTCGAGCAGCAGCGTGGCGATCAGCGGCCCATGGACGATGAGGCCCGGGTAGCCCTCCACCTCGGTGACGTAGCGGCGGTCGTAGTGGATGCGGTGGCCGTTGAAGGTCAGCGCGGAATAGCGGAACAGCAGCACATCGTCGGGCACGATCTCCGACTGCCACGGGCTGCCCGTCGGCGCACGCACCGGGGACGGCTCGGGGTCGCCCGGCTGGCGCGCCTCGCGGTAGACGATGTCGTGGAACTCGACGAGTGCCGGGTCGCTTGCATCGTTGCACCGCACCTCGTGGCGCACCGTCACGAACACCAGCGGGCCGGTGCGGCCCTGCTTGGTCGTCAGGTCGGCTATCGTCGACGTGCGCGTCACCCGGTCGCCGACGCGAATCGGCGAGCGGAACTCGAAACGACCGCCGGCCCACATGCGACGCGGCAACGGCACCGGCGGCAGGAAGCCGCCGCGCCTGGCGTGACCGTCAGCGCCGATCTCGGACTGGCGATGGCGCGGCAGGAAGTACAGCCAGTGCCACAGCGGCGGAAGGACCGTGCCGGGCGGCACATCCTCGGCCGGCCGATCGAGCGTGGCCGCCAGCGCCGCAACCGGGGTCGCGGTCACCGTGTCCGTGATCGTCTCGCTGCGGCCGATCCATTCGGCCAGGGCTGCGTCGGGTGCGCTCATTCCGGTCTCCATCGGTTCGCTGCTCGAAGGGCAGCGCATGGAGACCAAGTCTGGGCGGCCGAGGGTCCGCTGTGAAGTGCAAGCTTCGCAAGCATTGATGTTCCTGGAACATCAATCTTGTTTCGGTTCCCGGCCGATGGCCGTCCGTCGCAAGATGCAGGAGACGGACAAGGAACCTGACGTTCCGAGCGCGCGTGGTCAAAGGCCGCCTGCCCGGAGGCGACCCGATGGCCTTTCGAACAGGAGGCCGCTGGCGCGGCCGGCCATCATTCGTCGTGAAGATCGATGGTCGTGGGAGCCACGAATCGATAGCCGAACTTGGCGTAGGTGCGGATCATGGAGCCGCGGCCGCTCGCCTCCTCGCGCAGGGCGCGACGCACCCGCATGATCGCAGCGGCGAGTGAACCCAGTTGCGCTTCCTCGGTGCGCCAGATCTGGTCGAGCAATTCGTCGGCCGAGACGACGCGTTCGCGGTTCTCGATAAGGTAGGTCAGGAGTTCGAACGCCCGCGGCTGCAGGGCGCGCGCCTCGCCGCCCACGAACACCTCGCGACAGGCCGTGCCGACCACGCACTGCTCGAAGCGGGCCGTCCAGTGTGGCTGCGCCTTGCGAGGCACGGGGTACGCGGATCCGGGGCCTTCGCGCTTCGTGGCGGTTGGCGTGCTCACGTGAAACGAGGAGTGCAGCATGGGATCTTTCGCCGTGGAGTTAATCAACGTTTGTGTAGTGTAAACTCTACATTCCATCGAGTAAGCGCGTCGACGACGCTTCTTCGAGAACTTGTTCTCGATCAGCGGCTCAGCAGGGGAGAAGGCCTGCGCGGCCATGCGCTGAAGGCGTGATTTACGTGTAGTCACATATCTACAGGCATGCTTCCCCTGAGGCCGTGAAGGACCGCGGGCCCATGCGAGCGGGAACCGGCCGGCGTTCGGGGAGACACCCTCGCTGGAAGGCAGTTGGACGCGTCCCGCGCGGGCCTGCCTGCTGTTCGCCGGCTCGCAGTGGACCTCTACTGCAGGATTCCCAGCTTCAACGCGTACCGCACGAGGTCGCTGAGCGACTCCTGTCCGAGCTTTTCCATCAGCCGGCCCTTGTAGGTGCTGACCGTGTTGGCGGCCAACTGGAGGTCGCCGGCGATGTCCGCGATGGCGCGTCCCCGCACGAGCGCCATGAGGACCTGCCGTTCGCGCGCGGAGAGCTGGTCGAGCGGATCTTCCTTGGCGCTCCTCGGTTTGAGCATCGCGCCGGCCAGGGAGGGATCGACGTAGCTTCTGCCCGTCGACACGTGGTGGATGGCATCGATCACAAGCTCCGGAGAGCTGTCCTTCGTAAGGTAGCCCATGGCCCCGACCTCCAGCGATCTCCTGGCAAGATGCGGGTCGGCGTGCATCGTGAGGACCAGGACGGGCAGTGCCCGATGCGCCGCGATGACGCGCTCGATCAGGTCGACCCCTGACGCGCCTGGCATCAGCAGGTCGAGCAGGAGGACGTCCACGTCGCCCTCGGACAGCCGGCTGATGACTTCCGCCGCCGACGCGGCTTCGCCGACGATCTCGAGGCTCTTGTCGAGGCCAAGTATTTTCCGCAGTCCCTCGCGCACCAAGGCATGGTCATCGGCGATGAGGATGCGGACGCGGGAGGCCTTGCTGGCGCTGGACGGGTGCATGGGCCTGGCAGTAGATCGGTTGGCACCGATTGTCCGCGATTCGAGGATGCACCGTGGCGCTTCCGCTCAGCGGTGCGCAGCGGGCGACGCCGCGAGGTCGATCACGTCGCGATTGGCGCGGGTCGCGAATGCGCCCATCGGGTGTCCATCAGGCGGCTCTTGGCGGCGATCCGACGAAGCTGCCGGCGCGCGTGAGCATGACGGCGGAATGCACCAGCCAGCAAGATACAGCAACGGGTATTGCGGGATGCCTTCGAATTGAGGCGCGACACGACGGGGACCGCGAACCCGCCACGCCGCCGATCCGAGCGGTGTGATCGTGGGTCGTTCCGGCACGGCGTCAGGTGGCACCGGTGCCCGTCTCGGTCGACTGACCCGTTGGACGCGCAAGTCCAACCGATCAACCGCGCGAACTCGCGGATGAATCGTCACGGTTGGCGGGCGCTTCCATGGTGACGCGTACCACCGTGCCTTGTCCGGGAGTGCTGAGGATCGCGAGGCGTCCACCGAGCGCGGTCACGCGCTCCTGCATTCCGAGCAGGCCGTAGCCCGTCTGCTGGCGGCCGATCTCGAAACCCACGCCGTTGTCGATGATCTCCAGGCAGGAACCACCGCCTTGCGCCTTCAGGAGGATGCGCACGGCCGTGGCGCCGGAATGTCGCCGGACGTTCGTGAGGGATTCCTGCACCACGCGAAACGCCATGGTGGCAGCGTCCTGGCCCGCGAACGCGGCGCATTCTTCGAGCTCGAGTCCACAGTGGATGCCGCTCTGCTGTTCGAACTTTGCCGCCATCCACTCGATGGCGGCGCACAGCCCGCCGTCCAGGGCCGGCGGCCTCAGCTGCATGACGAGTTCCCGGATGCTGCGGATGATGGCATCGACCCGGTCGACGAGTGCCTGGACGGGGAGTTCCTCGCCGCCGGTCGCCGGGCTGGAGAACCGACGCAGCAGCGACACTTCCATGCGCAGTGCGGCCAGCTGCTGGGCCATCTCGTCGTGAAGCTCGCGCGCTACCCGCGTGCGTTCCTGCTCCAGCGAGCGTGCGTTGTGACTGCTCAGGAGCTGGATCTGCGCACGCGAGTGTTCCAGTTCCGCCGTGCGCTGCTGCACCCGATGTTCCAGCAACGCCTGGCGCCTTGCGGCGTGTCTCAGGCGCCACAAGTGCAAGCCCCACGCCAGCGTCAGCGCCGCCACGAGTTCGGCGCCATGCAGCTCGGGACGTTCGAACCAGTGGGGTTCCACCCGCAGCGCGATCTCTCGAACGGCCGACCAGGTGCCATCGGGCCTGCCGGCGCGCAATTGCAGGCGATAGTGGCCGGGCGGCAACTTCGTGTAGCTGGCCAGGCGACTGTGCGACGGGACGTCGTTCCAGGTGTTGTCGAATCCCTGGAGTCGATAGGCGTAGCGCAACAGGTCTTGCTCGCCGAAGGCCAGGGACGCGAATTCGACCTGCAGCCGCGGTGACATGGCCGGAACCAGCAGTTCTTCGGCACCCGCCAGCCTGGCCGGCGCGATCGCCTTGTCACCGACGCTTGCCGCCGTGACGGCCGGTGGCGCCAGCTGACCGTCCCGCCAGTGAAGCCGTCGTGGGTCGACGACCAGCAACCCGCCTTCGCCTCCAAACATCAGACTGCCATCCGGTGACCTCGTTGCCGCCCCGGTCCAGAACGTCGTGATGCCGGCTCCCTGGGCCGCCCGCAGCGAGGTGACGGCCAGCGTCGACGGCGAGATCCGGGCCAGGCCGTCGTCCGTGCTCGCCCAGACCTGGCCGTCGGCGTCGCGCACCAAGGCGTCGACACCATTGTTCGGCAATCCATCGCGGACCGTGATCCGGCGGAAGAGCGGCAGGCCGTCCGGCCTGTGCCCGACCTGGACCTGCAGTCCCTGGCCCTCCGTCCCGACCCAGAGGCGCCCCTGATCGTCGACGAGAAGGCCGCTGGTCAGCCCGCCGGGCAGCGCGGCCGGGTCGCGCGGATCGACGGGGAGTTGCACGACCGCCGCTCCGGGGTGCTCGACGCGGAAGACCCGTCCGTTGGTGCCGATCCACAACGCGTGGTCGGGTCCCAGGACCAATGCGCGGACCTGGGCGTGTCCCAATTCGCTGTCGACGTGGCGCCTGACCGCCACTCGTGGAGCTCCGGATGCGTCCAGCTCCCACAACCCGTCCGTGCCGCCCAGCCAGAGCGTGGATCCGTCGATCAGCAAAGCCCAGACGTCGGCGGTGGCTGCCCGTCCCGGAACGACGATGCGCTCCACACGGCCCCCGTCCGCAGAAGACCGGTACAGCCCGCCCTGGGTCCCTACCCAGATGTCCCCATTCGCGGCTTCGGCCATCGTGATCACGCGCGCGCGGGGCAGCGAAGCCTGCGGGTGTGCCGGATCAGCGTCCAGCACCCTGGCCCCGCCGCTGTCGGCATCGATGATCTCCAGGCCGTGGGCACCTGTGGCCACGAAGACGTGGCGCCCGGCGGTCGCCAGGACGGCGGGCACGTTGGCGTCCCGAATGAGGCGCCCCGGGCCGCCGTGGAGCGTCTTGACGTCGTCATACCGGGTGTTGTACCTGGACAGGCCGTATGCAGTGGCAACCCACACGATGCCCGCCCGATCTCGCAGGAGAGCGGCGATGTCGTCGTCGAGAAGGCTCGTCGATCGTGCCGGATCGTGGCGCTCCCGCACTTGCTCTCGACGATCGGCATCGACCCGGACGAGGCCTCCGCCGTAGGTGCCGATCCAGATCTCCCCGTTTCCTGCATCGACCATCGCATACACGGTATCGCCGGCCAGGTCGGCATCGCCCACGAGGGGCAGCGGTGCGCTGGCGGGCGAGCCCTGCGAGATGGTGAACGTGCCGTGGAGATGCGTTCCGATCCAGAGCGTGCCGGCGTGATCCTCGAGCAGGCGGAAAACGCTGATGGGCTCCCGTCCGGCCGGGGATTCGAGCGGCACCGGGACAAAGTCTTGCTGAGAGGCTCGACGCGCCCATAGCCCGTGGTCGCTGCCCAGCCAGACGGTACCGTCGCGCGCGAGCACGACGGCGTAGAGCGTCCCGACGGTCTCCGGCAAGCGTTCGCGTGCGAGCAGTCCTGTAGCCCTATCCAACCTCGCCAGTCCGCGGTTGGAGGCGATCCAGAGGTCCGAGCTGCCTTGCGCCATCGCTGCGATGTCCTGCCCCACGATGCCCGCCGGGTCGACCAGCGCATTGAACGAGTCGGTGCGTGGCTCGTAGCGTGAGAGGCCGCCCGACTTGGTGCCGATCCACAACGTACCTGCGCGGTCGACCAGCAGGGTCCGCACGTACGAGTCCTGCAGGCTGCCTGCCGCGGTGAGGTCGGCCACGTATTGATGGGCGCCATAGCCGTCCCAGCGCACCAGGCCCGACTGGGTTCCCAGCCAGATGAAACCGTCCTGGTCCTGCGCCAGCGCATAGCCGGATTCCAGAGACAGCGCGGAGGCATGGCGGAAGACGCGACCGGATCCCCGCTCCCATTCCGACACCCCCGGGCTGGAACTCCATGCCGGTGCCCCGCATGCCGACAGCAGTAGCAGGAGGATGAAACGTTGCAGGATGGCGATGGCCGGCACGGTCAGGCACTCCGCGCACGCGGGCGAGAAAGACATTCTTGCGGACGGAGAGACCGCCTGCGACGTCGTGCCGAGCCTTCGTTCATTCGAGCCTTCACCGGTGCCCTGATTGCCCGATTCTGACGCCAGATGGATGTCCCACAGGTTTGACGGATCCAGGAAGACCGGGCACTTGGCGAAGGATCTTGCGGTCAGGCGATGAACCTCGCAGCCCTTGCTTCATTCAACGCTGCCGGCAGGCAACGCGCGCCGTGGCGTCCCGCGAGCAGTCGTTCAGGACGGACTCGCGCTCCGAGGTGACCCGCCCGGGCTCGATCCAGCAGGTTCATGCCCGGGCGCCAGGGGCGTGCCGCTGCGCAGGAACGCGTCGGCCTTCGCTTGGGCCGCCTCGACAGCCGCCGCGACATGATTCGACGCCACGCTGCCGTCGCCCGCGGGCCGGGGTTGCGAACTCGACCTCGGCGACCTGCGCATGCGCAGGTCGCCGCTCGAGTCGCGGATCGCCTGCGTCTTCGATGACCCGACGATTGAGGTGTCGCCCGAGGGCCTGGTCGTGTAGTGGGCACTTGTCGGAGGTCGCCCGGCCTCGGGGTCCGGACTCGTGTCCGATCCTGCAACAGCGTTCGCTTCCTGCATCGGGATCACGGCTTCCCGATGCGCAAGCGAGCTCGCCTGCGATTGCGCGCCGACCGGGGAGCCGGCGGCTCGACGGGCACCGGCCATGAACACGCCTGACGCCGTAGCCGTCAGGATTGCCACGGACGCGGCCAGCAGTGTCGTGCGGCCAACAGGAGTGAAACCGGCGCCTGCCCGCATGCCTTGGCGAGCGAGCCGGTCAGAGGATCGACGGCTCTCCGAGGCTCGATCCGAGTGCATTGCGCCTTCGATCGACAGGAGTCGGGAAGGAGAGAATGCCGCAACCTGGGTCTTGTCGCCATCGAGCCACCAGCCCTCGCGCGGTCGACCGGCCTTGTCCATCGCGACCGGCGTCGGTGCGGCCTGCGGCGCGGCTCGGGAAGCGCGTGCATCCGGGTGCGGGAGGCCGGCGGCTCGGCCAGGCTCCTCCTTGCGATGGGCCCTCGCGTTGCACTGACGTTGAACGGGCCCAGGGGACGCCGGCTCAGGACTCCGCGTCCTGTGCCGATCGAGCTCACGCACCGCCCCGAGGGTGGCCGACAGGGCGACGGATGCGCTTTCATGTCGCGCGATCGCCTGCTCGATGGCCTCGCGCTGAATCGCTCGACACGTGGCGGACGGCGCCGCCGCATCGTCCGGAGACATCGGTATGGTGTCGAGGAAATCAGTTGGTCCGTCGTCCACCTTGCCGCCGACGGCCGGTGGCCGTCCTGACTCATGCTTGATCAAATCATCCTCCTGGATGTGCATCCAACTTGCGCGACGATTGCCCATGCAAGACACTTTGCGGTCAAGCCTCGGTTGCAGACCGCCAGCCCTGTGCCTCGACCCGCCAGTCCGTCGGCAGCGTCCGTGCAAGGATCCGCATCGCATCGATGCAATCGGGCTCGAACTGTGTTCCGCGCCGAGCCGATACTTCCTCGAGAGCGGCCTGGAGGGTCCAGGCGGGCTTGTAGGCGCGAACGCTCGTCAGTGCATCCATGACATCCGCCACGGCGACGATGCGGGCGCAGCGGGGAATGGCCGCCCCCTTCAAGCGAAACGGATAGCCCCAGCCATTCCACCATTCGTGGTGCGACAGTGCTACCGCGACCGCGGCCGTTGATGATTCGTCGCTGTCGGGGCTCGCGTGTGCCAGCAGGCGCCGCGCGCCGTCGATGCAGTGGCGCTCGATCAGGGTGCGCTCGGCGGCATCCAGCGCCCCTGGCTTGGAAAGCAACAGGGCCGGGACGTCCAGCTTGCCGATGTCGTGCGTCATGGCGGCGAGGGCCCAGTCCCGTGATTCGTTGGCGTCGACTTCGAGCACTGCACACAGCCGCGCCGTCAGCCACGCCGTCCGCCTGCCGTGCTGATCGATCTCGGCGCTCATGTCGACGGCGTCGTCCATCGGTCAAAGGCATGAGCTCAGGGGTTGGATGCGTTCCTTGACGGCGTCGCGGACCTCGGCCCGTGAAACCAGGCAGGACGTCGGCCCGCCATGACCGCCACCGGGCATCGCGCAGGCGTTCGAGGCGTCCCCGGCCGCAGCAGGTTCGGTCGCCTGCATGCTGGCGGTCAACGGCACCGCGAGCAACGATTCGCTCCAGGCGAAGCCGCGGCCTGCGTTGAACAAACCTGGCATCGACCTGGACAATTCATCTCGCACCCGCTCCTCACCTTCTGGCCGGTCCGTTCCGTCCTGCCGTGAATGTTCCCCGCACAGTGCGGTGCGTGTCTTGACCGACAGATGACCGCTCCCTGAACGGGCTTCGTGCCTGTCAGGTCATGCGACTGCACATGCCCGCGGATCTCGCGGCTGATGCGGTTCGCCGCCAGCAGCGTTTCCTCGCCGGACCGCACGCGCTCGAGCTGGAAGCCTTCGATCGCGTCACCCATACGGCGGCGCTGGTGGCGCATGCCGTGCGTTCAGTTGCTGTACAACACGCCGCGGCCGGTACCGCTCACGTAGATGCGTCCGTAGATGTTCTGATCGGCCGCCATCACGCCGATGCCGCCGAACTGGTGGGCGTCGTCATTGAAGCGGGTCCAGCTGGCGCCGGCGTCGTCGGAGCGATACACGCCCCACACGCCGTTCACCACGCCCACCACGTAGACTGCGGCCGAGTAGGGGGCCCCAGGCGCCGCCTTGCCCAAGGCCACCAAGGTGGCGCCCTGCACGTCGGGCCACGGGTTGCTGCCCATGATCGACGCAAACTGGCTCAGCTTCGTCCAGGTCGTTCCTGAATCCACCGAGTGGTACACGGCATTGCCGTCGGCCAGCCAGAGGTCGCCCTCGGCGTTGGGGTTGACCACGAGCGAGGTGTTCGCGAAGTAGTTGGGGGCCAGCCCCGCGGCCACCGAGCTCTGGCTCAGCGTGAACGTGTGGCCGCCATCCGTCGAGACATGGACCTTGCCCGGCGTGCCCCACCAATTGGCGCCTGAATCGTAGGCATAGACCTTGTTCGGGTTCTTGCGATCTGCGGCCAGGTGGTAGGCGCGAGGGTAGATGTCGGAGACCGGCGGCAGATTGGTGGGGACCCAGGTCGCGCCGTTGTCCGTGGTGTAGGACGGCACCGAGTAGGCGGGCGCCCAGACCGCCTTGTTGCGCGCTGTGACCGCGATGCTCGCTTCCTGGTTCGTGTGGGCCGCAGCGCCGGGAGCAAGGGTGGCAAACGCTGTCCAGGTCTTGCCACCGTCGCCAGACCAGACGCCGAAGGCAGTACTGTTGCCAAGGACGACGCCCATGGTGGCGATGTAGAGCGGGTCGGACCACGCCATGTCGGCGCCGAAGCCGTTGCTCCATGAGGTGCCTGGCGTCAGGGTCGGCTTCGTCGCGAGGTCCGCATCCACCCAGGTGCCCACGTCACCCGAATTGTTGATGAAGATGTACGGCGCACCGGCGGGCGGGGTGGCAAGGGCGAGAGCGGCGGTCTCCTCGATACCGTCGATCGGTTCGTTCCAGCTCGGCGTGGAGGACGAGGCGTTGCGGGTTTCCCAGACGCCGCCGCCATGGACGTACAGCACGTGGTCAGCGTTGGACGGATCGATCTCGACGTCGTCGGGCCAGCCCCAGAACGGGTCGCCGGCAGGCGTGTGCGGCATGGTGGCGGCGATCTCGCGCCAGGTCTTGCCGTCGTCGTCGGACAGCTGGATGACCTTCTGGCCGCTGTAGTTGCCCCAGGAGTTCGTCACGCCCAGTGCAATGCGGGTGCTTGCGCCGGTGCCGGAGACGGACAGGCCGCCGAGGCCGTTGCCGCTCGCCCCCGCGTTCGGGTCTTCCAGCAAGGTCCAGTTGCTGCCGTCGAACTTGTAGAGCCGGGCGGGGCCGGCGGCGCCTGGTCCCGGGCCCGTGCAGAAGACGACATAGAACAGACCGTCCGCAGCGCGCACGATGTGCGGGATGTAGTAGCCGGAAACCGGGGTCGACACCGGGCTCCATGAAGCGCCGCCGTTGGTCGACTTGTAGAGATTCGAGGCCAGGCCCGCCGTGCTGACGTAGTCCGGGGCGATGGCAGCGTAGATCGTCTGCGTGGCCGAGCCGCTGCCCTTGGTGCCGGTGTCGAACACCACCAGCTCGACGCCCATCGCGCTGCCGACGCCCAGGGCATTGACCTGATCCTGGGTCAACTTGGCGGTCGACAGCGAGGTGACCTGGGCCCAGGTGAGGCCCGAGTCGACGCTCTTCCACAGGCCGGCCGTGCGCGTGGCGTAGAACAGCGTCGAGGGCTTGTTGGGGTCGACCATCAGGCGTTCGCCGATGGCCCGGCCGGGGCTGTTGCCCGCCAGGGGAAAGGGCAGGCCGACGTGGTTCCAGTGGTCACCGCGGTCGCTGGAGATGTACAGGCGGCCGTTGCCCTCGGACGTGTACATGCCGGCGGCCATGTAGACGAGCTGGTCGTTGTTCGGATCGAGAGCGATGCTTTCGATGCCGTGGTACTCGGCTTCGCCTCCGCCAAAGCCCAGGCCGTCGGTGATGGGCATCCAGGACGTCGTCGCCTGATTCCAGCGGTAGGCGCCACCGACGTCGGTGCGCGCGTACAGCAGGTTGGCGGTGGTCGGATGGAAGACGAGGCCAGGGACGTAGCCGCCACCGCCGAACTTCACGCTCTTCCAGATGCTGGTCGGAGCCGGAGCCGGAGCCGGAGCCGGAGCCGGAGCCGGAGCCGGTGCCGGTGCGGGTGCGGGTGCAGGCGCCGGTGCCGGTGCCGGTGCCGGTGCCGGTGCCGGTGCCGGTGCCGGTGCCGGTGCGGGTGCGGGCGCAGGTGCAGGTGCAGGTGCAGGTGCAGGTGCAGGTGCAGGTGCAGGTGCAGGTGCCGGCGTGTCGCCACCGCCACCACCGCCGCCACAGCCAGCCACCAGGGTCGCTGTGAGGACGGAGAGAACGGTGAGTTGTCTGCTGTACTTGCACATGAGTGGAAATCCGGTCTGGTTCGTTGATGGCATGGCGTGGCGGCGCTGATCACCGGTGCACTCGACAACTTCCGCGTGCGGGCCTGGTCGCTCGCCATCGCGTCGATGTACGGGGGCTTGATCTGGCGATGAGCCGCGCGAGGGCCGCGGTGACGCGCGCCCGGTTCACCGGGACCGCGAGTGCCAGATGACGGCGCCCGGGCAGGACTGAAAGGAAGACAAGGTCATTGAGTGGTCGGCCCCCGCCCTTCGAAGTAGTTAGCGCGCTTGGCGAGGCAGTCGAGGCCGTCGATGTACAGGGTCGCGCGACGGTTCCGCCCCCCGATCTGTACGGAATCTATCAACAGATCGCGCCGCAGTTATTACCGCGCAATGATCATTCGCCGACCAATGGTGTCAGGACGTACGGCGTGCGCCGAAACCGCGAACGACGTCCCGATCCCTGGATCCGGGCGCCCTCCGAAGGAACTGACGTGCGAGCCACCCGAGGCCGTGCTGGTTGAAGGCGAGAGCATCTCGGAGTTCGTCGAGGCATCCGTTCGGGCGGGCGTCGAACTGCGTCGTGTCCAGTCGGAGTTCGTCTCGCGTGGCCTGCGTTCGCGCGATGAAGCGCGTCGCACCGGCGACTACGTCGATGCCGACATCGTGGTCGATGGACCGGTCGCGAAGAAGAAGCCCGCAGCAACGAAGGCATCGGTCAAGAAGGTGTCGAAAGCCCGTCACTTGTCACCTACCGCCGGCTGTTCACCTACAAGGTTGGGACAGCGCGTTGCGTCAGCTGCCACACACCTCATGGGCGGCGTCCATTGAACGCTGTCCTGCGGATTCAGCCCCCTGAAAACCCTTCGAGCACGTTGACGACGTTGACGCCGACCTCCGCGACCGCGTAGCCGCCTTCCATCGTGAGGACGGTGGGAAGGTCGCAGTCGCGGATGGCCGAACCGATACGAAGATAGTCATCGCTCTTCAACAAGAAACGCGAGATCGGATCGCCCTCGAACGTGTCAACGCCAAGCGCAACGACGAGCGCATCGGCACCGAAGCGCGCGATCTCGTCGATGCCACGTTGCAGCCCTGCACGCCAGGCGTCAAAGCCGGTGCCGGCCGGCAGCGGCAGGTTCAGGTTGTAGCCAAGGCCCTCACCGCTGCCGCGCTCGTCGGCGTGGCCGAGGAAGAACGGGTATTCGGTCATCGGGTCACCGTGGATCGATATGGTCAGCACATCGGCGCGCGCATCGAAGATGGTCTGAGTGCCGTTCCCATGGTGGTAGTCGACGTCGAGCACCGCGACACGCATGGCGCCCGCATCGCGCAAAGCCTGCGCGGCGAGCGCGGCGTTGTTCAGGAAGCAATAGCCGCCAAAGAAGTCCGGCCCCGCGTGATGACCGGGCGGGCGCGTCAGTGCCATCGCGGCGCGCGACAGGCCGCTGCTCACCGCGCGCGCCGCGTCGATCGCGCACGCGGCGCCCGCCGACGCCGCGGCCCACGTTCCGGCCGTGATCGGCGAGCCGGCGTCAAAAGAGAAGCGCCCGACGCGCGCCGAGAAGTTGAGCGGCGTCACGTCGGCACGAAAGCCGCGCACCGGCCATACCGCCGGCAGCACGTCCACGTTGGCGTTGCTCGGGTCGAGCGCGATCCAGTCGGTCCAGACCGTGCCCAGGAAATCGACGTAGGCCGGCGCATGTACGCGGCGAACGAGATCGAGGTCGACCGCGCCCGGCAGGCGAAGCTCGCCCGCAGGCCGGCGACGCAGTTCGGCCATCACGTAGTCGAGCCGCGCGGGCGTCTCGTGGCATGGCACGAGGCGGCCGCGGAACATCTCGTGGCGGCCCTCGTGCGCATGGTGCACCGGGTTGTGAAAGATCAGCATCGGAGTCGACTTTCGTGATTGCACGACGGACGTCGCATGCGGATTACCCCGCAGCAGCTGAGCACCAATCTGGAAGCGTCGTTCCGCAGCCAGATGTACTCGACTTCGTTGGACGTGGTGCCAAAGGATGGGAAGGTGCTCCCGCCTTGTGAGGTCGACTTCGTTTGGATGGTTGCGCAGTCGTATCCGAAAAAGACTGTCGTCATCGCCTCGTGTTCTTCGCCAATAGAGTCTGAGACAGCCTCACCTATGTAGCCGTTGGCGCCTCGCGATCCGGTGGCAGGCTGAAGTCTGAGACAAACGACGTCTCTGCCATCCACCTGCGCAGATCTTTGCGTAGAAGTCTGAGACAACATGTTGGCGACTCATCAAGACGATGGTGCCTCGAACGAGTCCAAGCCGTAGGAAGCCCGGAGCGATCCAGAGATCGTGAGATGCTTCGGGCGCCACATTCGGGGAGTCCTTGGGTCTGTTCGCACAATCCTTGAACTTCAACAGCCGTCGCCACCGTCTGCAAGCAACGATGACAAGTTCCTCTCGATGGCCGATTCCGCTCTAGGTTCGCAGCCAGGGCAGGACAAGCACGAGCGCTCGTAGTCGGCCAGTCAGCGGTACGATAGCACCAGGCCGTGGATGAGCCGCGCCCAGCCGTCCAGCATCACGAACAGCAGCAGCTTGAACGGCAGCGAGATCGTCGTTGGCGAGATCATCGACATGCCAAGTGCGAGCAGGATCGTCGCGACGATCAGGTCGACAACCACGAATACCATGTAGATGACGAAGCCGATCTGGAACGCGCGCGTGAGCTCGCTGAGCGTGAAGCTGGGCACCAGCACCATGAAGTCGTCGGAGCGCAGCGCCTGGGCTCGCGCCTTCGGCCAGACGCTGGTGGCCGAATCCATGAAGAAGCGGCGCTCGCGTTCATGGGTGTGCTTTTGGAGGAAGTCCTTCAAGGGCTGCTTGGCGGCGTCCGCCACCGCCATGATGTCGGAGACGGCCTCGCCCTTCTGTCCGAACGTATGGTTGCGCAGCGCGTCGCCGACGTCCATTCCGATCGGCGCCATGATGTAGACCGACAGGATGATCGCGATGCCGTTGAGCACCATGTTCGGCGGCGTCTGCTGCAGCCCGAGCGCGGTGCGCAGCAGGCCGAAGACGATCACCAGCTTGGTGTAGCACGTCACCATCAGGGCGGCGAACGGCGCGAGGCCGAAGGCGACGATCAGCGCCACCAGCGTCAGCGGATCGGGCAGGCCGCCGTTCACGGGGCAGGTCTCCGGGTCGTCGGCGCGTGCATCACAGCTCGCCTGGCGCGAACTCGCTGACGCGCACGCCCAGGCGGTCGCCGACCGCTACCAGCGTGCCCTTACCCAGGAGGTTGCCGTGGGCCACGATGCGCACCGGCCCGCGGTTGAGCGGCTGTCCGAGCTCGAAGACGTGGCCCGCGCGGACGTTGCGCAGGTCGCCCAGGCTGATGGCGAGCTCGCCAACCTCGAAGCGCAGCGTGACCTCGATCGAGTCGAGGCGGTCGACGGCGAGTTCGGTGGCCTCGTGCGTCGAGGCGGCAGGCGGAGTGCCCGCGGGACGGTTCATGGTCTGCTCCCTGATTTGCTGGATCGTGATGCGCGGGCCCTCGGCCAGCGCGGTGAAGCAGGGGCCGGCCGCGCCGCCAGGCGCAGCCTCGACGACGACTGCGGCGCCTGCGGCGCGCCAGTCCTCGATCGCGACGATGTCGCCGCGCACGATGCCGCGCACCTCCGCCAGACGCAGTCGCGTGCCGCCGATGTCGAAGCGCAGCGGCAATCGCACGCGCTCGAGCGTGATGCCCGGGGCCGTGCCCGCACCGGCGAACCGAGGCGCGAGGGCGTCGAGGTCGCCGGGCGCGTCGAAGTGCAGCGCGCCGGACCAGTCCAGGCCGTCCAGCCGGAAGCGCAAAGCGCCCACCGGGTCGAGCGCCGGTGCAGCCGCATCGTCGGGCTGCCATTCGAAATGCAGGCGGGTGGCGCGCATGATCGCCTCCGCGCAGGCGGCGAGCGCGTCGGCCACGAGCACCGCGCGCAGCGGCCGCGGCACGAGCGCAGGCCGCGCCTCACCCAGCAGCGCCGCGAGCGCGGGCCAGTCCAGGCCGAGCCGGCCGCCGTGCGGACCGAGCCGGAAGCGGTAGACGTCCAGCGGCGGCAGGGCAGTCGGTTCATATACCCATCGCAGTTTCGATTCCCGGCCGGCCAGCGCCACCGGGAGCGAGGCGGCACGACCATCGTGCAGCCGGTTGAAGGCGCGTGCGAGCGCGGCGTCCAGGCGGGGGAGGGCCGCAGCGTCGCCGAGCTCGACGACCGCAGGTCGTTCCTGCGAGGAGGTCAGGCGGTCGGATGGCGGATCGGCAAGGTTCACGGCGTGTCGGCTGGGCGTTGAGCGACTCGTCGGCCGCGTTGGTGCGAGGGTATCCAAGGCAGGCCGGCGCTGGAAAGTACGAAGAATCGTAGGTATGCGTGAAGCAGGCGGGCGGCGTGCATGGCGCACAACTACGAGCTCTCGTGCTTGCCCGAGGCTGGAGCTGAACCTAGAGTGGCCTGCAAGCCATCAGCAAATACAGGTATAGGTATATGTCAACGCAGGGGCGCTCCGACGCGTCCGCCGAACGCGGCGGCAAAGGGCCACGCCGCGCCGGCCGCAACAACGACCTGGTGCTCGCGGGCCTGCTCGTGCTGATCGTCGTGCTGTTCGTGCTGCCGCTGCCCACGCCGCTGCTGGACCTGCTGATCGCCACCAACCTTGCGGCCAGCCTCGTGCTGCTCATCGTGGCGATGTACGTGCCCTCGGCGCCGTCGCTGTCGACCTTCCCGTCGCTGCTGCTGTTCACGACGCTGTTCCGCCTGGCGCTCAACATCGCGTCGACCAAGCTCATCCTGCTGCACGCCAACGCGGGCCACATCATCGACACCTTCGGCAAGCTGATCGTCGGCAACAACGTCGTGGTGGGCGGCGTCGTTTTCCTGATCATCGCGATCGTGCAGTTCGTGGTGATCGCCAAGGGCTCGGAGCGCGTGGCCGAGGTGGCGGCGCGCTTCGCGCTCGATGCGATGCCCGGCAAGCAGATGAGCATCGACGCGGACGTGCGCGCGGGCGCGATGTCGTCGGCGGAAGCGCAGCGCCGGCGCCAGGCGCTGGAGCAGGAAAGCGCGCTGCACGGGGCGATGGACGGCGCGATGAAGTTCGTCAAGGGCGACGCGGTCGCCAGCATCATCGTCGCGCTGGTTAACATCCTCGCGGGCCTCGCGATCGGCGTGCTGATGAAGGACATGAGCGTGGGAGACGCGGTGCACCGCTACGCCATCCTGACTGTGGGCGACGGCATGGTCTCGCAGATCCCGTCGCTGCTCGTCTCGATCGCCGCGGGCGTCGTGATCACGCGTGTTGACACCGCCGGCGACGACCCGCAGCTGGCCAACCAGATCGCGCGCCAGGTGCTGGCGCATCCGCGCGCGCTCATCGTCGCAGGCCTGGCCTTCGCGAGCTTCCTGCTCGTGCCCGGATTTCCCACGTGGGCGTTCGGTCTGCTGTCGTCCGGCATCGTGACCACGGGCCTGCTCGCGCGCCGCGCACACGAATGGCGGCGCACGCCAGCGTGGATATCGTACCGTGACGCGGAAGCGCCGCACGCGGTCGCAGCGCCGCTGGTGGTGCGGCTCGCGGGCGACCTGCGCGCGGGTGTCGATCGCCACGCGCTCGACCTGCGGCTGGACGCCACGAAGCAGGCCGTCGAGGGCGACCTGGGGCCGGTGTTCCCGAACCTGCGCGTCGAGCATGCCGGCGAGGTGCTGTCGTTCGGCTACGAAATCCTGGTCGAGGACGTGCCGATCTCGCGCGGCGTGCTGCGCCCGGGCTGGCGGCTCGTCGACCCGGCCGGCGCGACGGTGCTGCCGCCGGGTGCGGAGGTGGCCGAGCCCTTCGGGCCGTTCGTGCGCGTCGCCTGGGTGCGCGCCGCGCCTTCGGACGTCCCCACCTGGACATGCGAGGAGGTCGTCTCCCGCCACGTCGATCAGGTCGTGCGCCGGCACGCGCCGCGCCTGATCGGCCTGCAGGAGGTGCAGCGCCTGCTGCGCACGGTGCAGGCCGACGCGCCCGAACTCGCTGCGGAAGTCTCTCGCGCGGTGCCCACCCAGCGCATCGCCGAGGTGCTGCGCCGCCTGCTGCAGGAAGGCATCCCCGTGCGCAACCTGCGCGCGATCTTCGAGAGCCTGGCCTTGCGCGGCGCGGGCGAGAGCGACGTCATCGCGCTGACCGAGCTGGTGCGCATGGACCTGGGCCGCTACATCACGAGCCGCCATGCGGGCGCGTCGCGCCGCGTCGAGGCCATCCTGTTCGAATCCGCGCTCCTCGATCGCGTGCTCGCCGCGATCGAGAGGTCGGCGCGCGGCAACCTGCTCTTGCTGAGCCCCGCCGTGGCGCAGGACGTGCGCGACCAGGTGCGCGCCATCCTGGCGGGCACGGCCGGCGCCGTGGTGGCGATCGTGTCGTCGGACGCGCGCCGTTACGTCAAGACGCTGATCGAGCCCATCGCGCCCGAGCTGCCCGTGCTGTCCTACCAGGAGCTCGACCCCGACGTCGCGCTGCATCCGGTCGGCTGGGTCACGAACCCGCAGGCCGCCTGAACGAATCCACTTGCTTCAAGCCATGACACCCCAGAACGTCCTCGACATCACCCGCGAAGGCCTGCAGCTGGTCTTCTGGGTCTCGCTGCCCCTGGTGCTGGTCGCCGCCGCCACGGCGCTGGTGGTGGCGCTGGGGCAGGCGGTGACGCAGATCCAGGACCAGAGCATCGGCCAGTCCCTGCGCCTGATCGCCGTGATGCTCGCGCTGGTCGCGCTCGCGGGCTGGCTGGGCCGCGACGTGTTGCTGTTCGGCGAGCGCGCGTTCGATTCACTGGTGCGCCTGGCATGAGCCGACTCCTCGCGCTCCTTTTGTCCGGCGTGCTGCTGTGCGTCGGAACGGCAACACGCGCGGCCGAACTCGCCTGGACGGGCAAGCCGTATCAGATCGTCGCCAACGACAAGCCGCTGGCCGACCTGCTGCGCGAACTCGCGGCCTCGCAAGGCACCACGGCGGTGATCGACAGCAAGGTCTCGGGTTCGATCAGCGGGCGCTTCAGCGGCTCGCCGCTGAAGACGCTCAACAGCCTGTGCGCGACCTACGGCCTGAGCTGGTACTACGACGGCTCGTTCCTCTACGTCGACCCCTCGGCCGACGCGCGCAGCGAGGTGCTGTCCATCGGCGGCACGCCGGGCAACGCGGGCTGGCTGGTGCAATCGCTCACGCAACTGCGCATCTACGACCCGCGCTTCCCGCTGCTGGTCAGCGGACGCGACGGCACGGCGCGCGTCACCGGGCCGAAGCGCTACGTGGAGATGGTGCGGCAGGTCGCGCGGCTGCTCGACTCGAAGAGCGCGCTCAACGACGGCGCGGAGATCCGCATGTTCCCGCTGAAGTACGCCTGGGCGGGCGACTTCAAGATCACGCGCTCCGGCAAGGAGGTCGCGGTGCCGGGCATCGCCGCCACGCTGCGCAGCCTGTACGGGCACGCGGGCGGCGGAGCCTCGTCGACGGCCGGCGCGACCGCGGCGATGGGACGCCAGTATGCCGCCTACCAGTCCGGCGCCGACCGCCAGCTCAAGCTGTCCACCGGCGACGTCGTCAATGCGCCGATGGTGCAACTGCCGGGCCTCGGCGCGGCTGCGGCGGGCGACGACGGCGACGCGACGTCGACTTCGGGCCAGGCTGCCATTTCGCCGGACAACCGCCAATTGCCGCAGTTCCAGGCCGACACGCGCCTGAACGCGGTGCTGGTGCGCGACATGCCGGCACACATGGCGCAGTACGAAAAGCTGATCGCCTCGATGGACGTGCGTCCGCGCCTGGTCGAGATCGAGCTCACGATCATGGACATCAGCACCGACACGCTGGACAGCCTCGGCGTGGACTGGCGCGCCCATACGTCGCACGTGGACTTCCAGACCGGCAACGGCACCAACTCGCCGCTGACGCTGGGCGGCGCCACCTCCGAAGCCGGCCAGACCGGCGGCGTGTGCTGCACCAACACGCAAGGCATGCCCATCACGCCGCTGGGCTCGATCTTCACGGCGGCCATCGGAAACAGCCTGCGTGACTACCTGCTCGCCCGCGTGAGCGCGCTGGCCCAGACTGGCAACGCCGACGTCGTCGCCCGGCCCAAGGTGCTCACGCTGGACAACAACGAGGCGGTGCTCGAGAACCTGAGCGACTTCTACGTCAGCGTCTCCGGCTTCCAGGACGCGAGCCTGTTCAAGGTGACCACCGGCACATCGGTGCGCGTGACGCCGATGATCGTCGACGAACGCAACGGCCGCGGGGTGATGATGACCATCGACATCCAGGACGGCAACATCGATCCGGCGCAATCGGTCGGCCAGATCCCGATCGTGCGTCATCGCACGGTGGACACCCAGGCGCTCATCGACGAGGGATCGAGCCTGCTGCTGGCGGGCTATACGTCGGAAACGCGCAGCCAGGCGGCCTCGGGCGTGCCGGTGCTCTCCAGCATCCCCCTCATCGGGCACCTGTTCAAGTACGACCAGAAGCAGGGCAACAAGGAGGAGCGCCTGTACTTGCTGACGCCGCGGCTGGTCACGGCCGGCGCGGCTGGCGGACCGTCCGGCCTCGTGCCACTGCCCACGCAGGACGGACCCGCGGCGCTGCGGCCGCCGGCCGGCGCCGCTTCCGCCGTCTCGATCGGGAGACCTGCGTGAAGGCCGCGTCCGAGTTCGTCACGCCTGGCTGGTGCCTGCGCTTCCTCAGCGGGGCGATGAAGGGCCGCACGATCGAGCTGCGGCCGGGCGCGAACGCCGTCGGCTCCGCCGGCGAGTGCGACGTGATGCTGCCCGGCGGCGACGTGTTGCCCCGCCACCTGGTCTTCACTATGGGGGAACTGGTGGTGTCGGCGCAGCGCAGCGGCGAGGCGCAGGTGCTGCTCAATGGCGAGGCCATGCAGCAGGCGCGGCGCAGCGTGGTGCCGGGCGACGTCGTGACGGTGGGCCGCATCGAACTGCAGCTGGAGCGCAGCTATCCCGCGATCGACCGCGGCGATGCGATGTTCGCGGATCCGGAGAGCGTGCTCGGCGACGCGCCCGCGGCGCGGCCGTCGGCGAGTCGCGGCGCGACCTTGCGGACCGGCGCGGCCCTGCTGCTGCTCGCGATCGCGGGCCTGCTGGGCGTAGGCCTGTGGGCCGGCGGCGAGGATCGGCCTGCCGTGACCGCGAGCCCCACCGACGTGGCGCACGCGATCGCCCCGTTCCCCGAGCTCGAGGCGGTCGCCGCGCCGGCCGGGCAGGTCCTGGTCAAGGGCTTCATCGAGTCGCGCCAGCGCCGGCGCCAACTGGAGCAGGCCGTGGCGCCGCTGGGGCGGCGGGTCTCCGTCGAGGCGGTCGCGGTCGACGACCTCGTCGAGCAGGCGCGGCGCTACCTCGGCAACCCGGCGCTCGGCGTGACCTATGCCGGCAAGGGCCGGCTGGTGATCTCGGGCGCGAGCGACGACGATGCGCTGCGCAAGCGCGTGGTGCGGCTGGCCGAGGACCTGCACCCGGAAGTGCTGGTGTCGGACCGGGTCTCGTGGCGCCCCGCGCCGCCGCCCGAGCGCGCCGCCGCGTTGGGCGAGCACTGGGACGCCTGGCAGAGCGCCTTGCCGGCGCGACTGGTCGGCATCACCGAGGACGAGGACGGCCTGCGCTCGATCCAGCTCGCCGACGGCACGCGCTACTACGAAGGGGCGCCGCTGAAGTCGGGCGCCGCCATCGTGCACATCGGCGCGGACGGCCTGGTGCTCGAAGGAGGGGCCGATGCCGGAGCGAAATGAAGGCGATTTCGGCGTGCTGCCGCGGCGGCACGCGTCACAGCATTCGAGGCGGGTCCCCGCCTCGAATACCCCTGGACGCATCCGCGCCCCGGGGACATCTTCAAACCCCAAAAGGAGAGAACCCATGACATCCCCAGTCGACGGCTCCATCGCCGCAATGCAACAAGCCGCGGCCGACAGCGCCCGCCTGCAGGCCGCCAGCATCAGCGTGCAGACGCAGATCCAGGGCGCCACCACCTCGGCGCAGACCATCAACAGCTCGAGCGCCGCCGCCAGCGAAACCGCCAAGGGCGTCGCCAGCGACACCAAGGCCGCCGCGCGCGCGTCCTGAGGCCGCGCGGCGCCCGCGCGCCCGCGGGCCGCGCGGGCGCCGAACGGGCGAGCCTGCGCTTCGTCGCGGTCTCGCCCGTATCCCCGTATTTCCGCAACATCGAGGGGCCAGCCATGACCGATCCTGTCGCCGTCCTTGCCGCGAGCGCGCCCCAGGCCACCGCCGCAACCCATTCCCTGACGACTCATTTCGAGCCGGCGGACACGCGCATGTTCGCCACCCTCATGCAGGGCGCGCCGGCGCTTGATCCCGCCGCGACGCCCACGCCGGGCGACATCGCGCACTCGCTCGCCGCCGAATTCGGCAATACGCGCTCGTTCGACGAGATCCGCACGAGCATGCTCCAGGCCTACGACCCGCGCGACCCGATCAAGAGCATGTTCACCGTCGCGAGCGACGGCATGGAGGCGCAGATGCTGTTCTCCAGGCTGCACATCGCGACCAGCCTGGCGAGCTCGGCGACCAGCCTGTTCGGCGGCCTTCTGAAGAACCAGGGCTGACGTCATGGCCCATCGCACACCCTGGCCGAAGTTCGCCGCCTGCACCGCGCTCGTGCTGGTCCTGGCGGGCTGCAAGGTCGAGCTCTATTCCGGTCTCGACGAAACGGAAGCCAACGAGATCGTCGCCGCGCTCGCCGACGGCCGCATCGCCGCACGCAAGGAGCGCATCGATGGCGCCGACTGGCAGGTGCAGGTCGACGAGGATCGCGTCGGCGCGGCGCTGGACCTGCTGCGCGCGCAGGGCCTGCCGCAGCAGCGTTACGCCAGCATGGGTGACATGTTCCAGAAGCAGGGCCTGGTCTCCACGCCCGCCGAAGAGCGCATGCGCTATATCTTCGCGGTCTCGCAGGAGTTGTCGCGCACGCTGCGCTCGATCGACGGCGTCGTCGAGGCGCGCGTGCATGTGGTGATCCCGCAGGACGACCCGCTCAGCGACAAGGCGCGGCCGTCGTCGGCGGCCGTCTTCATCAAGCACCGGCCGGATGTCGACCTGCGCCTGCTTGCGCCCGCGGTCAAGGATCTGGTCGCGCACAGCATCGAGGGCTTGACGCCGGATCAGGTCGCGCTGACGCTGTTCCCGGCGCCGCGCGGCACGACTGAAACCGTCGGCTTCGCGCCGGCGGATCCTGCGCGCGACGTGCTGGGGATGTCGCAGCGTGCCGTGGTGACGCTGCTGGTGCTGCTGATCCTGGCCGCGATCTCGCTGATGGCGCTGCCGACCCTGCTTGCGCGGCGCGGGCTGGACCTGCGCACCTGGCTGCGCCGCGAGGTGCTGAGACGATGACCGCCACCGCCACGGTCGACTCCGGCGGCCCGCTCGAGCTGGTTCGGCTCGTGCAGCGCTTCAACCTGCGCCCGCAGGCGAGCCTGCATCCGAGCTGGCTGCCGGCTGACTGGCCGGCGCATGCGCGGGCGCGCCTGGCCCGGCTCGCGCCCGAGGCGCAGGCCGTTTTGCGCGAGACACTGGTGCGTCTGGGCGTGCTGTCCGCGGAGCCGGACTACGAATTCGATTCGACGCTCAAGCGCCTGCTGTTGCTGGACGCGCCGTCGCTGCGCCGGCTCGCGTTCTATGCCAGCCTGTGCGTGCACGGTCCGCTGATTCGCCCGCGCCGCAATGCGCTCGCCGCGGCGCTGCGCCGCCAGGCGCGTCGGCTCGACGTGGACGCCGTGGAGTTTGTCCTGGAGCGTGCGCCGCAGGCAAGCGAGCTGCAGATGTCCGCGCAAGCGCTCAAGGATCGTCCCGGCGCCTGCGGCCGCGTCGTCGTCGACCGCGGCTATCGGCTGCTGGCGGCGCTCATGGCCGACGAGGGCGAGGCCGCCGCCGCGCGCTTGGCGCGCATGCTGCCGCGGCGCGCGGCGGCGCTGCCGGCGCCCGCCCTCGCGGCGCGCCAGAAGCAACAGCTGCGCGAGCTCGTGCTCGCCTGCATCGTCCCCGAAAGGCTCGCGCAATGGGATTGGCTTTTCTGATCTCCACCGACAACCTGCAGCTCCTGAGCGAGCGCAAGGTGTTCAAGGAAGCCGAGTACGCCGCGCTGCTCGATGCGGCGGCGGTGCTCGATGCCGCGCGCCACGAGGCCGCGCGCGTCGGCGCGCAGGCCACGCACGACGCCGCGCTCGCGCTGGAGCAGGGCCGCGCCGAAGGGCTGCGCCGTGCACAGGCCGAGCACGCGCAGGCGCTGGCCGCCGACGCGCTCGCCACGCAGCGCCAGCTGCAGGCGCTGCGCGCCTCGATGGCGCAGATCGTGGTGCGCGCGGTGGGCCAGTTCATGGCGGAGGTCGATCCGGCGCGCCTGCTGGAGTCGGCGCTGCGTCGCGTCGATGCGTTGCTGCGCGGCGAACCCTTCGTCGCGCTGCGCGTCGCGCCCGCGCAGGAGGCCAGGCTGCGGCGCGCGTTGGCGGCGCTGGGCCAGGACGCGGGCTGGGCGCTCGCGGCGGCCGTGACCGCTGACCCGGCGCTCGCCGACGGAACCTGCGTCGTCTCCACCGCCTCGGGGACGCTGGAGATCGGCGTCGATGCGCAGTTGGAGGCGTTCCGCAAGGCGGTCGAGTCCGCCGGGGGCGTCCAATGAACTCTCCCGCCGGCATGCTCGGGGACGCGTCGCTGGCCGCGGCGGCGCGCGACATCGCGGCCGATCTCGAGCAGGTCTTCGGTCGCGTCATGCCCGTGGCGATGCGCGGGCGCGTGAGCAAGGCCGTGGGCATGGTGATCGAGGCCACGGGCATCCAGGCGCACGTGGGCGAGCTGTGCGAGCTGATCACGCCCGGCGAGCCCGCGCTGCTGGCCGAGGTCGTCGGCTTCCAGCACAACACAGCCATCCTCACGCCGCTGGGCGCGGCGAGTGGGCTGTCCGCGCTGACCGAGGTCGTACCCACCGGACGAGGCCATGCCTGTCCGGTGGGGCCGGCGCTGCTGGGGCGTGTCCTGGACGCCCTGGGCCGGCCGCTCGACGGCCGCGGCCCGCTCGGGCCGCACGCGCTGGCGCCGGTGCACCGCGATCCGGTCGCGCCGCTCGCGCGCCGGCCCATCGAGCAGCCGCTCGCCACGGGCATCCGCGCGATCGACGGCCTGCTCACGCTGGGCGTGGGCCAGCGCCTGGGGGTGTTCGCGCCGCCGGGGGTGGGCAAGAGCACGCTGCTGGGCATGCTGGCGCGCGGCTCGACGGCCGACGTCAACGTCGTCGTGCTCGTGGGCGAGCGCGGGCGCGAAGTGCAGGAGTTCATCGCGGGCAGCCTCGGCGAGGAGGGACTGCGCAAGACGGTGGTGGTGGTGTCGACCTCCGACCGCCCACCGATGGAGCGCATCAAGTCGGCCTACGTGGGCACCACGATCGCCGAGCACTTCCGCGACGAGGGCGCCAACGTTCTGCTGCTGGTGGACTCGCTCACGCGTTTCGCGCGCGCGCAGCGCGAGATCGGCCTGGCCAGCGGCGAGCCGCCGACGCGGCGCAGCTACCCGCCGTCGATCTTCTCGATGCTGCCGCAGTTGCTCGAGCGCGCGGGGCAGGGCGAGCGCGGTTCGCTGAGCGCGGTCTACGCCGTGCTGACGGAAGGCGACGAGGAGAACGACCCGATCGCCGAGGAGGTGCGCTCCATCCTGGACGGCCATGTCGTGCTCTCGCGCAAGCTCGCTGCCGCCAACCAGTTCCCAGCCATCGACGTGCCGGCCAGCGTCAGCCGCACGATGGCGCAGGTCGTCGCCCCCGAGCATCGGGCCGCGGCGGCGCGCTGGCGCTCGCTGATGGCGCGCTACCAGGAGCTCGAACTGCTGATCCAGATCGGCGAATACCGCGAGGGCGCCGACCCGCTCGCCGACCAGGCGGTGCGGTTGCGCGCCGCGATGCAGCGCTTTCTTGCGCAGCAGCCCGGCGAGGCGGCGGCCTTCGCGCAGACCATGGCCGAACTCCAGCGCCTCGTGCCGGCGCAGGAGGCCACGTCGTGATCGACTGGCTTCGCATCGAGGACGTGCGGGAGCGCCGCCGCCGCCTCGCGCTGGAGGCGATGCACGCCGACCGCCGCGCCGCCGACGCGCAGTCCCGGGTGCTGCATGCGGCGGAGGCGGCGCGCGCCGTGGCGGAGTGCGCCAAAACGAACCACTGGCAGGCCGCCGGCGCCGATCCGGGGTTGAGTGTCGCTGCCTTGGCCGGCGCGGCGGCTTGGAGCCGCGTGCTCGACGAGCGCATCGCGCGCGAACGCGCCGCCGTCGCCGAGGCCCTGGCGCAGGCCCGGGCGTGTACGCGCGCGGCCGAGGCCAGCCGCGAGGCCTTGCGGCGCGCGGCCGGCGGCGTCGAGAAGGCTGCGCGTCTCGGGCAGCAGGCGCGCGAGATGGGCCGCCGGCTAGAGGATGCGCGCCTCGAATCGGTGGCCGAGGATCTCGCCACCGCCCGTTGGGCCGCGCAGCGCGCGCACAAGGCCTGACGCGATGGACACGCCCCTCGAGCTCGCCGCCTTGCAGGCCTGGTTCACGCCGGTCGCACTGACCCTGCCACGGATCCTCGCGGTGTTCGCGATCGCGCCATTCTTCTCGGGCAACATGATGAGCGGCTTGGTGCGCAACGGCATCGTCCTGCTGCTGGCGATCTTCATGTCGCCTGCGGCGAGCGACCTGCCTACGCTGACGCTGGGCGGCTGGGTGCTGGTCTCGGCCAAGGAGGCCTTCATCGGCGTGCTGCTGGGGCTGGGCTTCGGCATCTTCGTCTGGGCGGTGCAGAGCGTGGGGGACCTGATCGACTTCCAGACCGGTTCGGCCAGCGCCCCGTTCTTCGACCCCGTCGGCGGCCACGAGGGCGGCCCGACCGGCCGCTTCCTGGGCTGGGTCGTCATCACGCTGTTCATGTCGGCCGGCGGGATGCTCGCGATGGTGCGCGTCATCGTCGACTCGTTCCGGCTCTGGCCCGTGGCCTCGTTCTACCCGCACGTGGGCGTGGTGATCGAGCAGTTCGCGGTGCGCCAGGGCGCCACGCTGTTCCTGTGGACCGTCAAGCTCGCCGCGCCGGTGATCTTTGTGCTGCTGCTGGTGGAGCTGGGTATCGGGCTGATCGGCCGCGTGGCGCCGCAGCTCAACATCTTCGTGTTCTCGCAGCCAGTCAAGAGCGTGCTTGCGAACTTGATGCTGCTGCTGTTCCTGTACTTCCTCTACGACTCGCTGCAGGTGTTCCTGAAGCCGGAGAACGGCGTGCTGGACTTCCTGAGGAACACATTGTGAGCGCGCTCAAGGACCAGAAGCCGACGCCGCGGCGCCTGCGGGAGGCACGCCAGCGCGGCGATGTCGTCTTCAGCGCGGACGTCGCGTCCACGGCGGTCTTCGCGCTCGTCGTCGCGTCGCTGTGGCTACTGGGCGCGACCAGCTTCGGGCTGCTGCGCGAGCTGTGGCTGCACGCGACCAGCCCCGAGTTGCTCACCCGCCCGGACGATCGCCTGCCCGAACTGGTGCGCCACACCAGGCATGTGCTGCTGTGGATCGCGTTGCCCATCACCGGGCTCGCGGCGCTGGCAGGCATTGCCGGCTCGTTCTTCCAGGTCGGCGGCGTCCTGGCCTTCGAGCGGCTGAAGCCGGATGTCGCGCGGCTGGCGCCGGCGCGCGGACTGCAGCGCATCTTCTCCACGCGCAACCTGGTCAACCTCGTGAAGATGCTGGTCAAGACGGCGTTGCTGGTCGTGCTCGTCGGCGCGACGCTGCGCGGGCTGCTCGACACCGCGCTCAAGCTCGGCTGGCTGACGCCCGATGCCATCATGGCCGTGGGCGCGCGCTCGCTGCTCGGCCTGTTCGGCGCCGCGACCGCGATCTACGCGGCGCTGGCGGGCGTCGATTACGTGCACCAGCACCACGAGCATCTCAAGAGCCTGCGCATGTCGATCGACGAGGTGCGGCGCGACCACAAGGATGCCGAGGGCGATCCGCTCACGCGCGCGCGGCGGCGCGGGGCACACCTCGAGGTGATCTACGCCGGCCTCGGCGATCGCGTGGCCGCGGCGTCGGCCGTGATCCACTCGGGGCGCGTGGCCGTCGCGCTGCAGTACCTCGGCGAGCGCGACCTGCCGCGCGTGATCGCGCGCGGCGAGAACGAGGTCGCGCGTCGCCTGCGCGAGCTCGCCGCCGATGCGCGCGTGCCGCTTGCCGAAGACGCCGGCCTTGCCGAGCGGCTATACGCGGAAGTGCCGTTGGACCACCCGATCCCGCGCGCGCTGTACGCGCCTGTTGCCAAGCTCCTGCGCTGGGCGCACGGCGATGCCTGAAGCCCTGCTGCCAGGCAAGTCGCGGCCGCGTGCCGCGCGAGGTCGGCGTCTACGCGGCGTCGCGCGCTTTCGCGCGGCCCAGCTCGCGCAGCAGCCAGGCGCGTGCCGTCACCCATTCGCGCTTGACGGTGGCGGGCGAGACGCCCAGTGCGACGGCCGTCTCGGCCACGCTCAGGCCGCCGAAGTAGCGCAGCTCGACGACGCGGCCCTGTTGCGGATCCATGCGATCCAGCTTGCACAACGCCTGGTCGACCGCGATCAGGTCGGCACCATCGTCGGCGACGTCGGCGGACAGACCGGCGAGGGTGCCGCGGCTCTCATGCAGCGCATCCAGGCTCAGCACCTCGACGCCGCCGCCGCGCTTGGCGGCCTGGCGCGAGCGCGCGTGGTCGATGAGGATGTGGCGCATCAGCGTCGACGCCCAGCAGAAGAAGTGCGCGCGCGACGTCCATTGCATCGGACGCTTCTCGGCCAGCCGCAGGTACACCTCGTGTACCAGGCCCGTGCCCTGCAGCGTGTGGCCCTCGCGTTCGCGCCGCAGGTGGCGCCGGGCCATGTGGCGCAGGTCTTCGTAGACCAGGGGCACCATGCGTGCCAGCGCGTCGTCGTCGCCGCCCGACCAGCTCGCCAGCAGGCGCGTCACCTCGCCCGGCGGCGTGGACAGGATTGCCGCGGCCGCGCTGCTGCTGAGTCGACTTCGATCGTCCACCTCATCGTCCATCCGGCCGTCCGTGCTCGAGTTGAATCGGCACCGTCGCGGGACTTTTCCGGGACGCGCGGTGCGCGGCCAGGATTATGGAGCTCGAGCGTCAGTCGCGCATAACCTAGCGGGGTATCCACATGTGTCGGCCGGCTGGGTCGCGTGCGTCAGGCGCCCCCCATCAGGCGGGAGGCCTGCGCCAGCTGCACCCGGTTGTGCACGGCGAAGCGGTTGCGCAGCTGGCGCATGTGGTAGTCCACCGCGTGCGAGGAGATGCTCAGGTGATGCGCGATGCGCTTGTCGCTCTCGCCGCGCGCGACGTGGCCGAGGATCTCGCGCTGCACCGGCGTCAGCGAGGCAGCGGGCTCGGCGCGATCGGGCAGGCCGCTGTAGCGGGTGTAGTACTCGTGCAGGCACAGGCCGATGGCCAGCACCTGGCCGATCGTCTCGCCCGACAGCAGGCGCCGGTCGGGATCGCGCGCGAGCAGGCTGATGAAGTGGCGGCGGCCTTCGGACTCGCCGGGGATCACGAGGAACGTGCCGCCGCGCATGCCGGTCGCGGCGAGGTCGGCGACGAAGCGCCGCAGTGGCGCGCGCGCCGGCGCGTCGACCGCGGCGGCTTCGAGTTGCGCCAGCGTCCAGGCGGCCGGCAGGCTGGAGCGCGCGGCGTCGGCGAGCCGCGGGTCGACCTCGTAGTAGCCCTCGGCGCAGTAGTGGCGTATCCATTGCGGGTCGGCGTGGGCGGTGCACATCGAGATCGGCCGCACGGCGTCGCGCCACGGCACCAGCGCGCCGAAAGCGAGCCAGTCGCAGCCGGTGGAGGCGAGCATGTCGTTGATGGCGCGCCGGCGCTCGTCGATGCTGCGCGCCGCGAGCAACGCGGCGAGCGGGCCCGGGATCGCCGCGCCGCGCGCCGGTGGGCGCAGGACGGGCGGCGGTTCGTCATGGAGCAGGACCGGCGGGCAGCGGCCTTCGTCGTGATGCATGGGGTGGTCGTTCATGGCTTGGCTCGATGGGGTTTGTCGTCGTTGTCTCCTTCCATAGCGAGAAGCCGCGGGCCGGAAGCTCACGGCGTTACGCGGCGATACACATTCGCACGGTGGCGATGCGAGGCCCCCGCTGCGATCCTGCTCGACAGTGGCGGACCGGCTTGCGCGTTCACCTCGGTACGGATCGCGGGCCCGCGGACGGGGTAATCTGCGCCAGATACCCCCATAGGCATCGGCCCCGGCGGGCCGCTGCGAATCGCCAGATCCACGAACTTGTCATTGCGTGGGACATCTTCACCCCGTCGAGCCACGCAGCGAGTTGCCGGTGATTTCGTGCACGCTGGTGTCGTCTGAAAGACCATTCCGGTGACGAGCCCGCGCGGCCGGTAGATCGGCCATGAGCGGCGACGCGCGGGCCGTCTCGTCGTAGAAGGGTAGCAACGTACAAACACCTGCGCAGGCCGGTCACCTGGCATTGACTGCAGTCGGGGCGCCGATTCGGGTCGAGCCATGCGCGCCTCCGCGCTCGTCAAGCGCGGCCAGGACGGTCGGGCAAGCCCGACGCCTCTCGGGCAGGAAACGTGCGCACGGCGACTACGAATACTCGTGCTTGCCCGGCCCGGGACGCGAACCTAGAGTGAACCGAACGCCCGTGGCCAAGCCAATGCGCAGGGCCGCGGGCAACGAGTGATCTACCGACGAGGAACCGACTCCCATGTCCACGAACGCCCTCAGCGCTTCCGGCGGTACGCCCTTCACCTCGCCACTGTTCTACGACCAGGCCGCGGCCGACGCTGCCGCCGCGCAGCGGCGCGCGCTCGCGGAAGCCCAGCGTGCCGCGGCCGCCGCCGAGGCCGCTGCCCGCGCCGCGGTCGCGGCGGCCGCGGCGGCGCGGGCGAAGGCCGAGGCGTCGCGCAAGGCCGCCGAGGCCGCCGAGGCCACGGCCCGCCAGAAGGCCGCGACGCAGGCCGACAAGGACGCGGCCGTGAAGGCGCGCACGCAGGCCAGCGCCGACGAGGCGGATGCGGAGAAAAAGGAGTCCGCGGCAGACCTCGCGTCGAAGACGGCCACGCTCAAGGACGCGCAACGCGACGACCTGGTCGCCGGCCGCAAGCCGGGCGACCCCTCGGCCGCGACGATCAAGGCGCAGGCCGATGTCGACGCGGCGACCCGGGAGGACGCGATCGTCAACCCGCCCGCCGGCACGCCGGACGCGCTGGCCGCGGCCCAGGCCGACACCGCGGCGAAATTCAAGGCGCTGGTCGCCGCCACCAACGCGGGCGACGGCACGCCGGCACTGAAGGCCAAGCTCGCGCAGGCGCAGGGCGACTGGACGCAGTCGCTGCAGAACCAGTTCCGCATCGCCGCGCTCGACGCAGGGGCGAAGGGCAAGGATCCGGCCGCCGCCGTGCAGGCGCAGGTGCAGCAGGTCACCGACTGCGTCGACAAGGACGGCACCTTCGACGCCAGGGCGATCCGCGACCAGGTGCTGCAGCCCGGCGCCGACGAGGTCAAGGCCGAGAGCCCGCAGCTTCAGCGGCTCACGCTGGAGACCCAGGGCGAGCAGGCGGACGGCGACAAGCAGGTTGCCGATGCACTGTCGACCGTGGCCGACCTCAAGACCAAGGCCGATGCCGCGGACGCCGCGGCCGCGCCGCCCACGACCATTCCCTACCTGCCGGGCAAGGGCCCGCAGGCTCCTTCCATCTTCGCGCCCCCGGCCACGGCGGCCGCGACGACCGTCCCGGCCGCCGGCACGCCGTCGGCGCAACAAAAGGCGATCGACGCGCACGCCGCGCTCGATGCGGCACAGGCCCGCGCCGATTCGCTCGTTGCCATCTACGGTCAGCCGAACGCGGACGATCCTTCGCAAAGCAAGGTGGGGACGCTGCAGGCGGGCTTCGAGGCACAGTCCTCCACGATCGCCGCGACCCAGGCGCATGACGCCTACCTGAAGGTGCTGGGCGATCCGGCGAGCACGCCCGACCAGGTCGCCAAGGCGAACAAGGCCTGGCAGGCCGCGACCGACCAGCAGTTGCTCGCCGGAAAATTCCAGGCCTGGGTCGACGCCAGTGCCAAGCTCGTGCAGGCCAAGCAGGGCCAGGCGGCAGCGCAGGCGGCGGCGAACAAGTTGAACCAGCCGTTCCTGTTCTCGATTTCGGCCGATCCGTCGGGCGCGAACGGCCTGCTCGTGCCGTCGGACGGTGACACCCGCTTCGCGCCGGCCGCCAATCCGCTGCTGGCGAGCGCACCGGGCAGGTCCGCGCAGCATGTCATGACGCTGGGCGAGGCCAATGCGGCACTGGACAAGGCCACGAAGGCCGAGTCCTCGACCGGCACGGACTACGCGCAAGCCGTGGACGACCAGTTCGGCGGCCAGAACAAGAAGGGCCTGGACATCACCGGCGAGCTCGGCAAGGCGGGCGACTACCAGGCCGCGCTGGCCAAGGCGAAGTCCGATCTCACGACGGCGCAGGACACGTTCAAGGCCGCGCAGGACGGCCATCCCGGCCTGCCCTCGCTCGCGGACGCGCGGGTGCAGCTCGGCATCGCGCAGGAGGTGGTCAACCTCGCGCAGGCGCAGGTCGCCAAGGTCAATGCGATGCAGGCGCTGCGCGACGCGCAGCTGAAGGACACCAGCGCCTCGGGCCAGCCGCAGAACCTCGACGCGTTGATGGCCGAAGTGCGCAAGGACTCCAAGACGGTGTCCGACCTGCAGGGCGCACCGGCGCTCGGCGCCGACAAGGAAAACACCCTCGTCACGCAGACGATCCCGGCGCAGACCACCGCGCTTCAGGCGCTCGACAAGCGGGTGCAGGCGGCCCGTGCCGCGACAGGCTACAAGCAGCTGCTGAACCAGTACAACTGGCTGGCCGACAAGCTCGAGCAGGAGAAGAACCAGGTCGCGCTGACCGACGCGCAGCACGGCGCGCTGGCCGCGCAGTTCGAGTACCAACAATCGGCCCGCCCCACGGGCATCGACCTCAAGAGCCGTGACCACAGCGACGCCGCGGACTCCGCGCTCACCTGGAGCATCGTCCCGGGCACCGACGGCCAGCCGTCGAACGCGGGCCTGCCGTCCAACATCAAGCCGGGCGACATCAAGGTCCACAAGGACGGCGACGGCTGGTACGTCACCTTCGACAAGAACTCGGGCGCCTACGCCCAGCGCGTCACGGCCAGCGGGCGCGTCGCCATCACCACCTACGTCGACGGCTCGAAGGCGGGCGACATCGCCATCGAGAAGGGCCATCGCTACAAGCTCAACGCCGACGCGGCGCAGTACTGGGAAGCGGCCAACACCGATCCGGACCGCGGCCCGAGCGCGCTGGTGAAGGCGCAGAGCGCGCTCGCGGCGTCGAACGCCAAGGTCGGCAAGGAGCCGGAGATCGACGACCAGGGCAACCCGGTGCTAGGGCCGGACAAGCAGCTCTCGACCTCGCAGCCGGTGCTCGGTCCGGACGGCAAGCCCATGCCCAACATCGACTTCAACGTCGACCAGGCCGACGCCAAGAAGGCCGCGGACGCCGACGCGACGGCGACCGAGAACGCGTTCCAGAAGGCCCAGGCCGCGGCCCAGGCGAGCCCCGCCGACCCCACGCTCAAGGCGGCCGCCGACCAGGCGAAGGCGGCGCGCGACCTCGCCACGTTCCGGCAGAAGGCGGTGACGGCGGTGTTCAACTGGCAGCACGCGAACTTCATGCGCCAGGACTACGACGCCAGCGTGCGCGCGGGCCTGGCCGCGCCGGGCGCCGATCGCACGATCGACGGCAAGACCTTGCAGGAAAGCGCGGACGAGCTCTACGCCGACGCCAAGTCGCAGGTGTCCGCATGGCGCTCGAAGCAGCAATCGGTCGCCACCGCCAGCGCCAAGGCGACGCTGGCCACCGCGCAGAAGGACTACGACGCTTGGCGCGCGTCGCACGCCTATCTCTCGCAGCAATCGGCCGACGAGTCGGCGCCCGGCCTGGCGCTCCAGGCAGCCAAGGACGGGGTCGCGAACGCGACGCGCGTGCAGGCCGCCGTGGCCACGCAGACCGCGCAGGACAAGGCGCAGGCCTTCACCGTGGCCAATCTCCCGCCGGGCCAGGAGAGCGACCCGCACGCACTCTACAAGCTGTTCATGCAGGACCCGAAGACGATGGCCCAGGCCATCATCGACCAGGAATATGTGCAGTACGGCGGCGGCCCGCGGCCGATCTCGAGCCGCGACGACCTCACGAAGATGGTCTCCGACGAGCTCTGCACACAGCCCGACGTCACCAGGAAGATCGTGGACACGATCGCGTCGTACGGCGGCGACCAGGCCAAGGTGACGGTGCTGCCCGTGGTCTACGCGATCGACGCGGACAAGGACAAGGGCGGCGGCATCATCAAGACCGCGATCTTCAAGGTCCAGAGCCAGGACGACCCGAGCCAGGTCGAATACGTCGACGAGTATGGCGAGCACTACGACAGCGTCGACAACTATCGCGCCAACAACAACCTGCCGGTCGACGGCGTCAACCTCGCGATGCCCGAGGACGGCAACTTCACGCTCGACACCGACGGCAACGTCAAGCTGTTCGCCGGCGACGCGCGCACCGAGACGGGCTGGCAGCACTTCAAGCGCGTCTCGCACTTTGACAGCATCGTCGGCGGGGTCGGCCTCATCGCGGGCGTCGTGATGGAAGTGGGCTCGGGCGGCATCCTCACCGAGGTGGCTGCGCCGCTGATGGTCGCGTCCACCAGCCTGTATTTCGCCGCGTCGTCCGCGCAGAGCCTGAAGAACCGCGCCGACCACGGCCTGAGCATCGATCCGTTCACCGACCGCGAGGCCGGCATGGACTGGCTCAACCTCGGCGCGTCGCTCATCGCCGTGCCGGGCCTGGGCTCGTCGGCGCGCATGGGCAGCGAGATGGTGGCGGCGGAGAAGGCCGGCGTCTCGACCTTCGACCGCATGGCCATCCTGACCAACAAGGGCTCGCTCCTCACGCGCGACGGCAAGGTCGTCACCGAGGGCATGCCGATCGACTTCGTGGTCAAGGGTTCGAGCCGCGCGACCGAGTTGTCGATGCAGGCCGCGAAGTGGGCCGGGCACGCCTCGATGGCCGACAACGGCGAGTACATGGCGCAGCACTGGGGCGACATGAGCACGGCCGACAAATGGGAACAGGGCGGCATGTTCCTGGCCAGCCTCGGCGGCGTGCGCGCGACCAAGGCCACGCTGGCGAAGCTGCGTCCGCAGGCGGACGTGGCGGACACCGCCGTCACGACGCGCCCCCCCGGCGACACTCGCGATCCCGCGCCGCACGCGGCCGGCGACGACGGCGGTACGCCGTTCAAGGCCGGCACCGGCGACGATCGTCCTCTGACGGATGCGGATGGCAAGTTGCCGTCGGACGGGCCATCGGCATTCGATCCCGCATCCGATCACACGGCGCTCGATGCCCGCACGCCCTCCTCGTCCTCCGCGGACCCGAACAAGCCGATCTTCAGCTCCGACTGGGAGGAATACCTGTTGCCGCGGCTGGCGGCGCACCCCGCCGTGCAGGACAAGCTGGTGGACATCCTGCAGGACGAACACGAACAGACCCTGCCCAAGGGCAAGCGGCCGCGGCCAGACGATCAACGGCGCAAGGATCAACTGCGCAAGGAGGCCGAGGAGGCCGTGGACATGCTCTACGGCGACCTGCGCAAGGCGCGCGGCCAGCTCAAGGACAATCCGGCCGCGCTGCGCCGCCATGTGCTGGCGGCGTGGCACCAGCTGGAAGCCGAGGGCAAGCCGATCGAGGTCGACGGCTTCACGCCGGTGGTATCCGCGCGGCCCGATGTCCTGCGGATCCGGCCTGCCGAGCCGCCGCGCCCGAGCAATGCGAGCGAGTTCGCGAACGCGATCGATCGCGTGACGGCGCAGTCGCACGCCATCGCCAAGGCGCTGCGCCCGACCCCGGGCGTCAAGCCGGACGACCCGGAGACGCCGCCGCGCATCACGCTGAAGGTGCTGAGTCCCGCGGAATTTTGCACGCAGACCGACAGGGATCCGAGGCGGGTACTGGGCACGACGAGGAAGAACGTCATCTTCCTGCACACGGACACTGACCCGTGGCAGCAGTTGCTGACGCTTGTCCATGAGGGCACGCACGCCTTGGACTGGCTGGACCACCGCGGGTTGGCACGCTCCCAGACGATCGCCTACGGCGACCTGGAGGCACGGGCCTACCACCACGAGAACGAGTTCGCGATGGCGATGGGCCTGTACGGCAAGCACGCGCCCGGCCAACTGCCGGAAGCGTTCCCGTTGACGGTGATGCCGGAGATGTCCTTTCCGCGGACGCGGGACGCGCATGGCCATGTCGGCAAGGTCTATTCCCACGCCACGCAGCCCTGGAAGCCGGCCGGGGCGATCACGCTGGACCAGCGCGTGGGCGCACCGGCGACACGCGGCACCAAGGTGACTTGGCGCGACGGCGACGGGCGGCCGCTCGATCCGACCGTTGCGCTGAACGTGGTCGACTGGTCGGCCAGCGCGGCCGAGGCCGATGGCGCCGCGGCATCGGGGGCGGCGACGCTGCCGCTGGACAACGCGAGCCCGGCGCTGCGCGCGCTGGCGGACCACCTGCTGTCGGATGCTCCGGGCAAGGCGTTCGTGCTTTCCTCGGACGGCCCTGGCGGGGCGATCTACGATGGCAATGGCGCACAGGCGACAAAGGTGATGGACGCCAGCGCGCAGGTCGCCAACGAGGCCCAATCGAACAACGGCGGCTGGGTGCATGCGGTCGACAACGGCGCCAACGTGCAAGCCGGCGACTTGGTCGCGGCCGACGAGATCGCGGGCTCGGTCTACGTCGACGCGCACGGAATCGCCACCGCGCTGGTCGTCCCCAACGCCGGCTCGGCGTCCTGGCAAAAGGTCGCGACGAACGACGGGGTGGAAGCGGGCAAGCCGCGAGCGCCGGCGCCCACGCGCACGACATTGAAGGGCCGGGACGCCATCATGGCCGACCTGCCAGCGCTCGTTGCGCAGTACCGGCCGGGCGCGAGCGCCGCGCCGCCCCCGGTGCCCCCCGAGTCATCGGCGCTCGTGGCATGGCTGCGGCGTTCGGTGGTGCACGGCTCGCGTGCGCGCTTCGTGGTCTCCGACGTCGCGCCCGCAGACGCGTTGTCCGGTGCCCGGCCCCTCGGCGACGCCAGCAAGCTGACCTGGCGCGGCGCGCAGGCTGCGGCCAAGGCGAAGGGCGGCTCGTGGATCTACCGCGCCGAGCGGCCGCAACTGCCGGCGGCCAAGGGGCAGCCGACCGACTGGTCCGTCGTCGGCGCACTGCACGTGTACGGGGACGGCAGCACGATGCCGGTGGCCCTCGCGAACCCGGCATCGGACGCCTGGACGCGTCCGGGCGCTGTGAAGGTCGGCACCTCGGCCGCCATCGGCGCCACCGTCATGGCGGTCGGGACCCTCGGCGGCGCGTACATGATGTCGCGATTCCATTTGCCGGATCCCAAGTTCGACCCGGTCAGCGCGACCAACGTCGGCGCCGCGGTGCGCACCGCGATCAAGTTCACGCGCTTCAACGGCGCGGGCCGCTGGCAGACGCGCTATCGGCAATTGCAGGGCGCCTCGAATGCGCGCGCCGACTTCGAGGACAAGCTCAATCGGCTCGCCGCGCTCGGGGCGGGCAACGGCAACGGCAAGGACATGGCGGCAGCCGTCGCGGACTTCCGCACCGATGACGGCGTGAAGAACACCGGCAAGTTCGCCAGCACCCGCAAGCCCAAGCTGAACAAGCAGCTCGAAAACCTGGGCAAGCACGCTGACTCGCTGGGCCTGAGCCAGCAGGCGCAGCCGCTGCTCGGCGAGCTCGGGAAGCTCACCAAGGCCAAGGCGGTCTTCGACCGCAAGCTCGAGCTGCACGAACGCCTCGCGAAGCGCTTGGCCGACCGCCCCTCCACGCGCTTTCTCGCGGGCATGGAGGACGACAAGCGCATGGCGTTCGTGTCGGAGCCCGGCGACATCCGCGACGCGCTCGAGGCCTGGCAGGGTGCCGCGCCCGACCAGCACGACAGCCTCCAGCAGTCGCTCGCCGAAAAGGTCAAGGCGATGCACGTCGCACCCGACCTGCGCACGGTCTCGAGCAAAGTGCGCAAGGGCATCGACTTCGTGCAGGCGTTCAGCTACGCTGGCGCGCTCGCCTATGAGCTGCACTACACAGGATCGGATTTCGCCGGCTGGCAGGGGTGGGCCGCCAACGGCGGCTTCGACGGCGCGTTCGCGGCCGACGGGGTGCGCATCATCGGCACGCGCGTTGGCGACACCTGGATGACCCGCAAGGGCCAGCCGGCGGTGAGCCAGAGCAAGCTCTACAAGCAATGGCTGCCGGTGGTCGACGAGACCCTCACGGCGGTGGGCGGTGCAGGCACGGCCGCCGAGGCCGCGAGCAACCTCGGCCTGTTGCCGGCTGCCAAGCACGAAGGATCCCTTTTCCGTCGCTCCACGCGCATTGGGGTCTCGAGCATGTATTCCATTGCGACGGCCACGACCTGGGGCGAGTCGTTCAAGCGGCACTGGGCGGATCCCCCGCTGGACAACCTGCTGCGCCGCAGGCTCTTCCTCGCGATGAAGATCGGCGGTGCCGTGGCCACCGGCGGGCTCGTGGCGAGCACGGCGGTCCAGCACTTCTCCGACGCGAAGAAGAAGCAGCCGGGCGGGACACCGTTGCCGTCGCCCTCGGATTCGGCGACGCCGACGACCGGCGCCACGACGGCGCCGTCGACGCCTTCGACGCCGGGGCCGACCTCGTCGGCGATGCCGGGGCCGGGCACCCCGACGCCCGCGGCGACGCCACACGCCAGCCCGAGGTCGACCGCGACCGCCCGGCGCCCGACGCACGCGCAGGCCGTCGCCGCCGCGGGCGACCCGCGCAGCGCGGCGCTTCTGGGCCTGGCGAACCCGGCTGGCCCGGCCAGCGGCACTCCGGCCTCCGCCGCCCTGCTGCAATTGTTCCAGATGGCTGCGGCGCGCGACAGCCAAGCCGACAAGGCGATCGGGCCGCCGCCAGACGCCGCTCGCCTGGCCGTGTGAACGGGTCATCCATCGGCCAGCAGGGGGGCCGTTCCGATTCGTCAAGCCAGCATCGCGGGACGGGCGACGGCGGCGTGCGCCCCATCCGAGGTGATCCTCACGACGGCTTCCGACCTCGGCCCTTTGACCAGGTTGGACATCTCAACCTGCAGCGCCGTGAGTTGGGGCGACTCAGTGCGTCCTGCTCGACAGTGCGCGCGCGTTCCCCTCGATACATGTCGCCGTGCGCGCACGAGGTAACCTCCGCGCCTGATACCCCATGAGGCATGTGCCTCGGACGGACCGCAGCGAAGGAGTTCGATGTGACGGACACGACCACCGATCCCGCCCGTTGGCAGCACGTGAAGGACCTGCTCGCGCAGGCGCTCGAGCTCGTGCCCGACGAACGCGCCCGATTCCTCGACGAGGCCTGTGCCGACGACAGCAGCCTGCGCGCGGAGATCGATTCGCTACTCGCGTTCTCGCAGGACGCCGACGGCCGCATGGATTCGCTGCCGCCGGTGTGGGTCGCCGACGAGGCGCTGCCCGCCAGCCGCAACTGGATCGGGCGCCGCCTGGGCGCGTGGTGCATCGTCGCGCGCATCGGCGGCGGCGGCATGGGCGAGGTCTACCGTGCCGAACGCGTCGACGGCCAGTTCGCGCAGGAGGTCGCCATCAAGGTCATGCGCGACGGCTTCAATCCCGAGGGGCTCGCCGTGCGCTTCAAGGCGGAGCGCCAGATCCTCGCGAGCCTCGACCATCCCAATCTCGCCAAGGTGCTGGACGGCGGTATCGCGGAGGACGGTGCGCCCTACATCGTGATGGAGCTGGTCGATGGCGAGCCGATCGACGTCTACGTGGCGCGGCGGCGGCTGTCCATCGACGACCGCGTGCGGCTGTTCCGCAGCGTCTGCCAGGTGGTGCACTACGCGCACCAGAAGCGCGTCGTGCACCGCGACCTGAAGGCCGACAACATCCTCGTGCGGCACGACGGCGTGGTCAAGCTGGTGGACTTCGGCATCGCCAAGCGCATCGACCCCGGCGCGGCGGAGCCGGTCACTCGGACGGCCACCGCCCAGCGCGCGATGACACTGGTCTACTCGAGCCCCGAGCAGGTGCGCGGTGGCGAGATCACGCCGGCGAGCGACATCTATTCGCTGGGCGTCGTCCTGTATCGCCTGCTGACCAACGCGAGCCCTTATCCGGCGGCGGCGATCGACAGCCCCTACGAGCTGACGCGCGCCATCTGCGACACCGAACCGGTGCTGCCCAGCGCGGCGGCGGCCGCGTCCGAGCCCGAGAGCGTGCGCCGGCGGCTGCGCGGCGATCTCGACGCCGTCGTGATGATGGCGCTGCGCAAGGATCCGGCACACCGCTACGCCACCGCCGAGGCGATGTCGGAAGACCTGTTCCGGCACCTCGAAGGTCTGCCCGTGCAGGCGCGGCGAGGCGCCTGGAGCTATCGCGCGGGGCGCTTCATGCTGCGCCATCGCGGCGCGTTCGCGATGGCACTGGTCGCCAATTTGGCGCTCGTGGCCGTTCTTGGGCTGGCCGCCTACGAGGGCGTGCAGGCCCGTCGCGAACGCGTCCTTGCCCAGAGCCACTTCGAGAGTGTTCGCGGCCTGGCCCACGCGTTCATCTTCGACGTACACGACTCCATCGCCCGGTTGCCGGGCTCGCTCGACGCGCGCCGCAAACTCGTCGACACGGCCCTCGCGTACCTCACGCGGCTGGGAGGCGAGTCGCAGAACGATCCCGAGCTGCAATTGGAGATTGCCTCGGGCTACGACCACATCGGCGAGATCCAGGGCGGCGGCACGGTCGCCAGCCTCGGCGACGCCAAGGGCGGTCTTGCCAGCTTCGATCGCGCGCTCGCGATTGTGCGGCCGCTCATGGCTTCACCGGGCCCAGCCCAACGCGATGCGGCGACGGAATTCGTGACACTCAGCGCCCACGAGGGCTCCGCCCTCATGAGCCAGGGCCGATGGCGCGAGGCGGAAGCATTGTTGCGCGAAGGCCTGGGGGTGGCTCAGGCACGCGTGGATGCCGCGCCCGACGATTACGATGCGCTCAAGCGACAGGCGTCGAGCTCGGGGCTGCTGACCCTGATGTACCTTCGCTCCGCCAACCGGGTCGCATTCGACGCGATGTCCAAGCAGCATCTGGCACAGGAAGAGCGCCTTCACGCGCTACGGCCGGACGACGTCGACGTCGTCGCCGATCTCGGCACCGCGCACACCGCGCGCGCGGTCAACTTGATGCAAAACGTCGACACACCCGAGGCTCAACGTGAGGCGCTCGGCGAATACCAGCGCGCGCTGGACATCATGGAGCCCGCCTATGCGCGCAATCCGCTGCACTGGATTCTCGCCAGCAATTACGGGCGCACCCAGGGTTACTTCGGGCACCTGCTCACGCAGATGGGTCAGTCGAAGGAGGCTCTGGTGCACCTGCGCCGCGCGGTGGAGGTGGCCGATGCGATGGCCGCGAAGGACCCGCGCGAGGTGCGCGCGCGCACCGAGCAGGCGGAGGCCCACGGCCGGCTGGGCGAGGCGCTCCTGCAGTTGCACGACGCGGCCGGCGGCACTGAACAGGCTGAGCAGGCCTGGGCGGCCTTCAGCGCATTGCCTCAGCAGACCCAGGACGAGGTCATCATCCAGTTCAACCGGGCGGCAACGCAGTCGCTGATTGGGCGCTCGCTTCAGGCGCGTGCTGGGCAAGAGTCTGGCGCAGCGGCGCACCATGACGATGCGGCCGCCTGCCAGCATCTGCGCGCAGCTCAGGCACTGCTGGAAGTGAACCTGCCGCGCCGGGCCTCCAGTCCCATGACGGAATCGATGAAGCAGTCGGTCGACGCCGATGCCGCACACTGTCGAGGGACGGCCGGACGTTCCGGAGCAAACGAGCATCTCTAAGGCAAGTGCGAGCATTCGCTCAGGGCTTGCTCTCGGAGCTTTTCAAGTAGCTCTTCCGCTTTGACGCGAAACCCTTCATATATGGGCCGCTAGCGCTTCGGCAACAGCCAAACGCGCACTACATCTTCATGGACCAGAATCAGCTGAGCGCATACGTTCAGCAAGAGCCCTATCGGCGTCTCAAACTCCTTTGCACTGTCTCAGACTCTATTGGCCAAGAACAAATCGATTGCGCAGCAGAGCCGCGTCACTCCACTGTGACCGATTTGGCCAGGTTGCGAGGCTTGTCCACGTCCGTCCCCCGCGCACACGCCGTGTGATACGCCAGCAACTGCAACGTCACCACATGCAGGATCGGCGACAGCACGCCGTAGTGCTCCGGCATGCGGATCACATGCAGCCCTGAATCGCTCTCGATGCGCGAGTCCGCATCGGCGAAGACGAACAGCTCGCCGCCCCGCGCGCGCACTTCCTGCATGTTGCTCTTGAGCTTTTCCAGCAACGCGTCGTTCGGTGCGACCGTCACCACGGGCATCGCGCTGGTGACGAGCGCGAGCGGGCCGTGCTTGAGCTCGCCGGCGGGGTAGGCCTCCGCGTGGATGTAGCTGATCTCCTTGAGCTTCAGCGCGCCCTCGAGGGCGATCGGGTAGTGGAGGCCGCGGCCGAGGAAGAGGGCGTTTTCCTTGGTGGCGAACTCGTCGCTCCAGGCCATGATCTGCGGCTCCAGCGCCAGCACCGCCTGGACGGCGGCGGGCAGGTGGCGCAGGGCCTTGAGGTGCCGGGCCTCGGTGGCGTCGTCGAGGTGGCCGCGCACCTGCGCGAGCGCGAGCGTGAGGGTGAACAGGCCCACCAGCTGCGTCGTGAACGCCTTGGTGGACGCGACGCCGATCTCGGCGCCGGCGCGGGTGATGAAGTTGAACCTGCACTCGCGCACCATCGCGCTGGTCTGCACGTTGCAGATCGTCAGCGTGTGGGCCATGCCCAGGCTGCGCGCGTGCTTCAGCGCGGACAGCGTGTCGGCCGTCTCGCCGCTCTGGCTGATGGTGACGACCAGCGTGCGCGGGTTGGGCACGCTGTCGCGGTAGCGGTATTCGCTGGCCACCTCGATGCTGGTGGGGATCTTCGCGATGCTCTCGAGCCAGTAGCGCGCCACGCTGCCGGCGTAGAAGCTGGTGCCGCAGGCCAGGATCAGCACCTGGTCGACGTCCTTGAACGCGCCGTACGCGCCGTCGCCGAACAGCTCGGGGCTGATGCCGTTGATACCGTCAAGGGTATCGCCGATGGCGCGCGGCTGCTCGAAGATCTCCTTCTGCATGTAGTGGCGGTACGGGCCCAGTTCGGCGGCGCCGGTGTGGGCGTGCACGGTGCGCACCTCGCGCAGCACCGTCTTGTGCGAGCCGTCGGCGTGCAGGCCGTTGATCCAGTGCTTGCCCAGCTGCACGTCGACGACGTCGCCTTCCTCCAGGTAGACGATCTGGTCGGTGACTCCTGCCAGCGCCATCGCGTCGGAGGCGAGGAAGTTCTCGCCGTTGCCGATGCCCAGCACCAGCGGCGAGCCCGCGCGTGCGCCGACCACGCGGTGCGGCTCGTCGCGGCAGAACACGGCGATCGCGTAAGCGCCCTTCAGCCGGACGACGGTGCGCTGCACGGCGTCGAACAGGTCGCCGTCGTAGAAGTGGTTGACCAGGTGGGCGATGACCTCGGTGTCGGTCTGGCTCTCGAAGTGGAAGCCCTTGGCCTTGAGCTCCTCGCGCAGCTCGTCGTGGTTCTCGATGATGCCGTTGTGCACGAGCGCGACGCGCGCGCTGCGCGCCGCGCCGGACGGGCTGGCGGCCGCCTCGGCGTCCAGCGGGCCCGAGAAGTGCGGATGCGCGTTGTGCACGGCAGGCACGCCGTGCGTGGCCCAGCGGGTGTGGGCGATGCCGGTGCCCGACTGCACGTGGTCGGCGTTGATCTGCTCCTGCAGCTCGGCCACGCGCGCGGTGCTGCGGGTGCGGCGCAGCGCGCCGTCCTGGTGGACCGCGACGCCGCAGGAGTCATAGCCCCGGTACTCGAGGCGCTTCAGGCCCTCGACGAGGATGGGGACGATGTTGCGGGTGCTGACGCCGGCGACGATGCCACACATGGGAGATCTCCTGGGAACGGTTGCGGTTACGCGATGGCGTCGATGCTAGGCGCCGCCGCGAGATTGATGTTTGCAAAAAAGTATATAAATGGAAAGGAAATTGCTTTTAAAACAGTCATTGATTAAATAGTGCAAAATATACGAATGAATGAAAGAAAGCATCTCGATGCTACCGGAGACGCGGCCCTCGACGACATCGACCGCCGTCTCCTCGACCTGCTCCAGGTCGACGCCGCCCGCACCAACCAGGCCTTGGCCGAGGCCGCCGGCGTGTCGCCCGCCACGGCATTGCGCCGCGTGCGCCGGCTTGTCGACAGCGGCATCATCGAGCGCCAGGTGGCGCTGCTCGCGCCGCGCCTGTTCGACGAGGGTCTCAGCGCCATCACGGAGGTGTCGCTCGACCGCCAGGGAGTAGAGCTGCTCGATGCCTTCGAGGCGCGCGCGCTGGCCGACGCCGCCGTGCAGCAGTGCTACCGCGTCTCGCCCGGCCCCGACTTCATCCTGGTGGCCTGGGTGCCCGACATGAACGCCTGGGCTGCCGTGGTGCAGCGCCTGTTCACGCAGGACGCCAACGTGCGCAACGTGAAGACCTTCTTCAGCGTGAAGCGCGCCAAGTTCGAGCCGCGCATCGCCCTCAAGACGACGGCCTGACGCGCCGATATTCCGGGGAGGATGCGTCCAGCCGCCACTCTCCTCCTGCTCGCCGCCAGCCCGTTCGCGCACGCCGCCGATCCGGCGCCGCCGCCGTGCGCGCAGGCCGTGCGTTTCACGGCCGACTGGTTCGCCGATCCGCCGCAGGAGTTCGACAAGACCTCGGCCTTCCTCGTCAAGCAAGGCGCGCCGGCCGGCGAGGGCGCCACGGCGCTGGGCCTGGTGACGGTGGAGAACGCGATCTCGGTGGTGCCCGAGAAGACCTGCCGCGGCCTCACGGTGCAACTGCGCTTCGTGCACCCGGTGCTGCGCGTGATCCGCGACCTGCCGCCGGGCACCTGCGCGCACGAGCACGTGCTGCGCCACGAGTACACGCACGTGCGCATCTACCGCGAAATGGCGCGCCGGTTCCGCGAACTCGTCTACCCGTTCCCGGATGCGGCCACGCCGGAGGACGTGCTGCGCTTCGCGAAGCAGCAGCTCGCGCAGCTGCAGGAGTCGCAGCGGCTGTTCGACAGCCCCGAGGAATACGCGGGCAACCTCACGGCCTGCAAGGGCGAGATCCCGAGGCTGCTGGCGGCGCGCAAGTAGCCGCGCGGCGCGGCGCGATCGCGCGTCGCTCAGGGTGAACCACGACGCGGCGCGCGACGCGCGTTGATATCCTTCGCCGGTCATCGAAGACGTGACCGCGTGCATCCCGCAGGCGAAACGCGTCCCACTTCGACACGCCCTGGGGAGGGAACCTTGAACATCCGCACTCTGCTGGCCAGCATCGCCGTGGCCGTCTCGCTGGCAGCCTGCCAGACCACGCCGCAAAACCCGATCGCCCTGAACAAGGACACGCTCGGGGCCGACAGGGGCCGAGTGGCCGTCGCGATGCGCATCGCGCCGCCCGACCTTTACCTGCCCGGCGCCGGCTGCCTGCTGTGCATGGCCGCGGCCACGCTGGCCAACACCTCGCTGAAGACCTACGCCAAGACCTTGAAGGTCGACGAGATGGCGCAGGCCAAGGCCGAGATCGTCGAGATCCTGCGCGCCAAGGGGGTCGACGCCGTCGCCATCGACGCCCCGCTCGACTTTGCGAAGCTGCCCGACCTGAAGCTGGGCCCCAACATGGCCACCAAGGACTTCTCGTCGGTGGCCAAGGGCTACGACCGCCTGGTGGTGGTCAACGTGCAGCAGATCGGCTTCGTGCGCAACTACTCGGCCTACGTGCCCACCAGCGACGCCCGGGCCACCGTCGACGGCTACGCCTACATGGTCAACCTCAAGAGCAACGCGTACGAGTGGTACGACCACGTGACCATCACGCGCAGCGCCGACGGCAAGTGGGACGAGGCGCCGGCCTTCCCGGGCCTGACCAACGCCTACTTCCAGGCCATCGAGCAGGCCAAGGACCGCCTGAAGACGCCGTTCACCCCATGACGCGCGCCGCCGTCCGCGCGAGCGCCGCGGGCATGCTCTCGTTCGCGCTCGTCGCGACCGCCCAATCGCTCGAGCCGGCGCCGACGGCCGCCTCGGCGCCGGCAGGCACGGTGGTCGCCACCACCGCCGTCGCCGCCACCGCCCCGCGCCCGGCCGGCGACGGCGAGCCGTTGCCGTCCTGGACGCTGGCCACGCTGCCCGACGACCCGGTGGCGTTCCACGGCCTGGTCAACATGGACAATGCCGGCCTCGGGTCGGGCACGATGCTCTATCCGACGGGCGGCCTCGGCCTCGTCGGCCTGCTGGTGGGCGTCGCCACGCACGCGGCCATCGTCGGCGGCTCGCGCAGCGGCCAGGAGTCCGCGATGCAGCGCAGCGCCGACAAGGTGATCGAGCCGTACCACGACTCGCTGGCGCGCTTCCACGCCCTCGAGCTCGAACGGCGCGCGCTGGCCCTGACCCCCGCCGCCGCCGTGGCGCACCTGCGCGACGCCAAGGACGCGCCGGCCGGCGAGGCCTTCGTGCTGGCCGTGCCCGAGTTCGCGATGACCGCCGACTCCGCGGCGCTGGTGCTCGACGAGACCATCGTGCTGCGGCCGTCGGCCGGATCGGACAAGGGCGTGCAGCAGGTCGTCCGCGTGATCTCGCCGCCGCGCGTGGAGGAGAACCTGCGCGACGCATGGAGCGCCGACGATGGCGCCGCGCTGAAGGCCACCGCCGCGGCGTTGATGGCGGAGTCGCTCGACGTGGCGCTGCGCCAGTCGCGCCATCCCGCCGACGACAAGGCCGCGTTCAGGACGCTGCGCTACCGCTTCGGCGACAGCGAGCGCATGGAGCGCGCGCAGTTGCTGGAGGAGACCTGTGACCACCTGGTGATGCGCACGCTGCGCGGCGCCTTGCTGGTGGTGCCGCACAAGGCCAACGCGGCGCTGCCGGCGGGGTGCCCGGCGGCCCCGGTGGTGGCCGAGCGCAGGCCGGCCGCGGTGCCGGTGCCCGCGCCCGCCGGCGCGGCGAGCGGTGTCGCGGCGGCGGCGGCGAGCTGATCCGCGGCCCGGGGGATATCAGTCGAAGACCAGCTGCAGCGAGTTCGCTGCTTCGCGGATCGGGATGAAGAACGCGAGGCCGTGCGCCTTGTCGGCGAGGAGCACGGCCATGCCGATCACCGTGGAGCTGCCGTTCAGCAGCGGGCCGCCGCTGTTGCCCGGGTTGATGGCCACGTCGCTCTGCAGGTACTCCAGGCCGTTGTTCTCGCGCTGGCCGCTCAGCACGCCGCGCGTGAAGGTGCCGGCGAGCTCCTGGCCCAGCGGCGAGCCGATGGCGAACACGTCCTCGCCCACCGACGGCTCGGCCATGCTCACATGCAGCGGCTTGATGTCGTTGATCGTCTCGGTCTTGATGAGGGCCACGTCGCGGCGCACGTCGTCGCGCACGACCTCGCCGACCACGACGCGGCCGCTGGCCAGCTTGACCTTCACGTAGTGCGTGGTGCCCACCACGTGCCGATCGGTCAGCAGGTAGCCGTCGGCGATGTAGAAGCCCGATCCGCTGGAGTTGTCGTGCATGACGGTGGCCACGGCCTGCCGCAGCGCCGCGGCATTGACCTGCGAGCCGCCGGCCAGCGCCGGTGCCGACTTCAGGTGCAGCGGGGCCAGTGCCGCGGCGGCGGACACGGGCGTCGCGGCCGGGCCGTCGATGGGGCGCAGCGCCCTGAACTCGGGGTCCGACATGAGCTGGCGCAGCGCCGCCGTGTAGGCCCGGCTCTCGAAGTCGCGGCCGGTGACCGCCTCCCAGCTCTCGGCGCTGACGGAGCCCGACGTGACCTTGGTGAAGACCACCTTCTGCAGCTTGGGCGCGAAGACTTCCCACTTCACCGTGACGTTGACGCTGCCCTTGCGGTCGGTGCCGCTGGTGCATTCGTCGAACGACAGCGCCTGCAGCACGCCGCCCACGCGGTAGTCGGCCTCCACCTTGGTCGCGGGGTTGTCGAACGCGGACACCTCGGCCGTGGCCGGCGCCAGGCCTTGCGCGGCGAGCTCGGCCTTGAAGGCGAAGGCGGCCTGCGCGGTGTTGATCTCCTCGAGGCGATTCGTGGCGCGCACCTCGTGGCGGCCCATGCAGAACATGCCGGCCGCCGTGTAGCCCACCTTGTCGCCGACGGCGATGGTCGACCTCAGGCGCGCGAATTCGAAGCGGGTCGCCGCCGGTGCGGATGCCGACGCGGGCGGATCGAACGCGCTGATTTCGGCCGCCGGCGCGGCGACGGACAACGACAGCGAGCCGGCAAGCGCGGCGATGACGGCGGCGTGGCGCAAGATCATTTTTCCTCCAACCCCTCCCTGGGGTGCAGATCGGATTAAATCAGATGGAAGAGGGCGGATCGGCGTGCCCCGGCCCGGCTCCGTGAACTACTTCGCCGCTCTCAGCTTGCCTTCAGGATCGCCAGTCCCTTGAGGTATTCGCCCTCGGGAAAGAACAGCGTGGTCGGGTGATCCGGCGCGCCCTCGAGGCGTTGCAGCAAGGCGCCGTCCACCTCGGCGTCCATCGCCGCGCCGGCCACGATCTTGTGGAACAGGTCGGCGCTGATGCCGCCCGAGCACGAGAAGGTCAGCAGCAGGCCGCCGGGCCTGAGCAGCTTCAGCGCCAGCCGGTTGATGTCCTTGTAGGCGCGCGAGGCCTTGTCGGCGTGCGCCGCCGTGGGGGCGAACTTCGGCGGGTCGAGCACGATCGCGTCGAAGCGCTCGTCGGTCTTGAGCAGCTCGCGCAGCAGGGCGTTGACGTCGGCGTCGCGCGCCTCGTGATGGCGCGGGTTGAAGCCGTTGAGCTTCACGTGCTCGGTGGCCAGCGCCAGCGCGGGCGCCGACGAGTCGACGCTGATCACCCGGGTCGCGCCGCCCGCGAGCGCGGCCACCGAGAAGCCGCCGGTGTAGCTGAAGCAGTTGAGGACGGACTTGCAGCCGTACTGCCTCACCAGCTGTGCGAAGCGCGCGCGGTTCTCGCGCTGGTCGAGGTAGTAGCCGGTCTTGTGGCCCTCGGCCACGTCCACGGTGAGCTTCCAGCCGCTCTCGTGGATGGTCGCCACCGAGGCCGCCGGGTCGTCGCTGCCGCCGCGCAGCCAGGCGCGCACCGAGGGCAGGCCCTCCAGCGCGCGCACGCTGGCGTCGCTGCGCTCGTACAGGCGCGTGCAGCCGGTCAGGCGCAGCAGCGCGTCGGCGATGGTCGCCTTCCAGCGTTCCACGCCCGAGGCCAGGAACTGCACCGACAGGATGTCGCCGTAGCGATCCACCACCAGGCCCGGCAGGCCGTCGGCCTCGCCGTGCACCAGGCGCACGCCGTCGCTGGCCACCGCCAGGCGTTCGCGCAGCGCCAGCGCGGTGGCGAGACGCCGCTCGAAGAACGCGGCGTCGATGCGCTCGGACGCCTCGAAGCTCCATGCCCGCACCCGGATCTGCGACTCGGGGCTGTAGGCGCCCCAGGCCAGGAACGTGCCGTCGTGGCTCTCCACGCGCACGGTCTCGCCGCTGTCGGCCTTGCCCTTCTCGACGCTGCCCTGGAACACCCAGGGGTGGCGGCGCAGCAGCGACCGTTCCTTGCCTTCGCGGAGCTTGATGATTTTCATGGGACGATTGTCCCCCGGCGCCGCGTCGAGCCGGCCGGGCGGCGAGGCCCGGTGTCGCGAAAGGCCGGATCCGGCGCCGCGTTACGTGCGGTAACCCGAGCTTTCGGCAGGCTGACTGATCATCGTCACATGTCAAAGCTGACGCAAAATGGGAACACACGCGTGACGCCGGCGAACCACCATGGGCGCACTTCAGCTTCGTGCCCCGCCAGACATGGCCAACGACCCAGACCTCGGAAGAAGACCTCTTCAAGAGGCGCCAATGAGGCAGCCATGAGCTCCATCCCGCTTTCCAGCCAGCAGGCGCCGCAGGGCGCTGTCGATTCCCACGCCGTCGCGCCCCGCGCATCGCAGCCGCTGGATGTCGTGATCATCAGCTGGCAGGGCCAGCACGAGAACGCCGCCCACATTGCTCGCGCGTTGAGCAAATCGGCCGACCTGCGCGTCGTCGTGATCTATTCGAACGCGGCGGAGACGCCGGAGACGGGCGCGGGCGAATGGATCCAGGTTCCCAACGCGCACTTCTTCGGCTGGAAATTCAAGCGTGCGCTCGACGGCGTCCGGGCCGACGCGCGCGCGATGGTCATCATCCAGGCCGACGCGCGCGCCGCCGACTGGCCGGCGCTCCTGGCACGCTGCGCCGAGCGCTTCGAGACGATGCCCAAGCTGGGCCTCTGGACGCCGCACGTCACCTATACGCCGTGGATCCCGAAACGCGTCGACATCGCGCGCGTCGCGGGCACCGACCTGATGCAGGTGGCACGCACCGACGGAATCGTGCTGGGGCTGGCGCGGCCGGTTCTCGAGCGTCTTCGGCAACTCGACTACGCCGCCAACAACATGGGCTGGGGCATCGACTGCGTCGCGATCGCGTACAGCTTCGCCAACGGGCTGATGGTGGTGCGCGACGACGGTGGCCATGTGCACCATCCGCGCTCCCGCGGCTACGACCATCGGGTCGCGGTGGCGCAGTGGCGCCAGTTCCTCCTGCAGATGACCGAATCGGAGAAGTGCATCAATGCCTTCGTCTGCCGGTTCACCGAAGAGCCGACGCTGGGACAGCGATTCAAGGCGCTGCGGCGCCGGATGCGCGCCCGCTTGAAGGGCGCTCAGCCGGCGTAGTCGCCGGGAACGCGGTTCAGAGGAACTGCCACCAGGGGCGCTTGCTGGCCGCGATGCTGCGCGCCCGCGAGATGGCCGGCTCGCCCTCGGCGGGGCGCTCGGGGCCCAGCCGGAAGAAGCGGTAGGTGGGCGTGAGCAGCGTCTCCCACGGGCACACGCCGAACAGCGCGTCGAGGCCGTCCTGCAGCATGCGGCCGGTGAGGTCGCGCGCGGGCACCACCACCTCGCGCTCGCCCAGGAAGACCATGCGGCGCGCGTCGTCGGAGGCGGCGGTCTCGGCCTCCACGTCATGGCGCGCGCCCAGCCAGCGTCGCTCGAAGGGCCGCGGCGTGCCGCTTTCGCGCAGCGCGGGCATGTCGGGCAGGCCGCGGGTCTGCAGGCGGGTGCGCGTGCGGCGGCCGTTCTCGAAGAGGGCGTAGCCGTGGCTGCCGCCGCTGTCGTAGTGGCAGAAGGCCATGAGCAGGTCGGGCGCGCCGAGCGCCGCGTGCAGGCGCGCCACGTCGAACGCGTCGTCCTTGATCAGCGGCCAGGCGAGGTCGTCGTTGCTGATGAAGCAGACCTCGCCGAAGCTCTGCACCATCACGTCGGAATGGTTGCGGATGTCGAAGCGCTCCGACACGGGCAGCGGGATCTCGGTGGCCGGTTCGGCGAACAGGGCGCTCATGTACGCCTCCAGGTCCGGGACGGATTCGGAGATGCGGAACGCGATGCCGGCCTGTGCGATGCCCATGTCCGACAGGTTAACGGCGGGGCGGCCGCCCCGTCCGTCGTGATGGCCGGAAAATGAGGCGCAGTTCACGCGGTACTAGCGCACGATCGCGTAGACCCGCGTGTTTCTCAATCGGCCTTCGAGGTCCAGCCGATCCGTGCGCAGCGTACCCTCGTGCTCGAAGCCGGCGCGTTCGGCCAGGCGCTGGCTGCGCAGGTTGCGTTCGTCGGTGGTGAGGATCACGCGGTTCGCACCGAGCACGTCGAGGGCGTGGCGCGCGAGGGTGCGCACGCCCTCGGTCATCAGGCCGGCGCCGGAAAAGCGGCTGCGGCCCCAGTAGCCCACCTCGAACTGGCGCAGCGTCCAGTCAGCCTTGTGCAGCCCGCTGCCGCCCACCAGCTCGCCGCCGTCCCGCGTGAGGAAGAACGCCATACTCGTTGAGCTCGAAGCGTTCGTGCGCCGCCAGGCAGCGCGCCTCGGCCTCCGCCGGCATCAGCGACGGGCTGACCCCGCCGAGCCACGGCGCGAGGTCGGCGTGCGATTCCGCGATGGCGTCGGCGAACATCGCGCCGTCGCCGGGCCGCGCCACGCGGATCAGCAGGCTCTCGGAGTGCAGGGTCCCGGGGAGTCGGTCGGCGAAGGGCATGCGCGGCATTGTGGAGGTGCGCGCGTCTGCGCTCTTCGTGGCGTCTTGGTAGGTTAGGGCGGCGGTTGGACGTGCCGTGATGCGATCAGGCGCCAGCGAAGTCAAGAGCGCTTCAGCGTTGTGCTAACTTCCCACGGTCGAGCGACGGAGTCACTCTCCCACGTTCTTGGCTGCGATTTGGAGCGGAAAATAGGGCCTTCTCCTACAGGCTAAAACTATACTTTATATAGAATATGCCGAATTACGGAGACCTCAACCCCGGCCTGACGAAGGCCGTCAACAGGATTGCGAAGGCAGGCTCCGAACAGGTTGGGTTCTTGAATCATGCGGTGGAGGCGATGGACGATGACGGATTCGACCATGACGACGTCATGCAGTGCCTGCGCCGAGGCAAGGCGTTCGGACCCGAGGAGCAGAAGGGCGAGTTGCGTGCAAATGTCGTTCACCGCAATCTTCAGATCCGAGTCGTAGTGCGAGGTCTGGATGAGGCGCAAGACGATTGGCCAACCCTCGAATCGATCACGGTTGTCACCGTAATGAAAGAAAAATGACTCACCGACTCAAAGGCATCGGCCTACCGAACGTCGTCCTGTTGGACGGCTTTCGCGTGGAAGAACACGGCGAGCAGAGTTCGTACTTTTACGATGACCTCGCCGGCCTCTACGTCGCCGTTGCTCGAGCCATATCGCTCAGCCCTAGCGAACTGACGGCCGCAGAACTTCGCTTTCTGAGGAAGCGTCTCGGCCTGACCCAGGATGAACTGGGCGCTCGAGTTGAAAAGAAGGGGCAGACCGTCGCAAAGTGGGAGAAGGGCGAATTGGCTGTGCCCAGAGCCGACGCGCTGGTGTTCAAGATGCATTGGCTTGGTGCCAATTCTCCAAGGGATCTTGTTGGCTTCGCTCTTGCATCTGCGCAGACCGGCGATCGAGTCGATCCGATGGACTACGTCTTTTCGAGGGCATCCGGCAACTGGGTGCAGGACGTAGCTCACGGACAAGCCGCAGCGGCCAAGCGGGCCGTGGCTGACGCGAAGGGTGTCATCGAGCGCGCTGTCTCCACTTCACGGCAATTTAAGGTGCCCTCGAACGTGCACGTGATTATGGCAATTGATGCGGGTTCGAGCCCGTTTTACTCGGCTAACAGGGCTACTACGTGAACGACGTCCCAGCTCAACAACTTCCTGACTTCGAGATCGAATGGGAAGAGGCCGCCGCAGCGATATTCGCCGCGAGAGGCATCACATCTGGCTATTGGCGAGTCGGCATGAAGATCAGCTTCGGCGCATTGACCGCAGACTGGCAAGACCAAGGCGGAGTGCTGCCCACCGCAATGTTCGGGATCAACTCGATCGCGCTCTTCAAGGCCGATGAGGCGGGCCCCATGGTTTTCGATGCCGCGACGGCCGGAAAGAAGCAACCTGTCTCGAAGGCTGCAGCCAAGAAGGTACCGGCGAAGACTGCGCCGGCGAAGAAGGCCGCGCGCGTTAAACTGCCCTAGCTTGCCCGCAATGGCGCAAGCGCCAAGCGCTCACGAAGCATCACCTTGACATCGCGCTCAGCCGCTCGATCGCCGCCCCACGCGTGCGCGGCCTGCCAGATCTAACTCTGGAGGCCGACTTTCCCGGCGCGACGCCGGCGGCCGTCGGGTGCAACCTGCGCAGCCAGCTACGCCTCAACCTCGGTGTGCTTCCAAGCCGCAATCCCCGATGACACCTTCGAAGGCGCGGGAACGCCTCTGCCTTGACCTGGGGCCGTGATTGAGACGCCAGGACTCTCGTCTCACACGGTGTCACGCCATGGCAATGCTGTTGACGGGTGGATCTATGGGAGGAATGAAAGGACGGCCCGCTGTGCCGCATGTTTCCTCACTACTTGGCGGAGGGGGTGGCCGCCGCAACGGCCTATTTGCGCGCGTCGCCGACGTCCCCCTATGATCGTGGCCATGCTTGCCGCCGCCCCGATCCCCGACTTCCGTTCCCCCGCGTTCCTGCGCGCCCACGTCGCCGACACGATGGCGTTCTACGAGGGCCGCTGCGTCGACCCCACCGGCGGCCTCTACCAGTTCTTCAAGGACGACGGCAGCGTGTACGACGCCCGCACGCGCCACCTCGTCAGCAGCACGCGCTACGTGTTCACGCACGCGATGGGCGCGCGCCATCTCGGCCACGCGCCGTGGCGCGAGGTCGCGCGCCATGCGCTCGCGTTCGTGAACGAGGCCCACGCCCGGCCGCAGGGCGGCTTCGCCTGGGTGCTCGACTGGCACGCCGGCCACGCCACGGTCACCGACGGCACCAACCACTGCTACGGCCTGGCCTTCGTGCTGCTGGCCCACGCGCACGCGTTGATGGCCGGGCAGGCCGACGCCGCCGACGGCCTCGAGCGCTGCTGGCAGCTGATGGAGCAGCGCTTCTGGCGCCCCGAGCATTCGCTGTACGCCGACGAGGCCACGCCCGGCTGGGTGGTGGGCGACTACCGCGGCCAGAACGCCAACATGCACGCCTGCGAGGCGATGCAGGCGGCATGGCGCGCCACACAGGATCGCAAGTACCTCGATCGCGCGATCGCGCTGTCCGAGGCCGTGACGGCCACGCTTGGCGCGAAGTCGGCCGGCCTGCCCGGCGTCCTCCCCGGCTGCGCGAGCCTGGTGTGGGAACACTTCCGCGCCGACTGGTCCATCGACCCCGACTACAACCGCGGCGACCGCACCAACATCTTCCGCCCCTGGGGCTTCCAGACCGGCCACCAGACCGAATGGACGAAGCTGCTGCTGCAGCTCGACCGCCTGTGCGCGCAGGCGGGCGTGGCGCCCGCGCCCGCGCGTCTCGCCCGCGCGCGCGCGTTGTTCGACGCGGCGATGCGCTTCGGCTGGGACGAGCGGCACGGCGGCCTCGTCTACGGCTTCGCGCCGGACGGCTCGCTGTACGACGGCGACAAGTACCACTGGGTCCAGGCCGAGAGCCTGGCCGCCGCGGCGTGGCTGGCCACGGCGCTGCAGGAGTCCGGCGCGCCGTCCGCGGAGGTGGCGCATTACTGGGGCTGGTACGACCGCATCTGGAACTACGCGTGGGCGAACTTCGTCGATCACCGGTACGGCGCCTGGTATCGGGTGCTGGCCGCCGACAACGCCAAGGTCACCGACGAGAAGAGCCCGGCCGGCAAGGTCGATTACCACGACATGGGTGCGTGCTGGGACGTGCTGTCTGCGCTGCGCGAGATCTGAGCGCCTTCAAGGCGTCGCCGCGCGCTTCGGCTCCCACAGCTCGATCTTGTTGCCCTCGGGATCCATGATCCACGCGAAGCGGCCGGTCTCGTCGTCGGTGCGCTTGAGGATCGCGACGCCCTTGGCCGTGAGCCGCGCGACGAACGCGTCCATGTCGTCGACCGCGTAGTCGATCATGTACGGGCTGGCGGACGGCGCGAAATAGCTCGAGGACGCGGCCATCGCCGTCCAGGCCACCACCGGCGGATGCTGCGGCGCGTCGGTGTGCAGCACGGCGCCGCCCCAGGGCTGGATGGGCAGGCCCAGCACGTCGCGGTACCACGCGACGAGGGCCTTGCGATCCTGGGCCTTGATGAACACGCCGCCCACGCCGGTGATGTGGCCGGCGGGCTCGGCGGCGGCGACGGGCGCGGACCGGGCCGTGCCCGCCAGCGCCAGGCCGCATAGTCCGAATGCCCACATCGCTAGCTTCGCCATCGCCGTGCTCCTTGCAACGCGGGAATCGTAGCAGCTGCAGCCGCGCGATTCAGTCCGGCGACAAGTCGACGACCCGGTCGCCCGCGGCCGGCACGCAGCCTTCGGCGATGTCGTCCCACCCACGGTGGATCACCACGCGCCGCCCCGCGTGGCACAGCTCCACGCGCGTGGCGCCGGGCACCCTGGCCTGCACGAAGGTCTCGATCGACGCGGGCATGCTCACGTTGTAGCGGTTGTGCGCCAGCTCCTCGGGCGGATGGTCGTCGTTGGAGAGCCAGGGCACGAGGTCGGCCAGCCACATCATCGGGTGCGCGCTGGCGGTGAAGACGGTGGGCAGGTAGCCTTGCGCGCGCATCCAGGCCTGCGCGTGTGCGCGTGCGTCCGCGTCCGTGTCCGAAGGCGCGTCGCGCGCGCCCCACGCGTCCGCGAGCAGCTCCATCACCCACTGGTTGCAGTTCTGGTGAAGCGTGCTGAACGGGTAGGCGTTGGCGCTGTAGCTGGCGCCCAGCACGCCCAGCGCGTGGTGCTTGTCGACGGCCGTGGCGCGCAGCGATGCGGCGTGCTCCGGCGGCAGGAAGACCAGCGAGACGTAGCCGACCTCGGGGTCGTCGGTGCCCAGCAGGAAACCGGTCAGGCCTTCGTCGTAGACGCGCGGCTTCTTTTCCTCGCAGGAGTAGTACAGCTCGCGCACCGACCATGGCCGATCGCCGTTGTCCTCGAGCACGACGGCCGCGTGCGAGTAGCGCACATCCAGGCGATGCAGGTCGAGGCCGGAGCGCGCCACCAGCGCCACGTCCTGGCCGGATGCGACCAGTTGGTCGCGCGCGATGGCTGCGAAGCGCAGCATCACGTCGCGCTGGTCGACGCCGGGCTCCCGGGGGCGGTCGCACACCTCGAAGGAAGACGCGTGCGCGGCCGCGGGCAGCGCCAGCCACCCGGTGAGCGCCAGGCCGCGCGCCCAGCGGCGCAGCAGGCGCATCAGAGCGCCACGGGCGCCATCCTCGTGTCGCGGACCACGTCGTCCGCGAGTGCCAGGAAGAACGCGGCACGCGGCTGCGCCGTGGCGAACTCGATGCCGTACGGGCGCTGCAGCGCGGTGACGGTGGCGCCGGTGGCCACATGGCCCTTGGCGGCGGCCTCGCGCGGCAGCTTCAGGTAGATCTCCGCGCCGGTGTCCGCACCGGCGACGACGCGCATGAGATGCAGCTCGACGAAGCCGGGCTGCCCGTCGAGCGCAGCCATGTCGATGACCTTGTAGTCGCCCTTGACCTGCTTGTTGTCCGGCGAGCTCGAGTGGCTGGAGCCCTTGAGGGAGTCGGACACGCTGCCGGACGATTCCGTCAGGCTGTCGGAGACGGACGAACCGACCGAACTGGCGGCCAGGCACGTGAGCGGGGCGGCGCAGGCCAGCAGCGCGAGGGTGGCGAGGCTCATCTTGAGGGGACGCATCGTGGCTCCAGGGCGGGTGGGAAGGAGGGGGCATTTTGCGCCATCGGCGCCCGGCGGTGGCCTTCCATTACCTTGCGTAACGGAGGCGTTCACTTGCGCCTGGCGCGCGGATGCGCCGCGTCATACACCTTGGCCAGGTGCTGGAAATCGAGCCGCGTGTACACCTGCGTGGTGGCGATGCTCGCGTGCCCCAGCAGCTCCTGCACGCCGCGCAGGTCGCCGCTGGACTGCAGCAGGTGCGAGGCGTAGCTGTGGCGCAGCATGTGCGGGTGCACGGGCGTGGCGATGCCGGCACGGTCGCCCTGGGCCTTCAGGCGCGAGCGCAGCTGGTTGGGCGACAGCCGGTTGCCCAGGCGGCTGACGAACAGCGCGCCGCCGTCCGGCATGCCCGCGAGCGCCGGCCGGTGCAGCAACCAGGCATTCAGGGCCTCCAGCGCCGGGCCGCCGATGGGCACTTCGCGTCGCTTCGAGCCTTTGCCGAATACGTGGGCGGTGGCGGAATCCAGATCGATCCAGCCCGCGGACTCGGCGCCGGGCGCCAGGTCGAGTCCCAGCAGTTCACCCAGCCGCAGCCCGCAGCCATAGAGCAGTTCAGCGATCGCGTGGTCGCGCGCCGCGAGGGCCCCGGACTCGATGGGCGCGGCCTCGCCGTCGCCGCCGGCGGGCGTCTCGGCCATCGCCAGCGCCACGGCCTCGTCCACGGCCAGCGCCTTGGGCAGCGGGCGTGCGGCGCGCGGCGCACGCACGCCGTCCACCGGGTTGTTGGCGAGGCCGGCAGAGTCGGCCTGCAGGCTCCACCAGCGGTAGAAGCCGCGCCAGCCCGACAGCGTCAGCGCGATCGAGCGCGCGCCCAGGCCGGCGCCGTGCAGCTGCGCCGCGAAGCGCTGGATGTGCGCGCTCTGCAGCGCCGCGAGCGGCCGCTGCGCCGCGTCGGCGAGCTTCACGAGGCGCGCCAGCGCGTCGCCGTAGGCCGCGAGCGTGTGCGCCGACACGCGGCGCTCCACGCGCAGGTGCTCGAGGTAGCGCTGGATGGCCATGTCGGGCATCGCAGCGAACCCGTTATTGCTGGACCAGCAGCCGGGTCAGCGCCGCGCCGGCGATGTCGCCCACCTGCGCCAGGAACTCGATGCCCATGTCCGCCGTGTAGCGCGTGGGGTCGGGCGAGCCGAGCGCCAGCATGCCGAAGGCCGTGTGCTGGCGATCGGGGCGCAGCGGGATCAGCGCCAGCGACATCACCGACTCGGCGTTCTCGAACCAGCTCGCCGCCTCGAAGCCCGAGTTGGCGCCGCAGTAGGGCGCGACCAGGCTGGTGGCGAAGATCTTCACGTCGTCGCTGACCTCGGCGGCGCACGGCAGGTGCGCGAGTTCCGGAGCCACGCCCCACACGCGCACGGCGGCCTGCGGGATCATGAACTGGTGCTGCAGGTCGTTGACCAGCACCGGCGCGAGGCGCTCGGGGTCGTGCGTGAGCATCACCGAGCGCGTCCAGCGGTGCAGGCGATCGGCGATGGCCATGTTGTCCTGGCCGTAGCGGATCATCTCCATGATCTTGCGCTCGAGGTTCTTGATGCGCTCGCGCAGCATCTCCATCTGGCGCTCCTGCAGCGACACCGCGCGGGCGCCGTGCGGGCTGGACAGCTGCACGCTGGCGAGCAGTTCGGCGTGGCGCTCGAAGAAGCCGGGCGTGTTCGCCAGGTAGCCCGCGATGTCGTCCTCGGTGATGCCCTCGGTACCGCTGTTGCTGTTCACAGTTCAATCTCTCCTTCGAAGACGGTGGTGGCCGGGCCGGTGAGGAACACGCTGTCGCCGGGGCCGCCGGCCCATTCGACGGTGAGCTTGCCGCCGTGCATGTCGACGTCGACCTGGTTGGCGAGCCAGCCCAGGCGGATGCCGGCCACGACCGCGGCGCAGGCGCCGGTGCCGCAGGCCAGCGTCTCGCCGGCGTCGCGCTCGTGCACGCGCAGGCGGATGTGCGTGCGCGAGAGCACTTGCACGAAGCCGGCGTTGACGCGGCGCGGGAAACGGGCATGCAGCTCCACCAGCGGGCCGATCTCGGCGACGGGATGGCGCTCGACGTCGGCGACGCGCGTGACCGCGTGCGGGTTGCCCATGGACAGCACCGCGACGTCGACGCGGCGGTCGCCGCCCAGCGCCAGCGGCCAGGTCTCGAAGTCGCCGACGCGCGTGGGCACGAGGCCGTTCGAGTCGAACGGGAGGTCGGCATGCTCGAAGCGCGGCGCGTTCATGTCGACGCGCACGCGGCCGTCGGGCTGGATGTGCAGCTCGAGCTCGTTGTTGACGGTCTGCACGCGGATGGTGTCGCGCCCGATCAGGCCGCGGTCGCGCACGTAGCGGGCGAAGCAGCGCGCGCCGTTGCCGCAGTGCTCCACCTCGTCGCCGGTGTTGTTGAAGATACGGTAGGCGAAGTCCATGCCGGGCGCCGTGGGGCGCTCGACGATCAGGATCTGGTCGGCCCCGACGCCGAAGCGGCGGTCGCCCAGGCGGCGCATCTCCTGAGGCCCGAGCGCCAGCGGCTCGCGCGTGGCGTCCAGCACGACGAAATCGTTGCCGGCGCCTTGCATCTTGGTGAAGCGAACGCGGGTCGGGGTGGGCAGCATGGCCCGATTATCGCCGCGCGGCGATGGCCCCGCGCCGGGTGTTGCACGCGGTCGTCACCACCGGCACTCCGGTGGCGGAGGCACGATGTTGCGCACGTGGCGCTCCAGGATCTCCGGCAGCAGCTCGAGGACGCGCCGCTTGCCCGACAGCTCGGCCACCTCGGTGGCGCGGCGCAGGACATCCAGTGTCAGGTCGTCGATGGCGCGCATCGAGATCGGCGCATGGCTGAGATGCCACGGCTCGGGGAACATGCCGCCCTGCCAGCGCGCGTAGGGCCGGAAGAAGCCGTGCTCGTGGATGTGGGCGTCGAGCCAGCGGTGCAGCGGCGCGAACAGGCCGCCCTCGGCCACTTCGTCGGGCAGCAGGCGCGGCTTGTACCCGGGCGGCATCACCGCGCCGTCGACGACGTCGATCTCGGTGCCCCACTGGTGGCGGCTGGCGCCGGGCAGCGCGGACCAATCGAGGATGTGGGCGATGACGTCGTCCTCGGTCCAGCCGGTGCGGTCCCGCACGTTGCCGTCCATGTCGTGGAGCGGCGCGCGGCCGCTGAACTTCATCTCCCAGATGCGCGATTGGGCCGCGTAGCCGCGAAACGAGCTGTAGGGGTGCAGCTCGATGCCGTCGCGCGCCGCGGCCGCGCGCAGTCGCAGGAAGGCCGCGGCCACGTCGGGATGGGCCGCGAAGCGCGGCGCGTCGTGCTGGACGACATGCGTGCGCACGCGGCCGGTGACCTGCAGTTCGTCGAACATGATCCGCAGGTTACCGGAGACCCGCGCCGCCGCGGCCGGCGAACGCCCGGCCGCCGCGGAGCCCGCCGGGTCGTCAGCGCATCAGGCGCCGTTCTCGATGATGCGGATCGCCCGCTCGGTGGCCTGGATGGCCAGGTCGATGTGGCCGATCACGCGGTTGCGCAGGTCCACCGCGCCGCCGTTGGTCTCGGCCTGGGCGACGTCGTTGTGCGCCTTGTGCAGCAGCTCGTCGGCGTGGTGCAGGCGGCCGCGGAAGTCCAGGCGGGCGTCTTCCGGCGGGTGCTGGTAGATGTTCTTGCCGTCTTCCATGGCGGCGACCTTGGCGTCGTTGATGGCGCGGTCGATCTCGACGATGGCCACGTCTTCCTGCGCGCTGACGGCGGCGTCGCCCGGACGGTGCTCCAGGTTCCAGCGGGCGTCGCGCAGGTCGGTGAGCGCGTGCAGGTAGGCGGGGTGGTGCACCGGCGCCGGCGGCGGGGGCGGCGGGGCGACGACGCAGCCGGCCGTGGCGAGGACGATGGGACCGGCGACGAGCGCGAGGAGGCGCGGGGTGAACTTCATGGGGACTCCATTGGGGGTGTGTACTGGCTGACAACGGGTTTGTAGCCCCTCAAGCTGACCGCGAACTCAACGGCGGGCCCTGAGGAAACCCGGTCAACCGCCGCCGGCGGGCCGATGCACGAGTCCCCAGACCATGCGGAACAGCGCGTCCTCGAAGCGCGGATCGTCCAGCATGGCGCTCTCCTCGACCGCGGCCGAGCGCACGGCGCCGATCACGGCCCGGGTGAGCATGTACAGGGTCGGCGCGTCGGGCACCGGCAGCTCGGGGTCGTCCAGGCGCTCGAGCGCGGAACGGATCCGCTCGGCGCCGTCGTCCATCGCCGCGACGATGGCGGCGGGCGCATCGAGCTGCCAGCCCAGGCGGGCGAGCAGGCGCTGCGCCTTCTGGCCGCGGCCGAAGGCGTCGACGATGGTGCGCAGGTAGATGCGCAGCGCGTGCTCGGCGCCGTAGTCGCCGGCCACGCAGCGGTCCAGCATCACGTCGAGCTCGCGCATCACGCGCTCGCGGTGGCGCCGCACCAGCGCGACGACGATCGCCTCCTTGCTGGGGAAGTACTGGTACAGCGTGCCGATGGAAAAGCCCGCGCGCTCGGCGATTCGGTTGGTGGTGAAGCCGGCCTCGCCCTCGCTGGCCAGGATCCGGGTGGCGGCCTCGAACAGCGTGTCCACGGTGCGCAACGCGCGCGTCTGCGACGGGGTCTTGCGCAACGGGTTCTCGACGGAGTCGCGGGGCGGGGCCATGCGCGCACTCTACCGGCTTCGCGGGGCGCCGTCGGGAACTGAGCCCGCTGCGGCAGGCCCGGCGTCCCGCCCCTGGAAACGCAAAAGCGAGTAGACCCGGCCGGTGCCGCCGCTTACCCTGCGAGACAGAGACATGAACCCGACCTGAACAATGAACGCACCGCTTGAGTTCCCCGATGTGACCGAGGCCACGCGCCGCCTGCCGATCCGCCGGCTGCGCATCGACCTGGCCAAAGGCTTTCCGAAGCTGTGGAACGGCGGCGAGGCGTTCCGCACGCACTACCTGAACGCGCTGTCGATGAGCTTCCCGATCGGCGAGCAGTTCTTCATCGACTCGGTGAAGAAGGGCGTCGCGATGCTGCCGCCCGAGCAGCAGGCCGCCTGGGCCGACGACATCCGCGGCTTCGTCGGTCAGGAGGCAACGCACCGCTTCCTGCATGGCCAGTTCAACGCCGAGCTCGAGCGCCAGGGCCTGAGGAACCACTGGCAGCACTGGGCCGCGTGGCGCATCAAGAAGGGCGAGAGGATGCATCCCGTCAACCACGTGGCGGTCACGGCGGCGTACGAGCACTTCACCGCGGTGATGGCCACCGGCCTGCTGCGCAATCCGCACATGCTGGCGGGCGCGGCGCCCGATCTCGCGTTGATGTGGCGCTGGCACGCGGTGGAGGAAAGCGAGCACAAGACCGTGGCGTTCGACCTCTACCGCGCGATGGGCGGCAGCGAGCGCCGGCGCCGGCTCTGGTTCGTCTACATCTCGGTGCAGTTCCTGTTCGAGTCCAGCCTGCAGACCTTCATCAACCTGTGGCGCGCCGGACTGTGGTGGCAGCCGCGCACCTGGTGGCAGGCCGCGCGTTACCTGTTCGGGCCGCGCGGCGTGTGGGCCACCAGCTTCTTCCCGCTGCTCCAGTACCTGCGCCGCGGCTTTCATCCGGACGACCTGGGCGATGCCGACGAGATGGCGGAGTGGCTGCGCACGCAGCGCGACGCGTACTCGATCGTGGCGGGTTAGCGGACCGAGCCGCTCATTGGGAGCCCGGCCCGAGGCGCACCGAGCGCACGAGCTCGGCCTGCGAGTGCTCCAGGTCCAGCTGGGGCGACAGCATGATCTCGGGATACGCCTCGCAGCGCGCCTGGAACGAGCGCGTGCCGCGGGCCTGGAAATCCTGGCGCAGTCCGGCGCGGTTCGCGTCAACCCGCGCCTTGAGCTGATCCACGGTGAGCCCCTCCTTGCGGGCCTGCTGGGACGCCGCGCCCCAGTACTTGTCGATGACCAGGAACTGGCCCTCGATCTCGTCGACGAACGAGCCGTGGTCCACCAGCCAGACCTCGTAGGCGTGGCGATTCGCCTCGGCGGTGGCGGGGAAGGTCTCGCTGCAGATCTCCTCGATCCACTTGACGCTGCGCACGCGCACGATGAGCTCGGCGAAGTCGTGGAAGTAGTCACCGGTGGCCTGCGTGCTCGCGCGCGCGGTCGCGAAGGCGCTCGGCGACGGCCTGGGCAGCGAGATGGTGGTGGACGCGCTGGCGGCCGGCGCCGGCGCTGGCGCCGACGCGGCGGGGGCGCCGCCCACGGGCGTGCCCCATTCGGTCGACGAGGCCGCCCGCTGGGCCCCCGACGCGGCGGCGAGGGCGAGCAATGCCAGCGGCAGGAAGCGTTTCATCATTTCGTGTAGTCGACCGTCTTGCAGGCGTCGTGGATGTCGCGGTCGCGCTGGGCGGCCGTGGCCTTCTCGTGGGTGGGCACCACCACGTTGCCGCCCTCGAGGCAGCGCGCGTGGATCACGTGGGGGCCGCGCTTGACGATCTTGTAGCCGCCGGTGCGCGGCGCGGAGGCGCCGCCCGCCGCGGCGGTGACGGCCGCGGCGTCGTGCGCCGCGGTGGCGAGGAGGGCGGCGGCGCAGAGCGCGGCGAGGGCGGGCAGGCGTTGGCGGGTCATGGGGTCTCCCGTGTCGGATGGAAAAGAAGAGGCAACTGCGGAGTTCCCTTCGCGGCCATCAACGTGCCGCCTTCCCCTCTGGCGATGGGCGATTCTTCCACAGCGGACGGATCGCTCAGGCAGAATCGGTTGGCAATGGATTCGCCGCCGGCGCCGGGAGCCTCCTGGCGCCGCCGTGCCAACGACAAGGCTCTTGCATGAAGACCCCGCTGCTGCTCGTCCTGGCGCTGGCCTCGATCGCCGCCACCGCCGTGCCGCCCGCCGCCGACGCGCCCTCCCGGCCCCTGCGCGCCGATCACCCGTTCCTGGGCGCCTGGCAGATCACGCGCCGCGACGACGATTGCGCGGAGGTCTACCGCATCGACCGCAGCGGTCGCACGCTCATCACCAGCGCCGACGAGGTGGCGCAGTCCACGTTCACGATGTCCGACCAGCCCAGCGCCAAGGGCTACTACAAGTGGGTGGACACGCTGGTCAAGGACAACGGCAAGAAGGACTGCTGGGGCCAGATCACCAAGCCCGGCAAGACCACCACCCGCTACGTGCTGATGAACCCGGCGCAGGACCGCTTCATCGTGTGCACGGCCGAGGACGGCAAGCAGTGCTTCGGGCCGTTCGTGAAGCTCGAGGGCGGGGACATTTAACCCCCACGCTCGCTGGCGCTCGCTGCCCCCCGAGGGGGCGCTCCGCGAGCGGCCCGGCGGAGCCGGATCCGCCGCTCCCTCGAACTTCTCTTGACGCGCTCGCGCGGCAGCGGTGGAAGCGACGTCAGTACAGGCTGGGCTCGCCCGGCGGCCGCGTCTTGAACCGCTTGTGCACCCAGTAGTACTGCGACGGGTTGCGCCGCACCTCGGACGCGATCCACTCGTTCATGCGCGCGGCGTCGGCCACGGCGTCCTCGGTGGGGAAGTCCGTCCACGGCGGCAGGAAGCGCACGCGGTAGCCCTGGCCGCCGGGCAGGATCTCGGCCACCACCGGCTGCACCTTCATCTTCAGCGACCTGGCCATCTTCGACGGCGCCAGCAGCGTGGCCGCGGGCACGCCCATGAAGGGCACGAACGCGGCTTCCTGCGGGCCGAAGTCCATGTCGGGCAGGTTGAAGAACACGAAGCCGCGCCGGATGGCGCGGATCAGCGGCAGCGCCTTTTCGTGGCGCGAGAAGACGTCTCCCTGGCCGAAGCGCAGGCGGCCGGCGCGGATCGCCTTGTCGAACACGGCAATGCTCTGCTTCTGGTAGATCGAGCCCACCTTGCGGCCCTGGAACAGCTGCGTCGACGAACCCGCCACGTCCAGCGCCACGAAGTGCGGCACCAGCCACATCACCGCGCCCGGCTCGCGATCTGCGAAGCCGACGTCGCCCTCCACGTGGATGAGGCGGCGCAGCCGCTCCGGCGACGCGTACCAGAGCAGGCCGCGCTCGAGGAAGCTGCGCGCGATCCACTGGAAGTTCTCGTAGGCGATCGCGTGGCGTTCGGCTGCGCTCTTGTCGGGCATCGTCAGCTCGAGGTTGCGCAGCGCGATGCGCCGGCGCGAGCCGGCCGCGACCCACAGCAGCCTGCCCAGGCCGCGGCCCACCGCGGCCTGCACGGCCAGCGGCAGCCAGCTGAGCAGCCACAGGAAGCCCAGTACCCCGCGTGCAACGAAATTCATTCGGTTCCTTCGGCGCGGCGCGCGGGGTCGGGCGTCTCGGTGGAGCGAGGCGACTTGTAGCGGTTGTACCCCCAGAGGTATTGGCCGGGGTCGCTCAGGATCGCCTGTTCCATCGTCTCGTTGATGATCGTGGCCGCCTCCAGCTGGGCGGCGGGGTCGGTGCCCGCGGGCAGCGGCCGCACGAGCTCGCTGACGTGGATCACGTAGCCCGCGCCGCGCGGCAGCCGTTCGCCGCGCAGCACGATGCAGCGCGCGCCGGTCTGCTGCGCCAGTCGCGCGGCCAGCGTCATCGTGTAGGCGGGTTGCCCGAAGAAGGGCGCCCAGACGCCCTGGCCGTCGGGTGGCACCTGGTCGGGCAGCAGGCCGACGGTCTCGCGGCGCTTGAGCGCGCGCAGCATCTGCCGCACGCCGGCCAGGTTGGCGGGCGCCGTGGGCATGGTCGGACGCTGGCGCGCCTGCTCCTGGAACTCGCGCAACGCCCGCTGGCGCGCCGGCCGGTACAGCACGGTGATCGGCTTGGCCTGGCCGTGGCGGGCGGCGTAGGCGCGCCCCGCGATCTCGAAGCTGCCCATGTGGGGCGTCAGCAGCAGCAGCGGCTCGCGTGCGGCCACGATGGCGTCCAGCGCCTCGGGGTTGCGCCAGGCGACCCGGCGCGCGAGTTCGGCGTCGTCCGCGCGCAGCCACAGCCACGGGGTCTCGACCGCCATCCGGCCCGCCGCGGCGATGGAGCGCCGCCGCGCGGCCGCCGGCACGCCGGCCAGCTCGGCGTTGATGCGCACGCGGCGGCGGTAGGTGGGCGAGAACAGCCAGACCAGCCAGCCGAGCAGGCCGCCGATGGCGTGCAGCAGGCGCAGCGGCCAGCCCGAGATCCAGCGAACGAGGAACATCAAGTGGTTCTTGTGACAGTGAGCGCCGGGGCGGCACGGCCCCGGCAGGTGGTCGGCGATTATCGGCCAGCGTGGCCGGCGGCTGTCGCGCGCGGCCGACGCGGCACCCGGCCAGGTGTCAGGGTTATCGCCCGGTCGCGCTAAAGTGCGTGGATGAATCCGACCATCCTCGCCCCCCGACGCCCGCGCCTGGCCGCGGCCCTGACGCTCGCCGCCCTGGCGCTCGCGACCGCCGCCCCGGCCCACGCCGAGACCGGCGCCGGCAGCGCGCTGAAGAACACCGCCATCGCCGGTACCATCGCCACTTGGACGGTGGCGGCGCTCAAGGGCGCGCCGTTCTTCGGCTGCCTGGTCGACGGCCAGGCCGGCCACAACGCCTGGGGCGGCCGCGTCGCCGCGGGCAAGGACGCCGAGCTGTCCTACGAGTCGATCGGCGCCGAGCGCCACGAGTGCCAGCTCACCAGCGTGTCGGGCTTCGCGCTCGACATGTCGCCGGTGATCTCGGCCAGCGCGTGGCAGGCCAAGTCGAACAGCCTGTACTCGCAGAGCGCCTGGGACATCGCCTTCGTGCCGATGATGCACTGGCGTTACCCGGTGGGCGGCGGCGCGCGCCTGGATCTCGAGTTCGGCATCGGCCCGAGCTACCTCAGCGAGTCCAGCATCGGCAACCGCCTGAAGGGCAGCAACTTCCAGTTCTCCGACCACTTCGGCGTGGGCGTCAGCAGCGCCGACGGTCACTGGCGCGCGGGCTTCGCGTTCCGCCACATCAGCAACCTGTCGATCCGCACGCCCAACAACGCGGTCGACTTCAAGGGCATCGCGCTCGAGTGGACGCCCTGAGAAAGCCCGGGCCTCCATGAAGAACGGCGACCCGCGGGTCGCCGTTCTTCATGTTGCCTCCAGCGCCTCGCGCCGCCGCCGCGAGCGCCGCCATCGCAGCGCCACGTGCCGCAGCCACGCCTCGCGGATCAGCCAGCCGCTGGCCCAGACCGCGAGTCCCGCGAACAGGGTGTCGCTGAGGAAATGGCCGCCCTCGGCGATGCGCGCCAGGCTCACGACGGCACCCCAGGCCAGGCCGATCCACAGCCAGCGCCGGCGCGTGGCGACGCTGCCCATCAGGCCCACGGCCATCAGGATGTAGCCCGAGGTGGCATGGCCGCTCACGAACGAGCAGTTGTGCGCGCACTGGTCGGTGGGCATCAGCGCCGGCGAGAAGTGCTGCGTGCCGCCGAACTGGCTCACCTGCACCGGCCGGGCGCGGCCCCAGTGTTCCTTGAGCCCGGCGTTGACCAGCAGGCCCGAGCCCAGGATGCTCACCCAGGCGAGCGCGACCAGGCGGCGCGACCAGCGGACGCCGACCGGATGCGGGCGCCAGCGCGAGACGACGACGATCACGAGTCCGACGAGCGCGTAGAGCTTCCCCGACCACGGAATGCCGTGATACAGGAAGCGCACGAAGGCGTACCGGTCGCCGATGAAGGAGCCGTCGGCGGCGTGGAACAGGCCGCTGGCCCACAGGTCGAGCTGCGGCCAGGCGGTGAAGATCCAGGCGAGCGCGAGCGCCAGCGTGAGGCCGATCCAGCCGGCCTTGTGGCGCGCGCGCCAGCCGCGCCGCGGCGCGCGTTCGGGCGCGGCGGCGGTCATGGCTTGTGCGCCGGCGCGGCGGCCTGCGCGGGAGCCGCCGGCGCCGCGAGCTTGGACGCCACGGCCGCGGCGGCGGCGCTGGCGGCCTCGGCGGCGGCCGCGGCCGCTTGCGCCGCGGCGATGGCCAGCGCCTGGGCCGAGGCGGCCTCGCTGGCCGCCTGCGCCGCGTTCTGCTCGGCGCCGATGCGCGACAAGGGTTCCGAGGCCGCGGGCGCCGGACGCACCAGCGCGTAGCCACGCACCTGCTGCACCACTTCCAGCTTGGCGAGCTCCTCGGGCTTGACGCGGTCGATGCGCGTCAGCGCCCAGTCGCCGTTGACGGGATCGATCGCCGGGACTTCCCGGTTCAGGTAGAACGCGATGCTGGGCTGGTGCAGGCGCCATTGCACGACGCGCTGGCGATCGAGCAGCGTCATCTGCGCGATGGGCACCGTGCGCGCGAGCGTTCGGATCGGATCCTGCAGCGTCTGCGCCCACCACGGCAGCACCGCCAGCACCATCCATCCGGCGGCGAGCAGCGCCGCGAACACCGCGCCGTCGGCCTCGGAGATGTAGTTGCGCACGTTGGGCACCCAGATCGTGAGCGCGAACACGAGCAGGCCGATGGGCACGCCCAGCCACACCCACGGCGCCATCGGCGCGGTCGACAGCAGCGTGTGGTACAGCGGGTCGCGGGTGCCGGCCGCGGCATAGCCCGCGATCCACGGGCTCGCCGCGCCGAGGGCCACCACCGCGATGATGGTGGCGCACAGCCCGAGCCGCACGGGCCACTTGGCCACCACGAGCTCCTGCGCGGCCAGCAGCACCAGCGGCGTGAAGCCGTACAGCGCGTAGTGCGGCAGCTTGGTGCCCGACAGCGAGAAGAACACGAGCACGAAGCCCAGCCACACCAGCATGAAGCGGCCCAGCGGCTCGCGCCAGCGCGCCCGCAGGTGCATCGCGATGGGCACCAGCAGCGGCGTCCACGGCATCAACGCCACCGGCAGGACCTCGAGGTAGTAGAACAGGCTGCCGGCGTGCCCTTCCAGCGAACCGGTGAAGCGCTGGAGGTTGTGGTGCAGCAGGAAGCCGTCGACGAACGCCATGCCGTGGCGCGCGAGGGCGTAGATGTACCAGGGCAGCGAGATGCACAGCATCAGCGCCCAGGCCACCGGGTCGCCGATCAGGCGCGTGAGGCGCGAGCGGTCGCGGTTCGTGGCCAGCCACAGGCCGGCCGCGGCCGCGGGGATCAGCAGCGCCACCGGGCCCTTGGCCAGCAGGCCCAGCCCGATCCACGCGAAGGCGCGCCGGCGCGGCCCGTCGCGGCCGTTCTCGAGGTGGCGCCACAGGTCGAGCGTGGACAGCGTCAGCAGCAGGTTCAGCAGCGAATCGGCCGTCGCGGCGCGGCCGATCAGCATCGGCCCCAGGCTGGTGGCCAGGATGCCGGCCGCGGCGATGGCCACCTGCGGCCCGAAGCGCCGCCAGGCGAACTGCCCGATGGCCAGGCACCACAGGAACGCGCACAGCGCCGATGGCAGCCGCACGGCGAACTCGTTGATGCCGAACGTCTTCAGGCTGATCGCCTGGAACCAGTAGATGAGGATGGGCTTGTCGAAACGGTCTTCGCCGTTGAGCGTGGTGCTGCCCCAGTCGTGGCCGACGGTGAGCTCGCGCGTGGCCTCGGAGAACGCGCCCTCGTCGACGTCGAACAGCGGCGCGGCGCCCAGGCGCGCGATCCACAGCGCCAGCAGCACCGTCATCAGGATGCCCAGCAGGCGCATCGATGGCGCCGAACCGTAGGCGCGGCGCATGGGCGCGGCCACGGCGATGACCGTGTCGGCCTCGGGCGACGCCGGGTTCATGCCGCCGCCCGGCATCATCACCGTGTCGTCGTCATCGGACGCGAAGGCGCGCGCGTAGTCGTGCTCGTCGTCGGGGCTCAGCGCGGTGAGCGGGATCGGGCGCGACGCGCGGTGCTCGGCGGCCGACGGCGGCGGCGTGCGCAGCGGCGCCGGCGCGATGCGCTCGAACGACGGTGGCCGCGCGGGCGGCTGCGGCGGCAACGGCAGTTGCGGCGGGGGCGGCGGCGGACGCGGCGCGGGCGGCTTGGGAATGGGCGGCGCCCGGCCGGCCTGGGCATCGCTGGCCGTCCACATCTGCGGCTGCGGCGGCCGCGGGTCTTCCTCCGGCCGGGCCGGCTTGCCCACGGTCTCCATGAGCTCGGAGATGGAACGCGGCTTGGCGGGCGGAGGCGGCGGCTGGACGGGAGGCCGCGGCGGCGGCGCGGCGACCGGCGGCCTGCGCAGCGGCTCCAGCGGCTCGTCGGGGGGAAGCGGCGGCACCCACGCCGGACGATCGTCGCCGATGACGACGCCCGGCACATCGACCGGCACGGCGGGCTTGGCCGAGCCTCCCGGCGCGCGCGGCGGAGGCGGCGGCGGCGCCGCGGCCACGTTGAACGTGAGGTTCGGCGCTGCCTCGGGCGGGCGCTCCTCGCCTCCGAACAGGTCGTCGTAAGGCATCAGCGGCGGCGGATCCTCGGCCGCCGGAGCGGGCGCGGGCGTCCTGGGTGCGGGCGCCGGACCCGGCGGGGGAGACGAGGGCGGAGGCGGTGGCAGGGCCGACATCGACGGTTTCGGTGAGGTTGTGTGGGGGCGCGACTTCAGGGAAACACAGGGAGATCGCAGGCTCTCATCGATTCACGTGCCACGCTGCGTCCTCGGATGGCACGGTGCCCTGGCCATGATGGTAGGGCTGCGCGTGGCGCCCGTCATAGTAGATGCGGATGAGCAACTCGGCGAGCACGCCGGCGAGCAATAGTTGCAATCCGGCGATGATCAGGAAGAAGCCGAGCGTCAGCAGCGGCCTGCCGCCGATGGACTGGCCGAGGACGAACTTCAGCACGGCCATCCAGGCCAGGATGACGCCGCCGATGCTGCCGGTGAACAGGCCGATGCCGCCGAAGAAGTGCCCGGGCCGCGTGCCGTAGTTCAGGAAGAAGTGCATCGCCAGCAGGTCGGTGATCACCCGGAACGTGCGCGACAGGCCGTACTTGGACGTGCCGGCGACGCGGGCGCGGTGGTGCACCGGCACCTCGTCCATGCGAGCCGGCGACGTCACCGTGGCCAGCCAGGCGGGGATGAAGCGGTGCATCTCGCCGTACAGCCGCACCTCGCGCAGCACCGAGCCGCGGAAGGCCTTCAGGCTGCAGCCCAGGTCGTTGAACTGCAGGCCCGTGGACTTGCGGATGAGGGAGTTGGCGATCCTCGACGGGAACTTGCGCAGCCAGAAGCCGTCCTGGCGGTCCTTGCGCCAGCCGGCCACGAAGTCGAGGTCGCCTTGCAACAGGCGGGCCACCAGCTTCGGGATGTCCCTGGGGTCGTTCTGCAGGTCGCCGTCCATCGTGACGATGACGTCGCCGCGCGACGCATCGATGCCGGCCTGCATCGCGGCCGTCTGGCGGAAGTTGCGCCACAGGCGGATCACGCGGATGTGCGGGCCGGTGGAGGCGCCGTGCTTCTCCAGCGCCTGGCCGGTGCCGTCGCGGCTGCCGTCGTCCACCACCAGCAGCTCCCACGGGAACGGGTACGCGGCCAGCGCGGCCTGCACCTCGTCGATGAGCGGGGCGGCGTTCTCGATCTCGTTGTACATCGGCACCACCACCGACAGGCGATGGAAGGGCACGCCGTCGACGTCCAGCGCGCCGCGGGTGCCGAACGCGTTGGCCGGGGCGTCGGGGTGCGCGCCGCCCATGTCGGGCGCCGCTGCGGGCATCGAGGGCAGGTAGTGCTCTCCGGTGGAAGAGGCGGTCATGTCTTGCTTTCTGGCGCCCGCACCGGGCGCACGATCAGGGAAAAGGCGAGGGCTGTGGCCAGCGCCACCACCAGCATCAGGGCATGCACGGCCAGGGCGGCGCCGAAGATCAGGCGGCCCGATGGCGCATTGTCGGTGTTTGCGGCGGACGCCGTCGCGGCCGGCGCCTGGGCCCGGCGCGCCTGCGTGCCGAGCGCCACGCCCGCCTCGTAGGTGCCCACGCCCGCCGGCGCCTGCAGCGGCAGCACCCCGGCCAGCTCGCCGCCGAGCGCGCCGCAGAAGCCGGCGCCCAGCGGCAGGTTGGCCAGCGAGGCGAGCAGCACCCCCACGATGCCCAGCTTGAGCACCCAGTTGGCGATGGCGAAGCCCCAGGCGGCGGCGCCGCCGCGGGCCGCGCGGAAGGCTGCGGCCACCTTGGCCACGAGGTGCCAGGCCTTGCGCGCGCGCGGCGCGGCGGCGTGCGCCCGTGCCCGGGCCCAGCGCGCGTGCAGGTGCACGCGGCGCACGAGGGCCGGCAGCAGCGTGGCCGCGGCGGCGATGGCCGCCACGGCGAACCCGATGCGCCACGCCAGCGGCGCGGGCACCAGGATGGCGATGCCCAGCACGCCCAGCACCATCATGTCCTGCAGGCGCAGCCACAGCAGGCTGGCCGTGGCGTCGCCCAGGCCCACGCCCCAGCGCCGGTGCAGCAGGAACGAGTAGCTGGCCTCGCCCGAGCGCATCGGCAGGATGTTGATGGCCGCGTTGTGCAGCAGCGTGACCTGCAGGCATTCGCGGTAGCCCAGGCCCAGCGTGCGCAGCTTCCACAGCCACTCGGCGCGCAGGCGGCCGGCGCGCAGCGCGTAGGTGGCGCTCATGCCCAGCGTGGCGCCGACCCAGCCCGGCCACGGCACGGTGGCCACGCGCTCGGCCAGCAGCCGCCACGGCGTGAACGCCACCAGCACGGCCAGCAGCGCGACGCCGGCGGCGATGCTGGCCGCGGCGATCCAGCGGGTGCGGGTCATCGCGTCAACGCGGCGTTCGCCGGCCGGCGCGCCACCAGCGGACGGCGCCCACGAGCGCCACCAGCACCAGCAGATATTGCAGCGGCGCCGCCAGCGGGTAGCCGGTCAGCAGGTTGCGCGCCCATTTCCGGTCGGCGAGACCGGTGGCGTCCAGCAGGGCGGGCGTGGCGGCGATGCAGGCCGCGGACAGCAGCAGGCCCGCCGCCATCAGGCGCCGACCGAGCGGGCGCGACAGCAGCCGGGTCATCGCGCCCACCGGCCAGGCGTGCGGGGCCAGCCCGCCGAAGACCAGGCCCAGGCCGCCGCCCACGAGCGCGTCGGCGGGCCAGTGCGCGCCCACCGCCAGGCGCGACAGCGCGATGCCGAACGCCAGCAGCGCGACCAGCGAGAGGCCGAGGTCGGACGTGAGCCAGCCGTCGACCGCGGCGCGCTCCGTGAAGCGGCGCCGCTCGGCCAGCAGCACGGCGAGCATCGCGAACGCCATCGCGCTGTGGCCGGACGGCATCGAGCCCGCGCTCAGCGGCGTACCGACCACGTTCAGGTGCTCCGCGCCGAGTGCCAGGAAGGGGCGCGGCGAGGGCACGTGGTGCTTGATCCAGCTGGCGGTGAGTCCGCCCAGCACGACGCCCCACAGCAGCTGCGCGACGCGCTCGGGCACGTCCTCGGCGCAGGCCGTGAGGTAGATCCACGCCGACAGCGCGAGGCCGGCGACGCTCAGCGCCGACCAGCTGGCCGGCGCGACCGGACCGAAGGCGTTGACCGCGTGGAACCACGATTCGTTGAGCGCGGCGTTCGCGTGCAGCGCGAGGCCCGCGGCGACGGCGAGCACGCCCGCGGCGAGCACCCGGAAGTCCCAGGTCACCGCCTGCGGGGAAGGGGTCTGGGGCGGGGTGCGGGAGGCGGCGGACATGGGCGGCGATTGTATAGACGGCCGCCCCGCGCGCTGGCTCGACGCGAGCGTCGCCCGGCCGCCCGAAGACGCTCGCACCGCAGCCGTCAAGGCGGAGGGCAGTCTTATGAAGCGTCGCCCGGCCGCCCGAAGACGCTCGCACCGCAGCCGCCAGGCGGAGGGTAGTCCTATAAGCCTGCCCGGCGGCAGAATGCCTGACACCATGAGCCGCTCCAAGCCCATCACCCTCGACGTCCTGCGCCGCTACGCCGTGGCGCGCTCGATGTTCCCGCCCACCACGCTGCAGAAGGCCATAGCCCGCCTCGGCTTCGTGCAGGCCGATCCGATCCGCGCGCCGGCGCGCGCCCAGGACCTCACGCTGCGCCACCGCGTCAAGGGCTACGTGGCGGGCGACCTGGAGCGCCGCTATCCGCGCCTGGACGTGGAGGAGGACTGCCTCGTCAACTACGGCTTCGTGCCGCGCAGCCTGCTGCCGCTGCTGCATCCGCGCGTGGCGCGGCGGCCGTGGGACGCGGCCGCCGAGCGCCGCGCCGCCGAGGTGCTGGCCTTCGTGCGCGCCCGCGGCGCCACGCATCCGCGCGACGTGCAGGAGGTGTTCGACCACGGCCGCGTGCAGAGCTGGGGCAACACCAACACGCTCAACGCCAGCACGGCGCTGCTGGACGGCATGCACTACCGCGGCCTGCTGCGCGTGGTTCGGCGCGAGGCCGGCACGCGCGTCTACGAGGCGATCGACCATTCGCCCGCCGACGACGCCCCCGCGGCCCGCCACGAGCGCGCGCGCCAGCTCCTGATGCGCATCGTGGAGAAGTACGCGCCGCTGCCGTCGGCGTCGCTGGGCTATCTGTCGCAGCTGATGCAGTACGGCGCGCCGCACCTGCGCGGCGAGACGCGCGCGCTGCTGGCCGAGCTGCGCGCCAGCCTGCCGCAGGTGAAGATAGCCGGCGTCACCTGGCTGTGGACGCCCGGCGAGGATCCGGCGTCGGGCAAGTGGCGCGTCGACCCGGAGCGCGCGCGCCTGCTGGCGCCGTTCGACCCGGTGGCGTGGGACCGGCGCCGCTTCGAGCTGCTGTGGGGCTGGGCCTACCGGTTCGAGGCCTATACGCCGGCGGCCAGGCGCACGATGGGGCATTACGCGTTGCCGCTGCTGTACGGCGACCGCGCCGTGGGCTGGGCCAACGCCACTCTGGTGGACAAGTCGCGGCTGGAGGCCCACGTGGGCTTCGCCGACAAGGCCTGGGCCCGCGACGAGGGCCTGGCGCGGGCGATCGTGGTCGAGCTGGGCGACATGGCCGAGTTCCTGCAACTCGACCGTGACGCCGCCGTCCGCCTCAAGCGGTCGCGAAAGTAGTGCAGAAGTTGGCGCGCGAGCCTGTTGCGCGCTCGCTGCACGTCGTCGTCCGTAACAAAAAGATCGTCAAATGGAAGTGCCGGTTCCCGTCGGCGCCGCGGCCTCCGCGGCCATGGGGGCAGCAGGCCAGGAAACAACATTGCGAGGGTTGCATGGAAGGGTCCGAAATTACCTGCTCAGCGAAGCGCAACACGGCGCGCGATCCCGCGCGCATCGTCGTCGCCATTCCCAATGACGGCGCGCCGTCGAGCTCGATGGCGCCGTCCATGGGCTTCGGCGCCGCGCTCGAGCTCGCCGCGCTCGAAGCCGAACTGGCCTACCGCGGGCCCGAGCGCCGCAACGGCCCCGGCGCCGGCCTGGCCAAGCTGCTCGCGGCCGTGCTCGACGAGGTCGACTACGGCCTCTTGCTGATGGCCGCCGACGGCCACGTCGTGCACGCCAACCACGCGGCGCGCGTGGAGCTCGCCCACGCGAAGTCCCTGCAACTGGTCGGACGCCGCCTGGTCGGCCGCTCGGCCACCGACCAGCGCGCGCTCGACGAGGCGCTGGCGGGCGCCCGCGACGGCGGCAAGCGCCGCATGCTGGCGTTCGCGCCGGCCGACGCGCTGTCCGAGGGCAAGTCGTGCGACCTGTCCATCGTGCCGCTGCCGGCCGCGCTGTCGTCCAACCACGCGGGCCACGCCGTGCTGATCGCGCTGCCGCGCAGCCGCATCGCCGAGACGCTGTCGGTGGACGCCTACGCGCGCGAGCTGGGGTTGTCGCGCCGCGAACAGCAGGTGCTGTCCGCGCTGTGCGAAGGCCTGCGCGTCAAGGAGATCGCCGCCAAGCTGGAGATCGGCGACGAGACCGTGCGCAGTCACGTCAAGCGCCTCAAGGCCAAGACCGGATGCGCGGGCATCGTCGACATCGTCAACCAGGTGTCGCGCCTGCCGCCCATGGTCGGCGCCCTGCGCCAGGCCACGTTCGATCTTCCGCTGGACGACGAACGGGCTTGAGGCCGGCCGGACGCGGCCGATATAATCGGGCCTGATTCCGAGGAGCGTTGCGAGGCCCGGTCGTCACCACGACCGCGAGACCCCAGGCTCGGAACCCCATCTTGGCAACCGCGCTCACCCGCTTCGCAGCACGCGAAGGGCCGGGTGAGGTTGCACGAGTCGCCTCCCTTCCGGCCTTCATGGCTGCGACCGCGGGTCATCTACGGAGATTCCGAATGAACGCAGCACTGACTTCCCTTCCCTCCGACGCCTACGCCGTCGCCGACCTGGGCCTGGCCGCCTGGGGCCGCAAGGAAATCGCCATCGCCGAGAGCGAGATGCCCGCGCTGATGGCGATGCGCACCGAGTACGGCAACGCGCTCAAGGGCGCCCGCGTGACCGGCAGCCTGCACATGACGATCCAGACCGCCGTGCTGGTGGAGACGCTGCAGGCGCTCGGCGCCGAGGTGCGCTGGGCCTCGTGCAACATCTACTCCACGCAGGATCACGCGGCCGCCGCGCTGGTGGTGGAGGGCACGCCCGTGTTCGCCTACAAGGGCGAGACGCTGAAGGACTACTGGGACTACACCCACCGCATCTTCGAATTCGGCCCGGCCGGTTCGGCCAACGAAGGCCCGAACATGATCCTGGACGACGGCGGCGACGCCACGTTGCTGATGCACCTGGGCCAGCGCGCCGAGAAGGACATCTCGGTGCTGGCCAACCCCGGCAGCGAGGAAGAGCGCGAGCTGTACGCCGCAATCAAGGCCAAGCTGGCCGTCGACCCGACCTGGTACACGCGCAAGAGCGCCCAAATCATCGGCGTGACCGAGGAGACCACCACGGGCGTGCATCGCCTCAACGAGATGTCGGCCAAGGGCACGCTGCTGTTCCGCGCCATCAACGTCAACGACTCGGTCACCAAGAGCAAGTTCGACAACCTGTACGGCTGCCGCGAATCGCTGGTGGACGGCATCAAGCGCGCCACCGACGTGATGGTGGCCGGCAAGGTGGCCGTCGTGGCCGGCTACGGCGACGTGGGCAAGGGCTCGGCGCAGGCGCTGCGCGCGCTGTCGGCCCAGGTGTGGGTGACCGAGATCGACCCGATCAACGCGCTGCAGGCCGCCATGGAAGGCTACCGCGTGGTCACGATGGACGACGCCGCGGCGCATGGCGACATCTTCGTCACCTGCACGGGCAACAAGAACGTCATCACGTACGAGCACATGGCCGCGATGAAGGAGCAGTCCATCGTCTGCAACATCGGCCACTTCGACAACGAGATCGACATCGCCTCGCTGGACCACTGCAAGTGGGAGGAGATCAAGCCGCAGGTCGACCACGTGATCTTCCCCGACGGCAAGCGCATCATCATGCTGGCCAAGGGGCGCCTCGTGAACCTGGGCTGCGGCACGGGTCATCCGAGCTACGTGATGTCGTCGTCTTTCGCCAACCAGACCATCGCCCAGGTGGAGCTGTTCACGCGCCCCGAGGCCTACCAGGCCGGCAAGGTCTACGTGCTGCCCAAGCACCTGGACGAGAAGGTGGCGCGCCTGCAGCTGTCCAAGCTCAACGCGAAGCTGACCGAGTTGACCGAGGAGCAGGCGGCCTACATCGGCGTGGCGAAGTCGGGCCCGTACAAGCCCGACACCTACAGGTATTGACGGCCCCACGGTCGCTGGCGAAACGACAACCCCACGGTCGCTGGCGCTCCCTGCCCCCGAGGGGCCGGCCGCGAGCGGCCCGGCGAAGCCGGATCCGCCGCTCCCCCGAATTCCTCTTGAGGCGTTCGAGCGGCAGCGCCGGGTTCATCTCAAGAGAATTCAATCATGGTCAAGGTTCCCATCAGCCTCGAGTTCTTCCCTCCGAAGACGCCCGAGGGCATCACCAAGCTGGCCGCGGCGCGGGCCGAGCTGTACGCGCTCAAGCCCGAGTTCTGCTCGGTCACCTACGGCGCGGGCGGCTCCACGCAGATGGGCACGCTGCAGGTGGTGCAGGCGATCCGCGACGAAGGCGTCACGGGCGTGCCGCACTTCACCTGCATCGGCGCCACGCGCGCGAGCGTGGGCGAGACGCTGGACGGCTTCAAGGCCGCGGGTGTCAGGCGCATCGTCGCGCTGCGCGGCGACCTGCCCAGCGGCTCCGGCAGCTTCGGCGAGTTCCGCTACGCCACCGAGCTGATCGAGCAGATCCGCAGGCACTCGGGCGAGCACTTCCACGTCGAGGTGGCCGCGTATCCCGAGACGCATCCGCAGGCGCGTTCGCCCGAGGCCGACCTGAAGGCCTTCGCCTCCAAGGTGGCCGCCGGCGCGAACTCCGCCATCACGCAGATGTTCTTCAACGCCGACGCGTACTTCCGCTTCGTCGACGAGGTGCGCGCGATGGGCCTCGCCATCCCCATCGTGCCGGGCATCATGCCCATCACCAACGCCAGCGGCCTGATGCGCTTCGCCGACAACACGGGCTGCGAGATCCCGCGCTGGATGCGGCTGCGCCTGCAGTCGTTCGGCGACGACACGAAGTCCATCAAGGCCTTCGGGCTCGACGTGATGGCCGCGCTGTGCGAGCGCCTGGTGGCGGGCGGCGCGCCGTCGCTGCACTTCTACACGATGAACCAGGCGGCGCCGACGCTGGCGCTGGCCGGCGCCATCAAGGGCTGACCAAGGCGCGGGGCCGCGCGGCCCCGCGTCGTGCTCAGCCGCGGTCGTGCAGGCCGTCGGCCTCCACGCGCACCTTCTCGCCCACGGCCGGCGCCGTCGACTCGCGCACCGTGCGGTGCGTGCCGTCCTCCATGCGCACCGTCACGTCGTACATGGTCGACTTGCGCTCGTGCTTCTCGATGGCGTTGCCCAGCAGGCCGCCGCCGACCGCGCCCACCACGCCGCCCAGCGTGCGGTTGTGGCCGCCCGCGATCTGGCTGCCCACCAACGCGCCGCCCACGCCGCCGGCCACCGCGCCGACGCCGTTGTTCCGGCCCTGGACCTCGACCGCGGTGATGGCCTCCACCACGCCGCAATTGGCGCACGCGGCCGCGGCCACCGGCTTCTGGTCACGCCAGCGCTGCGGGTCGGCGTCGGCGTCGCGGTCGGCGCGCGGCGGCAGTTCGCGCGCGCGTTCCGCGTCGCGGCGTGCCTGGTCGCGGCGGCCCTGTTCGTACGAGCGGGTGCCGTTCTGCGCCACGACCACCGGGGCGGGCGCGACTGGCGCGGTCACCGGAGCCGGCGCGGTGGTGGCCACCGATTCGTTGGCCGGCGCGCTGGCCGCGGCGGTCGGCGGCGTGACGTCGGCGTCGTTCTTCGAGCACGCGCCGAGCGCGACGGCCGCGGACGCGACGAGGGCCAGCTGGAAGTTGCGCAGTCGGGAGGTGTTGCTGTTCATGGAGTCTCTCCTGTTGTCGTCCGACACCGGCGGAATGGCCGGCGCGTTGTTCGTACGACGTGGCGAATCGCATGCCCGCGGACTCGGCCGTGGAAACGTCCTGATGCGTTTGCGGCCGGGCAGGGGCGCGCGCGTGCGAGCCGCGCGCCCATGAAAAAGGGCGCTCGCCCTGCGGCGAACGCCCCGTGCATCCTGAAACAGGTGCGTTCCACGGATGGGTGCCCGTCTGCGGCACGCCGGCCGCCTGGCGGATCGACTCGACGGGGCTTCTGCCCCGTTTTCATTGGGACGCTCGTCGCCCCGTCGGCGCTTGAAAAACCGCGCTCTGGCCCGCAATTGGCCGTCGGGCGACAATACGCGGTTTCCGTCGCCAAGCCGGCGCGCGGACGCGGGGCCGCCCCGTAGCGGCCGTTCCCGCCCCGTCCCCCTCCTTCGACCCAGACCAAATCGGGCTTCATTCCATGGAAAAGCAAACTCTCTCGTTCCAGGCCGAGGTCAAGCAGATCCTGCACCTCGTCACGCACTCGCTGTACTCGAACAAGGAAATCTTCCTGCGCGAACTGGTCTCGAACGCATCGGACGCCTGCGACAAGCTGCGCTTCGAGGCCATCGACCACCCGCAATTCCTGGAAGACGCCCCCAACCTCGAGCTGCGCATCTTCTTCGACGCGGAAAAGAAGACGCTCACCATCCGTGACAACGGCATCGGCCTGTCGGCGGAGGAGGCCGTGTCGCACCTGGGCACGATCGCCAAGAGCGGCACGAAGGAGTTCATGTCGAGGCTGGAAGGCGACCAGAAGAAGGACGCCGCGCTGATCGGCCAGTTCGGCGTGGGCTTCTACTCGGGCTTCATCGTGGCCGACCGCATCACCGTCGAGTCGCGCCGCGCCGGCTTGCCGGCGGAGCAGGGCGTGCGCTGGAGCTCGGAAGGCACCGGCGATTTCGAGGTGGAGGAGATCACCCGGGCCGAGCGCGGCACCGACGTCATCCTGCACCTGCGCGAAGGCGAGGACGAGTTCCTGCGCCCGTGGAAGCTCAAGTCCATCATCTCCAAGTATTCCGACCACATCTCCCTTCCGATCCTGATGAAGAAGGAAGAGTGGAACGGCGAGACCGCCGAGTACAAGACGCTCGACGAGTGGGAGACCGTCAACAAGGCCTCCGCGCTGTGGGCGCGTTCCAAGAGCGAGGTCACCGACGCCGAGTACACCGATTTTTACAAACAGATTTCCTATGATTCGGACGCGCCGCTGGCCTACACGCACAACCGCGTGGAAGGCCGCAGCGAATACACGCAGCTGCTCTACATCCCGGCGCACGCGCCGCTGGACATGTGGAACCGCGACAAGCGCGGCGGCGTGAAGCTCTACGTCAAGCGCATCTTCATCATGGACGACGCCGAGGCGCTGATGCCGGTGTACCTGCGCTTCGTCAAGGGCGTCATCGACTCGGCCGACCTGCCGCTGAACGTCTCGCGCGAGCTGCTGCAGGAAAGCCGCGACGTGAAGGCGATCCGCGAGGGCTCCACCAAGCGCGTGCTGTCCATGCTCGAATCGCTGGCCGACAGCGAGGACGTGGGCGAGAAGGACAAGTACCAGGCGTTCTGGGACGAGTTCGGCGCGGTGCTCAAGGAAGGCATCGGCGAGGACCACCAGAACAAGGAGCGCCTGGCCAAGCTGTACCGCTTCGCGTCCACGCACGCCGACAAGGGCGTGTCGCTGGCCGACTACGTGTCGCGCATGAAGGAAGGCCAGCAGGCCATCTACGTGATCGCGTCCGACTCGCTGGGCGCCGCCAAGGCCAGCCCGCAGCTCGAGATCTTCCGCAAGAAGGGCATCGAGGTGCTGCTGCTCACCGACCGCGTCGACGAGTGGCTGCTGTCGCACCTGCACGAGTTCGAGGGCCACACGCTGCAGAGCGTCGCCAAGGGCGCGGTCGATCTCGGCACGCTGCAGGACGAGGACGAGAAGAAGGCGGCCGACGCCGCCGCCGCTGCCTTTGCGCCGGTGCTCGAGCGCCTGAAGGAGTCGCTGAAGGACCGCGCCAAGGACGTGCGCGCCACGTCGCGCCTGGTCGACTCCGCGGCCTGCATCGTCGTCGAGGAAGGCGAGATGAGCGCCCACCTGGCCCGCCTGCTCAAGCAGTCCGGCCAGGCCGCGCCCGACACCAAGCCCATCCTCGAGGTGAACCCCGAGCATGCGCTGGTGAAGAAGATCGAGGCCGATCCGCGCTTCGACGACTTCGCCCACCTGCTGTTCGACCAGGCCTGGCTGGCCGAGGGCGGCCAGCTCGAGGAGCCGGCGGCGTACGTGCAGCGCGTGAACCGCCTGCTCGTCGGCTAAGTGTCTGACCGGCTGGCATTTCGCTCCCGCCGCCGGCGCTCTTGCGCCGGCGTGAAGTTCCAGGGAGCGGCGGAACCGGCTCTGCCGGGCCGCTCGCGGCCGGCCCCCTCGGGGGGCAGCGAGCGCCAGCGAGCGTGGGGGCTCCATGTATAGCGTCAAAGAGATTTTCTACACACTGCAGGGCGAGGGGGCGAACGCGGGCAGGCCGGCGGTGTTCTGCCGCTTCGCCGGCTGCAACCTGTGGACGGGCCGCGAGGACGATCGCGCGGACGCCGTCTGCAAGTTCTGCGACACCGACTTCGTGGGCACCGACGGCGACGGTGGCGGCAAGTTCAGGACGGCCGAACTCCTCGCCGACGAGATCGCGAAGCACTGGGGCGACACGCCCACGCACCGCTTCGTGGTGCTGACGGGCGGCGAGCCGCTGCTGCAGGTCGACGCCGCGCTCACCGAGGCGCTGCACGCACGCGGCTTCACGATCGCGGTGGAGACCAACGGCACCGTCGAGCCTCCGCCCGGGCTCGACTGGATCTGCGTGAGCCCCAAGGCCGATTCGAAGGTCGTCCTCACCGCCGGCGATGAGCTGAAGCTGGTGTTCCCGCAGGACGGCGTCGACCCGCAACGCTTCACCGGCCTGGCCTTCAAGCACTTCTACCTGCAGCCCATGGACAACCTGCTGCAGGCCACCAACCAGCGCCTGGCGATGGACTATTGCCTCGCGCACCCTCAATGGAAACTCGGCCTGCAGACCCACAAGCTCCTCAACATCCGTTGAACGCTTGCAGGTTCTGAGGTCTCGATCCCATGCTCACGATCACCAAACGACTCGAATTCGACGCCGGCCACCGCATCCCGCAGCACAAGAGCCAGTGCCGCAACCTGCATGGTCACCGCTACGCCCTGGAGATCACGCTCGAGGGCGAGCCGATCGACGACCCCGAGTCCAGCGACCACGGCATGCTGATGGACTTCACCGACGTGAAGTCGCTCGCCAAGGAGCACTTGGTCGACCTGTGGGACCACGCGTTCCTGGTGCACGACGGCGACACGCTGATCCGCGGCCTGCTCGCGCAGATCCCCGGCCACAAGACCGTGGTGCTGGATCGCGTGCCCACCGCCGAGAACCTCGTCGCGATCGCGTTCGAGATCCTCGACCCGCTCTACACCGAGCGCTTCGGCAACCACCTCAGGCTGCGCAAGCTGCGCCTGTACGAGACGCCCACCAGCTGGGCCGACCGCGACCGCCAGGACTGACTCACGCGCCCGCGGGCAGCGCGGGCCCGCGCACGCGCGGCAGCGCGAGCGCGATCGCGCCGGCGCCCAGGCCCACCGCGAGCGAGCCGAGATACATCCACGTGTAGGCGTGGAAGTGGTCGTAGATCCAGCCGCCCAGCGCCGGCCCCAGCGCCATGCCCAGGCCCGACAGCAGCGTCATCGCGCCGAGCACGCTGCCCATGATCTGCGGCGCGAAGTAGTCGCGGGCGAGCGCCGAATAGAGCGGCATCACGCCGCCGTAGGCCATGCCGAACACGAACGCGACCACGTAGAAGTCGCCGAGCCCGGTGGCCAGGACGTACGAGCCCGCGGCCAGCGCCTGCGTCACCAGGCCGACGACGATCATGCGCTTGACGCCCACCTTGTCGGCGAGCACGCCGAACAGCAGCCGGCCCACCAGCCCCGCGAAGCCTTCGACGCTGTAGATCGTCACCGCGGTCAACGGCGGCAGGCCGCAGCCGATCGCGTAGCTGATGGTGTGGAAGATCGGGCCGGCGTGCGTCGCGCAGCAGGCGAAGAAGGTCAGCGACAGGACGATGAACGGACGCGAACGCAGCGCGCGCCGCGCCGCCGCCTTGAGCTCGGGCCCGCCGAGGCCGCCGGCGGCCGTGGCGGCCGGCATGTGCGGCGGCCGGCGGACGCACAGCGCGGCGGGCACCAGCAGCACGATCACCGCGGCGGCGAGGATCAGCTCGGACGTGCGCCAGCCGTACGCGATCACCAGCCGGGCGGCGATGGGCGACACGGTCATCGGCGCCACCCCCACGCCAGACGACACCAGCGAGACGGCCAGCGCACGATGCTGGTCGAACCACAGCACGACGGTGGACATCAGCGGCACCATCAGGCTGCCCGCGGCCACGCCGACCAGCAGGCCGTAGACCGCCTGGAACTGCGCCAGCGTGGTCGTCCGGCTGGCCAGGGCCAGTCCGGCGGCCAGCAGCACGACGCCCACGAGCAGGATCAGGCGCGGGCCGTAGCGATCGCTGAGGTTGCCCCACACGGCCGAGCCGATGCCCATCGTGAGGAAGTTCAGCGTCATCGCGAACCCGATGCCGCCGCGCGACCAGCCGGTGTCCGCCGAGATCGGCGCAAGGAACACGGGCAGCGCCAGCAGCGCGCCCATGGCCATCCACGTGATCAGCGCGCCCGCGCCGACGACCAGCCAGCCGGGGTGAAGTTTCGTCATGTGCGGAGCCTCCAGGTCACTGACGACGTGCGAGCGTGCCGGAAATCGACATCGCGTGATTTCATTTACGCTGTCCCGGGTGCGGGTGCGGGGGCGGGCAGGTTCAAGCCGGCGGCGAGAGGTCGCAGATCCAGTTCACCTCCCATGTCTTGCCCCAGTCCGGTGAGAACGACTGTTCCAGGCGCGCGGTGGTGCGCGTCGGCTGCGTCCAGACGTAGCGCACGAGGATGGATCGGCCGTCGAACTCCTCCCAGTCGTGGAACTCGCCGCGGCCGTCCTTGAACGACCCGATGGTGGCGGGCAGCAGCAACTGGCCCTCGGCGGCCTTGGCCAGCCAGATGCTCCACTGCCCTGTCTTCGGGTTGTACAGGCGCAGCGTCTGCGCCTCGATACGGAGCTTGCCGTCGAGGCTGGTGACGTCGAACTCCTCCATGTTGGCGCGGCCGCCCCAGATCCTGGTCATGACCGAGGTGCCCGTGTACTCGACCCAGTCGTTGGCGCCGGTCAGCGGATGCGCCAGCTTGCGCAGGTGAACGTGCCAGTGGCCGACGACGAAGTCGAAGTCGTGCAGGCCGTCGCGTTGGGGTGCCGCCGGGGGCTGCGCGACGGCCGTGGCGGCGAGGACGCAGAGCGCGGTCGCGCAGGCGAGGGCGGCGGGGCGGCGGGTGTTGGCGGATGTCATGTCGAGCTCCTGGGTTGGGGGACTCGATGTTCGGCAACAAAACCGGACAGCGCATGTCATGTTTTCCGCGCCGCCGCTCCCTCAACCTTCGTACGCCGCAAGCCGGCGCTGCTCCTCGGGCGTGAAGAGTCGATTGCGAAGCTCGCCCATCGCGGCGGCGTGGTCGGCGTCGCCGCCCGGCGCCGCCAGCACGGCGCTGCGTTGCGCCTGATAGGCGGCGATGCGCGCCTTCCACGCGGCCTCGTCGCGATCGAGGTCGGCCAGCCGGTTCGCGGCCTCGGGCGACGTGGCGGCGGCGCGCATGCGGTAGACGTCGTCCTCGCTGCCGCCGTCGGCGCGGATCTTCTGCGCGGCCTCGTCCAGGCGCGTGACGAGCAGGGGTGCCTCGCGGTCCGCGCGCACGCTCGCGGGCAGGCGCGCGTCGAGCGCGGCCAGGCGGTCGCGGCGCTGCGCATCGCCCAGCGCCGGATCCTGCTCGATGGCCATGCGGGCCAGCGCCAGGGAGGCCTCGACGTCCTGCGCGGCGAACAGGGCCTGCGATTCGGCGTCGGTGAAGAAGGTGGCGCGCAGGGCCAGCATGCGGCGCAGGCCGTCGCGCAGCATGTCGACGCTGGAGCGGCCGGGCTTGGGCGGCCGCTGGTCCTTCAGCGCGGTCTTGAAGCGCAGGTAGCGGTCGAACAGGTCCTTGGCCTGGCGGGCGGCGAGCGGGTTCAGGCGGCCGTCGAGGTCGCTCGCCACCTGCGCGCGGATCGCGTCCAGGGGCCGCTCGCCCACGGTGGTCAGGTAGTAATCGAAGAGGCGGATCAGGGCGGGGGCCAGTACCAGCGACTGGTCGGCCGCGGCGGTGGCCGCGCCGTCGGGCGTGGTGCCGGCGAGCGACGACGTGGCGGCGGGCCGCGCCTCGGCCGCCGGCGCCGGGCCGGCGACGTGCGACGCCGGCTCCGGCAGCCCTTGCAGGCCGACGACCACCAGCGCCGCCGCCGCGACCACGCCCGCCACCCAGGTCATGGGGAGCTGGCGGCGCGGCATCTCAGAGCCCCAGGTTCTTCAGGCGGTTGGCCTGGTTGCGGTAGAGGCTCTTCGGGTCGACCTCGAACCAGTTGACGATGCCGGCGGTCTGGTTCACCTCGTCGAGGTGGTTCATGCCGTAGTCGTCGCGGATCACGGTGCCCAGGTGGCTGCTGCACGACCCCACCAGGCCGTCGTTCTTCGCGCCGTTGTAGACGAGCGAGGTGATGGCCAGCGCCGGATCCAGCGGATCGAGCGCGTTGGTGTAGGGCTGCGCGCCGCTCCACGAGTAGTAGCGCACGCCGTTGGACGCGAGCTCGGGGCCGCTGCCGCACGAGGTCGTCGGCAGGCCTTCCGGATGCGCGGCGTTGAACTTGGCCATGCCGGCGCTGGACAGCGAGTTGAGCGCGGCCGACGAGTTCTGCGACGCGTTGTTCCCGGAGATGAGCCCGATCAGCGATGCGAAGCCGTTGACCACGCTGGCGACGACCGTGCGCGACAGCGAACCCGCGGGCAGCGTGCCGTTGAGCGCGTCGGCCAGCGCCGCGCCCTGGTTCGGGCCGGCGACGCTGGTGACCGAGGCAACCAGGTTGGGCGCCACCGAGGCGACGTAGCGCACGGTGGGGCCGCCATGGCTGTGCCCGATCAGGTTGACCTTGCTGGCGCCGGTGACGGCCAGCACCTGCTTGACGTAGGTGAGCAACTGCTCGCCGCGCACCTCGGTGGAGTTGGCAGCCGCCACCTGCGCGACGTAGACCTGGGCGCCGTTGGCGCGCAGGTCTACGGGGATGCCGTAGAAGTATTCGAGCGGCCCGATGTTGTCGAAGCCGAACAGTCCGTGGACCAGGATGATGGGGTACTTGGTCTGCGCGTACCCGGTGGCCCAGGAAGGGAGTGCGCAGAGCGCGAGCATGGCCACGGTGAGCCACTTCATCAGTTGCTTGTTCATGTCGTTTGTCTCCGTCATTCGTTGAGTGGCGGAAGCCGGTGCGAGGCCTCCGTTGGGCGGCTTGTCGACGGGCGCGAGCGCACGCTCCCAAGCCGAACCCTCCAGGTTCGATCTGTGTCGATACGGTCTCAACCGAGGTGCTGGATGCCGGGCCCGCGCGGCAGTGGCGCGGGCGAAGGGCGTCGTGGCATGGGTAGCACTGCGGATAGGCAGCGGGCGCAGACGAGTCGAACATCGCGTTCGAACCCCGCAACCTCAGTAAATCCATCCTACTGAGCGACGCGGCGCAGCGTCTGTCATCGATTTGCAATTCAAAAAGGGAAGACCCTATGGCACGCCTCACGGCCGCGCAACGGCAGACGATGCTCGACAGCCCGTGGTTCGGCAAGCTGCCGGCGGCCCCGCGTGACGAGGCCCTCGACGTGGCCACGCTGCGCCACCTCAACGAGGGCGACGTGATCTACGCGAAGGATCGGCCGGCCGACGCCTGGTACGGGATCCTGGGCGGCGCCATCCGGCTCGGCGCCAGCGGCCCGGATGGCCGCCAGGGCCTGCTCACGTTCCTGCAGCCCGGCGCCTGGTTCGGCGACACCTCGCTGTTCGACCAGCTGCCCCGCCCGCACGACGCCATCGCCCATTGCGCGACCACGCTGCTGGCGGTGTCGGCGGCGCAGTTCGAGGGGCTGATGGAGCGCTACCCCGTGATGTATCGCCACTTCATCGAACTCTATTGCCAGCGCGCACGGCTGATGTTCCTGGCGCTGGAGGCCTGGACCGCGTTCTCGCTCGATGAGCGCCTCGCGATGCACCTGGTGCACCTGGCCAACGGCCACGGCCTGCGCGACGGCGCCGACGTGGCGATCAACCTGCACCTGCCGCAGGAGCAGCTGGCGCAGCTGCTGGGCGTCACGCGCCAGCGCATCAGCCAGATCCTGCACGAGTGGGAGCGCCTCGGGCGCGTGCACGTGCGCTACGGACGCGTGGTGCTCGACGGCCTGTGGTTTGCGAGCAATCCCACCGGGCCGCACCTGCAGTCGGTGCCCATCGCCAGCCTGCCGGCCGCGCACTGACCAGGCCTGTCATCCTGCGCGCAGGATGACGCTAGTACGCCATCAGCGGCGGCAGCGCCATGTGCTCCAGCTGCTCGCGCAACTGCGTCGTCTGCTGGTCCCAGTAGGCCGGCGTGCCGAACCACGGGAACGCGGCGGGGAAGGCCGGGTCGTCCCAGCGGTCGGCGATCCACGCGCTGTGGTGGATCATGCGCAGCGCGCGCAGCGGCTCGATCAGCACGAGCTCGGCCGGGTTGAAGTCCATGAACGCGCGATAACCGTTCAATACGTGGGACAGCTGGCCCTGCATCGCGTCGCGGTCGCCGGACAGCAGCATCCACAGGTCCTGCACCGCCGGGCCCATGCAGGCGTCGTCGAGGTCGACGAACAACGGGCCGGCGAAGTCGCCTTCCTCGCGCCACAGGATGTTGCCGGGATGGCAGTCGCCGTGCAGGCGGATGTTTCGCAGCGGCCCGGCGGCCTCGAAGGCCTGGCGCGCGGCCGCCACGGCCTGGCCGGCCACGCTGAGCCAGGTGGCCGATTGCGCGCGGGTCAGCAGGTCGCTGCGTTCGACGCGGGCAATGGCCTGCGTGCCGTAGGTGTCGCAGTCCAGCGTGCGGCGATGCGCGAACGGCCGGCGCGCGCCCACCGTGTGCAGCCGCCCCAGCAGCCGGCCCAGCCACGCGAGCGTGTGCGGGCTCTCGAGCTCGGGCGCGCGCCCCGCGCGCCGCGGCGCGACGCCGAAGCGGTAGACGGGCGACGGCGTGCGGTCGTCGTCGTCGGGATCGACCTCGGGCTGCCAGTGGCCCAGCGTGGGCGGGTCGCCCACCAGCGCCAGCGCCGGGTTCGCATGCGGCGAGGCGAGCACCAGCGGCGCCGCGATGGGCAGGTCGTCGGCCTCCAGCTCGCGCGCGAACTGGTGTTCCTCCAGCAACTGGTCGTCGTTCCAGCGCCGCGGCCGGTAGAACTTGGCGACGACGGCCGCCCCGCCTTCCAGCGCGGCCTGCACGACGCGGTTCTCGTAGGAGTTGAGCTGGATCAGTCCGCCGGTGATGGGAAAGCCCGCGGCCGCCAGCGCGTCCAGCATCTGGTGCGGCGTCAGGCGGGCGTACGGGGCGCGGTCGGCGAAGTCTGTCATGGGGCCATGGTACTGGCCCGTCGCTTACTTGCCGGAGTTCGGGTCGCGGCCGATGGCCAGGAGCGTGTCCATCTGGCGGGCGCCCTGCTTGAACTGATAGTCCAGCTCGCCCAGGTGCTGCTCGACCATGCCGGCCATGATGGAGGCGAAGTTCTCGGGCGGCAGGCGCAGGTGGGCCTCGGCGTCGGCGCCGGTGCGCTCGATGGTGGCGCCGGCGTTGCGCACGATCTTGAGCATCGCCGCGTTCTCGGACAGCGCGTGGATGACGATGGTGTCGACGCCGCGGTTGCGCGCGCGCAGCACGGCGTGGTCGAACAGGCGCGCGCCGTAGCCGCGTCCGCGGCCGCGCACGGCCACCGACACGCCGAACTCGGCGGCGCTGGCGCGGTCGGGCTCCGAATCCACCGACGGCTCGTAGGCCAGGTGGGCCAGGGCGATCAGCTCGAGCCGGCGGTTGAACACGCCGAAGATCTCGTCGCGCTCGAACGCGATGCGTTCCACGTAGCGGCGGATCTGGTCGTCGGCCGCCGCGTAGCCGAAGCGCAGGTAGCGGTCGGTCATGTCCAGCGCCAGCAGGTGCGCCAGGATGCGCGGGCGGTGGCGGGCGGACAGCGAGCGGATGGGCACCCAGCCGAACGCTCGCGGGCGCGCCGGCATCGGCGCCGGAATCGTTTCCGGGCCGGTGAGGTCGGTGGCGTGCGGGTGTTGCGGAATCTCGGACGAGGTGTCGCCCATGACGGTGTCCCAGTGTTTACCCGAAAGACTGTACACGGATAGTCTTGGGCCTGCCGGCGGTGATGCTGCGCTGCAGCACGCTTTTTCCGGGGTTCGGACGGCCTTCCGCCGGGCGTCATGCCGCGCAGAGCAGCCTTTCCAGGGAGGCCAGTCTAGTCCTGTCCACCTTCCGGCGCTGGCGCACTATGAGATTTCCCGCATCTGTGCGATACTCGTGGGCTTCCCGTTTTGCGGCGGGGTGAACGCAGCTGACAAAGCAGCGCGCCCGGATTTCCCGGGTGACAGAAGATGCCAGGTTCGGTTCCGGTTCGAGAGGTTGCCATTCATGAGCAGCGCCGAGAACCACCAGAGTCGACCCGGAGCGTTCGAACAGCCGCTTTCAATCTCCAAAAGAGAACACTCATGAAGACCTTCAGCGCCAAGCCGGCAGAAGTGGTGCACGAGTGGTTTGTGATCGACGCCACCGACAAGGTGCTCGGACGTGTTGCCAGTGAAGTGGCACTCCGACTGCGCGGCAAGCACAAGCCCATCTACACGCCCCACGTCGATACCGGCGATTTCATCGTCATCGTCAACGCCGACAAGATCCGCGTCACCGGCAACAAGGCCGAAGACAAGGTGTACTACCGTCATTCGGGCTACCCAGGCGGCATCTACGCGACGAAGTTCAAGGACATGCAGGCCAAGCACCCCGGCCGCGCCATCGAGAAGGCCGTCAAGGGCATGCTCCCGAAGGGTCCCCTGGGCTACGCGATGATCAAGAAGCTGAAGGTCTATGCCGGTGGCACCCACCCGCACACCGCCCAGCAGCCCAAAGCGCTGGAAATCTAAGGAGCCGCGATGATCGGTAATTGGAATTACGGCACGGGCCGTCGCAAGTCGTCCGTCGCGCGCGTCTTCATGAAGAAGGGCGAAGGCAAGATCACCGTCAACGGCAAGACCGTCGACGAGTATTTCGGCCGTCAAACCTCGATCATGGTCGTCAAGCAACCGCTGATGCTCACCAACAACGAACTCACGTTCGACGTGAAGGTGAACGTCCACGGTGGCGGCGAATCCGGCCAGGCCGGCGCGATCCGCCACGGCATCACCCGTGCGCTAATGGACTACGACATCGCGCTGAAGCCTGATCTCAGCCGCGCCGGCTTCGTCACGCGCGATGCGCGTGAAGTCGAACGGAAGAAGGTCGGCCTGCACGGCGCCCGCCGTCGCAAGCAGTTCAGCAAGCGCTAAACTGCGCTACCCGGAACGCGCTGGTCGCGTTCCAGGTCTTGCCTCCACAAGGGCCGCTCACCAGCGGCCCTTTGCGTTTTTGGCTCGCACTTGCAACCCCTTACCCCGGGTAAGTTATGCGCTGGAAGCTGCTTAGACGACGTCTGTCCACCCCTCGCGTCACGGTGCGGCGCCACCTGCCGTGGCCGATCCGCTGGCTCAGCGGCGCGTTGGTGCTGGGATTCTCGGCCGCGATCGCCCTGTGGGCCTTCGAGACGGGCAAGGATCTCGCGGGCCTCGACCGCAGCGCCAAGGCGGAGCTGGCGCAACTGCGCGACGAGCAGGCCGGCCTCAGGGAGGAGCGCGACAAGGCCCAGGCGCTGGCCAACACGGCAGAGAGCCTGCTCAAGACCGAGAAGGCCGCCGAGGACCAACTGGCCGCCCAACTTCGCCAGAGCGAGGCCGACAAGCTGGCGTTGAAGGCCGACCTGGGCTTCTTCCAGCAACTCATCCCGCAGGGCGGTGGCGTGCCCGACGGCCTCAGCGTACGCGGCTTCCAGGTGGAGACGGTGGCACCCGGACACGTCCGTTACCAGCTGCTGGTGATGCAGGGCGGCCGGACCGCCGTACAGTTCAGTGGTCGCTACGAGCTCACGCTCAGCGGCACGCTCGATGGCCAGCCCTGGACGTCGCCGCCGTCAGGCATTCTTCAGCCGCTGCAGGTGAAGCAATACGCACGTGTCCAGGGCATGGTCGATTGCCCGCCCGGGGCCGTGGTAAAAAGCGCCCAGGTCAAGGTCACCGACGCGGGCGGCGTGGTGCGCGCGCTGCAGACGCTCAAGCTGTAGCGTGCCGAGCGGGACACTTCGTACTCATCAAAACGATCGTTTGGGCCGCGAATGCGCGAGGGCGCCGCGGAAGCTAAGGAGTTTCAGCATGTGGTTCAACCGCAAGAAGCAACCCGCCATCCGCAGCCTCATCGGCGAGGGCACCCAGGTCCACGGCGAACTGCGCTTCGACGCCGGCCTGCGCATCGACGGCGAGGTGCTGGGCGACGTCATCGCCACCGACCCGTCCAGCCTGCTGGTCATCAGCGAGAACGCGCGCGTGCAGGGCAAGGTGATGGCCGGCCACGTGATCATCAACGGCCAGATCCAGGGGCCGGTGGTCGCCACCGCGCTGCTCGAGCTGCAGCCCAAGGCGCGCATCGTGGGCGACGTGCACTACGAGGCCCTTGAAATGCACCAGGGCGCCACCATCGATGGGGTGATGAAGCACGTGCCGTCCGGCGATGTGGAAGCCGAGCGCCCTTTGCTTAAGCTCGCTGCCGCCAACGAAGTCTGATTTTCGCCTCGCTCGGCAGCGTCCAATGACCACAGTCGCCCAGGTCGGCGGCCATTTGTGGCCCAATAGGGTCTGAAACGCATTTGCAAGGATTCCCATGAGCGCCGTCGCCGAACTCTCCCCCGCCACCACCGAGATCCCGGGCCCGCTGGTCTTCACCGACAGCGCCGCCGCCAAGGTGAAGGAACTGGTCGACGAGGAAGGCAATCCCGAGCTGAAGCTGCGCGTGTTCGTGCAGGGGGGCGGTTGCTCCGGCTTCCAGTACGGATTCACGTTCGACGAGGCCGTGGCCGAGGACGACACGCAGATGAGCAAGAACGGCGTCACGCTGCTCATCGACGCCATGAGCCTGCAGTACCTGGCCGGCGCCGAGATCGACTACAAGGAAGACCTGCAGGGTGCCCAGTTCGTCATCAAGAATCCGAACGCCACCAGCACCTGCGGCTGCGGCTCGAGCTTCTCGGCCTGAGCGTTTCCGCTCCCCGACACGACGGCGCCCGCAAGGCGCCGTTGTCGTTTCTAGGCCGGGTACAGGGCGCCCAGCACCCGCAGGCCCGCCGCCCCGGTGACGCCCGGATGGTTGCCCGGCCGCCGTTCGCAGAACTGGCGCGCCAGCCAGGCGAACGCCGCGGCCTCCACCTGCTGCGCCGGCAGCCCGGCCGAGTCGGTGGCCGCCACGCGCAGGCCCGGCCACAGCCCGGCCAGGCGCACTATCAGCGCGCCGTTGCGGGCGCCTCCGCCGCACACCAGCAGCTCCTTCGTGCCCGGCGCGGCCGCGCGCAAGGCGTCGATGGCGCTGCGCGCGGTGAGCTCCAGCAGGGTCGCCTGCACGTCCGCGGGCGGGCGCGTGCCGCCCACGCGCGCGAGGGCCTGCGTGAGCCAGTCGGCGTTGAACAGGTCGCGACCGGTGCTCTTGGGCGGAGCCTTGCGGAAGTAAGCGTCCGCCAACAGCTCGACCAGAAGGAGCCCGTCCACCTTGCCGGACGCGGCCCAGCGGCCGTCGTCGTCGTAGGCGGCGTCGGTGTGGAGCTGGCACCAGTAGTCCATCAGCGCGTTGCCGGGGCCGGTGTCGAAGCCGACCAGCCGAGTGGGCGCTGACTCATCGGTGGCCGGCAGCACCGTCACGTTGGCGATGCCGCCGATGTTCAGCACGGCGCGCGGCTCGGGGCCGGCGAACACGTCGCGGTGGAAGGCCGGCACCAGCGGCGCGCCCTGGCCGCCGGCGGCGACGTCGCGGGCGCGGAAGTCGCACACGACGTCGATGCCGCAGCGCTCGGCCAACAGGGCGCCGTTGTTGAGCTGGAGCGTGAAGCCGGTGCCGTCGAACTCGCCCGGGCGATGGCGCACGGTCTGGCCGTGCGAGCCGACCGCGCGGACGGCCTGCGGCGAGAGGTCGGCGTTGTTGAGCAGGTGAGCCACCACTTCCGCCTGCAGCCGCGCCAGGGCGTTGGCGGCCAGCGCGGCGCGCTGCAGCTCGTCCGCGCCGCTGGCGTTCAGGGCCAGCAGTTCGGCGACCAGCGCCGGCGGCATCGGCGCGTGGGCGTCGGTGACCACGTGCACGCCGTCGGCGAAGTCGACCAGCACGCCGTCGACGCCGTCCATGGACGTGCCGCTCATCAAGCCGATGTAGAGGGTCATGAAGTGAAGACGCGCCGGGTTCGTCGTTGCGAACGCGGCGCGTCGAAGTCCGAAGGAGGAAGACTCAGTCTACGCGCGCCGGCTGGACGCCCAGCGACTCGGCCACCGACAGTTCGGACTTCAGCTCGCCCGCCAGCGCCGCGAAGCGCGGGCGCGAGGTGTTGTCCAGCGTGAACGTCTCGGCCGACTTGGCGATCGTCAGCGGATCCTTGACGACGCCGGCCACGCGGAATTCGAAGTGCAGGTGCGGCCCGGTGGCCCAGCCGGTCATGCCGACGTTGCCGATCTGCTCGCCCTGGTCGACGTGCTCGCCGCGCCTGACGCCGATCTTGCTCAGGTGCGCGTAGACGGTCATGCGGCCGTCGGAGTGCTGCACCTGGATCACGTTGCCGTAGCCGTTCTGCTGGCCGGCGAACGCCACGATGCCGTCGCCGACGACGTGGACGGGGGTGCCGATGGGTGCGCCGTAGTCGACGCCCTCGTGGCGCTTCCATTCCTTGAGGATCGGGTGGAAGCGCATCGAGAAGCCCGAGGTGATGCGCGAGAACGCGAGCGGGCTGGCCAGGAAGGCGCTGTGCTTGCTGCGGCCGTCGAGGTCGAAGTACGCGCCCTTGCCGCTGGCATCGGTGAACCACACCGACGAATACGGATGGCCGGCGTTGACGAACTCGGCGGCCAGCACGCGGCCGGCGCCCTGGTTCCACGGCACCGGCTCGCCGTCGGCGGTGAGCGCCTCGTAGACCACGCTGAAGGTGTCGCCCCTGCGCAGTTCGCGATGGAAGTCGATGTCGGTGGAGAACATGTCGGCCATCTGCGTGGCGATCGGATCGGGCACGTTGGCGTCGTCCGTCGCCGCGAACAGCGACGTGCGGACGGTGCCGCTGGCCAGGCGCGTGGTGGCGCCCATGGGCACCTGTTCGACCTTGCTGGTGAATCCGTGTTCGCCGCGGGCGATGGTCAGGCGCGAGAAGTGGGTGGAGAACTGGTCGTCGCGCTCGGCGGGGTAGCGCACGACGAGCTCGGCCAGCTTGCCGGCGTCGTCGGTGGTGGCGGAGACCAGCTTGCCGGCGCGGCCCTGCCACAGCTTGCGCGAGGTGGCGTCGACCTGCAGGAAGGCGTTGAGCTGGTCGTCGGCCAGCCCCAGGCGCTTGGTGAGCGTGCTGGCGGTGTCGTTGGCGCGCGTGACCTCGCTGCGCGCGAGCACCAGGTGCTGCGCGGCGAGCGCGTCGAGCTGGGTGTCGATGTCCTCGGGCGTGAACGCCTCGGTGATGAGGCGCTTGGGCAGGGCGGACGCGTCGGGGGCCATCGGCGCCAAGCCGAAGGCCGTGCCGGCCAGGGCGCCCAGCACCGTGAGGGTGCCCGCGGCGAGGCGGCGAGGGTGGGCGTGGGCCCAGTTCGCGACGCGGCCTAGAAACGAATGGACGGCGGTCTCGACCGCCTGCTCGGCTTGGTTCAGGGAATCCAACGACAGCTTTCCAGCGGGAGGAGTTCGGGCTTGGCGATTGCCAGTTCCTTGCCCCGGTTTGAAGAATCCGCACCCAGGGCAGGCCGTGCCTGCTTGTGCGCGCATAGAATCAGACGACTTTTCGAGGAAGTTGTTGAAAAAAGACGACAGAACCTCGAAAATCGCCAGCTTTCGCTCGCTGGCGTGGCTGCCGTATGGTAATGCGGCAGCCGCCCAGAGCGAGCGACTATAGCAGCGGGTTGTAAAGTTCATCCCCCAAAAGAGGGAGCTTTACAGTCTGATTTGCACGCTTTGCCGCCGCCCGGCGGCCTGTCCTGCAGGCCTCCGGCAGGGCGGCCCCTGCCTTCCGCCCGAGTTTCTTCGCCGATGACCGCCACGCCGACCCCCGCCCAACCCTCCGACCGCGTCCTCGAGGCGATGCAGATCAGCCTGCGCGGCTGCGACGAACTGCTGCCGCAGGCCGACTGGCTGAAGAAGCTGATGCGCTCCGAGGCCACCGGCACGCCGCTGCGCATCAAGCTGGGCCTGGATCCGACCGCGCCCGACATCCACGTGGGCCACACCGTGGTGCTCAACAAGATGCGCCAGCTCCAGGACCTGGGGCACACGGTGATCTTCCTGATCGGCGACTTCACCTCGCTCATCGGCGACCCCTCGGGCCGCAACAACACGCGCCCGCCGCTCACGCACGAGCAGATCAAGGCCAACGCCGAGACCTACTACAAGCAGGCGAGCCTGGTGCTCGATCCCGCCAGGACCGAGATCCGCTACAACAGCGAGTGGAGCGACCCGCTGGGCGCGCGCGGCATGATCCAGCTGGCGGCCAAGTACACCGTGGCCCGCATGATGGAGCGCGACGACTTCACCAAGCGCTTCGCCGCGCAGACACCCATCAGCGTGCACGAGTTCCTGTACCCGCTGATGCAGGGCTACGACTCGGTGGCGCTGAGGAGCGACATCGAGCTGGGCGGCACTGACCAGAAGTTCAACCTGCTGGTGGGCCGCCACCTGCAGCAGGAATACGGCCAGGAGCCGCAGTGCATCCTGACGATGCCGCTGCTCGAGGGCCTGGACGGCGTCGAGAAGATGTCCAAGTCCAAGAACAACTACGTGGCCATCGCCGAGCCGGCGAACTCCATGTACGCCAAGATCCTGTCGATCAGCGACGTGCAGATGTGGAAGTGGTTCACGCTGCTGAGCTTCCGCGGCGAGGCCGAGATCGCCGCGTTGAAGGCGGAGGTGGAGGGCGGCCGCAACCCGAAGGACGCCAAGGTGATGCTCGCCAAGGAGATCACCGCGCGCTTCCATTCGGCCGCCGCGGCCGACGCCGCCGAGCAGGACTTCCAGAACCGCGCGGCCGGGGGCATTCCGGACGACGTCAAGGAGGTCACGCTGTCGGGCGCGCCGATGGGCGTCGCCGCCGTGCTGTGCGCGGCCGGCCTCGTGCCGTCCAACGGCGAAGGCAATCGCAAGATCGAGCAGGGCGGCGTGCGCATCGATTCCAGCGTGGTCAGCGACAAGGGCCTGAAGCTGGGCGCGGGCACCTACGTGCTGCAGGTGGGCAAGCGCAGTTTCGCGCGCGTGACGCTGACGGCCTGAATCCCGGGCCGGTGGCAAGCGGGGCTTCATCGCACGCGAAGCCCGGGCGGCGCATCGTCACTAAACTGGCGCCATGACCACGCCGACTCCCGCCAGCGCCACGCTGGACACTCTCCTGCAACGCGCCGACAGCCTCCTCGCCCGACTCGAAGGCCTGCTGCCGGCGCCGGCCGCCGAACCCGACTGGTCGGCGTCGATCGCGTTCCGCTACCGCAAGCGTGCCCCGGGCGCGTTCGGCACGGGCGCGCGCGGGGGCGTGCTCGAACCGGTGCGCCACGTGGCGCCGATCGCGCTCGAGAACCTCAAGGAAGTGGACGCGCAGAAGGAGCGCCTGCGCGCCAACACCGCGCAGTTCGTGGCCGGGTGCTCGGCCAACAACGTTCTGCTGACCGGCGCGCGCGGCACCGGCAAGAGCTCGCTGATCAAGGCCTGCCTGCACGAGTTCGCGCCGCGCGGCCTGCGCCTGATCGAGGTGGACAAGTCCGACCTGGTCGACCTGCCCGAGATCGCCGCGCTCATCGAGGGCCGCCCCGAGCGCTTCATCGTCTACTGCGACGACCTGAGCTTCGACGAGGGCGAGGCGGGCTACAAGGCGCTGAAGTCGATGCTGGACGGCACGATCTCGGCCTCGTCCGAGAACGTGCTGGTGTATGCCACGTCCAACCGCCGCCACCTGCTGCCCGAGCAGATGAAGGACAACCTGGCCGCCACCTACGACGGGAACGGCGAGCTTCATCCCGGCGAGGCCGTGGAGGAGAAGATCTCGCTGTCCGAGCGCTTCGGCCTGTGGATCAGCTTCTACCCGTTCAGCCAGCCCGAATACCTGGCCATCGTCGTCCAATGGCTGCGCCACTTCGGCCTGGACGACGCCGCGATCGCGTCGCTGCGCCCGGAGGCGCTGGTGTGGGCGCTGGAGCGCGGCTCGCGCTCGGGCCGGGTCGCGTACCAGTTCGCGCGCGATCGCGCGGGACGCCTCGGGGGCGCGACGTGAGCGGCATCAGCGACGCGGACCGGCGCGCGCACACCGAGATCGTCGATTCCGAGGACGCGCCTTCGCACTACGGCGAACGCCAGGTCACCGAGGTCGCGGTCGGCGTGCTGGTCGATCCGCGCGGCCGCTTCCTGCTCACCTCGCGCCCGCCCGGCAAGGTCTACGCCGGCTACTGGGAGTTTCCGGGCGGCAAGCTGGAGTCGGGCGAGACCGTCGAGCAGGCGCTGCGCCGCGAGCTGCACGAGGAGATCGGCATCACCATCGGCCCGGCCGAGCCCTGGCACGTGCTCATGATGGACTACCCGCACGCCCGCGTGCGCCTGAACTTCTGCAAGGTGCGCGACTGGACCGGCGAGTTCGAGATGCGCGAGGGCCAGTCGATGGCCTGGGAGACGCTCCCGGTGGCCAGCGTGCCAGTGCTGCCGGGCACGATCCCCGTGCTGGAATGGTTCGCGCAGGAGCGTGGCTTTGCGGGCGCCACCCACACTACACTGGCGACATGACCTGGCTCGACGACGTGAAATGGGATCGCGACGGCCTCGTGCCGGTGATCGCGCAGGAGCGCGGCACCGGCGACGTGCTGATGTTCGCGTGGATGAACCGCGAGGCGCTCGCGCGCACCGCCGAGACGCAGAGAGCCGTGTACTGGAGCCGCTCGCGCCAGAAGCTGTGGGCCAAGGGCGAGGAGTCCGGCCACGTGCAGCAGGTGCACCAGGTGCGCCTCGACTGCGACAACGACGTCGTGCTGCTGGAAGTGACGCAGCTCGGCCACGAGCCGGGCATCGCCTGCCACACCGGCCGCCACAGCTGTTTCTTCCAGAAGCTGGTGGACGGCGCGTGGACGCCGGTCGAGCCCGTGCTGAAGGCGCCGGAGAGCATCTACAAATCGACATGACACAAGACAGCAACGACAGCCTGGCCCGCCTCGCCGCGGTGATCGAATCGCGCAAGCCGGCCAACGGCGGCGACCCGGCCGCCAGCTACGTGGCGCGCCTGTTCGACAAGGGCACCGACGCCATCCTGAAGAAGGTGGGCGAGGAAGCCGTCGAGACGGTGATGGCCGGCAAGGACGGCGATCCGAGGAAGATCGTCTACGAGGTGGCCGACCTGTGGTTCCACTCGATGATCGCGCTGAGCCATTTCGGGCTGTCGCCGGCCGACGTCGTGCGCGAGCTGGAGCGCCGCGAGGGCCTGTCGGGCCTCGAGGAATTCGCGCTGCGCAAGTCGCAGCAGCGCGACGCCGAGCCCAAGGCCTGAAAGCGGAGACACCGATGTCCCACGACCCGAATTGCCTGTTCTGCAAGATCGTCGACGGCAGGATCCCGTCGCGCAAGCTCTACGAGGACGACGAGATGATCGCGTTCCACGACATCGCGCCGTGGGCGCCGGTGCACTTCCTGGTCGCGCCCAGGCGCCACATCGTGTCCATGGCCGAGGTGACCGAGGCGGACGCGCCGCTGCTCGGCAGGATGATGGCGCTGATCCCGAAGCTGATGCTCGAGAGCGGCGTCACCAACGGCTTCCGCATCATCGCCAACACCGGCAAGGACGGCATGCAGGAGGTGCCGCACCTGCACCTGCACGCCATCGGCGGCCCGCGCCCCTGGGCGAAGGGGTAAGCCGCAAGTCCGCGGCGGCCGGTTCCACTAGAATGGGGTTTTCACGCACCCTCGTCCGACCAGCGGGTGGCGCTCGACCCTGAAGGAGCCCGTCATGGGTATCTCGACCACTCACCTGATCATCTTTCTCGTCATCATCGTGCTCATCTTCGGCACGAAGAAGCTGAAGAACATCGGCTCCGACCTCGGCGGCGCCGTCAAGGGCTTCAAGGACGGCATGAAGGAAGGCGAAACCAAGGCCGCCGAGCCGCCCGTGCAGCAAGTGGTGGCCCCGGAGAACCGCGCCGCCGGCGAGACGATCGACGTCGACGCCACGCGCCGTTGAGCGCGTCCGCGCCCAGCCTCGCAGTCCCCGCCTGAATGTTTGATATCGGCGTCACCAAGCTGGCCCTCGTCGGCGGCATTGCCCTGATCGTCATCGGCCCGGAGCGGCTGCCGCGCGTGGCGCGCATGGTGGGTACCCTTCTCGGACGCGCCCAGCGCTACGTGGCCGACGTCAAGGCCGAGGTCAACCGCTCGATCGAGATCGAGGAACTCGCGAAGATGAAGTCGCAGTTCGAGGGCGCGGTCCGCGACGTGCACGACGAAGTCCATCGCAGCATGCGCGACCCGGGCGAGCTGGGCGAACCCGGCATGGCCGACGTGTCGGACGCCGCCGCGATGCGCCCGCTGGACGTGGCTCCGCCCGTCTACAAGGCGCCGCGCAAGAACTGGCGCCTGAAGCGCAGCGCCATGCCCACCTGGTACAAGCAGCACGCGGGCGTCCGCACGAATGCCCAGTCGGGCGCCGCGCGGGTGGCGCGATTCCGGCCTCGCCGCGGCAGTGGCGCCTGATCCGCGGAGGCCGCGGCCTCCCAACCCTTTCCTGAGCCGTTGACCCATGGCGTCCCCTTCCGAAGACGAGCTTGCCGGCACCGAGCAGCCCTTCGTCGCGCACCTCATCGAGCTGCGTGACCGGCTGCTGCGCAGCGTGTGGGGCGTCGCCATCATCTTCGGCGCGCTGGCCGCCTGGCCCGGACCGCGCCGGCTCTACGACTTCCTCGCCGAGCCGCTGATCAACGCGTTGCCCGCGGGCGCGCACATGATCGCCGTCGGCGTGGTCTCGCCGTTCCTCATCCCGATCAAGGTGACGCTGCTGGCGGCCTTCGGCATCGCGCTGCCCTGGGTGCTTTACCAGGTGTGGGCCTTCGTGGCGCCGGGCCTGTACAAGCACGAGAAGCGGCTGGTGCTGCCGCTGGTGGTCACCAGCACGCTGCTGTTCTACTGCGGCGTCGCGTTCTGCTACTTCATCGTGTTCAAGAAGGCCTTCCCGGCCATCCAGCACATGGCGCCGGCATCGGTCCAGGTGAGCCCCGACATCGAGGCCTACCTCGACTTCGTGCTGACCATGTTCATCGCGTTCGGCGTCGCGTTCGAGGTGCCGGTGGCCGTCGTCATCGTCGCGCGCCTCGGGCTCGTCACGGTGGAGCAACTGCGCAAGTTCCGCAACTACTACTGGGTCTGCGCGGCGGGCGTCGCCGGCCTTGTCACGCCGCCCGATCCGGGCTCGATGGTGGCGCTGCTGGTGCCCATGATCCTGCTGTACGAGGTGGGCATCATGGTGGTGCCGCTGTTCATCCGCAGCACGCAGGCGCCGGACTCCACCGAGAAATCGGCTTAGGGCCTGTTCACACTAAATGCGTGCCCGCGCCGGCTGCCTGCGAAGCCCCAGGCTAGGCGGCCGCGACGCGGCGGGCTGGACGCCCGCAAGGAGCGGCCAACGACGCCTGGGGCTTCGCAGGCAGCCGGCCCTGGGGGTCACGCGGGCACGCATTTAGTGTGAACAGGCCCTAACGCGCGTCGTCAGCGTCGCGCGGCCTCGGCGGCGGCCGCTTCGCCACGGGCACGGTCAAGGTCATCGCGTCGCTGCCGCGCTGCACCGCCAGCACGGCGCTGGACGGCGGCTTCAGCGCGCCGACCGCGCGCAGCAGCTGCGCGGTGTTGGAGATCTTCACGCCGCCGATCGCGGTCACCACGTCGCCCGGCTTCAGGCCCGCCCGCGCGGCCGGGCCGTCGCGCAGCACGCCGGTGACGAGCACGCCCTCGCGCACCGGCAACTGGAAGCTGTCGGCGAACTCGGGCGTGAGGTCGCGCGGCTGCACGCCGATCCAGCCGCGCGTCATCTGGCCGTCGCGGATCAGCGCGTCCATCACCTCGCGGGCGATGTCCACGGGAATCGCGAAGCCGATACCCATGCTGCCGCCGCTGCGCGAGAAGATGGCCGTGTTGATGCCCACCAGCCGGCCTTCGCCGTCCACCAGCGCGCCGCCAGAGTTGCCTGGGTTGATGGCCGCGTCGGTCTGGATGAAGTTCTCGATGGTCGACAGGCCCAGCTGGTTGCGGTCGAGCGCGCTGACGATGCCCGACGTGACCGTCTCGCCCACGTTGAACGGGTTGCCGATGGCCAGCACCGGGTCGCCCACCGACACCTGGCGGATGTCGCCGAACGGGATCACGGGCACGTTGTCGAGCGCGATCTTCAGCAGCGCGAGATCGGAGTCGGCGTCGGTGCCCACCACCCGGGCGCTGGCCGAGCGGCCGTCCGACAGCGTCACCTCGATGTCGTCGGCGCCGTCCACCACGTGCTGGTTGGTGAGCAGGTAGCCCTCGGGCGACACGAGCACGCCGGAGCCCAGGCCGGTCTGCGCCTGGTCGCGTCCGCCGCCGAAGTAGTCGCGCTGCCACGTGGCGGCCGGCTTGCGCAGCGTGCTCTTGCTGGCCGTGATGGACACCACCGCCGGCGCCGCGCGGCGCACCGCCGCGGCAAAGCTCTGCGACGCGCCCGCGCGGCCGGCCAGCGCCGGCGCGGCCTCGGGTGCCGTCGCGCGCGGCGCGGGCGTGACGCTCGCCGGAGCGCCCGCGAGCTCGCGCGCGCGCACGGAGGCCCACCACTGCGGCTTCCACGCCGCCAGCACCAGCACCACGGCCAGCGCGATCGTGACGGCCTGGGCGAACAGCAGCCAGAGGCGGCGCATCATCGCGCCTCCGCCGGGGCGGGCGTGCCGCGCGTCCGCGCGATCCACGCAGTGATCACGCGCTCCAGCACGGGCAGCGGCAGTGCGCCGTGGTCGATCAGCTCCTGGTTGAACGCGCGCAGGTCAAAACGGTCGCCGAGCGCGTCGCGGGCCGCCTGGCGCAGCTTGAGGATCTGCAGCTCGCCGAGCTTGTAGCCCAGCGCCTGCGCGGGCCAGACGACGTCGCGGTCGACCTCGGCCTCGGCGGCGTCGCGCGGCACGTCGGCGCCGTCCACCATGGTCGCGATGGCCTGTGCGCGTGTCCACCCGAGCGCGTGGATGCCGGTGTCCACCACCAGCCGCGCGGCCCGCCACGCCTGCGCGCGCAGCCAGCCGTAGCGCGCGGCCGGCTCGGCGTACAGGCCGAGGTCGTCGCCCAGGTCTTCCGCGTAGAGGGCCCAGCCCTCGGCGTAGGCGTTGAGGTCGGACGTGCGGCGGAACATCGGCAACTGCACCAGCTCGTGGGCGCGCGCGGCCTGCAGGTGGTGGCCGGGGACGGCCTCGTGCAGGAACAGCACCGTCATGTCCCATTTCGGGCGCTGCGCGAGCGCGACCACGTTGGCGTTGAACCAGCCGGGCGTGGAGTCGTCGGCGGCGCCGGCGCTATAGGTCTCGACCGTGTCCGGGCCCTCGTAGATCGGGATCGCGCGGACGCCGTAGGGCGCGCGCGGCAGCGTCTGGAACAGCCGCGTGAGCTCGGGGTCGACGCGCTTGGCGAGGTCGCGGTAGCCGGTCAGCAGCTCGTCGCCGCTGGCATACAGGTATCTGGGGTCGTGCGCGAGCTGCTCCGCGAACTCGGCCTGGCTGCCGGTGAAGCCGGCCGCCTTCATCACCGCGGCGATCTGGACGTGGATGCGCGCCATCTCGGCCACGCCGATCTCGTGCACCGCCTTCGCGTCGAGCGCGAGCGTGGTCTGGTCGCGCACGAACAGCTTGTAGACCTCGGCACCGTCCGGGTAGGCGCTCATCGCGCCGTCGTCGGGGCTGGCCGGCAGCAGCTCGTCGACCACCACCTTGCGCAGCTCGGCGAAGGCCGGCGCGACCTGGGCCTGCAGCGCGTCGGCGGCCTGGTCCTGCAGGGCCGTGCGGCGGTCGGCCGGAATGGTGTCGGGCAGGCGGCGGAACGGAGCCAGCAGCGGCGTGTCGGTGAGCGGCCGGGCCAGCAACGCGTCGATCTGCGCGGGCACCTGCGCCAGCGAGGCCTTGAACGTGACCCAGCCCAGGCGCTTGCCCTCGCGCAGCCAGGCGATGTCCTGCGCGATGCGCGCGGGCATGGCCTGCAGGCGCGCGAGCGCGTGGCGCGCGTCGAGCTCGGTGCGCACCGGGAAGTCGGCCATCATGGCGGGCAGGTCGAGCTGCACGCCGTCCTTGGCCGAGAGCACGCGCGTGTCCATCGCCGGGAAGCGCTGCCAGTCGACGGCCAGTTGCGCGTCCTGCAGCGCGAAGTCGTACGAGATGCGGTCCTCGCCGGTGAGCACGTCCACGTCGACGCGCCTGAGCGCCTTCAGCTGCGTGCGCTCGTGCTCGTGGCGGCGCGCCACGGCCTCGGGCGACGCGTCGGTGAGGCGGTCGTCGTAGCGATGGTCGCCGAGGCTGGTGGCGAACTCGGGCGACTGCTGCATGCGCCATTCCCAGTCGCTGTCCAGCAGCGCCCGGAAGCGCGTGGCCTCCAGCGTGGCGTGGAAGCGTTTCGCGTCGCCCGGCGACGGGGCCAGCGGCGATCTGCCCGGCGTCGCCACGGGCTGGGCCAGCGCGGCGTGCGCGGCGCACAGCGCGAGCACCGACCAGCGCGCGGCGCGCCAGGGCAGGGGAGTCACAGAAGAGCGAAAGGGCATGGAACAACGAGTGTGGCACGCGGCGAGACCATGGAACAATCTTGCGATGCCCTCGCACCACACGTCTGCCACCGCTGCGCTTCCCCTGCTCGTCACGATGGGCGACGCCAGCGGCATCGGCCCCGAGATCGTCGCCAGGGCGGTGGCCGCCGGCGAACTGGCCGACGCCGTGGTGGTGGGCGACCCGGGCGTGCTGAGGCGGGCCGTGGCGGCCTGCGGACTCGCATTGCCGGTGGCCGTGCTCGAGCATCCCGCCGACCTGGCCGCCTGCCCGCCGGGCGTCCTGGCGGTATGCGCGCCGGCCGGGCTGGACGATGGCCTGGCGACGCTGCCCTTCGGCGTGCTCGACGCGCGCGCCGGCGCGGCCGCCGCGCGCTGCATCGAGCAGGCCGTGGCCTGGATGCGCGAGGGCGTGGGGCGGGCGATCGTCACGGCGCCGATCCACAAGGAGGCGCTGTCGGCCGCGGGCGTGCCCTATCCCGGCCACACCGAGATGCTGCAGGCGCTGGCCGCCGCACCCGGCGAGGCGCCGCCTCCGGTGCGCATGATGCTGGCCAACGACGAGCTGCGCGTGGTGCTGGTCACCATCCACCTGTCGCTGCGGCGCGCGATCGACGCGTTGTCGGTGCAGGGCATCGCCGACACGCTGGCCATCACGCACGCCGCCGGCCAGCGCTTCGGCCTGGCCGCGCCGCGCATCGCTGTCGCTGGGCTGAATCCGCACGCGGGAGAGGGCGGCCTGTTCGGCAGCGAGGAGATCGAGCTCATCGCGCCGGCCATCGCGCAGGCGCGCGCCGCGGGCATCGCGGCCAGCGGGCCGTTCGCGCCCGACACCGTGTTCATGCGCGCCCGCGACGCCGCGGGCAAGCCGGGCGAGTTCGACTTCGTCGTGGCGATGACCCACGACCACGGGCTCATCCCCGTGAAGTACCTCGGCGTGGAGCAGGGCGTCAACGTGACGCTGGGCCTGCCCTTCGTGCGCACCAGCCCCGACCACGGCACGGCCTTCGACATCGCGGGGCGCGGCGTGGCCGATCCGGCGAGCCTGGTGGCGGCGGCGCGGATGGCGCGACGGCTGGCGCCATGAAATGGAATCGGCCGCGCGCCCTTGCGGGCCGCGGCCGATGTCGATGCGGTGCCGCAGCTACTTTTTCAGCGAGTCGCGGATCTCGCGCAGCAGCACGACGTCTTCCGGCGTGGCCGGTGCGGCCTTGGGCGCTTCGTGCTTGAGCTTGTTGATCTGCTTGACCATCAGAAAGATGATGAACGCCAGGATGACGAAGTTCAGCGCCACGGTGAGGAAGTTGCCGTACGCCCACACCGCGCCGGCCTTCTTCGCCTCGGCCAGCGTGGTGGCCGTCTGGCCCGCCAGCGGGATGAAGTAGTTCGAGAAGTCGAGGCCCCCCGTCACCTTGCTGACCAGCGGCATGATCAGGTCGCCGACGACCGAGTCGACGATCTTGCCGAAGGCGCCGCCGATGATCACGCCGACGGCGAGATCCATGACGTTGCCCTTGACCGCGAATTCCTTGAATTCCGTTGCGAAGCCCATGAGTCATTCTCCTGAATTTTGTAGGACCGGTTGATGGAGATCATTGTTCGTGCGTGCGTCGGAATGCCCGCCCGCAATGCCTGGAGCGCAGTATCTGCGCGTTGAAAACCGCGTCAATACCGGGCGTCGTGAGCCCGTGTCCGGCTTGACGAACCAAGGGTTTGCCTGTGGTGCGGAGGTCACTCGAACGCGTGGTTGTGCACGCTAAACTCAATGGCGTTGCCCAGAACTGAACTTCGGCCCGAGGATGCTCATGAGTGAAAGCGTTGTAGTGCACGACGGTATCGACGAAAGCAAGCGGAGGTGGGTCGCCATCACGGTGGGTGTGGGAGCTGCGGGTGGAATCGCGACGGCGGTGCCGTTCGTCTCCACCTTCGCGCCGTCCGAACGAGCCAAGGCCGCCGGCGCCGCGGTGGAAGTGGACATCTCCGACCTGCAGGTGGGCGAGAAGAAGACGGTCGAATGGCGCGGCCAGCCGGTCTGGATCGTGCGCCGCACGCCGGAACAGGTGGCCTCGCTGTCCAAGGACACCGCCGAACTGGCCGACCCCGATTCGAAGCGCAACCCCGACGAACAGACCCCGCCCTACGCGCGCAACGAGCACCGCTCGATCAAGCCCGAGATCCTGGTCGTGGTGGGCATCTGCACGCACCTGGGCTGCTCGCCCGGCGACAAGTTCTCGGCCGGCGCGCAGCCCTCGCTGCCGTCCGACTGGCCGGGCGGCTGGCTGTGCCCCTGCCACGGCTCCACGTTCGATCTCGCCGGACGCGTGTTCAAGAACAAGCCCGCGCCCGACAACCTGCGCGTGCCGCCGCACATGTACCTGAGCGACACCAAGCTGGTGATCGGCGAGGACAAGAAAGAGGCCTGAGCCTGCCTCGTTCGTGTTCCGAGATTCCGAGACGACGCGCACGAGCGCGATGATCCAAACAAGAGGACCGCATGTCTGAATTCAAGGTAGCCCCCGCCAACGCCTCCGCAGGTGTCAAGCTGCTGACCTGGGTCGACAACCGCTTCCCCGCGTCCAAGCTCTGGAAGGAACACCTTTCCGAGTACTACGCGCCGAAGAACTTCAACTTCTGGTATTTCTTCGGCTCGCTGGCGCTGCTGGTGCTGGTGATCCAGATCGTCACCGGCATCTTCCTCGTGATGCACTACAAGCCGGATGCCGCGCAGGCGTTCGCGTCGGTGGAATACATCATGCGCGACGTGCCCTGGGGCTGGCTGGTGCGCTACATGCACTCCACCGGGGCCTCGGCGTTCTTCATCGTCGTCTACATGCACATGTTCCGCGGCTTCCTGTACGGGTCGTACCGCAAGCCGCGCGAGCTGGTCTGGATCTTCGGCTGCGCCATCTTCCTGTGCCTGATGGGCGAGGCCTTCATGGGCTACCTGCTGCCCTGGGGCCAGATGTCGTACTGGGGCGCGCAGGTGATCGTGAACCTGTTCTCCGCGATCCCGTTCGTCGGCCCCGACCTGTCGCTGATGATCCGCGGCGACTACGTGGTGTCGGACGCCACGCTCAACCGCTTCTTCTCGTTCCACGTGATCGCGATCCCGCTGATCCTGCTGGGCCTGGTCGTCGCGCACGTCATCGCGCTGCACGAGGTGGGTTCCAACAACCCGGACGGCGTCGAGATCAAGAAGGACAAGGACGCCAACGGCATCCCCCTCGACGGCATCCCGTTCCACCCGTACTACACGGTGCACGACCTGCTGGGCGTGGTGAGCTTCCTGATCCTGTTCAGCGCGGTCGTCTTCTTCGCGCCGGAGATGGGCGGCTACTTCCTCGAGTCCAACAACTTCATCCCGGCCGATTCGCTGAAGACGCCGCCGCACATCGCGCCGGTGTGGTACTTCACGCCGTTCTACTCGATGCTGCGCGCCACCACCGACGACATGCTCGTGTGGTTCCGAGTGATCCTGGTGGTGTCCGCGGTGCTGGCGCTCTGGAAGGGCAGGTTCGGCGGCCTCGCGAAGGCGGCGATCGTCGTCGTCACGCTGGCGCTGCTGGTGGGCTTCGGCGCGCTGAAGTTCACGCAGATCCAGGCGCTCGCCGGCTGCGACGCCAAGTTCTGGGGCGTACTCGTGATGGGCGGCTCGGTGGTGATCCTGTTCTTCATGCCCTGGCTGGACCAGAGCCCGGTCAAGTCGATCCGCTACCGTCCGGGCTGGCACAAGGCCGTCTACGCGGTGTTCGTGGTGGTGTTCCTGATTCTGGGCTACCTCGGCATCCAGCCGCCGGATCCGCTCAAGACCGCCATCGCGCAGGTGGGCACGCTGCTGTACTTCGGCTTCTTCCTGCTGATGCCCTGGTGGAGCCAGCTGGGCAGCTTCAAGCCCGTGCCTGACCGCATCGTCTTCCACGCGCACTGATCGCCATGAAGAAAGACACCCTCATGAAGCGTTTCATCGCCAGCGTCCTCGTGGCGTTCTCGTTCTGTGGCGTCGCGCACGCCCAGGAAGGCGGCCCGGCCTGGGACAAGTTCCCCGTCGAACGGCTGACGGACCAGGCGGCCCTGCAGCACGGCGCCAAGCTGTTCGTCAACTACTGCCTGAACTGCCACCAGGCGGCGTACATGCGCTACAACCGCCTGCACGACATCGGCCTCACCGACGATCAGATAAAATCCAACTTGCTGTTCGCCGGCGACAAGGTGGGCGACCTGATGAAGACCAGCCTGGATCCCAAGGATGCCAAGGCCTTCTTCGGGATCGTCCCGCCCGATTTGTCGGTGATCACCCGTTCACGCTCCGGATCCAACGGTTCCGGGGCAGATTACCTCTATACCTACCTCAGATCTTTCTATCGGGACGAGACGAGGCCCACGGGATGGAATAATCGCGTTTTCCCGAACGTCGGCATGCCGCACGTGCTGTGGGAGCTCCAGGGCACCCAGCGCGCGGTCTTTGAAGACGAGAAGGGGGAGGGCGAGCAGGTCGAGCACGTGTTCAAGGGTTTCAAGCTGGAGACCCCGGGCACGCTGAGCGCAGCCGATTACAACGCCGACGTCGCGGATCTCGTTGCCTACCTGCAATGGATGAGCGAGCCGGCGCAGAATGACCGCGTGAAGCTGGGCGTCGAGGTGCTCATCTTCCTGGGAATCTTCTGGGTGATCTGCTGGCGGCTCAACGCGGCGTATTGGAAGGACGTGAAGTAGCGTTCTTCCAGGGCTCCGCTCTCCAGGTACCACCGACCGGCTTGCCGGTCGACTGTTTTTTTGACGTCCAGTTTATTTTTCGAGGGAGCCCCCCGCCATGATGGTGCTGTATTCAGGAACCACCGACCCGTACTCGCACCGCTGCCGCTTCGTGCTGTTCGAAAAAGGAATGGACTTCGAGATCCGCGACGTGGATCTCTTCGCCAAGCCTGAAGACATCGCGCTGATGAATCCGTACAACGAGGTGCCCATCCTCGTCGAACGTGACCTCATCCTGTACGAATCGCACATCATCAACGAGTACATCGACGAGCGCTTCCCGCACCCGCAGCTGATGCCCGGCGACCCGGTCGCGCGCGCCCGCGTGCGCCTGTTCCTGTTCAACTTCGAGAAGGAACTGTTCTCGAACGTCAACATCCTGGAAGGCCGCGGCGGCGTCAAGGCCAACGACAAGCAGCTCGAGAAGGCCCGCGCGCAGATCCGCGACCGCCTCACCCAGCTGGCGCCGATCTTCCTGAAGAACAAGTACATGCTCGGCGACGACTTCTCCATGCTCGACGTGGCCATCGCCCCGCTGCTGTGGCGCATCGACTACTACGGCATCGAGCTGTCGAAGAACGCCGCGCCGCTGCTCAAGTACGCTGAACGCATCTTCTCGCGCCCGGCCTACATCGAGGCGCTCACGCCCTCGGAAAAGGTCATGCGCAAGTGATCCGGAAAGGCCGGCCCGCGCGGCCGGCCTTTTGTTCTCCGATCCCGATCCCGTTCCGATTCGCCGTTCATGACCCAGGTCAGCACCACCGAGATTCCCGGCAGCTCCACGCGGCCTTACCTGATCCGTGCGCTGCACGACTGGTGCACCGACAACGGCTTCACGCCCTACCTGGCCGTCCATGTCGACCGCTCGGTGCAGGTGCCGATGGAGTACGTGAAGAACAACGAGATCGTGCTCAACGTCGGCTTCGAGGCCACCAGCGGCCTGAAGCTCGGCAACGACTTCATCGAGTTCCGCGCCCGCTTCGGCGGCATGGCGCGCGACATCCTGGTGCCCGTCGACCACGTCGTGGCCATCTACGCCCGCGAGAACGGCCAGGGCATGGCCTTCCCGATGCCCACCGGCGAGAGCGAGGCCAGCCCGTCCGACTCCAGCGGCCCGGTCACCCATTCGCTGGCCCCGGCGTCCGACACCCCGCGCGGCCTGCGCCTGGCGCCGTCCAGCACCCCATCCGACGAGGCCCCGGCCGACTCGAGCGACGAGGACGACACCGACCCGCCGGAATCCCCCACGCCGGCACCCACCACGCCGCGCCCGGCGCTCAAGCGCATCAAGTAAAGTCCTGCCGTGGCGCGCCCTGCGCTCCGTTCGCCGACTTAGCTCAGCTGGTAGAGCATCCGCCTTGTAAGCGGGAGGTCATCCGTTCGATTCGGATAGTCGGCACCAGTATTTTTGAGATCTGGCGCGATGGTGGGCGCTAACTTAAGAGGCGCCTGACCTCAGCCGGATACCACGCCGGATACCACTTCAGTTCGCAAGTCCGGCCGCCGGTCGCGGCGCCTGCATCCTAGGGATGAGGCGTTCGCGCGTTGAGCCAGGGAGCGTTGTGGTGCGTGTTCCCGGGTGCTACATTGATTCCGCCTCGACGTCGTCGAGGTCGGGGTTGGAAGCCCGGAAACACAAGCGCGCGGCCGCTTTCGAGCGGCCGTTTTCGCGTCAGCACGCCTCGATCACGAGGCGTGCTCGCTCGCCCGCTTTACGGCGGCCCGGGCGGGGAGGCCTTCGGGCCTGCCGGTTCCTTGTGTCCGGTCTTCCAACCTCGTTTCGGGCTGCCACCATCGTTTGGAAGCGGTGACGGCGGCCTTGGTTCACACACAAGGAGCCGTCATGGCTGAAATCCAGCTCGTGCCTGCGCGTGGTCCTCGCGCAGCGCCTTCCCCTTTCATTTACGAGGGCGCCAAGCGCTCGATCGCGGCTTGGCGAACCGGGCCGGACGAGGCCGTGCCGGTCGGCGTCTGTTGCGAGAGCGACGGGAGCCATCGGGCCGGTGCCGTGCCCGACGACGCCAACGCCGTCCGCTACCGGTTCGATGAAGACGAGCCGCCGGCCGTCGTCTTTAGCGACCAAGCGATGCCGGGTGCGCTGGTCAGTTGGGCCTGGTCCCAGTTGATGGCGCTCGACGCCCTGCTGGCCGCTGGACTCGAGAACGGTTCCGGGCGCGATGGCGAGCCCGACGTGGCAGGTGCCGTCCGAACGGTGCTCGTGCCCGTGATCAACGCGTTGCGCTTCTCCGAGCTTCGCGCGGCGGAGATGCAGGACGTGCAGATCGCGCGCCCGGCGAAGGGCCGAAACGGCGTGGCCAGACGAAAGAAAACACAAGCATGAAGGACGACGGGCGGCGTGGTGTGGGGGTGGGCATGCCGTGTCGACCCACGCTACCACGACGTTCTCGCCGTCAAGGTCTGCGCGCTCGCATGCGCTCGCGCTGGCGACCTGCGGTCGTCTGCGAACCCTGACGGCTGCGCTGCGTCGTGGTGCTCCGGTCTCGGGCAATCCCGCCCGATCCAGACCGGAGTTCACCATGTCTTCCTCGATCGCTCGTTTCCACGTCACAGCGTCCGATGCGTTGCTCGTTCGCGAGGTCAGCGGCCGGTACCGTGCGGCCACGCCCGATGAGGTGCTGCAGCGTGCGCGATACGTCCTCTCCCGCCGGATCCGGCGGGGTGCCTCGATGGATTCGCCGCAGGCCGTGAAGGACTTTCTGCGGCTGCGCATTGGTGTCCTGGAGCACGAGATGTTCAGCGCGCTGTACCTGAACACGCAAGACCGTCTCATCGCCTTCAGGGAACTCTTCCGCGGCACGACCTCGCAGACGACCGTCTATCCGCGCGAGGTGCTCAAGGAGGCGCTTAAGCTCAACGCGTCGTTTGTGATCCTCGCGCACAACCATCCTTCAGGCGATGCCGAGCCGAGCCGCGCGGACAAGGATCTGACGGAGCGACTGCAGGCGGCGTTGGCGATGATCAACGTGACCGGCCTCGACCACCTGGTCATCACCGGCGATGCGATCGTCAGCTTCGCTGAGCGTGGTCTCCTCTGAGGGACCTCGGGCGGCGCCGGACGCCGCCCGGAACCGCACGGTCGTCGGGCGATGTCTCGAAAGCCAGTTCATGGTTTAAAGACGCCGCTCATCAGCACCCAGGTGGCGAGCGATGCGCAACTCGCCGTCGCAGCATGGGTCAGCCAGGCGCTCCAGGGGTTCGAACTTTCCTGAACCACCGCGTATAGGCGCTGAAGCGGTTGGAGCAGTTGTTGTCGCTCCGGGCCAACCTCCTTCAGGAACAGCGCCTTCGCGGATTCCTCCATGACCTGCACCTGCTGGGCGAACGTGCGCCGTGCTACCTCGTCCGCACGCTGGGCGATGAGCTTGACGGCGTGCTCGTTGACCTTGGCTGTGAACTGGACGATGTGGTCGTCGAACGCAGCACCTTGATCGGCGGCCTGGCGCGAGAACTTGGCGCTTGCCTGCAGCAAGGCGCGCTGGCTCGCATCCATCGCCGGAGTGATCGCCTCCATTCGGGTGATCAGGCTGGCCATGCCGCCCAGAGCTTCGAGGAAGAAGGCCTCCCGCGCGGTGTCGGGGTCGCTCACGAGACCACCCCGGCAGTTGGGTCGATCTGACCGCTCCGATGCTTCGGAAGGTCGAGACCGGCGAAGCACGCGTCCACCTGCGCGACGACAGTGCTGGCCAGTCGACAGGTGGCGAGCCGCTGCGCCAGGGCCATCTTCTCGCTCGCATCGGGGGTCTGACCGATCAGCCGGACATAGTCGGTGTCGTCCTGGGCGAGCGTGATGAGGTCGGCGTCCTTGCCTCGCTTGCCGCGGATCCGCGCGTAGATCTCGTTCACGCGCAGTTGGCACGTCGGGCTGGCGATGGCGATCGGATTTGCGATCAGGAAGTCCCGCACCAAGTAGAACGCCTGCTCGACCGGAATCTTGGGCTCCATCATGTTGAACACCACCCGAAGCCGCTCCGGCGGCACGCCCAGGTGTGACAAGTCGACCAGCGTGGCGATCGTGTCTTGTTGCTGCTTCGGCGGCGGAACGCACGGCACCACGAAGCAGTCGAAGTCTTCCTGACTGCCGCGGTACTCCTGCATCAGCTCCAGGAATTCCTGGACGCTGCTGGCGCCGATGTCCACCACGGCGCTGGGAATGGAATGCAGGTATTCCTGCAGCGCCGCGAACTGGTCGCCTCGCAGGGTGGACGACGCCCCTTCGCCGGCGTTGACGCTTTCAATGGCGATGAACTCGGCATCAGGGATGCGCGGGACCAGCAGGTGGCGGGCGAGAGTGGACTTGCCCACGTTGCCCGAGAAGTTGATGACGGCGATTTTCATGACGACTGCTCCTTGGCACAAACGAGGGGATTGGCGCTCTTGCTGCGGGCGAAGGCCTCGGCGACCTCTTTCCCGCTGGAGGCGCCGGCGACGCTGACCGAAGCGGCGGAGACAGGGGCGTTGGCAGCAGGCGCTGAAGGTGGAGGGGCGAGAGCCGGCGATGGTGGCGCAGTGGGCCCGAACCAGGCCGCCGACGGCATCGGCCGCAACGCTTCGCGGCGCACGGTGCTGATGCTGACGGCGACACCCACTGAAGCCAAGGCCTGCTGGATCGCTTCCAGGGTGTAGCCCTGGTCGCGCAGCCTGACGATTTGCGCAACGTAGTGGCGGGCCTTGCGGGTGATCCGTCCGGGCGGTTGCGCCGGGATCAACGGCTCGAGCTTCGCGCCGGTCAACGGCGTGCGGCAAGCATCCGGCCTCCGTTCAGGCCATGTCGGCGGGTTGTCGCTCTCTGTTCGCATCCTGCGCTCCCGGTTCGGGCAGGCAGCGGTCGATGCGGTGCGAATTCAGACCCTGACGCTGCCTGCGCGGCCTCTGTTCAATGGATTCATGGTGGGCCGAGAGGGGGAGAGCGGCACGATGATTTTCGGCTCAATTCATGCGGCGCCTGGGCGTCGATTCGAGCCAAAAGTCAAATATGAATTGAGTGCAGGATAGGCTGGCCGCCAGCAAATGGATGCCGTTCGACGGCGACGGCGAGACGACGCCAAGGCGACGGTTAGGGGGCTGCGCATGGCGCGATCCGTTGAGGGTGGACTCGCCGATGAATCGTGGCTCGAAATCGTCGTCTCGTCTCCCGAGCGCAGCGACACCATCGGCACATGCACGGCGTGGCTCGAACTCCGGACGACCTGTCTCGCACACGCGGGCGGCTGGGGCGCATCAGTCGTCAGCGCGTGACGGTCGACCTTCGGGGGATCGATGAACGCCTGCATGCTTTCGCGATCACACGACGCATCACCGTGGCCGCCAGCGTGAGGAAGGCGATCGACGCGATGCTTGGCGCCGATGGGGAGGCTGACCAGGCGCCTGCGGAGGGTTTGCATCGCGGCGCAGGCAACACCCTGGTCAAGGTCACATTGCGGCTGCCGGCCGGCCACGCGAGAGTTCTTGCGACGCGTTCACGCCAGGCTGATGTTACGCAAGGCCTGTACGTGGCGAGCCTGATCGACGGCGTTCCGATTCCGACTCATGCACCCGATCATCGGGAATCGCTGGCCGAGCTCATTCGATCGACCGCGGCGCTCGCTGCGCTGAGCCATGACTTGCAGGAAGTCCTGCGCCTCCAGCGGCGAGGAGTTGCGAGCGACGCCATGCGGGACGGCTCCATCATCGATCGGCTCGACCAGACCATTCGGCAACATCTGCGGACCGCATCACAACACCTCGCCTACCTCCAGCCTGGTCGGAGTCGCGGTGTCTCCATCGGGCCTCGGGGACTTCGGCCATGACCCGCGCGACGGCGGTCGATGGCCTCCTTGTCCAGTGGGGCGATCGCCTGTTCTACCCAGGCAATCGCGTCGTCACGGCCCAGGCGCTGCCTCGTGTGGTTGGGTCGACCGCGGCGCGCGCACAAGACATGCGACGCCGCATCCACGCCACCGTCGCGCGGCGAGCCCCGCAGGTGATGGTCAAGGTCACCGGAGGCGGTCGCGGAATGGGTGCCATCGCGGCGCACTTTCGGTACATCAGCAAGAGTGGACGGCTCACCTTTCACGATGACCGAGGCCTGGAGCACGAGGGCAAGGATGCGGTGCGTGACCTGGCGGATCGGTGGCGCTATGGCGGCTCGCTCATCGGCGAGGTCAGCCATCGACGCGAGGCTTTCAACCTCATGTTGTCGATGCCGCAGGGGACGGATCCCCAGGCTCTGAAGGGCGCAGCGCAGGAGTTCGCGCGGATCGAACTCGCGGGACATCGCTGGGTGATGGTGCTACACGAGCACCAGGCCAATCCGCACGTGCACCTGAGCGTGCGGGCTGAAGGAATGTCGGGACAGCGCCTGAATCCGCGCAAGCAAGACCTTCAACGCTGGCGCGACACCTTCGCGGAGAGGTTGCGCGATCGCGGCGTCGAAGCCGAATCGACACGGCAGTTCGCGCGTGGTGTCGATTGGAACCCGAGTCCGCTTTGGCGGCTCAAGGCCCAAGAGGAGGGTAGGCTGCGCAATCAACACCGTGGCGTCAAGGCGAACAAGACCAACGAGATCGGGCGGCGTCAGGCACTGGAGGCGTGGAGCCATCTCGTGAGCGCCCTCGAACAGTCGATGTTGCCCGGAGATCGGGAGTTGGCTGCAAGTATTCGGCAGTTCGTGACGACTGCGGCGTACGTCAAAGACGTTGTGGATGGGCGTGGACTCGAACGGAATGGCGACTCCGAGATGAGGTTGCGGCCTGCGTCTCGGCAGATTGCAGAGCCACGACGATCCAGACCAGAGATCGAACGCTGAGCCTTCCAATGCGGAACGCGCTCGGGGAACGTCGCCGGCCGCGTTAGGGGGGCGCGAGCACCCGACGCCAGGGCCGACCTTATGACCGCGGCGATGGGTGTGTGTCGGCTTTGCGCGTTGCGGCGGGCGTTCGGCGCTGAAGGCAGGACGTCGCGTTACGCTGCATTGCTGTCTCTGGCCAAGAGTCCTCGCGAGTCAGCCCGTCCGCGCCGCTGAACGCAGGTTGCTGGCCGGGTTCTGGCTATTGCTCCGCACGCATGCGGCGCCGTCTGCGACCGCTTTATGGCGAACAGCCGACGCTGATGACGGAGGTCAGGTGGTCGGAACCGTTCCGCCATCGATCACGTACTCGGTGCCCGTTATCGATGCCGCGCGAGGAGAGACCAAGAAGGCGATCAGGTCCGCCACCTCCCGCGGCTTGGCGGGACGCCCGAGCGGAATCCCACCGAGGCCGGTCATGATGATCCGCTTGCCGCCCTCGTAGTCCGTGCCCGCCTGCGCCGCCAGACGCTGCGCCAGTGCAACCGCCGCTTCCGTTTCGACCCAACCGGGAGAAACGCGCACGACGCGGATTCCCTTGGGCGTCACCTCCTTCGACAACGCCTTGCTGTAGGTCGACAGTGCCGCCTTCGCCGCGGCATACGCGATCGTCGACTCGGGCAGCGGCAGAACGGCCTGGATCGACGTTACATGGATGATGACGCCAGAGCGCTGCGAAAGCATCGAAGGCAGCAAGGCGCGATCGAGGCGGACCGCCGGCATCAGGTTCTGGTTCAGTTCCTTCGACCACTCGGCGTCGTCCAGCGCCGCGTATCCGCCACCCGGCGCACTGGAGCCGCCGAGCACATTGACCAGGATGTCGATGCCGCCCAACGCCTCCAGTACCCGGTCGGCAACCGCAGTGGTTCCTTGTGCGGTCGAGAGATCGGCTGCAACAAAGCGCACGCCCTCGCGTGCCTGCTCAGGTACGTGGCGCGCCGTGGCCACGACCCGCGCACCGGCGCTCTGCAGCGCTTCCACCACGGCGGCTCCGACACCCTTCGTTCCTCCCGTGACCAGTGCACGACGGTTGGCGAGTTCGAGATCGAAAGTCATGGCGCGATCTCCAGGTGGGCAATCTTTCCGCGTTCGAGGCGGAAGGCGAACTGCAAGTCCACCGGACTGCCCGGGAAGTTGCCGGTCAACCGGGCCTTGACGATGGTTCGACCCTCCCTCTGCTCCTGCGCGAAGGGCTCGGAGCTGTACGAGTACTTGCGGGACGCCGCGGCCTTCCACGCCATGATGGCCGCACGGCCGACGTGACTTTGTCCCTCGTCCTCAACCGCCGCTCGTTCAGTGAAGCAACGTGCGACGGCCTCGCCGTCGCGCTGGTCGGCGTCGAAGTACGCGGCAATCGGTTCGGGGAGGTTGAGCTTGCTCACATTGGGTCTCCTGATGTCTGCGGTGAGGTCACGATGCCACCCGGCGACAGATTAGAGAATCACCTATGATCTAAGCAGACTATGTAGCATCCAATACACAATGCGTGGCTCTGATTTTGCCGAGTTGAAGGCCTTCGCGGCCGTCGTCGAGCGCGCAAGCTTCGCGCGCGCCGCGGAGCACCTGGGGCTCTCGCCCTCGGCGCTCAGCCAGACCATTCGGCAGCTCGAAACGCGGCTCGGCGTGCGGCTACTCAATCGAACGACGCGCAGCGTGGCGCCGACGCCGGCGGGGTCCCGCCTACACGAGCGCATCGCACCGATGTTCCTCGAGATGGACGCGGCCGTCGCCGAAGCGGTTGCAGCCACGGGCCAGACCGCGGGAACGCTGCGCATCAATACGCTGGGCATCGCGGCCAAGAAGATCATCGCGCCGCGGCTCGGCCGCTTTCACCGGGCGCATCCCGATGTGATGCTCGACATCGTCATCGATGATGGCCTCAGCGACATCGTCGCTGGGCGGTTTGATGCCGGCATTCGCGTCGGCCAGCGCCTCGAGAAGGACATGATCGCCGTTCGCCTCACCCCGGACGTGAAGATGCTTGCCGTCGCTTCACCCGGCTATCTTGCGCGGAACGCCCCGCCAAGCACGCCCGCCGATCTGCAGCGGCATGCCTGCATCAACTGGCGTTTTCCAGGCAGCGGCAGCATATATCGCTGGGCATTCGAGAAGAGGGGCAAGAAGCTCGACATTGCGGTGGACGGGCCACTGATCTCCAATCATCAGGATGTCGTGGTCGAAGCTGCCTTGCAGGGGCTCGGCATTCTCTATGCGTACGACGACGATCGTGTCGCTGGGGCGATCGCGCGCGGGCGGCTCACGCGCGTGCTCGCCGACTGGTCGGTGACGAGTCCCGGTCTTTATCTCTACTACGCAGATCGTCGCCACCCGCGACCTGCGCTTCGCGCCTTCATCGATTGTCTGCTGGACCGCGACGAGGCCGGCCCGAAGGCAAGGACGAGCGAGTAGGCAAGCATGTGCCGGGACCGCGACCGCTTCGTCCCGCCGGCGCTTATTGCCACCGCTTGGATCAGCTGCCGATGACCTCAGGAGAGTGTGAAGACGCTCGACTGCCATCGACTGGCAGGTTCCTCATGGCCGGGAGGGTGAGTGCAGCAACTAAAGGCGATTGGCTGTTCTCGCAGCTCCTGCTGACCCTCACGCCGACTTGGCGAGCGGCAGCAAGGGACCGCGAGCGTGAGCTCGCAGGCGGGAACAGCGGAAATACGGCCTGCCGGCGACCCAATACCGCGGCGACGTCCTCGTGAACTTCAGCATGATGCCCAGGACCGGCCGGTGGTGCGACCACATGCGCATGGACGCAGCGCCCAGAGCCCGGCCGGCAATATGAGGTCAGGGGCGAGGACGAGCCGCCTCCCCAGGACGCTTCGCCGCCGACAGCAATGCAGCGGTTGCTGACATGATCTGTCCAAGCGTCGGCGGCTGCGTTGAGCCGCTTACCAGACCTCGCCTTTCGCGAGACGCTAGCTGCATTTCCGCGGAGATCACGCTCCCGTGCGGCGCTTCGTCGGCGCATGTCTGCCGACCCTGGGCTCAGACTTCGATTTACCTGACGCGGCGCGTTCGCTGCATCCACGTCAGCAAGGCCAGAGCGGTCAACGTCAGCCCGGCGGACAGCGTCGGCAACCACGCGATCGCGATGCCGTGTCGCAATGCCTCGCCGCCCAACCACGCCGCACCCGCGTTACCGAGATTGAAAGCGGCGATGTTCAGGGTCGAGGCCAATGCGGGCGCGTCCGACGCCTCGCCCAGTACTCGACTCTGCAGGCCGGGCGCAGTCGCGAAAGCGGCCATGCCCCAGAGCAGCAGACACGCGACGACGAGCGGTTGAGACCGCAACGCCAGGTGGAGTAGCACCTCCACGGTCGCCAGCGCCGCGAGGATGACGAACATCGAGCGTCCCGACCAGCGGTCGGCCGCCCAACCACCGAGCAGGTTGCCCAGCGTCAGTCCGAGGCCGAACAGCAGCAGCAGTCCGTTGACCTGCGAGGCGCTGAAGCCGCTGGCCGTCTGCAGCAGCGGCGACAGGAACGTCAGGGTCGCGAAGATGCCGCCGAAGCCCAGCGCGGTCAGCGCCAGCGCGCCGACCAGCCGCGGCCGACGCAGCAGCGCCCATCCCGGGCCTCCGTTCGATGTGGTCTGCAGGCGCAGCGATCGCGGCATCAGCATTGACAACGCGATCAGCGCAAGCATGCCCAGCCCGGTCACCGCCCAGAAGGTGGCTCGCCAGCCAGCATGCTGCCCGATCAAGGCACCGGCCGGCACGCCCAGCACGTTGGCGAGCGTGAGTCCGCTGAACATCAGCGCAATCGCCGATGACCGTCGTTGCACCGGCACCAGCAACGCCGCCACTGTCGCTCCGAGGCCGAAGAACGCGCCGTGCGTCAGCGAGGCGACGACGCGACCGGCCATCAGCCAGCCGTAGCCCGGCGCCATCGCGCACAGCGCGTTGCCGATGATGAACAGCAGCATCAGCCCGAGCAGTGCCTTGTACGGCGATGCCCGGGCCGTGAGCGCCGCCAGCGGAGGCGCGCCCAGAGCCACGCCCAGGGCATAGCCGGTGACCAGCAGCCCGGCCTGGGACAGGCTGGTGCCGGTATCCGCGGCCACCGAGGGCAGCAGGCCGACGATGACGAACTCCGTCGTGCCGATCGCGAACGCTGACAGCGCCAGCGCGAGCAAGGGCAACGGGAACGCGCTGCTGACGGGCGCGGCATCCGACACCTGACTGTTCATGGCTGTACTTCCGCGGAGGTCGTGGTGCCGAGGAGCGAGCGAAGGTCGATCGATTCGGCCATGCGCCGATAGCCGGCGTCGCCCGGATGCAGGTGGTCACCCGAGTCGAGCGCCGGATCGAGCCGTTCGGGGTCGGTCGAGTCGCGCAACACGCGGTCGAAGTCCGCGACGCCGTCGAACACGCCCGAATGCCGGATCCAGTCGTTCAGCGCCTGCCGCGTCGCGTCCTTCTCCGGACTGTAGTGGCCCTCCAGCGGCGTTCCGTGCAATGCGTTCTTGAACGGCGGCACGGTGCCGGCCATCACGCGCACGCCGCGTGCGTGCGCCTGCTCGACGAACTGGCGGAAGGCACTGGTCAGTGCCTCCAGGGTCACCGGCGCGTCGGTCGGAGCGAACGGGCTGCCGGGAAAGCCGATGTCGTTGGTGCCCAGCAGCACGACGACCGCGCGCACGCCGGCTTGCCCCAGCACGTCGCGATCGAGCCGCGCGAGCGCGCCCTCCCCCCAGCCGCCGCGCAGCAGACGGTTGCCCGCAATGCCGGCGTTCAGCACGGCTACGCCTTGCGGGGCGAGCCGACGCGCGAGGTGATCGGGCCATCGCTGATCCATGCCGGGGGTGGAGCCGTTGCCATCGGTGATGGAGTCGCCGATGGCCACGATCGACGCCGGCGCGTGGTCGGAGGCGACCCACAACCCGGTGACGAATGCGCGGGCCGTGAAGGTCTCGACCGGTGCCACGTCGCGCCGGCCCGCGGTGTTGCCGCGCGTCAGCAGCGCGTGCTCCTGCGCGTCCCAGTGGAAGCCGGCAAGCCGCGCGGCATGCGGCAGGTAGACATCCACGTCGAGGCGGTCGCCGGCGCGGGTGGGCAGGTCGACGGCGTCGCTGACGACCCGCGCACCCGCAGGCACGACGATACCGTCGCGGCCCTGAAAGCGGACGGTGGCCGCGCGACCATCGTCGCCGACCGCGCGCACGGCGACGGTGCCCAGCGTCAATGGCGTCGTTCCACCGTCGTTGCCGAAGACGAGACGCAGTTGCTGGCCGCCGAGGCTGGTGCGCATGACCTGTCGCAGCGTCACATCGCGAAACTCGACGGGCATGCCAATCGGCAGCACAGCGTCGTCGGGGAACAGGGGTTGGGCCGGCGAGATCCACGTCGGCTGCCAATGCACGGAAGGCGGCGGCGCCGCGCCGGCGCTCGTGGCGATCACGGCTGCGAACGAGGCGGCGAGGAAGGGGCGATGTGTTGTCATGGCTTCACTCTCGCCAATTCCATCCGCATTTGGAAGACGGCAGAATGGAAGCCAGACCATTCGATATTGGAATGCCATGGACCGGCTTCGCGCCATGAACGCCTTCGTGCGGGCCGCTGATCTCGGCAGCCTGTCGGCGGCAGCCCGCTCGCTCTCGACGACCCAGCCCACGGTCAGCAAGCTGGTGGCCTCGCTCGAGGCGTCGATCGGCGTGAGACTGCTGGAACGCGGGCCGGCGCGTGTCGTCGTCACCGACGAAGGCTTGCGCTTCCTGGAGAGCGCGCGGCGCCTGCTCGAGGACTACGACGCAGCCGTCGCCGACCTCGACGAACGCGCCGTCCGCCCGAGCGGCCGGGTGCGCGTCTCGGCGCCGATGGCGCTCGGTGAGCTGAAGCTGCATCCGTTGATGCTGCGCGTGCTGGACCTGTACCCCGATCTGCAGGTCGACCTGATGCTGGACGACCGCTTCGTCGATCCAGTGGAGGAGCGTTTCGACCTCACGGTGCGCATCGGGGGCACCTTGCCACCCGACCTGGTCGCGCGCGAACTCGCGACGTGGCCGCGCTACATCGTCGCGTCACCCGACTACGTGAAGCGGCATGGACGTCCGCGTACGCTGAAGGACCTGGCCCGCCACGGATTCCTGCGCTACCCGATGTGGACGGACGACGTGGTCACGCTCAACGGCTCCGACGGCGCGGTGGAGCTGCCGATAAATACCAGATACCGTATCAACCACGCCGTCGCGTTGCTGGATGCGGTGCGCGGGGGCGCTGGCATCGCGTTCCAGCCGTGCTGGATGGTGAGCGACCTGCTCAAGCGCAAGGAACTCGTGCGCATCCTTCCGCAGTGGACGGGGCCAGCGCAGACCGCCTATCTCGTCTACGCGCGGCGGCGCCGACAGCCGAAGCGGATCGACGTGGTGATGGATCTGCTGACGCGCGAAATCCAGGCGTTGTAGAGAATGCTGACTTCTCTGACGCACGGAGCAGCCGTCGAGCGTCGAGCGCAAAGAGACTGCTTCCGCTGCAAAGCAGTCCCTGACAGCTGCCCGTGTAATGCCTCCCAGCCCTAGAATCGTCGCTGCACCGCGCGTCGCCGCGCGCGAGTTGAAAAAGAGGGCAGGATGGGAACCGCAAGGCAGGATTTCGATCGCTTCGTGCGCTGGTTGCACGAACCAGATCGCCGCGCTCCCGAGCACGCGCGCAGATTCGCCAACATGGTGCTTGCGGACTTCGATGCGGTGGCGGCAACGGCACGGCAGCGAAACAGTCGTTCGCAGTACTTGGCGGCTCGTGCGCGCCAACAGCTAGCCGCCACGAGCGCCGAGGCACCCCAACTGCCGGAACTCGGACCGCAGGGGCAGTGGCCATGGGTGCGTCTGCGCAGCCTCTCGGTAGGCCCGTTCCGTGGGTTTCGGCAGCTCCAGCCGTTCGATCTGAGCAAGCGCGTCGTCCTTCTTTATGGGCCGAACGGCAGCGGCAAGAGCAGCCTGTGCGAGGCGCTGGAGTACGCCCTGCGCGGATCGGTCGAAGAGGCGGGATCCAAGCGCATCGAGCATCGGGCCTACCTTGCCAATATCCATGAGGGTCGCTTCGCCGATCCCGTGCTGACGGCTACCGATGCCCAGGGACGCGAAGTGCGCGTCGCCGCCGACGACGACCTCTTCAGGTTCTTCTTCGTCGAGAAGAACCGCATCGACAACTTCTCGCGCATCGCGGCCAATCCGCCGGGACGCAGGAACGACCTGATCGCCACCCTGTTCGGCATGGATCAGTTCAACGACTTCGCCTCGAATTTCAACGATTCGATGGACGCCGTCCTGACGCTGGGCACGCCGACCCAAACGCAGCTGGCGACCAGGCGCCAGGCGCTTCGGGCCGACGAGGCTACGCGTGACGGCGAAGCGGAGCAAGTTCGTGGACTCGCGCAGCAGGCGGACGCCTACGCCGCCACCGTCGCCCCCGACCTCACCTATGACGGTCTGACGCTCCTGGTCGCCGAGAACGAGGACGCGCCAAGCAGACTTCAGGAGCTCGACGCGAGGCTGCGAGCCCTGCCGCCGGCCATGACGAATTGTTCGCGCGAGCAGCTCGCCGGGCTCTATGCGAACGCGCAAGAGAGCGCTGATCGCGTTGCAGCGTCTCGGCGCGCGCTCGACGAGCGTCGCAGTCAGGTCTCGTTTCGCCAGCTGTTCTCGGCGGTGCAGGCGCTCCGTGACGAGCACGGCGATCGCTGCCCCGCTTGCTTGACGCCTCTTGCCAATGTTGCGAGCAATCCGTTCGACCGCGCAACCGCAGGACTCCGTGAACTCGAAGAGCTCGGCAGACTCGAAGCCGAGCACGAACGGCTGCGGCTGGCAGCGAGTGACACTAGCCGTATCCTGCGTGCTGGCCTGCGCGGTCTCGAAGAGTTTTTGAATGGCGACGGTCAGGGCGATGGGGTCGTCGGCGCCTATCTTCGCGCGCTGCCCGACAACCCTGAGCCCGCGCTCTGGTGGGCGGCCGTCCAATCCCAGGAGACCGAAGAAACGGGGGCTACCCCGTCGTTGGAGCAGATCCTTCAACTCGCAGATCAAGCCGCCGCGCGCGACGTGCGCACCCGTGAGGTATTGCGCGTTCGGGACGGGGATCTCGCCGAGCAACGGCGGCTGAACGACGCCCGAGTTTGGATGGGAGAGTACGGCGTCCGTCGCGCTCGTGTCGCGCAGGACGCCGTGCAGGCTCGCGCGCGCATCGCGCAATGGGACGCCGCAAACGCCGAACTGATCAGGCAAGCGGAACAAGAAGGACAGGCGAATCTGCGGGACCGCCCGATCAAGGATGCCTACGACAGCTATTTCGGCTTCCTGGAGCGTTTTCGCGAGCGACTCCCCAGCATGCTGATGGCCAATCTCAACGCGTCCACGCTGGAGCTCTACAACGAGTTCAACCACGGGGACCGCGATGAGGACAAGCTGGCGGAGCTGCTCCTTCCGCTGAACGGCGACGGCCTCATCGAGATCGCATTCCGTGGTAACCCACATCGTCGGGTGAACGCGTTAACCGCCCTCAGCGAGGGGCACATCCGCTGCCTGGGACTCGCAATCCTTCTGGCGAAGGCTCAGAGCATCGGAGCGCCGCTGATCATCTTCGACGACGCCATCAACGCGATTGACCACGACCATCGCAGCGGTATCCGGCAGGCGATCTTTGAGACCGATCGTTTTCGGCAGACGCAGATCGTCGTCACTTGCCACAGCCCGGAATTCGTTAAGGACATCGAGAACAACCTCCCTCGCGAATTCCACCAGGACTGCCACCAATATGTGTTGCTGCATCACCGGGGTGATCACCAGCCGCGCGTGAATCCCGACGTCGGAACCCAGAACTACCTGGCGAGAGCGAGAGAGGCGATGGACGATAGATTTAATCCCCGAGATGCCTTGACTTTCGCTCGCAAGTCGCTAGAGATGCTCAGTCACAGATCTTGGAAGTGGCTCGAGTCGCATCGCGTGGGTAACATCGCGCTGCAGATCGAAGGGCCTGGAAAGGAGCCGCAGTTGCGGACCCTCTGCGACGCGCTTCGATCAAAGCTTCGGAACACGGCGACTTTCGCGCACGCGAGCAAGGAGCCGCTGCTTAATAACCTGAACACGATTCTTGGCATCCCGGAGCAGAACTTAGTGTGGACGCTGTTGAACAAGGGAACGCACGAAGAGCCGAACAGGGACGACTTCGACATGGTCCACGTTGAAACGGTGCTCACCGTTCTGGGCAACATCGACGGCCTGGAGTTGCGACCGAACCGATAAAGCTGCGTGGACGCGTTGCGCCACTTCAGCAGGGTCATCAAGCGCACGGCATCGCGTGCGCCGCGTGAAACTTCCTCGAGCGTCGACGACTAAGATTGGGCCATGTCGCAGCCAGATTCAATCATGCCACGCAGCTCTCAGTCCTCAGAGGCGCAGGCCTATCACGTCGACTTCTCTCTTCATACTCTCGGATGGAAGGCATTCCAAGACTTGTGCGCGGAGATGCTCGCCGAGGAACTTGCCTGCACCGTGTCGATTTACAGGGAGGCACAGGACGGAGGGCAAGACGCAGTACTTCAGCTCAATCGCCGGGATCAATTTGAGGCGATTCCAGTCGTTGGCACGGCTCAGTGCAAATTCTCTGGCAAACGAAATCAGCGCCTGCAGGCGTCGGACATCACGGCGGAACTAGAGCACGTTGAGCAGTTGGTCGCCAAAGGAATGGGGTCGGTCTACTTCTTCATGACAAGCATGGGAGTTGACGCCGGCGTGGCGCATCAGATTCGCGAGAGGCTGACTTCGCTAGGCGTCCGCGAGCCATTCGTCGTTGGCAAGGAGTGGATTCAGAAAAAGATCAAGAGCTCCGCGCGTTTGCGAGCGCTCGTTCCTCGTGTGTACGGTCTTGGCGACTTGTCGATGATCATCGACGAGAGATGCGCGGCTCAGACACATGCTCTCCTGGGCGAGCACCGGAAGGCGCTGAACGTCTACGTGCCAACCGAGCCTCACCGTCAAGCCGTTGACGTCCTTTCGACGCACAAGCTTGTGCTTCTTCTGGGTGCGCCAGCGACAGGCAAAACCACACTCGCCGCAATTCTCGCCACGATGGCCGTCGACAAAGGCGACTTGAGAGTATTCAAGTGTGATGGCCCCCTTGAGCTACGTCATCACTGGAATCCGAACGAGCCGAAGCGGCTGTACTGGGTTGATGATGCCTTTGGTTCAAACTTGCTGATGTCAGACTATGTGAACGCCTGGATGGAGTTCATGCCCAAACTCAAGGTCGCGCTCGAGCATGGATGCCACTTCATTCTGACATCGCGAACGCACATCTGGAAGGAAGCACATCCTCGCATCGGATCGCGGAATCATCCACTTTTGGAGAATCGCACTGCTGTAGTCGACGTGGGGCAGTTGACCACGCCCGAGCGCGAGCAGATCTTGTACAACCACCTGAAGGCGGGTAACCAATCCCGCTTTTGGAAAGATCAGATTAGCGAGTACATGCCTGGCCTCGCTCATGAACCTCGACTTCTCCCTGAGCTGGCCCGGCGCCTAGCAGATAGCGACTACACCGGGCATATCAAAAAGCTGCCTGACGACCTCCAGCGCTTCGTCGCGCAGCCGCAAAGATTTTTGGTGCAGATGTTCGAGGAGCTCAGCGACGACAAACGAGCCGCCCTGACTCTCGTCTTTCTTGCGAAGTCCAAGTTGCCCGTGCATCTCTTGCCGGAAACTGATGCTGCGCTGGTTGCGGGCAACTTCGGCGTCAGCATTGCTGCCCTGATGCAGAGTCTCCGGCAACTTGATGGCTCGCTTGTCGTCCGGCGGAGAGATGGCGAGCAAGAATATTGGGCGTTTTGGCATCCCACATTCGCGGACGCGATTAGCGCAATCTTGAGCAAACGCCCCGACCTCGTCGATGTCTACATTCGAGGGGTAAGCATCGACACGCTCCTCTCCGAAGTCGTTTGCGAAGGCTCGCCTCCCGTTCAGGACGCTGTGATGGTGCCACTGAGCGGCTCGACTCAGCTCATCAACCGGCTCCTGGAGACTCCCGACGAGCTCCCCATCAATGAGCGTCTGTTCTACTTTCTCAACCGCCGTGTACCCGAATCAGTCTTGAGAGCGGTGCTGGATCGAGAACCCAAGATCGCCGCGAGAAGCGGCAACGCGAGTCATTGGCAGCGCATTGTGAGGCATGAGGAGATCCAACTGCGGGCTTCGGCTCACAGGCTCGGACTTCTGAGCGATGAGGCTCGATGGGACACCGCGTACATGCTGAAAGAAAGTGTCGTCGACTCGCTTGATACCTCATTTTTGCGCGACGACGAGGTTCTTGCGTTGTTCAAGCGGCGTGAGCTCATGACCCTCGCTTCGCGAATCGTCGAAATTCTGCACACCGAGATCTCCGAAAAGATCTCTGACCGCGAAGATGGTGCCGACCCTAGCGCGGACATCGACGACCAGTTCCGTGACATCAGAGACTTTCTCGACGACATAAGTTGGTTTGTGGAAGATCAGTTCTCCGACGGCAAGCATTCGGAGCTACTGGAAGAGCTCAAGCTAGCCATGCAACGCGTAGCGGCGAGAAAGCCAGACGACGAAGAGGAAGAGAACGAAAGCTTTTTCAACAGCGTTCCTCGTGCGGCAAAGGTTGAAGGCCGTGGCGGCCGATCCATCTTCAGCGACGTCAGCGAATGAGCATCAGATAGTGGGTTCGTGCCGACACCAGGCCTGGCGCGCCCCGATTGCTGACGCCTCCAGAGCAAGCGCCGGTTCGTCAATCGTTCGAACTGCCGCTCCGTCGCATTTGTGATTTCACTGGGAATCGTGAGTGCGGAAGTCCGGGTCCGACCTAGCCCGTGCCGGGCTGGGAGAGATGCTCGCGCTGTTCATTTCTACTGGGCACAGTCTGCTGCCGGATGGTACGAGTCCGCTTCGCAGCTAGACCGGAAGTCCGGTCATCGGCGGCGTTCGTCCCGTTCCTGTCCCAGAGCTGACAGCGGCGTTGACGGGAGGATATCGATCGAGAACTGAGATGGCCATGCAGGGCTCCGGCCTCAGTCAACACCGCGCGGACTGAACGTCCGTGGGAAATAGACCGGCTGCGAGCGATCTCTCAGGCGATAGGACATCGGCGGGCGCCGTGAAGCGGTCTCGACGAGGCCAGCCTCCTCGAGGAAATCGGCCGACATCATCCGAGTACGGAAGCCGCTCTTGTCGACAAGCCGTCCGAGGACGACCTCGTAGGCATGTTGCAGTTGCGGAAGCGTAAAAGGCTCTGCCAGCAGGAACGCAGGCAGCGACGTGTACTCCACCTTGCCGCGAAGACGCTCCACGGCGGCGCGCAGGATCTCGCCATGGTCGAAGGCCAGCAGCACCATCCCCTGCAGCAGCCGATCGACTTCGAACCAGGCGACGTTGGCCGCGTTCGCGCCTTTCACCAGAACGACGCCTTCTGACGGAAACAGCGCGAAGTAGGCATGCGTGGCCGACCAGCCGCGTGGGTCGCGGGTCGCGCTGCCCCAACTGCCCAGTTGTTCCAGGTACGGGCTGCTCACGCCCGTCTTCTCCTGCAGCTTGCGACGGGCGCACGCGAGCAAGTCCGGGTCGAGGTCGACGTTCACGAATCCGCCGGGCAAGGCCCACGCCGCGGGGTGCGGGTCCTCGGACTCCAAAGGACGTTGCACGAGCAGTACCTGCAACGCATCGTTCAGCACGGTGAAGATCACGACGTCAACCGTGGTGTACGGCCGAGGGAAGTCGTTGCCGCCCGTCTTCGCGGAAGGCCGCGCCGACTTCGCTTTCTCCGCCTTGGCGAGAGTCGCGACTCCGGAAGTCTGCTTGACAATCGATACCATGGGTTGTACTGTACACCTTTATTAAGCCGTACAACACAACTAATTCGATCTTCCAACAATCATGTCCGCAGCCGACAGCCGCTCCGTCGCAGAGCTCGTCCGCGCCCTTGACGAGGGTCAGACGGCCCACTTCCTGTTCTTTTGGGGTCATCGGCCCGCGAAAGAAGGACGCATCACAAAGTCCTGCTTCGGCCAGTGGTACGAATCGCCCTTTGAAGTAGCGGATGTCACATATCCGAGCGCCGAGCACTACATGATGGCAGCGAAAGCCGCGCTGTTCGGTGATGCCCAAACCCGCGCGCGCATCCTGGCTGCAACGACCCCAGGAGCAGCGAAGGCGCTTGGGAGGCAGGTCGTCGGCTTCGATGAGGATGTCTGGGCGCAAGAACGCATGCGCATCGTCGTCGACGCCAACCTGAGCAAGTTCACACCGAACGCGCAGTTGTCGAATTTCCTCCTGAACACCGGCGATCAGATCTTGGTCGAAGCAAGCCCGGTCGATCGCGTCTGGGGCATCGGCCTGGCGGCGGAAGACCCGGACACCTACCATCCCTCTCGCTGGCGCGGCCGGAACCTGCTCGGGTTCGCGTTGATGGAAGTCCGCGATGTATTGGCGCGACGCCAACGAATTGATTCAACAAGATAGACCATGAAAACGAACGCCGAGCTGGTCTCGGTCAGCAAATTCCTGAGCCTCGTGCTCCGGCACCAGCCGCAGAAGATCGGACTCGAGCTCGATGTCGCCGGCTGGGCGGGAGTCGACGAGCTGCTGCGTCTGAGCGCGGCAGCCGGCCGAGCCTTCACGCGTGACGATCTCGTCGACGTCGTCTCTACCAGCGACAAGCAGCGTTTCGTGATCAGCGACGACGGCCTGCGCATCCGAGCCAACCAGGGCCACACCATTGAGGTGGAGCTCGGCTCGCCCGCGCTCGTGCCCCCGGATGCGCTGTTCCACGGCACGGCCAGGCGGTTCCTCGGCGCGATCCTGCACGACGGCCTGTCGCGGCGTGCCCGTCATCATGTGCACTTGACGGCGAACCGCGACACGGCGATCGCCGTGGGCACGCGCTACGGCGTTCCGGTGCTGCTGCGCATCGACGCCGCGCGCATGCACGCGGACGGTCACGTCTTCCACTATTCGGCGAACGGCGTGTGGCTGGCCGAGGCCGTGCCGCCCCGCTACCTGGAGATCTTGGAGTGAACACCGTTCAACAGACGCCGTCGCGCCGCGACCGGGTGGCTGGTGGTCTCGTCGGCCTGCTGGTCGGCGATGCCCTCGGCGTACCCTACGAGTTCACGCTGCCAGCGGAAGTCCCGGATGCCCACGACATCGAGTTTGAACCGCCCGCTGGATTCCTCCGCTCACACACCGGGACGCCTCCAGGTACTTGGTCTGACGACGGCGCGCAGGCGCTTTGCCTGCTCGCGAGCGTCCTTCGTCAGGATCGCCTGGATGTCGAGGACTTCGGTCGTCGCCTCGTCAATTGGAACGACTATGGGTACATGACGCCCGATGGGCGCGTCTTCGACGTCGGCATCCAAACCAGCCGCGCGCTGCAGATCATTCGCAGCGGCCGGGCCGCCCTGACCGCGGGTGGGGCGTCCGAGGGCGACAACGGCAACGGTTCCCTCATGCGCGTCCTGCCACTGGCGCTGTGGCACACAGGCAGCGACAAGGAGCTCGTGCGGGACGCCTTCCTGCAGTCGCTACCCACGCACGGTCATGTGCGCTCGCAGGTCTGCTGCGCGATCTACGTGCTCTGGGCACGCCGCTTGGTCGACGGCCAAAAGGTCGAGGCCGCGTGGCTGGATGCTGTGCGGTCCACGCGTGCGCTCGTGGCCGATTCGCCTGAGGCCGTCGAGCAACTAGAGTTCCACGTGCGGCCGGACGGTGACGCGACCGGGCGCGGAACGGGCTACGTCGTCGACTCGCTGAGATCGGCTCGCCAGGTGCAGTCGGCCGGTGACTACGAAGCCATCGTCCGCGCTGCCATCCGCCTCGGGAACGACACCGACACGACGGCGTGCATCGCCGGAGGCATCGCGGGAATCCGCTTTGGACTGGCTGGCATTCCGGTTCGCTGGCGCGAGGGTCTGCAAGGCCGCGACGTGGTCGAACCGCTGCTGGAGCAGTTGCTGGCAAGGCGCTTATCCGGTGCGGCCGGAGACCAATGACATGGAAGGGACGAACCACTCCACGCCGCTGCCCTGCGCCCGCTGGATCGACCAGCAAGCCGTCTGGCCGGAACGCGGCGAACACATCCTGGCCCACCATGACACCGACACCGTCGTCGTCTACCAGGCCTACCGACCCGAGATCGGCCAGTGGGCGATCCGCCACGGGCGGCTCGGGGGACCGGCCTTCAGCTTCAACCGCATGAGCTGGGTGAAGCCGAACTTCCTGTGGATGATGTATCGCTCGGGCTGGGGCACGAAGGAAGGACAGGAGGTCACGCTGGCCCTGCGCATCCGCCGTACCTTCTTCGACCGGCTGCTGTCCGAAGCAGTGCCGTCCTCGTTCGAGGCGTCAGGCATGCAGGATCGCGACGCCTGGGTCGGAGCGGTCCAGGCCTCCGACATCCGCCTGCAGTGGGATCCGGACCGTACGCCCGACGGAGCGCGGCTCGAGCGGCGCGCCGTGCAACTCGGCTTGCGCGGAGCAGCTCTTGCGGAACTCGCGGAAGCAGCGTTGCTCGAGGTCATCGACATGACGGAATTCGTCGCAGAGCAACGCTCACGGATCACGGAAGACTGGTCCCAGCTCATGACACCCACCGAATTGGTCTACCCCAAGGTCGTTCAGGTCTCACGCGAGGTGTCACGACTATCGAACGACGCCGAGATCGAAACCAGCCGCAAAACGGTGACGCTATACCGCCCGACCGGGCCGAAGGAACTCGCCCTCGTTGCGGAAAGCGGCTACCGGCGTTGGCCGACGAGGTTGCCAGAGCAACCGATCTTCTATCCCGTCACCAACGAGACGTACGCGGTGGAGATCGCGCGCGACTGGAACGTGCCCCAGAGCGGCTCGGGATACGTCACGCGATTCGAAGTGCTGGATAGCTTCATGCAGCGCTACGACACCCACATCGTCGGCGGCGCGAGACACGAAGAGTGGTGGATTCCGGCGGAGGAACTTGAAGCGCTCAATGCGAACATCGTCGGGCAGATCGAGGTCATTCACTCGTTCAAATCCTGATCACAGAGCTGTGCGAAGCATACCGGTCGCTCTTCGAGACATTACTGCACCATGCCCACCACCCTCCGAGCCATCCGAGCCGACATCACCACGCTGAGGGTAGATGCGATCGTCAACGCCGCCAACTCCTCGCTGCTGGGAGGAGGCGGCGTCGACGGTGCGATCCACCGTTCGGCCGGACCGGAACTGCTCCAGGCCTGCAGGCTGCTGGGTGGTTGCAAGACCGGACAGGCCAAGGCGACCGCCGGCTTTCGACTCCCGGCGCGCGTCATCGTGCACACCGTCGGCCCGGTCTGGCGGGGTGGCAATCACGACGAGGCGCAGCTCCTGGCAGACTGCTACCGGCATTCGCTGCAGGTTGCGACGTCGAAGGACGCGCGCGTGGTCGCTTTCCCGTGCATCAGCACCGGGGCCTACGGCTTTCCGATACAGCAGGCCACGGAGATCGCCGTTCGTACAGTGTCGGCATTCTTGTCGGGCTCGACGGCGATCGAGGAAGTGATCTTCTGCTGCTTCTCCGACGAGGACCTGGTCTTCTACGCGACGCAACTTGCCACCCTTGGGAGGGACGTCGCCGATCGGTGAATCGACGACACTTCAAGCGAACTGCCCACCGTGATGTCTACAACAGCCCACCCAGTCCTCGCCGAGGTATTCATTCGACGCGCAGCGTCTACACCGGACGGCATCGTTCCAATGTTCCACGTGACGCTGCTGTCCAACCTGGCGCGCGCCTACGACAAGTACCAGGGCACATACAGGAAGTCCGCGATTCCTGAAAGCCGCTATCCCGACGCGTTCCATCTGCTGACGAAATGCAAGCTGGCCATCGGCGTTAACAAAGCCCGTGGCCTGCTCGACAAGCTCGCCATTCCCGGCGATCGGCTGCTCGTTCTGCGCGCCGAGCTGTCAAGCGAATCGCTGCGGCCGAACCTTCGCAACGGGATCGGTCTGGTCTTGCCATCGCCCGACCTGCCGCTCGCGGGGCTGCACGAGGTTGCACCCGATGGGGGCCTCGGGGAGGCACTGAGGCTCGAAGACGCGATGGCTCGCTCGCTGGCGCTGCACGCCAGCGCGTTCCTTCCCTGGGAAGCGATTCGTCCGCGATCGATCTCGTTTCTGCCGATCGCGCGCGGCTGCCAGGCGGCCTGCCCGTTCTGCTTCTCGGAAGCATCGGCGTCTGCCGAGCAGTCACAGGCTCGCGTCGATTGGATCGGCGTCAACCATTGGCTCCAGCGTGCAATGGCGCACGGCGCCGAACGTGCCGTGATCACCGGAGGCGGCGAACCGACCCTGATGAAGCGCGCTGAGCTGTTGCAGCTCGTTCAAGTCTGCCGCGAGCGCTTCGACAAGGTCGTGCTGATCACCAACGGCCTAGCCCTGGCTGCGCACGGCGCGACGGAGGCGGCGCAATGGCTGACGGAGTTGCACGCGGCCGGACTGGGTGTGCTGGCCGTTTCGCGCCACCATGTCGACGACGCGGCGAACACCGCTTTGATGAAGATCGATACACACACACCCGCGCTGCTGCGTTCCCAACGCCCCGCGGGGCTACGCTTGCGGCTAGTGTGCGTGCTGCAGCGCGGCGGCGTCGACTCGGGCACCGCCATCGACCACTACGTGCGTTGGGCCGCCGCGAACGGCGCCGACGAGGTCTGCTTCAAGGAGTTGTACGTGTCGACCAGCGAGGAATCGGTCTGGTACGCGCACGGCGCGAACGAGTGGAGTGCGCGCCACCAGGTGCCGCTGTCGCTCGTGCATCGCTGGGCCGATGCGGCAGGCTTGCGGGAGATCGCGCGCCTGCCCTGGGGAGCGCCAATCTACGGTGGATCGATCGGCGGCCGCGAGATGCGGGTCGCCGCCTACACGGAGCCCAGCCTGTTCTGGGAGCGCCGCAATGGCACCGCGCGAAGCTGGAATGTGATGGCGGACGGGCGCTGCCTGGCTTCGCTCGAAGATCGGGCAAGCCTCGTCGGCGATGAGCCCTCGGAGCAACGGCCATGAGCGATCGTGCGCTGGATGCCACGATGGACTTCGCCGCCTTCATTGAATGGAGTCGCCCGTTGCGGGCCGAACGCACCGATCTGGTCGATGTGGCCGAGACTCGCATCGCCCACGCGCTAGCGGACCTGCGACCCGAGGTCACCATCCCCGAGTCGTTCGCGCGGGTGCATCGCTGCCACCTGGCGCCGGTATGGTGCGCGTTGCAAGGCCTGCCGCCCGAAGCGGCTCGAACGGCATTTGCCTGCAACGGTGTGCGCCACGGGCTCGAGTTGCTGCTACGCGCGTTTGCGCAGGCTGGCCGACGAGTCGCCATGCCGCGCGACGTCTACCCCGTGTACTGGCGGATCGCCGCGACCGTGGACGTTGCGACCAGCGCGTTGGACACTTTCCCGGCGTTCGATCTTCCCCAAATCCTGGCGCAAGCAACGGTGGATGGCGCGTTGGTGGTCCTGCTGCCCGCGCCCCTCAAGCTGCATGGCCGCGCGTGGACAGCAGCCGAAACCGATGTCGCGGCCCACTGGCTCGCGCACAACGGTGAGCGTCGAATTCTTCTGGACGGCGTCTACGCCTTCGGCCAACCACTGGACGCGGCTCTCCTGCGGCTAATCGCCACCGACCAGGTCTTCTATCTCGACTCGCTGTCGAAGGGCTGGTTGCACGAGCTGGTCTTCGGCATGGTGCTCGTACCGGAGCGCGATCGAGAATCGCTGCAGGACATCTTCCGGGACTTGCAGCCCGCCCAGCGCCAGCTGTTCCTGGCGCGCGAGCTGATGATGCGCTTCCGCGACTTCCCGACGCGGCTCGCCCACGAACTTGCGCTGCGACGCGCAACGCTGGTGCAACGCCTGGCCGAGGCGGGCGTGGCTTCGCGCCCCGTGGCGCAGGGATATCTGGTAGCGATCGAGGCGAGCGCGACGGCTCTGTTGGCGCACCATCGCGTGCTCGCGCTGCCCGCTTCCGTCTTCGGCAGCCCGCGCCAAGACCTCTCGATTGCCAGCGCGCTGACGGCCAACGCGCACGTGGCCCGATGACGCTGCTCGCCGACGATCCACAACTGTGGGACATCGTGTTCCGCGAGCCACCTGCCCGGGCACGCTTCATCGGGGAACTCGCCCGCTCGGCCGGCGGTGGTCTGCTCGATGTCGGCTGCGCCACCGGCTCGTTCTGTCGTTTGCTGCGTCGACGCGGCATCGATGCCGAAGGCGTCGACATCAATCCGCGCTTCGTCGAAGCAGCCAGAGCAAAGGATCCGGACGGACGATTTCATGTTGGCGACATGCGCACGCTCGTGCTCGACCCGGTCTTCGATGTCGTCGTCTGCCTCGGCACGACCTTCTGCTACAACCTGACGAATCGCGAGATCACCGCGACGCTTGCTCGCCTGCGAGAGCACGTCCGACCGGGCGGGCTGATCCTGCTCGATGTCCTCAACGCAATCGCCTTCGCGGGCCCACGGCCGTTCCGGTCTGTCACGCGTCACGCGTTCTCACACGGGGGCGTCACGACTACCGCGACGATTCGCCACCGCCTCGATCTGGCAGCGCAGACGATGAGCGAGCAGGTCACGTGGCGCCGTCCCGGCCAGCCGCCACAGCGCGATCCCGAGGAGTCGTTGCGGCTACTGTTCCCGCAGGAACTCGTTTTCCATCTTGAATCGTCGGGCTTCGAAGAAGTCCGCTTGCGCGGCAGCTTCGGCCTTGACCCGCGGGAACGCCTGGATGGCCGACGTCTCGTCGCGATCGCGCGTCGCCCGGTGGACGCCGGCTAATCTTCGAGCATCATTTGATCCAGCAGGGGCGCCGGAACTGCATCCGGTGCTCCTACGCTTGCCCGGTCAAGCCGAGGAAGTGATCCAACATGTGGAAGTGATCGTCGAAGAACCGATCCTCCATCGCCTGCAGCTCGGCGATCGGCACCCAGGCCGCGGCCGCGGCATCGTCGTCCGCGCGCACCTCTGGCAGCTCGCGATCGCCGAGGTCGAAGTAGTGTGCGTGCGTGATCGTGCGGCCCCGCTGGCTGCGGTCGGGGTGGTCGAACACGGCCACCTCGCGCAGGCTGCGGCGCATGGTCTCGTCAAGCAGCTTCAGATGCGTCTCCTCTTCGAGCTCGCGTAGGCACGACTGCCACGTCGTCTCACGCGCTTCGATGAAACCGCCAGGCATCGCGTACAGCCCGCGGCCAGGTGCCTTGCCGCGCCTGATCAGCAGCACCTGGCCGGCGCATTGCAGCACCGCGTCGACCGTCACGAAGGTCGGCGCGTATGGCGCGGCGCGCCATGCTGCCTTGTAGTGCTTGAGCATGCGCCACTCGACGGCCAACTCGGCAAAGAACGGCAGCGCCGTCCACGAGCGCAGGAAGGCCACGGTCGACGGCGGAGCCTGATCGACCAGGGCCGCGAGTGCCGCGTCGAGCGCGACGGGCGCGACGGGCGCGTGCGTGTCCTCGGGCAGAGCAGCGAACAGCGCGTCGCGCAGCTGCGCGCCGTCGGCGCCGGGCAGGCGCTCCACCGAGTCCAGCGTCCAGCCCGGAAAGGCCGCGAGGTAGCTGCTGGTGGCGTCCTTGAAGTGGCCGACCAGCGCGATGCGCGGCGATGCGTCGCCGGCGACCAGCGCCGCGACTGATTCGCGCACCGCGGCGACCCAGCGCGCCTCGTCGTAGTAGTCGCGCATCGGCACAACGGTGACGCGCTCGCGCTCGGCCTCGGGCAGCGCGTGGCGAATCATCTCGGCGCGCTCCGTCCACGTGAACGGGTTCTTGGGCGTGCGCGCCTGGAACGCCGAACCGACGACGACCACGCAGCGCGGCGCGATCGCCAGCGCGCGCGTCAGCAGCGCGAGGTGGGCGTCGTGGAACGGCTGGAAGCGGCCGACGAGCACGGCCAGGTCGGAGGTCATGGTCATGCGTCTTCCTTCATGCGACCTTGGCGGCGATGGGCATCTGCCGACCGCTGCCGAACGCGCGCGAGCGCACGCGGATGATGGGCGGCGCCTGGCGGCGTTTGTATTCGTTGCGCGCGATCATGCCGCGCACGCGTGTCACCAGCGCGTCGCCGCCGGGCTGCCAGCGCAGCGCCGCGACGAAGTCGGTGGCGTGTGCCAGTTCGGCCGGCGCGAGGCGAGCGCCTTCGATCAGCAGCTTGAGGATCTCGTCGAGCACCGGATACGGCGGCAGGCTGTCGGTGTCGCGCTGGTCGGGCGCGAGCTCGGCCGACGGCTCCTTCTCGATGATCGCGATCGGGATGATCTCGCGCCCCGTGGCCTCGTTGACGTGGCGCGACAGCGCGAACACCTCGGTCTTGTACAGGTCGCCGATCAACCCGAGGCCGCCGTTGGTGTCGCCGTACAGCGTGCAGTAGCCCACCGAGATCTCCGACTTGTTGCCGGTGGTCAGCAGCAGGTGGCCGAACGCGTTCGAGAACTCCATCAGCGTCGTCCCGCGCACGCGCGCCTGCAGGTTCTCGAGCGGCAGGCCCTTCAGCGGCTGGCCGAACGAGGCTTCGAACTGCCTGGAGAACGCGGCAACGGTGTCAGCGATCGGATGCGTGAGCAGCTGCACGCCGAGGTTGCGGCACAGCGTGACCGAGTCGTCCACCGACCCGGCCGACGAGTACACCGACGGCATTGTGACGCCCACGACGTTGTCGGCGCCGAGTGCGTCGACAGCCAGTGCCATCGTGAGCGCGCTGTCGATGCCGCCCGAGGAGCCGATCACCGCCTTCGAGAACCCGCAGCGCCGCGCGTAGTCGCGCAGGCCCAGAACGATCTGCGCGCGATAGAACGCCATCGTCGACAGCCCCTTCGGGTCGACCGGCGCCAGCGGAGCGCCGGTGCCCGACGCGAAGCAGCCGTCGTCGAACGACAGCGTGGTGACGTCCTCGACGAAGCGCTGCGCCTCGTAGCAGACGGCGCCGCCGGCATCGACCGCGAACGACGCGCCGTCGAACACGACAGTGTCCTGCCCGCCGACCTGGTTGACGTACAGCAGCGGGAAGCCGTGGCGTTTGCACGCGGCGCCGAAGACCTGGTGGCGCGTCTCGCGCTTGCCGATGTCGGACGGACTCGCGTTGATCGACACCACGAGGTCGGGCGCGGCGTCGGCCAGGCGCGAGAACGGGTTGACCGCGTAGTCAGCGCCCTCGTCGTTCCAGCCATCCTCGCAGATCATCAGCCCGACCTGTGTCGAGCCGATGCGCAGCACGCGCGCGACGTCGGGCCCGGGCGCGAAGTGGCGCAGCTCGTCGAAGATGTTGTACGTTGGCAGCAGCTGCTTGGCGTAGCGCAGCACGATCTCGCCGGCCTTCAGCACCACCAGCGCGTTCTGCAGGTGCTTGCCGATACCGTCGCGCGCGAGCGGCGCGCCAACGATCCAGTGCAGCGTTGGAAACTCCTTCGACGCAGCCTGCAGCTCGGTCAGGCCTTGCGCGGCGCGCGCGAGGAAGTCGGGCTCGTCGAGCAGGTCGCCAGGGTAGTAGCCGGTCAGCGAGAGTTCCGAGAACACGACGAGGTCGGCCTGCGCGGCGGCGGCATCGCGCGCTGCCGCGATCATCTTCGCGACGTTGCCGGCGATGTCGCCGACCATGTAGTTCAGCTGGGCAACGGTGATCTTGAGCATCGCGTCGTCCTCAGGCCGCTTCGGGCGCCGAGTGGTGGAACACCTGGCGCAGATAGGCGAGGAAGGTCTCGTCCTTGCACAGCGTCTTGCCCGGCGAATCCGACAACTTGGCCACCGGCTGGCCGTTGCACTGCGTCAGCTTCATCACGATGTTGAGCGGCACTAGGCCGACGTCGTTGGTGAGGTTGGTGCCGATGCCGAAGCCCAGCTGCGTGCGGTCAGCGAAGTGGCGGTAGATCGCGAACGAGGTGGGCAGGTCGAGGCCGTCCGAGAACGTCAGGCGCTTGGTGTGCGCGTCGATGCGCAGCTTCGCGTAGTGCGCCAGCGCCTTCTCGCCCCATTCGACCGGATCGCCCGAGTCGTGGCGCAGGCCGTCGAACAGCTTGGCGAAGTAGAGGTCGAAGTCGGCCAGGAAGGCGTCCATGCCGACCACGTCGGTCAGCGCGACGCCCAGGTCGCCGCGGTATTCCTGCACCCAGTTCTCGAGCGCCATCTTCTGGAAGTCGCGCAGCCGGACGTCGAACGCCTGATACGACTGCAGATATTCGTGGGCCATCGTGCCGATCGCCACCAGCCCGAACTTCTTCGCGAGCATCACGTTGGACGTGCCCTTGAAGAACTCGGGCACCTCGTCCTTCAACGTGCGCACCACCTCCTCGTGCCACGCGCCCGAGAAGCGGCGGCGCACGCCGAAGTCGAAGAATTCGAACGGGTGCGCGCGCGCGGGCTCGGCCGCGCCGAATGCGCGTAGAGCAGCGATCTTGGCCTGCAGGCGGGCGCGGCCTTCGACCAGCGCGCCGGCCTGGTCGACGCGGCGGAAGTACAGCTCGTTGACGATTGCGAGCACGTAGATCTCGAATGCCATCACGTGCACCTGCGGGCCATCAGCGACGATTTCCAAAGTCTGGCCATCCTCCGCGATCGACGCCTGCACGAAGCGGCGCTGGAACTTGAAGATACGCAGGAAGTCGACGAAGTCGCTCTTGACGTAGCGCAGCGCGCCGAGGTACGCCAGCTCGTCCTCAGCGAACGACAGCGAGCACTGGTGGTCGAGCTGCGCGTTGACCTCGGCCAGCAGCTCGGCGAGCGGGAACGTGGGCGCGTTTCGGCACACGAAGCGGTACTCGGCCTGCGCCTGCGGATGGCGGTGCAGCATGGTCTGCCACATCGTGAACTTGTAGAGGTCGGTCTCGAGTAGGCTCGTGATGATGGGTTTCATGGCGGGATTCTCGTTGTTCGGGGGACTCAAGCGATGTTCAACAGCAGCAGGGCCTCACTGGACGTCATCAACCGCACACCGTGAGCGCGCATCTCGTCGAGAAAGGCCTGATGCTGGGTCTCGAAGCCGCCAACCGGGCTCATGCAGTTGGTCAGCAGCACGACGCGCTCTGGGTGCCCACCTGGCAGGTTGGCGACGATGTGCTCAGTGGTCGCGCGCACGCAGTGGCTGCTGGCTTCGCCGGCGATGAAGAGCGTGCCAGCGCGGTCGAGTTCGACGAGAAGCTCGCGGTTCAGCTGCGTGTGCTCGTCGTCGGCATCGGGCACCTCCGCCTGGATCGCGCTGTAGTGCTCGGTCCAGGGGTTTTCGCCCTTGGTGATCTTGCGCACGCCGCGCAGCTGCGCTTCTTCCCACTGGTTGTAGGCGGCGCGCACGTCGGCGTGGACGCCGTGGCCCCAGGTACCGATCTCGCAGTGCACCGGCCACACCATCAGCGTGTAGCGACCGTGAGATTCAAGCGCGTCCAGATAGGCCAGCGTACGCGGCAGGGCGGCCGGGTCGCGGGGCCGGAACTCGCCGGCGCGTACCTGGGCGGCGGTGATGGTTGTGAACGGGGTCGCCGGTGCGCCGTCGGCTCGCTGCCAGAACGTTGGGTGGGCGATATCGACGCGGTGGTGCGAGTCGAGCGTGATGGTGATGTCGTCCAGTACCGCGCCGGCGGTGCGGATGAAGGCGGCGGTGCGCTGCATGTCGACGTGGGCGCCGGCCACGGGCAGGGCGGGGTCGATGGCGACGCCGGTGAGCGGGTCCACGGGGCGGTACGCGGCTGGGACGTCGCAGAAGTCGTTCTGCGGGTCGATGATCAGGAGCTGGGAGACGGCTTTCATGGGTGATTCCTCCGTGTCTGTGCATCCACTATACATCTACAAGTTGCTCAATACAACTATTGAAAGATTTCGCAGCATTCTGCCGGGGCGCCCGGGAGTTGGCGCTCCGACGACAATCAAGGCGGGTCCCAGCTCGGGGCGAATTTGAGTAGGCACTTGCGTGATCGATCGGCACGCTGCGCTCCTCGCGCGATCGGTCAAACAGCTGGTGACCCGCTGGAGACCGCAGCAGACTCGGACTTCCGAGGAAGCTTACGCACGTTCACGAGAACGTCTGCACTGTTCACGGAACCGGACTCTTGCAACCGGCCGCCGCAGTTCCGCTGACGTTTAGGTTTGTTCGACACCTGCCCGCGCGCCGAGACGACGCGGCGAACCGCAACTTCCTGAGGGCAGGTGTTGGACAAACATCGAGGGAGGAAACCGCGGGCCGGGCCGAAGGCCCAGGCGACGCTACGTCGCTATGGCGATAGTAGTCGGCGTTCGCGGGTCGCAGGGCGATGCGCGGCTGGCGACCGAGCCTCGTGGTCCGGCAATGCTCTCGGCGGGACGTGTTGACGCGTTGAGTGGGCGTCAGGCTGGGCAGGCCCTAAGGGCACTGCGCCAGCACGGGGCCAAGGACACGCCCACCGGCGCTCGCGGAGCGTGAGCCAGTGCATGTCGAGTGATCGAATTGATCGTGCTGTCCACCGCTGCAATGCAGCCTCTAATCCGCTTGCCGGATCGCGTCAGGTTGGCGATTCTGTGCTCAAGTTGTGATGTCCCGTGGAGTAGAGTCCAGCTATGAACTTGGTCATATCGAAAAGCGCGCAGATTGCACTCCGATCTTTGGGCGGCCAGATCGGCAATCGGCTGGTTCAAGAGTTGCACAGAATTTCTTCGCTTGATCGGGCTTCATTCTTGTCCGACCGAAGGGTTCATGCGCTACGCCTACCACGAGCAAGCAACCGGCTTCTATATCAATATAGGTTGCCACTCGATTTCTGCGCGATAATTTTCATCGAAGACAATGACACATTGGTCATTGATGATGTTTTGAATCACAAGCGACTCGACCGAATCTTGGCGGATTCTAAGAACTCATGACTCCGCTAGATACGCTATCATTCGACAAGACCGAGTGCCGACAGCAGTGGAACGAATTAAAATTACTATTAGCCTCCGCACCAATTCTCAAGGAGCGCAAAGATATACTTCCGTTTTTCAAGGCTAGGCCCGATCTCTGCTCCCTTATTTCCCTCTATTTTCCTAAACTGTCGGAATGTGACTGCTATTATAACGAGTTCCCTATTGGAGACTTCGTCGCAGATTTAATTGTCGGCGATCGGAGTACTTGTCGCTATGTTATCGTTGAATTTGAGGATGCACATTCCGAAAGCATATTTGCAGTCGGGGGAAGAAAGACTCCGATTTGGGCGCCTAGGCTCGAAGGTGCATTTTCGCAATTGATGGACTGGCTTTGGAAATTAGATGACCAGCGGTCTACAAAAGACTTTCTGCATTCCTTCGGAAACGCATCAGCACATTTCAGTGGATTGATTGTAACCGGAAAAGATGTGAAACATGCACCCCAGGAAATTGATAGGCTCAAGTGGCGCATAGAAAAATTAGCACTAAACTCGATTCCAATAGACATCGTCACTTTCGACGAGCTCTGTGCTGCAACGGATCGATGGCTAAGCAAGTATTACGGCGTGTGACTATTCTGACGCACTGATTCCGTCCGCCGGTTGGGAGCCCGCCGACGCACCCTAAACGTCACATGAGCGCGTCGTATATCCGCCCCGCGCGCTCGGCCGGCCGGCCGAGCATGGAGGTCGAGCAACTCTTCTCGAGCGCGCCGACCATTACCTAGGTCAGTTAAGCGAATCAGCACCTTGGTTGGAAGGGTGCTACCAATTGCATTGTACGCATACCTGCAAACAAGACCAATCAACGACGACCAAGAACATCAGAATGATGTCGTAATGCACTGCAGACGGAATGCCGGCACCCCGCCATTCCTCTTCCGTCACGGAAGACCGCATTCGGGTAGCCTACCCCTCCCTAAATCGAACCAACATCTATGACACCAAAGTTTGACCAAGTGAGGAAGCGCTTGCAAGCTCTAATCGCAAAAGCCGACAGCCTACTTGAAACAACACAGCAAGATCCTGAGTTTCCAAAAGCAAAGGAGGTGCATGAAATTGTTGATCCGTTTGCTTTCACGAGGTTTAGGACAGCATCACTGCATTTTATCGAGGGAACACTAGGCAAGGAAACACCTTATCACCACGCGTTTTGGCATCAGTGTCAGACCAATGCCCCGTACCATGTGAAAGTCGGCAAAGCCCTTTTAGAAGAACTGCTTGCTGAAATTGACAGTAGCTGGCTTTGGACTACTCATGGCATCGCAACTGCAGAAATCTATGGAGACTTCCTAGAGATGGCGGAGGAATTGCTCGATTCCGGGTACAAGGACGCTGCTGCGGTAATTATTGGCGGTGTTCTCGAAGAACACCTCCGTCGCCTATGTAAGAAAAACGGGATTTCGACGACGACGGTAAGGGACGGGAAAGCCAATCCCAAGAAGGCGGACAGCATGAACGCCGATTTGTTCAATTCATCGGTCTATGACAAACTTGATCAGAAGTGGGTTACCGCTGCGCTCGATCTCCGAAACAAAGCGGCGCATGGACTCTATGATCAATACGACAAAGATCGGGTGCGATCGATTCTCCTTTTATCGACAACTAATTTCTTGCAACGACAGCCCGTTTGAAGTTTGTCCTATTCGCGAGGCAGTCGGTATGTTGTCGGACTCTGTTTGTTGGTATTCCCAAACTCTTTACTGTTCAGCGTTTTAGCCTGCGAGCTGAAGCCTAAATTGGAGGGTTGCTTTCGGCGCCTCAGTTGCAAGTTCGAACGGCAGCAACGGTGCCGGTCTGGCATGGAAGAGCGGCTCATACAACTGCTCTCGACGGGCAGCAATGCAGCGATTGCCGAATTTCGCGCATATCGTTTCTCCGGCTGCCTATTACCTAGAGCTGCCGTCCGGTGAGTCAGCCATCAACTTGTCGACATGCGCGCCCACGCGCTCCCAGGCGTCGACCATGTCCGCCCAGTAGTCATGTCCGTCGTACACCCGTCGCATCGTCTCCCTCTCGACATGCCCCAGGCACAGCTCCGCGATCTCGGCCGGCACCCTGATCCGCGACATCATCGTCCGAAGGGTCCTGCGCAGGTCATGGGGCCTCAACCGCTTCCCACCTTTCTGCTCGGTGCGCTCTGCCAGCCGATTGAGCGAGCGTCCGACAGCGCGTTTGTCCATCTCCGCACCGTTGGCGCCGGGGAACACGTATGGAGGATGTGGCTTGCGACTTGTATCCTCGACACGCGGCATCGCGAGCGCGCGCTGCAGCACCTCGAGGGCCCGGGATGACAGGTGCACCATGTGCTCGCGATCGTTCTTCATGCGCTCCGCGGGGATGCGCCAGATTTTGCGTTCCAAGTCGAACTCCGGCCAGCTTGCGAGACGGACCTCCGACGGGCGAGCGCCGGTCAGGAGTTGCAGTTCGATCGCCAACTTCGTCGATGCCCACAACTGCGACCGCTCCAGTTCGTGCAGCAGATCGATGATCTCTGCATCGTTCGCCGCGATGACCGGGCTCGGTCGGTAGGGACGCGGGTTGTCGACTCCGCGCAGCGGATCGGCACCAGGGATGTAGTCGCGCTTGAGCGCAAAGTTCACCAACGAGCGGGCCGTGCGGTAGACATGCGCCGCAGCGCCCGGTGATCCACGGCGTCGCGGCGCGTCGATGCAGGCTTGCCAGTCGGAGCGCGTAGTCTTGGCGATCTTGGCGTCCGCGAGTCTCGGCTTGATGTCGGCGTCGTAGTTCTCGCGGAGCACGTCGATGGTGCTTTGCCGGACGGGCCTGCCGCCCTTGCGCGCGCTGCCCATCTTCTTGTCGGCAATCATTTCGTCGAACACCTCGTCGACCGACGGCAGCGCGATCGCCGCCTGGCGCTTCTGCCTGGCGACGATGACCGGGTGATCCGACTCGCCCTTCTTGGCCGCCTCGTGCACGCGGTCATGAGCGCGTCGCTCGTCGCTGGCCTTGGCCAGGCCGATCTCGGGAAAGGAACCGAGCGACAGCCACCGGCGCTTGCCGGCGACCTGCGCCCGGTACTGCCATTGCTTCGCCAGATGGCCGTCGGCCCATTGCCGGATGTACAAATATAGTCCCGGTTCGACGAGGAGTCGGTGCTCGCGAGCGCCCTCCGGCAGCCGCTGCGCCTTCACTTTCTCGTCCGTCCACCGCGTCGCTCGAGTCGCCATTTTCGGCCTCAGCCGGATACCACGCCGGATACCATCGTAGGCGGACACTGTGGGATCTTCAAGATCGGCGTGGGAGACAAAACCCTTACGAATCAATAGCTTGGGACGCCCTTGGACACCTTGGGAAGTCCATTTTTATGACTTGTAAGCGGGAGGTCATCCGTTCGATTCGGATAGTCGGCACCAAGAATTTCAATGAAAACGAATCGTTGAGCCGCAGGGGCGCGTCTCGAGAAGACGGGGTTGAGCGGACGAGACTCGCCGTGGGGCGCGGAATCGCCGCTCAGCCAGCGCCTGCGGCCGGCTCGATCCATTGCAGGCCCAATTGCTCTCCGATGTGCGCCCGCAGCGCCCCCAAGGACACCGGCTTGGCCACGAACACGTTGACGCCGGCTCGCAGGCAGTCGGCGCGGTGCTCCGCGCTGGCCGTGGCCGAGACCGCGATCACCGGTACCGCGCCCAGGTCGGCATCCTGCCGCAGCCGGCGCGTGGCCTCCACACCGTCCACCGACGGCATCACGCTGTCCATGAGGATCAGGTCTGGCCGGAAGCTCCTGGCGGTCTCCAGCAGCTCGCTGCCGTCGCTGGCCAGCGCCACCATGAATCCGGCGTTCGTGAGGAAGTCCCACATCAGCGAGCGGTTCACCGCCGCGTCGTCGACCACCAGCACCCGCTTCAGAGGCCCTTGGTAGCGCGCGACGCCGGGAACCTTCCGGGTGGCCGACTCCGCCGGCTGCGCGAGAGGCAAGGGCAGCTCCACGCGGAACCTCGTGCCGCGGCCGAACTCGCTGCTCACCTGCACCTGTCCGCCCATGTCGTTCACCAGCGCGCGAGTGATCGTGAGGCCCAGTCCGGTGCCGCCGCTGCGGCGCTGCACGTCGCCCACCTGTTCGAAGGGCTCGAAGATGCGGTCCAGGTCCTCGGCACGCATGCCGACGCCGGTGTCCTCGACATCCAGGCGCAACAGCACCTGCTCCGGCCCCTTGGGCTCGGCGGAGGCGCGCAGGCTGACCTGGCCGTCGTCGGTGAACTTGATCGCATTGCCCAGCAGGTTGAGCAGCACCTGGCGCAGGCGGCGTTCGTCGGCCAGCACGGCCTCGGGCAGGCCAGGCGCGCCATCGAAGCCAAAGGCCAGACGCTTCTCGTCGGCCTTCACCTGCATGAGTTGGACCACCGACTGCAGGAGGCCGGTCAGGTTGACCGGTGCGCGGCTCAGCTCCGTCTGGCCGGCCTCGATGCGCGCCAGGTCGAGGATGTCGTTGATCAGCGCCAGCAGGTGCAGCCCGCTCTGATGGATGGTGTCCAGGCCACGCGCCTGCTGCGCGTTCAGGCCGCCCTCCATGGTCAACAGCTGCGCGTAGCCGAGGACGCCGTTCAGCGGTGTGCGCAGCTCGTGGCTCATGCCGGCAAGGAACTCGCTCTTCGCGCGGTTGGCTGCCTCGGCGGCATGCCGGGCGGCGCGCTCGGTCTGGACCATCCCGCGATCGAGTTCGGCCGACTCGGCATGCGCGCGATCCTGGGCGTCGAGCTTGGCCAGGATGCTTCGCACCTGGCCTTCGACCTTCTCTTCGCTGAGCGCAAGCGCCCTGGCGATGTCGGCGTAAGCGTCGCCCTGCGCGATGAATCGCAGGACGCCGATCTCCGCCGGCGTGAGATTGTCGTCCGTGGCCTGCTCGGCCAGCTCGAACGACACCTCCGAGGGCAGCGCCTTGCGGCCGGCGTGCACGGCGCGGATGGCGTCCAGCAGTTCCTTGTGCAGCGCGTTCTTCAGGAGGTAGCCGCGAGCGCCGGCCTGCAGCGCGCGCTGCGCCTGCGCGTCGCCGACGTAGGTGGTGAGCACGATGATCCGCGCGTCCGGGAACTCGGCCCGGATCGCGCCGATCGCGTCGAGCCCGCCCATCCCGGGCATCTGCAGGTCCATGAGCGTGACGTCCGGCCGGTGCGTCCGGAACTGCTGGAGCGCCTCTCGCCCGTTCGATGCCTCCGCCACGAGGGCCATGTCCGGCTCCACGGAAAGCAGCATCGCGATCCCCTGCCGCACGATCGGGTGATCGTCCACGCAGAGAACCTGGATGCGGGGCAGATCATCTGTCATTGGCGGATCTCGCCTGGCGCGAGCTTCTTGTGGAACAGCCACGATCGGGTCGGAGTGGGTCTACTGTACGCCCGCGTCCCGGGCGCGATGAAATCCACTTCCGTCCCCGCATCCATGGCACTGCAGACGGTGAGCTTGGCACCGACGAGTTCCGCGCGCTCCCGCATTCCGCTCAAGCCGAAGTGCCCTTCCTTCGCGCCAGTGCGCAGCACCTCCGGGGCTATCCCTTTGCCGTCGTCGCGCACACGCACGCACAGCCGCTGCGCCTCGTAGCGGATCTCGACCTGGATCTGCTTCGCGTCGGCATGCCGGAAGGCGTTTCGCAGCGCCTCGCCGGCGATACGGAAGGTCTCGTCGCGCACCAGCGGATGCAGCGCCTGCGGCGTGCCCTGCACGTCGACGCGCGCCGACGCCGCGTGGCCGTTCTCGTTCGCGAGATCCTCGGCGAGCGCCCGCAGGGAGTCCTCGAGCTTGTTCGTCTCCAGGGCCGAGGTCCGCAGGCCCTGCACGGTGTCGCGGCTTTCCGTGATCGCCTCGGCCACCTGGTCGATGGCGCCCGCCAGGACCTGCTTCGATTCGCGGGGACGATCGGGCAGGAGGTTGAGCGCGGCCTGGAACTGCAGCAGCAGCCCGTGGAAACGCTGCAGCAGGGTGTCGTGAAGGTCGCGCGCGATGCGCGTGCGCTCGGCGACGCGCGCCTCCAGCGTGGCCTCGAACTGGCGATGCAGCCGCCGGATGCGCATGTGGAGCCAGAGTTGGAATCCGCTCCATGCCAGGCCGATGAACAGGACCACGCACGCCAGGCGAAACCAGGTCGCCTGGTAGAAGGCCGGCTGGATCGAGAAATCGAGCTGCGCGCCTTCCTCGTTCCACACGCCGCTGTTGTTGGACGCCTTCACGCGGAAGCGGTAGTTTCCGGGCGGCAGGTTCGTGTAGGTCGCCTGGCGCCTGTCGACGGCTTCTTGCCAATCGTTGTCGTGCCCTTCCAGCCGATAGCGGAAACGCATGTTCTTCGGATCGACGAGGCTCAGCGCCGCGAACTCGATCGTCAAGTCGCGAAGCAGCGGCGGCAGGCGCAGGCCATTGGCGACCGTGTAGGACTTGTGGTCGGCGACGAGGGTCTCGATGTGGACCGGTGGAGGCAGCGGGTTGAACGGCAGATGACCGGGGTCGATCAACTGGACGTCGGCGCCCGACACGAACCAGAACTTGCCGTCCGGACCTTTCGCCACGGGTGGGTTGAAGTAGGCCGGCGTCAAGGCCAGGAGCGGGACGCCATCCGCGCCGCCCCACAGCTTGGGGACAACGCGATGGTTCGGGTCGGCGACCCAGGCCGCCAGGTCGTCACGCGCGACCCGCGCGAGTCCGCAGGCCGTGTACATCCACAGCGACCCGCTGTCGTCCAGGGTCGACCAGTGGATCGTGTTGCAGGGCAGGCCGTTGGCGACCGTGAGCGTCGTGGCACGGCCATCCTTGATGCGGCTGAGGCCGCCTTTCTCCGTGGCCGCCCACACCGCCCCGTCGGCATCGAGCCGGAGGCCGGCGACGTGGCCCGCCCCCAGTCCTTGCGCGGACGTGTAGGTCGCCTCGACCTTCCCGTCCTTGTAGAACATCACCCCGCCGTCCTGCCAGAAGGACAGCCACAGCCCGCCTCGATCGGCGACGATGACCTTGGCCTGTTGCCGGCGGCCAAGCGCGGCCCACGGAATGTTCTCGACGAACCGCCCCCCGTTCAATCGCCCGAGGCCTTCATTGCCAGACACCCAGAGGTTGCCCGCCGCGTCGCCCGTCATGGAGTAGATCTCGCTGTCGGGCACCCCGTCGACCGCGACGAAGCGGTCGGTCGCGAAGTAGGCGAGCCCCCGGGCCGTGCTCGCCCAGAGCCGCCCGCCGGCGTCCTGATAGAGCGACTGCACCCTCGAATCCGGCAACCCGTCGCGTTCCTTGTAGACGACGGGTTTCGCGTCCTTCCACCGCGCCAGTCCATCGTCCGTGGCTACCCAGACACTGCCGTCCGCGGTGGCAAGAACGGACTTCGTGACTTCGTTGGGCAGGCCCTGCTGCGTCGACAGGCTGGTGACCGGCAGCTTGCGGAAGCGGTCCAGGCCCTTCTCGCTGCCGAACCAGATGTTGCCCTCGCGATCTTCGAACAGACTGCAGGCGATGTTGCCCGAGAGGCCTTCCGCCCGCGTGAACACGTCCGCCTTGCCGTCCTGCACATGGAGGATGCCCAGGCCTTCGGTTCCGATCCACAGCCCGCCGTCATGGTCGCGCAGCAACTTGTTCGCCTTGACGTCGCGGCCGGAGACCAGTTCATCGGGCCTGGCGGCGCGCCGGATCGGATAGGGCACGAGCCGGTCGCCATCCACCTGCTCGAGCCCGGCGCCGCGGATGCCGACCAGGATCTGTCCATCGACGGTCGTGCTCAGGTCGCCCACGCGCATGCCCGGCAGGGTGAACCGCCGAGGTGTGCCGGGCTTCCATTGCCAGACGCCGGATTCCGCACCCGCCCACAGCGTTCCGGAGCGGTCCTCGCCCAGGCTCCAGACGTACCCGCCGAAACCGCCCTCCGGCGTGGAGCACCGGGCCTGTCCTGCGCGCACGGCGCACAGCCGCCCCGGGTCCGCGAACAGGCCGGCCCAGATCGTTCCCTCGTGATCCTCCAGCAACGACGTCACGAAGCCGCTGTCGGTCTGCGAATACCGGGTGAGCTCGGTGCCATTCCAGCTGGCAAGGCCATTGAAGGTGCCGATCCAGAGCGTTCCGTCGCGCGACACCAGCAAACTGTAGGGACTGCCCGGCAAGGCCTGGCCCTTTGGAGGCTGCCAGGGCACGAATCGAAGACCGTCGAAGCGGAACAACCCGAACGACCCGGCGACCCAGAGGTAGCCATCGGGTGTCTGCGCGATCGCGAAGATGAGACCCAGCAAGGCTCCGTCCCGGGCCGTCCACGAGGTGTGCGCGTACTGGGCGATCTGCAGCGGCGAGTCGAGCGCCAGGGCGGGGTACGGCGAGGCGAACAGGGCCGATGCCAGGAACAGGCCGGGCACCAGGCGTTTTCGAGGTTGACCTTCCGGCTCGATCACGGGGAATCCTTTTCCGCATGCAGCATGCTGGCAGCGTATCGCGAAAGGCGCCGTGCCGGGGGTGTCGAGCGGTGGACTCGCCCAGATATCGAACCCGTCCTCGCCGTCATCGTCCTTCGAGTCGAGGGGATGGAAATCGGCGTCGAGCGCGTGGCAGGGGGTGAGCCCGGTGGCGGCGATGGCATAAATTAATGTCGTTGCCGCAGGCGTGGCGCAGCGGTCTTTGTTACCGGGAACGCGAGCGTGCCGAAAGCGCCGGATGCGCCACGCGATCAATAAATCTGAGGCCAGCGCAACGCGAACTCACGCCACGGCGCGGGGCTCGCGGCCACACTGGCCCGATGACGTCCCGACCTTCCCCACGCGAGATCCCGTGCGTGCTGATGCGCGGCGGCACCTCCAAGGCGGCCTTCTTCCGCGCCGAAGACCTGCCCGCCGACCGCGCCGAACGCGACCGCTGGCTGCTCGCCGCGATGGGCCACGGCGACACGCGCCAGATCGACGGCCTCGGCGGCGGCAGCCCGCTCACCACCAAGGTCGCGATCGTCAGCGCCAGCACCGATTCGCGCGCCGACGTCGACTACCTGTTCGCGCAGATCGTCGCCGCCGAGTCGCGCGTGGACACCGCGCCCACCTGCGGCAACATCCTGGCGGGTGTCGGCCCGTTCGCCATCGAGCAGGGCCTGGTGGCGGCCAGCTCGCCGCGGACGGCCGTGCGCATCCGCATGGTCAACACCGACTCGTTGTGCACGGCCCTCGTCGAAACGCCCGACGGCGGCGTCACCTACGCGGGCGACACGCGCATCAGCGGCGTGCCCGGCACGGCCGCACCGGTGTTGCTGCAGTTCTCCGACATCGCCGGCTCCAGCTGCGGCGCGCTGCTGCCCACCGGCCGCACGCGCGACCTCATCGACGGCGTGCCGGTCACCTGCATCGACAACGGCATGCCGGTGCTGCTGATCCGCGCCCACAGCCTCGGCATCACCGGCTACGAGTCGCCTGCCGCGCTCGACGCGAACGCCGAACTCAAGGCCCGCATCGAGGCGATCCGGCTTGTCGCCGGCCCGGCGATGGGTCTGGGCGACGTGCGCAACAAGGTCGTGCCCAAGGTGACGCTGCTCGCGCCGGCCATCGACGGCGGCGCCGTGCACACGCGCACCTTCATTCCCAAGGTCTGCCACGAGGCGATCGGCGTGCTGGGCGCCGTCTCGGTGGCCACGGCCTGCCTGCTCGAAGGCTCGGTCGCGGCCGAGTTCGTCGCGCCGTCGAACGCGCGCGTCGACGACTTGTCCATCGAGCACCCGTCGGGCGAATTCACCGTACGCCTGGAGCGCGACGAACGCAGCCGCCAGGTCGTCTCCGCCGCGCTGCTGCGCACCGCCCGCGCGCTGTTCCGCGGCAGCGTCCTCCTCGAAGAAGGCACATCGTGATCATCGACATCCACGGCCACTACACCACGGCGCCCAAGGCGCTGGAGGCCTGGCGCAACTGCCAGGTGGCGAGCCTGGCCGACCCGTCGCTCAGGCCGGCGGCGGCCGAGCTGCGTATCTCCGACGACGAACTGCTCGAATCGATCGAGACCAACCAACTTGCCAGGATGCGCGAGCGCGGCATCGACCTGACGGTGTTCTCGCCGCGCGCGAGCTTCATGGCCCACCACGTCGGCGACCTCCAGACCAGCGCCACCTGGGCCGCGATCTGCAACGAGCTCTGCGCCCGCGTGGCCGGCCTGTTCCCCGACAGCTTCATCGGCGCGGCCATGCTGCCCCAGTCGCCGGGCGTCGACCCGCGCACCTGCCTGGCCGAGCTCGATCGCTGCGTGAACGAGTACGGCTTCGTCGCGGTCAACCTGAACCCCGACCCGTCGGGCGGCCACTGGACGTCGCCCCCGCTGTCCGATCGCCACTGGTATCCGATCTACGAGCGCATGGTGGAGCTGGACATTCCCGCGATGATCCACGTGAGCACCAGCTGCAACGCGTGCTTCCACACCACCGGCGCGCACTACCTCAACGCCGACACCACCGCGTTCATGCAGTGCCTCACCTCCGACTTGTTCAAGGACTTCCCCACGCTGCGCTTCGTGATCCCGCATGGCGGCGGCGCGGTGCCCTACCACTGGGGGCGCTTCCGCGGCCTCGCGCAGGAGATGAAGAAGCCGCCGCTGTCCGAGCACCTGCTGGACAACGTCTTCTTCGACACCTGCGTCTACCACCAGCCGGGCATCGACCTGTTGACCAAGGTGATGCCGGTGAAGAACGTGCTGTTCGCCTCCGAGATGATAGGCGCGGTGCGCGGCATCGACCCCGAGACCGGCCACGCGTACGACGACACGCGTCGCTTCATCGAGGCCGCGCCGGCGCTGTCCGCTGCCGATCGCCGGCAGGTGTTCGAGGGCAACGCGCGCCGCGTCTACCCGCGCCTGGACGCCGCCCTGCGCGCGCGCGAGGCTGCCACCGCCGGAGCCGCCGCATGAACGACGTCCTGGGCATCTGCCGCCGCAACGTCGATCGCGCGCCGCGCGACGCGGTGGAACGGCTCTCCAGGTTCGGCGTGGCCACGGTGCACGAGGCGATGGGCCGCGTGGGGCTCGCGCGGCCGGTGCTGCATCCGATCTACCCCGGCGCCTACGCCTGCGGCACCGCCGTCACCGTGCTGCTCCAGCCGGGCGACAACTGGATGATGCACGTGGCCGCCGAGCAGATCCGGCCGGGCGACGTGGTCGTGGCTGCGTGCACCACCGACAACGCCGACGGCTTCTTCGGCGACCTGCTGGCCACATCGTTCCGTGCCCGCGGCTGCCACGGCCTGGTGATCGACGGCGGCGTGCGCGACATCAAGGACCTGTGCGAGATGCGCTTCCCGGTGTTCGCCCGCGCCGTGCATGCGAAGGGCACGGTCAAGGCGACGCTGGGCTCGGTCAACGTGCCCATCGTCTGTGCCGGCGCGCTGGTGAACCCGGGCGACGTGGTCATCGCCGACGACGACGGCGTGGTCTTCGTGCCCGCGGCCGACGCGGCGGCCGTGGCCGAGGCGGCCGCGAAGCGCGAGGCCAACGAGCAGGCCAAGCGCGCGCGGCTCGCGGCCGGCGAGCTGGGACTGGACATCTACGACATGCGCGGGCGGCTCGCGGAAGCCGGCCTGCGCTACATCGACTGAAGCCACCTTTTCGACGACAACAGGAGACAACATGAACACCCACACCCTGGCCCACCGCGGCGACCTCCCCTGGTCCGGCGACGTGGCGTCCGGCGAGCCCACGCTCACCGAGAAGCTGCGTGCCGGCGCGCTCGGCGGGCTCGTCGGCGCCGTCGTCATCTGGATCTACGAAGCGGTCGTGTGGGTCGGCGCCCAGCACCTGATGCCCCTGGCCGGCATCCCGCGCAACGCGACGGGCCTGGTATTCGGCAAGGCCGTACAGGAGTCGCTGGGCGCGGGCGCCTACGTGATCGGCACCGGCATCCACTTCGTGTTCGCGATCGCCTGGGGCATCGGCTTCGCCCTGATGTGGCCCGCGCTGCGGCGCCGCGGCATCGAGGCCACGCTGGCTGCGCTGGTCTACGCCGTCGTCGCCTGGATCGTGATGCACGTGGCGATCGCGCTGGCGGGCGACAACCACCCCAACTACCTGGACCCGGTCGTGATCGTCGGCGGGTTCATGTCGCACCTGTTCTTCACGGTGCCGCTGGCGCTGGTCGTCAAGCGTCGCCTGGCGCAGACGCGCTGAAGTCGGGCGAGCGCCGCACGACGTCCTCGATCGCCGCCATCAACGCCCGCGCGCCGGGCGAGGGCAGGGCGCCGGCGCGCTGCGTCAGGCCGATCTGGCGCTTCGTCGCGGCCAGCGGGAAGTCCAGCACCACCAGGCTGCCCTCGTCGATCTCGTGGCGCAACTGGTGGGCCGACAGCGCGGTGAGCATGTCGCTGTCCAGCAGCAGGCCGCGCACGACGGCCAGGTCGCCGGTCTCCACCGCGGGCACCGGGGGCGCCTGCCGGGCATCGGAGAAGAAGTGCTCCAGCAGCTCGCGCGAGGGCGAGCCGTGGCGTGACAACACCCAGGTGGCCTGGCGCAGCGCGCGGAAGTCGAGCGGCTTCGCGCGCGCGAGCGGATGGCCTGCGCGCGCGATGACCGCGATGCGATCCTGGAACAGCGGCTGCTGCTGCAGCTCCTTCGCGTCGTCGGGCGGGCGCAGCGCGCCGAGGATGAAGTCGATGTCGCCGCTGCGCAGCGAGGCGGCCAGCGCCTCGTACGGGCTCTCGAAGGTGGCCACGTGCAGGCGCGGATGCCTCGCGAGCAGTTGCGCGATCGCCCGCGGCAGGATCTGCGTGCGGCCCAGCGGCAGCGCGCCGACGTTGACGCTGCCCTGCAGCATGCCTTCGCTGGCGGCCAGGTCGGGGCCGATGTGGCGCAGCTCGGCCAGCACGCGCTTGAAGAAGAATGCGACGATCTCGCCCGCGCCCGAGGGCACCAGCCCGCGCGCGGTGCGCTCGAACAGCGGCGTGCCCAGGCCCAGCTCCAGGTCCTTCAGCGCCGCGCTGATCGCCGGCTGGCTGATGCCGAACTCCTGCGCCACCGCCGACATGTTGCGCTTCTCGGCCAGGCTCGCGACGACGGCCAGGCGACGGCCGTTGAGCATCGTCGCGAACAGCGAGTGGACGTCCACCCTGGGCGAGATGCCGCCACGCGCGGCAAGCTGGTTGCGCGCCTCCTCGAACTCGCGGGCGATGCGTTGCGCGCGCACCAGCACCAGCGCGCCGAAGGCCGTCAGCGTCATGCCGCGGGCGTGGCGATCGAACAACTGCTTGCCGAGCGCGGCCTCCAGTTCGGAGATCGAGCGCGTCACCGCCGAGGGCACGCGGTAGAGCTCGTCGGCGGCCGCTGCGATGCTGCCCGTGGACGCCACGGCCGACAGCGCGCGCAGGTGGCGCAAGTTGATGCCCAGCGCCGCCACGTGGGTCGTGTCTATAACTTTGTTGCTCGGGGTTCCGCGTTCCATGACCCGGAATCTCCTATGACGCGACCCGTTCGTCGACCTGGGGTTAACCCTTTTACATAAACAAGTGTGATGGCAAGTCAACGCGAACTCACCCCATCGCGCGACGCGTGAACGCACACTCGATGTACCGGAGAACGCATCCCGGATCGTGTTCGTTTCGGACACCGCCGGCGATGCGCGCGGACCACCCGCCGGGATCGAACTGGAGACAAGAAGTGAATTCAAGAAATGGTGTGGACGTCAAGGCGTTCATCGACGAACGAGGCCTCACCTCGATCCAATGGCTGTTGCTGGTGCTGTGCTTCCTGGTCGTCGCGGCCGACGGCATGGACGTGGCGATCATGGGCTTCCTCGCGCCCTCGATCCTGGGCGAGTGGCACGCATCGCGCGCCAGCTTCGGCGCGGTGATGAGCGCGGCGCCGATCGGCCTGGTCATCGGTGCACTGGTGGCCGGCCCGTCGTCCGATCGCTTCGGCCGCAAGGCGGTGTTGATCACGTCGGTCTTCCTGTTCGGCGTGTTCACGATCGCGACATCGTTCACCGGCAACCTGTCCGAGATGGCGCTCATGCGCCTGCTCACCGGCCTGGGCCTGGGGGCGGCCATGCCCAACTCGACCACCCTGCTGTCGGAGTACGTGCCGCAGCGCTCGCGCTCGGTGCTGATCGCCGTGATGTTCACCGGGTTCAACCTCGGCTCGGGCACGGTGGGTTTCCTGGCCGCGTGGCTGATCCCGCAATACGGTTGGCGCTCGGTGCTGCTGACCGGCGGCGCGCTCCCGCTGGTGCTGGTGCCCGTGCTGCTGGTGCTGCTGCCCGAGTCGGCGCGCTTCATGGTCATCCGGCGCTACGCGGCCGTGCGCATCGGCGCGGTGCTGGGCCGCATCTGCCGCACGAGCTTCCCGGTCGGAACCGAGTTCTTCTCCACCGAACCGCCTGTGCACAGCAAGACGCCCATCGGCGTGCTGCTGTCGCAGGGCTACGGCCTGATGACCATCGCGCTGTGGGTGACCTACTTCATGGGCCTGCTGGTGATCTACCTGCTCACCGGCTGGCTGCCCACGCTGATCAAGGACGCGGGACTGCCGATCTCGACGGCGGCCAACGTGACCGCGATGTTCCAGATTGGCGGCACGGTGGGCGCGATCCTCGTCGGGTTCACGATGGACCGCACCCAGCCCACGCGCGTGATCGCCGGCGCCTACGTGCTGGGCGCGGCCTGCATCATCGGCCTGGGCCTGGGCGGCGCGCTGTCACCGTCGCTGACGCTGCTGGTGGCCGCCGCCGGCTTCTTCATGAGCGGCGCGCAGACGGGCCTGAACGCGTTCGCGCCGAGCTGCTACCCGACCATGGCGCGTGCCACCGGCGTCAGCTGGATGCTGGGCATGGGCCGCTTCGGCAGCATCACCGGCTCGATGGTGGGCGGGCTGCTGCTGGCGATGGGCTGGGGCTTCACCACCATCATCCCGCTGCTGGCCGTCCCGGCGATCCTGGCCGGCCTGGCGGTGTTGAAGGCGCGCCGCGCGGTCGAGGACGCACCGGTCGCCGGCGCGCAGAATCTGGCTCATTCCTGAAGGGATCCGTCGGCATGGCCACCATCATCGGCGCCGTCGCGTGCTCGCACACGCCCACCATCGGCTTCGCGTTCGACAAGAACAAGGGCGACGACCCGGTGTGGGCGCCCATCTTCGAGGCCTTCGCGCCGCCGCGCGAGTGGCTCGCGAAGAACAGGCCCGACGTCGCGCTGTTCATCTTCAACGACCACGTCACCTCGTTCTTCTTCGACCACTTCAGCGCGTTCTCCCTCGGCATCGGCGAGCGCTTCGAGGTGGCTGACGAAGGCGGCGGCCCGCGCGCGCTGCCGGCCGTGTCCGGCCATCCCGCGCTGGCGGCCCATGTCGGCCGCTCGCTGGTGGCCGACGAGTTCGACATGTCGTTCTTCCAGGACAAGGCGCTGGACCACGGCTGCTTCTCGCCGCTGTCGGTGCTGTGCGAGCACCGCGGAGGCTGGCCGTTTCCCATCGTGCCGCTGCAGGTGGGCGTGCTGCAGTCGCCCAGCCCCAGCGCGCGACGCTGCTGGAAGCTCGGCCAGGCGCTGCGGCGCGCGATCGAGAGCTATCCCGAAGATCTGCGCGTGGCCATCGTCGCCACGGGCGGCCTGTCGCACCAGGTGCACGGCGAGCGCTCGGGCTTCAACAACACCGGGTGGGACGCGGAGTTCCTCGAGCTCGTCGAGAAGGATCCCGAGCGGCTGTCCGCGATGACGCTGGCAGAGCTCGCGACGGTGGGCGGCTATGAAGGCTCCGAGGTCGTGATGTGGCTGGTGATGCGCGGCGCCCTGTCGGGCAGCGTGAAGAAGCTGCACCAGTCGTACTACCTGCCGTCGATGGCGGGCATCGCCACGATGATCCTGGAGAACCAGGCGGTGCCGCCCGCCGCCGGTGAACTGGCACGCCATCGCGCGAAGATCGATGAACAGCTTGCCGGCATCGAGCAGCTGGAAGGCACCTACCCGTTCGACCTCGAGCGCAGCGTGAAGTCGTATCGCGTCTCGAAGTTCCTGCACGCGCTGATCGATCCTGTGCAACGCGAGCGCTTCCGTGCCGACGAGGCTGGATGCATGCGCGAGGCGGCGCTCAGCGAGACCGAGCGCGACCTGATCGCCCGGCGCGACTGGCGCGGCCTGCTGCACTACGGCGTGATCTTCTTCCTGCTCGAGAAGCTGGCCGCCGTCAGCGGCGTCTCGAACCTGCACGTGTACGCGGCGATGCGCGGCCAGTCGCTGGAGGAATTCCAGAAGACGCGCAACGCCCCCGGGGCGCTCTATTCGGTGGCCGGCACCGAACGGCCCCGCGGCAGCTAGCCGGCTCTTCCACCGCTTCCTGAAAGCCAGTCGTCGCGACCCCTCCGCGGGCCGCGAGGGGCGAACTCACGCCCGAAATCCAACGATTCACCCACAACGAGGAGACACCACATGCCCATCCGCTTCCGCCCCTGGATCGCCGCCGCGCTCGCCAGCCTGGCCGGCGCCGCCCATGCCGACAGCGCCGTCACGCTGTACGGCGACATCGACCTGTACGGCGACTACCTGAAGAGCAGCAGCGGCGCCCATCTGGTGGCGCTGGACGACGGCGCGCTGCTGCGCAGCCGCTGGGGCCTGCGCGGCAACGAGGATCTCGGCGGCGGCTACCAGGTGAAGTTCCAGCTCGAGGGCGGCTTCTACTCCGACACCGGCGGCCTGGCCTACACAGGCCTGTTCGACCGCCAGTCGTGGGTGGGCCTGGCGACGCCGGCCGGCGAGTTCCGTGCCGGCCGCCAGAACGGCCCCATCTTCTCGCACGGCGACTACATCGACTTCACGCGCCGCACGCTGGGCTCGGTGATCAACAACTTCGGCGTTCCCTCGCGCTACGACAACGACGTTGCCTGGATCAGCCCGCGCTGGAACCACGTGCAGTTCGAGGCCCACGCCTCGCTGCCAGAGAGCCCGGTGGGCAACCATCCGGTGGTGCTGCAGGCGAGCGTCGACTACATCGGCGACACCTTCGTGGCCGGCGCGATGACGCTGCACGCGCTGCCGCCCACGCACGCGATCGTCAACAAGGACGTCGAGTACGACAACCTCTACGCCGACTGGAAGTACGGAGTCGGCACGGTGTATCTCGCGTTCGTGCACAGCAACAACATCACGTCGACGGCGGTGAGCAAGACCGCGGGCACGATCCTGGGCAACATCGGCGGCTACAACGCCGGCACCAACGCCGACCTCGAGCACTTCTACAACATCTGGCAAGCCTCGGCCGACTACAACGTGACGCCGCAGCTGCGCGTGGGCGCGCTGTGGGGAAAGATCGTCGACACCTCGGGCCGCCACCAGGGCGCCGACGGCGGCTCGGTGGGCGCCTACTACGACCTGTCCAAGCGCACCACGCTGCTCGCGCTGGTGGACACGATCCGCAACGAGGCCAACGGCGGCTTCCGCCCCGCGGGCTCGGCCGCGTTGCACGCCAACTTCACGAACCCGGCCGACGTGAACGGCCAGTCCATCAACGGCGTGCAGGTGGGTATGGTCCACCGGTTCTGACGCGTAGCCGCGGGGTCCGCAGAGGGCCCCGTCTCCGAGGAGGGCAACCCACGTCTCACGCGACCGGTGTTCCCGTCCCCCACAGTGGCGCGCTACACGGGAAGCGGCAGCATTGACGACGTTGCCAACTTCATCGCCTGGATGCCGCGCCGCGACACGGTACCGGACTACAACTGGGTGGGCAAGCCGCTCTGCTCGCGCGGGTACCAGACCACGTGCGAAGCGATGGGCACGCAGTTGCATTGCGAACGCGCACGCGTCTTGTTGGGCGATCGCTGAGAACTCGCCAAACGCGGGCGCGCATGAGAGCATCGCGGCTTCCGCCACGACGCCGCGCGCCCGACCATGACCAGCTCCCTTGCCGACCTCTTCGAGAACCAGCGCATCGAGAACGCCCGGCTCGCGGGGCAGATCGTGGCGCTCGAGATGGCGGTCAAGCTGCTGTTCATCCAGCACCCGAATCCGACCGGTCTGGCCGCGTTCTACACGAAGGCGATCGACGAGCTGCTGGACATCACGCTGGCCACGCGCATGCCCGAGGAGATGCGCGATGCGCTGGACCAGGCACGCAACGGCATCCTGGACGCCCTGCGCACGCAGCCGAAAGCCTAGGCGCGCGGCGCCTGCAGCTCGCTGCGCGTGGCCACGAACAGGCTCACCAGCACGCCGCGCTGGCGCTCGTCCAGCTGCCCGTCGAGCTTGTCGTAGGCCACCGTCAGCTCGGCGAGCGCCTCCTGCCGGCCTTCGCCCTCGTCCACCTCGGCCGCGATGTAGCTCTTCAACGGCGCCACGGCGCTGAAGCTGCTGGCGCTGCGCCAAAGGATGCGCTGCAGGCGCCGCTCGTTGTGCTGGCCCACCTCGGTCAGCGACGCGACGAAGTCGCGCAACAGCGGCTGCTGCGGCGGCGCCAGCGCCAGCTCGGGCACACCCTCGCGCAGGCGCATCGCGAAGGCCGACACCAGGTCGCGCGGCGGCGAGGCGTCGGGATGGCTGTCCTTCGAGTCCTTGTCGGGCCGCGTGCCGTCCTGCTGCCCGCGCATGCCGCGGCCACCGCCGCCCCCGCCCATCTGCGCGCGCGCCGGGCCCGTGATGGCGGCGAGGCCGACGAGGGCGGCCAGCGCCGTGCGGCGGCGGGCAGACGGCTCGAGAGACGAGGAAACGGGCAGGTCGTCGGGGGTCACGTCGGGACGCGGCAGGCGCGCTGGGGCAAGGGCGTCCCATCTTCCCGTCCGATGGTTGCTGCACTGTGTGGAATCGCATCGGCGCCGACATGTGCCGGCGCCACCGCCGTCAATGCAGCTTCACGAGCGGCCGCGCGCGCTTGACCAGGAAGCGCGCCATCGCCAGCACCGCGGTGCGCATCGAGCCCATCACCGCGCGGTGGTGCATCAGGTGCAGGCTGACGTAGACCATGCGCGCGAACAGCCCCTCGACGAACCATGTCGTGGAGCGGAACAGGTTGCCCATCAGGCTGCCCACCGTGGCGCTGGAGCCGATCGACACCAGCGAGCCGTGGTCGTGGAAGAGGTAGGGCGGCCGCGCCGACAGGTCCGTCCCGGCCGGAAGCTGCAGCAGGGCATACAGGTAATCGGCCTGCTGGTGCGCCGACTGCGCCCGCGGCGGCACCGACTTGCCGTCCGGTTGAGGGCAGAACGCGCAGTCGCCGAACGCGAACACGCCCGGCACGCCTTCCACGCGCAACTGCCCGTCCACCTTCACCTGGCCGCCCCTGGCCACCGGCAAGCCCACCTGCGCCAGCAGCGGCGGCGCCTTGATGCCGGCGGCCCACACGCACAGGTCGGAGGGATAGACGTTGCCGTCGGCGTCGGTCACCTGGTTCCAATCCACGCGCACCACGCGGCACGCGGTGTTGACCTCCACGTGGCGCTGGCGCAGCAGGCGCGTGGCCGCGGCCGATACGTTCTCGGCCAGCGGCGCGAGCAGGCGCGGCGCGCCTTCCAGGATGCGGATGCGCACGTCGCGCTGCGCGTCGATGTGGCGCAGGCCGTACTGCGCGTGCAGCGAGCTGGCCTCGCGCAGTTCGGCGGCCAGCTCCACGCCGGTGGCGCCGCCGCCGATGATCACGATGTCGAGCGCGGCGCGCGGGTCGTGGCTCTTGCGGATGTCCACCAGCGACAGCAGCTGCAGCATGCGCAGGCGGAAGCGTTCCGCGTCCTGCGGGCCGTCCAGCGAGAACGCGTGGTTGGCGACGCCCGGCACGCCGAAGTCGTTGGACACGCTGCCGATGGCCAGCACCAGCGATTCGTAGCCGACGCGGCGTTCCGGCAGCACCTCCTCGGCGCCGTCCATCACCGCGCCGACGATCAATTCGCGCGCGCCGGTGTCCAGGCCGGTCATCGCGCCGTAGATGAACGAGAAGCCGTTGTCGTGGGCCAGCATCTGGTACGACAGGCCTTCCTGGTGGATGTCCAGCGTGCCCGCGGCCACCTCGTGCAGGGACGGCTTCCAGATGTGGAACAGCTTGGCGTCCACCAGCGCGACCCGCTCGGGGCCCCACTTGCGCCCCAGTTTGCAGGCCAGCTCGAGCCCGCCGGCGCCGCCGCCGACAACGAGTACCTTGAACGGTTGGTCAGTCATGGAGTTGCTTGTCTTGTTTCGCCGCAACTAAGTGTTTACCACGAGATGCCCGGCCATTCTGGAGAGCGTGCCTCAACTCGGCGGTGCCTGCCTTCGCCGTGCGGACAACCGTGCCGTCGTTTTGGCGAAGGCGCTGCGCGCCAAGGCCGTCCCGGCGCCGGGACGGCAACGTCTGCTGCGGCGGCAGGCCCGGCTGCCAGCGAAGTGGCTCACTCCTCGTCGACGAGGGCGTAGAGGCGGCGCAGTTCCTCGCGCGCGCTCGCGACGCACGCCAGGCAGCCGTCGAAGTCGCCGGTGCCGTTCATGATGTCCACGCCCCAGTTGGCGCCGGCCGCGTCGCGCGGGTGCCAGTAGACGCCGCCGAAGAACACGTCGGCGCAGGCGGGGCAGGGCAGGGCGATGGCGCTGATCATGCGGCGGATGTAGTCGCGCGTCATGACGTGGCGGCCGGTGGAGTCGCGCTCGGCGTTGGCGTGCACGGCGACGTCGGCGGCGGCCTCGACGGCCGACTTGAACGACAGCATCGACGGTGCGTCCAGCGCGATGCCCAGCAGCTCGGCGGCCTGCGCGGTGCGCGCGTGCCAGCGCCAGCGTCCGTCGGGCTGGCGGACGAACTCCACCGAGTCGTCGGTGATGATCTCGCTGGGATCCACGCGCGTCTCCTTCGGCTTCCCGTGGGAGGTTTCCATCCTCCGGAGGGATCAGGCGATCGTAGGCCTTTTCCGGGTCATGCCGGCGCCCCCGTTCTGGGGATGGCCGCGGACCGCCGTTGGCACATCCTGTCACTCCACGGCCGGGCTCGCCGTTTGCCTCGGTCCCGGTAATCTTCAGGAGGTGAGCCATGATTTCCACCGTCTCCAGCTCCAGCAAACCGGCCTCGCACCCCGCGCCCTTCGAGAAGGGCTGGGTACCGCAGGGCTACATCGGGCCCGTCGCGCTTCCTGGCACCGGGCGCATGGTGTTCTGGACCGGGCGCATCGCGATCGGGCTGCGGTACGCACCGCCGGAGCGCGTGCAGCACTGAGTCCGGCTTGTCGCGTCCGGCAGGGGCCGGCCGAGTCCGGTGTCGGGCTCCCATCGTCCGCGATGGCGGGGTCGCCTTCGCCTGCGTTGCGGCGCGGGTGGAGAAAGCGCCGTATCGCTTCCCGAGCTCCATGAAAAAATGCCCCGGCTCGCGGGGCATTTCCTTTGGTGCGAAGCGAACGCGCCTGGCGTCCGCCGTCGGCGCCTACCTGACCAGGATGTCGTTGCGCACGTCGGCCACGCCGTTCGTGTTGCGCGCCAGGCGCTCGGCCGTCATGCGTTCCTCGTTGGACTTGGCGAAGCCGGACAGCTGCACCACGCCCTTCATCGTGTCGACCTTGATGGCCATCGCGCTGACCGTCGGGTCTTCCGCGAACTTGGCCTTGACCTTGGTGGTCACGGCGGAGTCGTCGACGTAGGCGCCGACGGTTTCCTGGTGGCGCTCGACGGCGCAGCCGGTGGCGGTGACGAGGGTGGTGGCGGCGACCATGGCCGCGATGGCGAGACGAGAGATCATGTTGTGCACCTTCTGGAATCGTTGTAGTGACGGCATCCCACGTTAGGGCGCGGCACGCCGGAGCACGATAGGCGAAGGGCTGTTCCGACTGTCGGACGGCACCGACAGCGCGCCTAGGAGTTGGCCGGCGGCTGCGGATAGGCACCGGGTCCCAGCAGCGCGGCGACCTCCTCGGACGCCTCGGCGGGCGCCTGCGCGGGGACGTCCAGCGGCAGCCGCGCCTGGATGGTGGTGCCGTGGCCCGGCCGCGACTTGATCTTCAGCTCGCCGCGGCTCGACTGCACGCGGAAACGCATGCCCGCCAGCCCGTGCGCGGCCGCGCGCGCCGCGCCCGGATCGAAGCCGACGCCGTCGTCGCTGACGTCGATCTCGGCCCACGCGCCGCGCGCCTTCACGCTCACGTTGACCGTGGCGGCGCGCGCGTACTTGGCCACGTTGGTGAGGGCCTCCTGCACCAGCCGGTAGACCGTGAGCTTGCCGGCGTCGTCCAGCTGCAGCTCGTCCACCGCGGTCTCCACCGCCAGCTCGCTGCGTTCGGCGAACTCGATGCACAGGATCTCTAGCGCCGCCTTCAGGCCGAGATTGCTCAGCGACGACGGGCGCAGGTCCTCGATGATGCGGCGCTTCAGCGCGATGCCCTCGTCCAGCGTCTTGACCAGGTGCGTCATGCGCTCGAGCACCTCGGGAGGCGCCGCGGCCAGGCGGCTGCGCATACGCGCGACGTCCAGCTTGGCTGCCGTGAGCAGGCCTCCGAGCTCGTCGTGCAGCTCGCGCGCGAGGCTGCTGCGTTCGTCCTCGCGAGCGGTCTGCAGGTGGTTGGCGATCTGCGTGATGTCGCGCGTGCGGCGCTCCACCTCCACCTCGAGCCGGTCGCGCTCGAAGCGCAGCTGCGCGGCGCGTTCCAGCCGCTCGTCGTCGAGGCGGCGCGCCTGCCGCGCGTAAAGCAGCAGCGCGGCCAGGCTCAGCACCACCAGCGCGGCGATGCCGATGCGCGAGAACAGCAGCGTCTCGGTGAGCAGCTCGCGCGACTCGTCGATGCGCTCCGTCTCCACGCGCGCCATGCTGCGCGCCTGACCCTCGATGGCGAGCATGGTCTCGCGGCCGATGTCGGTGAGCATGACGTCGCGCCAGCCTTCGGTGTGCGCGCCCTCGAACATCTTGACGGTGGTGTCGAGCTCGGACATGCGCTGGCGCGTCAACTCGTCGAGCTTCTTCACGTCGGCGCTGCGATCGGGCCACGCCGAATAGATCTGCGCGAGCCGGGCGAGCTGGCCCTGCACCTGTGCCGCCGCGCGCATGTACGGCTCCTTGTATTCGGGCCGCGCCGTGAGCAGGTAGCCGCGCTGGCCCGATTCGGCCGCGATCACCTCGCGCATCAGCAGGCTGACTTCCACGCGCGCCTCCAGCAAGGCCTCGCGGCTCGCGATGACGGCCAACGCCCGCTGGTGACCGATCTCGTTGGTCAGCAGCACGGCCAGGCCCAGCAGGAGCGCTACCGGAGCCGCGAAGCGACTGCGTCTCGCGGTCTCCAGCGTCCTCAGGAATGACATGTGGGGTTCCCCGCTACACTTGAATGGATGGGCCCGCCGTTTGCCCTCGACGCGACTGTGTGACCCTCGTGGCGAACCGGCCGTTCCTGTCGGCAATTCGCCGACCCGAATTCAAGTTCATAGATTCCGCGGGAGACTACATGATTCGCGTTGTGATCGTCGACGATCATGCGATCGTTCGCTCCGGGCTCCGGCAATTTCTCTCCGACCACGTCGACCTGCGCGTCACCGGCGAAGCCGCCGATGGCCGCGAGGCGCTCGAACTCGTGCGTGGCGGCGACCTGGACGTCCTTCTCATGGATCTGTCCATGCCCGACCAGAGCGGCATCGATGCGCTCGCGGCCATCAAGGCGCGCCGTCCCGACCTGCCCGTGCTGATCCTCAGCGGGTTTCCCGAGTCGCACTACGCCACGACGCTGCTGCGCCAGGGCGCCAGCGGCTACCTCAACAAGGGCTGCGACCCCGACGAGATCGTCAAGGCGATCCGCACGGTGTCCATGGGCCGGCGCTACATCACGGCCCAGGTGGCCGAGATGCTGGCCGACGGCGCCGCGGGCGCGGGCGACCGGCCGCCGCACGAGCAGTTGTCCGAGCGCGAGCTGCAGGTCTTCCTGCGCCTGGCCAAGGGCGAGACGGTGGGCCAGATCGCCGAGGGCATGTTCCTCAGCGTGAAGACGGTCAGCACCTACCGGGCGCGCACGCTGGAGAAGCTGCAGCTCGAGACCAACAGCGACCTGACCTACTACGCGCTGAAGAACGGCCTGATCCAGTAGTTGCGCGATCGCGGCGCGGGCGCCTCGCCCCAGACGTCCTTCGTTCATCGGAGCGTCTCCGCGCGTGCCCGCGCTCAGGCGTGCCGCGCCGCGCGTGCGACGCAGTGGTCGACAAGCGCATCGATCTCGCCCGACTTGTCGAACACCGCGCTCGCACCGAGCTCGAGGCACTGGCGCCGGATGTCGGCCGTGGCGTAGTTGGTGAGCACGACGCGCTCGAACGGCGCGGCCGCCGCGTGCAGCGCGCGCAGCACGCCCATGCCCGAGCCCTGGCGCAGGAAGATGTCGATGATCGCGATGTCGCATCGATTGGCGGCGTCGCCGAGCCAATGCAGTGCGCCGGCCTGGTCCACGGCGGTGCCCACCACCTTCACGGGCGCCATTTCCTCGAGCGCGGCGATCAGGTTCTCCTGGATCACCGGGCTGTCCTCGACGACGAATGCCAACAGGTTCGACATGCCACAAGCGGGTCCGTCGACGATGCCGGCGCGACCTTCAGCTCCACATTGTGCAACGACCGGGATGCTTCCGATCGGGCGCGGCGCCCTGTCCGGGCGCCTGCGTTGCGGCGCCGCCTATGCAGCGCCCGGTTCGTCCGCTCGACTCAGTCGTTCGGTGCGTCTGCGGAAGCCAGAAGTTGCCACGTCGACGGAAACGGCGCTTCGTCGCCGAGGTTGTCGTCGGCATGGGGCAGGGCCGGGGGATAGTCCATGTCGAACAGCATCCCGGCTTCGAATTTCGCGTCGTGCGACTGTCCTGCTGAAAAATTGTCCATGTCCGCCTCCGGCTTGTCTCGTGTCCGTTCGGGACGGCGCCGGTGGGCGCTCGTCCATCTGGAATCCAGTGTGCTCAGGCATGGCGGCGCCGAACATAGGCTGAGCGCCACACCCCGTGTCGGACACCGCCTACACGACAGCAGGACAACAGTTGTATCAAGCTGTGCGCGGGCTGTCGGATCAGGCCTACCCGCGATCGGCCCGTTGGCCGATTGGGTTCGCGCCGGACGGGGCGTACCTTTGGGCCATGACTACCTACACCACTCCCCACTTCGCGACCGGCGTCCCGGACGGCAATGTGCGTCCCAACCCCGCCCCCACTCGCGCTCGCCCCGCTCCGGTGGCCACCTACCGCACCGCCGGTGTCACGAACGAGGCCGCGCTGATGGCCGAGGGGCAGACCCCCGACTGGCAACCCGGTGCGTCCAAGGGCGTCCCGAAGGCCGCCATCGGCGCGCTCGGCGCGGCCCTGGTGGGCGGCGTCGCGCTGGCCATCGTGCTGATGGCGCCGTCCAACAAGGTCACGAAGCCGGTGATGCCCGACCCGATCGCCCAGGCCGCCGCCACCGACGCGGCCGCGGCGAAGTCGACGGATGGCACCGATGCGGCCGTCAACCAGATGGACAAGCAGGCCCCGGCCGCCGGCGCCGTGCCGACGACGTCGCAGGCCGCCTCGGCCGCCACCGACGCCGCGGCCGTTCCGGCGCCTGTCGAGGCCGTGGTTCCGGTCGCGCCGCCGGTGGCCAATGCCCCGGTCGCTCACGCGCCCAAGGCCAAGGCCGCGCCCGTGGCGGCGCCGCGCGTCGTCAAGCCGGCGCTGGGGGTCGCTCCGGACGTGCCGGCGCGGACGGTGACGCCGCCAGCCGACATTCAGCCTCCAGCAATGCAGCAGACACCTGAAACGCCGACAGTGACCCCATCGACTCCGGCGCCCGCGCCGACGCCGGACACCCCGGCGCCGACCCCGGCCCCGGCCCAGTAAGCCTGCATCGCAACGACCGCACCGGCCCGCCTGGCCGGTGCGCCATCGAAGGAGCCATCATGACGCTGCACTTCCACTGGTGGCACGCCCCGCGTTGGATGGCCCACGCCCATTTCAGCCGGGCAGTCACGCTCGTGCTGGGCGTGATCGTGGTGTCGATGCTGTTCAGCGTGCTGCGCGTGGTGGACGCCGCGGTGTCCGGGGCGCTCGTCGAGCGCCACGCGGCGTCGGCGACCCCGGCGGCTTCCGTCCCGGCCGACCTCCAGATCGGCAACGACCCGGCCGGTGCCGGCGCCAAGCCGGTGGACGCGTCGGTGGTGGACGACGTGCCCGAGGCGGCGGTCGAGGCGGTGAGCCTCTGACATCCGCACCCACTTCGTCTCCCCGGAACCGCGCAACGCGCGGTTTCTTTCGTTCACCTTCCTGGGGCTTGCGTCGATTGAACCTTGACCCGGATTGAAGTAGCCTGCCACCCTTTCGCCACGAGTGTTTCCGCGAGCGTGGGCAGCAGGTGTCGCAGCTTGGACGCGACGGCCGAATTGGCGGCAAGGATCGTCCAGCCTTCATCGTCCAGCGGGCCCGCACGCAGGTGCTGGCGCAGCAGGCCGGGCAACACGTCGGCCAGCGCGTCCAGGCGCGCCTGCGAGGCGCGCACGCGCGCCAGCAGGCTGGCCAGGCTGTCGTCGCCCGCGAGGCTCTCGCCGAGGGGCCGCGCGAGCGGCACCACGGACTGCCGGTTCGGCAGGGGCGCGTAGAACGTCCGCGGTCGGGGCGTGGCGTTGGGTTTTTGGGGTCTCGTCGGGGCCATCTCTGGAGAGTGTAGCGATGCAGATAATGATCACCCACGGCGGCATGTCCCGCACGCGGGTCATGCACATCAGCCCGACGCAGGTGATCGTGTCGGTGGGGTTCCTGGTGATGGCGATCCTGCTGGCGTCCGGCGCGATCTACCACTACTTCTTCCTCAAGGCCGCCCGCGAGGGCTGGCCCGTCGTCAGCCAACTGGTGAAGCTGGTGGTGCACGACGAGAGCGCCCAGCGCGACAAGATCATGCGCGAGAACCTCGACGCGATGGCGCAGAAGGTGGGCGACATGCAGGCGCGCATGATCAAGATCGAGGCGATGGGCGATCGCGTCTCGGGCATGGCCGGCCTGAAGCCGGAAGACCTGTCGGGCCTCGCGCGCACCAAGAGCGCCGGCTCGGGCGGCCCGTTCGTGCCGATGTCCAAGCCGGGCTTGGTCGAGCTCAACGGCGCGCTGCAGGCCTTGTCCGAGGCCGCCGGCGAGCAGAGCGACGTGCTCACGCTCACCGAGTCGCGCCTGCTCGAATCGCGGCTGAAGACGCTGATGATCCCCAGCAGCCGCCCGATCGACGTGGCCGTGGGCTCGGGCTTCGGCTTCCGCGCCGATCCGTTCACCGGCCGGGGCGCGCTGCACACCGGCCTCGACTTCCCGTCGCCCGTGGGCACCGAGATCCACGCCGCCGCCGGCGGGGTGGTGCGCACCGCCGAGATGCACCCCGAGTACGGCCTGATGCTGGAGATCGACCACGGCAACGGCCTGATGACCCGCTACGGCCACACCTCGAAGATCCTGGTGAAGGTGGGCGAACTGGTCAAGCGGGGCCAGGTCGTGGCCGACGTGGGCACCACCGGTCGCTCCACCGGGCCGCACCTGCACTTCGAGGTGCTGGTGGACGGCATCCCGCAGGATCCGCAGCGCTTCCTCGCTGGCCCCAACGCCAGGCCGACGGTGCAGACGGCAGCCGGACAGGCACCCCCGCTGGGCGCCGAACACCGATAGTTCCACGAAGGCCGGACACCCGGGCCGATGAGGCCCAAATGCTACACTTTGCCGTTTTTCGCCTCGTACCGGGCGGGCTCGGCCATTGGCCGCACTCACCGGCGTGCGCGGAGCCGCCGCTCCCCTCGGGGATTACGCGGATCCCGTCGCGCAAGACCTTGTCCTCGCGCGCCGCATCCCCAGATGCGGCGCAGTGCGAAGGCGCGAGGCGTCTTCGAGATTTGCTTGCCACCCCCGGCAGGCCCGCGGCTCACAGCCGGCTCCGCCAAAACCGGCCGCCGTGCGTTGTCCGCGGCCTGTCTTCCCGGCCCAGAACGAACGCATGTTGCCCAAGCTCCTCACCCAGATTTTCGGTAGCCGAAACGATCGACTGCTCAAGCAATATCGGCGCGTCGTCGAGAAGATCGCCACGCTCGAGGCGCCCGCGGCGGCGCTCAGCGACGAGGCGCTGAAGGGCAAGACGGCCGAGTTCCGTGCCCGGCTCGAGCAGGGCAGCACGCTCGACGACCTGCTGCCCGAGGTCTTCGCCGTGGTCCGCGAGGCCGGCAAGCGCGCGCTGAAGATGCGCCACTTCGACGTGCAGCTGATCGGCGGCATGACGCTGCACAACGGCAAGATCGCCGAGATGCGCACCGGCGAAGGCAAGACGCTGATGGCCACGCTGCCGGTCTACCTCAACGCGCTGTCCGGCAAGGGCGTGCATCTGGTGACGGTCAACGACTACCTGGCGCGCCGCGACGCCGAGTGGATGGGCCGCCTCTACAACTACCTCGGCATGACGGTGGGCGTGAACGTGCCCGGCCTGTCGCGCGAGGAGAAGCAGGCCGCCTACGCCGCCGACATCACCTACGGCACCAACAACGAGTTCGGCTTCGACTACCTGCGCGACAACATGGTCTACGAGACCGCCGATCGCGTGCAGCGGGGCCTGAACTTCGCCATCGTCGACGAGGTCGATTCGATCCTGATCGACGAGGCCCGCACGCCGCTGATCATCAGCGGCCAGGCCGAAGACCACACCGAGATGTACGTGCGCATCAACGCCGTCGTGCCGGCCCTGAAGCGCCAGATCGGCGAGGCCGACCCGCGCACCGGCGAGGGCGTCATCGAGCCGGGCGACTTCACGGTCGACGAGAAGGCCCACCAGGTCACGCTCACCGAGGCCGGCCACGAGCGCGCCGAGGAACTGCTGACCGCGGCCGGCCTGCTGGTCGAGAACGCCAGCCTGTACGACGCGGCCAACATCTCGCTGATGCACCACGTGTACGCGGCGCTGCGGGCCAACCAGCTGTACCACCGCGACCAGCACTACGTCGTGCAGAACGGCGAGGTCGTCATCGTCGATGAGTTCACCGGCCGCCTGATGACGGGCCGCCGCTGGTCGGACGGCCTGCACCAGGCCGTCGAGGCCAAGGAAGGCGTCGAGATCCAGAGCGAGAACCAGACGCTCGCCTCGATCACGTTCCAGAACTACTTCCGCATGTACGCCAAGCTGGGCGGCATGACCGGCACGGCCGACACCGAGGCCTATGAGTTCCAGGAGATCTACGGCCTCGAGACCGTGGTGATCCCGCCGAACCGCCCCACGCAGCGCAAGGACGAACTGGACCTCGTCTACAAGACCGCGCGCGAGAAGTACCTGGCCGTGGTGGAAGACATCCGCGACTGCGTCAACCGCGGCCAGCCGGCGCTGGTGGGCACCACGTCCATCGAGAACTCCGAGCTGCTGTCGGGGCTGCTGCAGAAGGCCAAGATCCCGCACCAGGTGCTCAACGCCAAGCAGCACGAGCGCGAGGCGCAGATCGTGGCGCAGGCAGGCCGTCCGGGCGCGATCACCATCGCCACCAACATGGCCGGCCGCGGCACCGACATCGTGCTGGGTGGCAACGTCGAGAAACAGATCGAGCACCTCGAGGCCGACGCCTCGGTGCCGGAAGACCAGAAGGCCGGCCAGATCCAGAAGTTGAAGGACGAGTGGCAGGCGATCAACGCCCAGGTCAAGGCCGCCGGCGGCCTGCGCATCATCGCCACCGAGCGCCACGAGTCGCGCCGCATCGACAACCAGCTGCGCGGCCGTTCGGGCCGCCAGGGCGACCCGGGCGCCTCGCGCTTCTACCTGTCGCTGGAAGACCCGCTGATGCGCATCTTCGCGGGCGACCGCGTCAAGGCGATCATGGAGCGCCTGAAGATGCCCGAGGGCGAGGCCATCGAGGCTGGCATCGTCAGCCGCAGCCTGGAAGGCGCGCAGCGCAAGGTCGAGGCGCGCAACTTCGACATGCGCAAGCAGCTGCTGGAGTACGACGACGTCTCCAACGACCAGCGCAAGGTGATCTACCAGCAGCGCAACGAGATCCTCGAGGCGAAGTCGCTGGTCAACCAGATCGCCAACCTGCGTGAAGGCACGATGGACGATCTCGCGCGCGCGTTCGTGCCAGCGGAGAGCGTCGAGGAGCAGTGGGACCTGCCCGGCCTGGAGAAGGCGCTGCTCACCGAGTACCTGCTCGACGTGCCGCTGGCGCAGATGGTGGAGAAGAGCGAGTCCATCAATGACGAGGAGGTCGTCGAGATGGTGGTCACGGCTGCCAAGGCGGCGTTCCAGGTCAAGCTCGACATGGTGGGCGAGGAGCAGTTCACGCCGTTCATGCGCATGGTCCTGCTGCAGAACCTCGACACCAACTGGCGCGAGCACCTGGCCGCGCTCGACTACCTGCGCCAGGGCATCCACCTGCGCGGCTACGCGCAGAAGAATCCGAAGCAGGAATACAAGCGCGAGGCCTTCGAGCTGTTCTCGCAGCTGATCGACACCGTCAAGACCGAGGTCACCAAGGTGCTGCTGACGGTGCGCGTGCAGACGCAGGAACAGGCCGCGCAGGCCGCGCAGGCCATCGAGGAAAGCGCCGAGCAGGTGGGCAACGTGCAGTACACGCATCCCAACGACGACGGCAGCGTCAGCGAGGAGAGCGCGCCGCTGAACGTGGCCGCGGGCAATCCGTACCAGCCGATCGCGCACGTCGGGCGCAACGATCCGTGCCCGTGCGGCAGCGGCAAGCGCTACAAGGAATGTCACGGAAAGTTGGCCTGACCATGGCAGACTGAGGATGTTCGAGCGGCCGCGGGACGGCCGCTATTCATTTCCGCCGCCGGCGCTGGCGCATTCCAAGAGAGATTCGAGGGAGCGGCAGATCCGGCTTTGCCGGGCTGCTCGCGGCCGGCCCCTCGGGGGCAGGGAGCGCCAGCGACCGTGGGGCTCACATGTCTTTCGAGAAGAATTTCTTTCCCCGCCAGGTCGTGGAGGCCGGCAACCGGTGGGACTGGGCGCTGCTGCCGCTGGTGCTGGCCGGCCTGGTGCTGCTGGGCTACGGGGGCGCGCAGATGACGCGGCCGTACCACCTGGGCGACGCGCTGCCGCTCACCCTCGACCCCTGGGAGCTGCCGTACTACCTGCTGCGCACGACGCTGCGCATGCTGATCGCGCTGGCGTTCTCGCTGCTGTTCTCGTTCGCCTTCGCCACCGCGGCGTCGCGCTGGCGCGCGGCGGAGAAGGTGCTGGTGCCGTTGCTCGACATCCTGCAGTCCATCCCCATCCTGGGCTTCCTGGCCATCACGGTCACTGGCTTCATCGCACTGTTTCCGGGCAACCTGTTCGGCGTGGAGTGCGCGGCGATCTTCGCCATCTTCACCTCGCAGGCCTGGAACATGGCGTTCAGCCTGTACCAGTCGATGCGCACCGTGCCCAGCGAGCTGCAGGAGGCGGCGCGCGTGTTCCAGCTGTCGGCCTGGCAGCGCTTCTGGCGGCTGGAGCTGCCGTTCGCGATGCCAGGGCTGTTGTGGAACATGATGATGTCGATGTCGGGCGGCTGGTTCTTCGTCGTCGCGTCGGAGGCCATCGCCGTCTCGGGGCAGAACATCAAGCTGCCGGGCGTGGGCTCGTACATCGCGCTGGCCATCGAGGCGCGCAACCTGCAGGCCATCGGCTGGGCCATCCTGGGCATGCTGATCGGCATCATGCTGTACGACCAGCTGCTGTTCCGGCCGCTGGTGGCCTGGGCCGACAAGTTCCGCTTCGAGGAAGGCGGCCAGGAGACGGCGCCCACGTCGTGGCTGCTCACCTGGTCGCGCCGCACCGAGCGCATCGCCAACCTGACCGAGCGCTTCACGATCGCGCTGGAGAGCACGTTCACGTGGTTCCGCACCTCGTTCGACGGCACATCCATCCGCGCGCGACCGCATCCGGCCAGCAGCGCGCTCGCACGCGTGTGGGACGCGCTGATCGCGGCCGGCGGCCTGTACGCGGTCTGGGCGCTGTACTCGTTCGTGCACGCGGAGGTGGGCTTCGCCGAGGTGTGGCACGTGTTCCTGCTGGGCTGCGCCACGATGCTGCGCGTCGTCGTGCTGATCACGCTGGCGGCGTTGTTCTGGGTGCCCGTGGGCGTCTGGATCGGGTTGCGGCCGATCTGGTCGGGCCGTCTGCAGGCGGTGGCGCAGTTCCTTGCCGCGTTCCCGGCGAATCTGATGTTCCCGGGCGCGGTGGTGCTGATCGTGAAATGGCACCTCAACCCCGACATCTGGCTGTCGCCGCTGATGGTGTTCGGCACCCAGTGGTACCTGCTGTTCAACGTGATCGCGGGCGCGTCGTCGATCCCGTCGGAGCTGCGCTTCGCGGCCGGCAACATCGGCCTCACGGGCTGGCTGCGCTGGAAGCGCTTCCTGCTGCCGGCCGTGTTCCCCAGCTTCGTCACCGGCGCCATCACGGCCAGCGGCGGCTCGTGGAACGCCAGCATCGTCTCGGAATACGTCACCTGGGGCGACACCACGCTGGAGGCCCGCGGCCTGGGCAGCTACATCGCGCACTTCACCGCCACCGGCGACTTCCACCGCATCGCACTGGGCATCTGCGTGATGTGCATCTTCGTGATGGGCATGAACCACTTCGTGTGGCGCCGCCTCTACCGCATCGCCGAAGAGCGCATGCACTTCTGATCAAGTCGAGCAGACCATGGAAAAGCACGGCACCCCCATCATCCAGATCCAGGACGTCCGCAAGTCCTTCCGCGCGGCCGACGGCCGCGAGCGCCCGGTGCTCGAGGGCGTCGACTTCACGCTGCGCGAGGGCGAGATTGTCGCGCTGCTGGGCCAGTCGGGCTCGGGCAAGAGCACGCTGCTGCGCATCATGGCCGGCCTCATCGGCGTCGACGCGGGCGCGGTGCAGTACCGCGGCCAGCCGCTGTACGGCCCGGCGCGCGCGATCAGCATGGTGTTCCAGTCGTTCGCGCTGTTCCCGTGGCTGACGGTGCAGCAGAACGTGGAACTGGGCCTGGAGGCCCGCGGCATCGGGCGCGCGGAACGCGCCGAGCGCGCCGAGAAGGCGATCAGCCTGATCGGCCTGGCCGGCTTCGAGGGCGCGCTGCCGCGCGAGCTCTCGGGTGGCATGCGCCAGCGCGTGGGCATCGCGCGCGCGCTCGTCACGCAGCCCGACGTGCTGCTGATGGACGAGGCGTTCTCGGCGCTCGACGTGCTTACCGGCGAGCGCCTGCGCGACGACATCCTCGAGCTGTGGACGCAGGGCGGCATGCCCACCAAGGCGATGCTGGTGGTGTCGCACAACATCGAGGAGGCGGTGCTGATGGCCGACCGCATCCTGATCTTCGCGAGCGACCCGGGCCGCATCCGCTTCCAGCTGGCCATCGACCTGCCGCGCCCGCGCATCGCCGACTCGGCCGAGGTGCGTTCGCTCATCGACGAGGTCTACGCGCTGATGACTGCCGGCGCCGGCCGCGCCGACCGCACCACCGAGGAGCCCGAGGCCCTGCGCCTGCACGACCGCCTGCCCGAGGCCGACATCGCCCGCATGGACGGCCTGCTGGAGCTGCTGGCCGGCGCGCCCTTCCACGGCGAGGCCGACCTGCCCAAGCTGGCCGAGGAATCGGAGCTCACCGACGACGAGCTGCTGCCGGTGGCGCGCGCCATCGACCTGCTGGGCCTCGCCCGCCTGCAGAGCGGCGACCTGCACCTCACGCTGCTGGGCCGCCGCTACGTGGACGGCGACCACGCGCTGCGCCAGTCGCTGTTCGGCCAGCAGGTGCTCGAACACGTGCCGCTGGCCGCGCACATCCGCCACAGCCTGGAGCAGGATCCCGAACGCGCGCTGCCCGAGCAGCCGTTCCTGCGGCTGCTGCAGCAGCACCTGGATCCAGCCGAGGCCGAGCGCGTGCTCAAGACCGTCATCGAATGGGGCCGCCACGGCGAGGTCTTCGAGTACGACTTCCACGCCGGCAGCATCCACCTGCCCGACGACCAGCAGGACGAGGCGTCGCGCACGTCCACCATCGAGTAGGCGGAGGATGTCATCCTGCGACTCCGCTTCGCTGCGCGCAGCGATGACGAGGGGGCGCGCCATTGCACGGCGGTGCGCCCGACGGCGATCGAAGGGCGCGCCGATTGCCGGCGCCCATGTCGAGCGGCCCGTCATCCGCGCCTTCTAGAATCGCGTCCTCGCCCGGCCGCTCGCGCCACGTCTCCTGGAGTCTCCCGATGCCCGTCAATCTCACCGCCCCCAAGCCTTCCGACCTGCACGCCGTCCCGGGCGTCCGCGTGGGTGTCGCGATGGCGGGCGTGCGCAAGGCCAACCGCAAGGATCTCGTCGCCTTCGTGCTCGACGCGGGCACCGTGGTGGCGGGCGTGTTCACGCAGAACCGCTTCTGCGCCGCGCCGGTGCAGGTGTGCCGCGAGCACCTGGCCAGCGGCGGTGCCGACGGGCAGGACGGCGTCCGCGCGCTGGTCATCAACACCGGCAACGCGAATGCGGGCACGGGCGCGGACGGGCTCGCCCGCGCGCGCCGCACGTGCGAGGCCGCGGCCGGCCTGCTGGGCCTCAAGCCGCAGCAGGTGCTGCCGTTCTCCACCGGCGTCATCATGGAGGTGCTGCCGGTCGAGCGCATCGAGGCCGGCCTGCCGGCCGCGCTCGGCGACCTGCAGGCCGCGAACTGGGCCCAGGCCGCCGAGGGCATCATGACCACCGACACGCTGCCCAAGGCGGCGTCCGCGCAGGTCGACATCGGTGGCAAGACCGTCACGATCACCGGCATCAGCAAGGGCGCCGGCATGATCCGTCCCAACATGGCCACGATGCTGGGTTTCCTGGCCACCGACGCGGTGATCGCCGCGCCGCTGTTGCAGCAGCTCGCGAAGCAGGCGGCCGACGCGTCGTTCAACCGCATCACGATCGACGGCGACACCTCCACCAACGACAGCTTCGTGGTGATGGCCACGCAGCAGGCCGGCCACGCGCGCATCGACTCGCTGGAGTCCGCCGACGGCCGCGCGCTGGCCGCGGCGGTGACGCAGGTCGCGCAGCAGCTGGCGCAGGCCATCGTGCGCGACGGCGAGGGCGCCACCAAGTTCATCAGCGTGCGCATCGACGGCGGCCGCGACGAGGCCGAGTGCAAGCTGGCGGCCTACGCCATCGCGCACTCGCCGCTGGTCAAGACGGCGTTCTTCGCGAGCGACCCGAACCTCGGCCGCATCCTGGCCGCGGTGGGCTACGCCGGCATCGCCGACCTGGACCAGTCGCGCATAGCCCTGTTCCTCGACGACGTGGCCGTGGTCACTGACGGCGGCCGCCGCGCCGACTATCGCGAGGAGGACGGCGCGCGCGTGATGAAGCAGTCCGAGATCACCGTGCGCATCGACCTGAAGCGCGGCACCGCGTCCACCACGGTGTGGACCTGCGACCTGTCGTACGACTACGTGAAGATCAATGCCGACTACCGGAGCTGAGCTGACGCTGGCGCGGCTGCGCCGCGATCGCGTCGTGCTGTGGTGCTGGCTTCCGGTGGGCGGCCTGGCCATGTTCCTCGTCGTGAAGGCGTGGCAGTTCGTGGCGGGCGCCGCGCCGCCGGCGCTCTACACGGCGCTGGACGTCGCATGGATCGCGGTGACGTTCACGCTGATCTCGCGCCGCTCCACCAGCCGATGCCCGAAGTGCGACCACCGCTGGCTGCGCGCGTTCCCGTGGATGTCGCTGAAGAAGGTGGAGTGCGGCGTCTGCGGGCACGAGATGCCCGAGGACTGACGCCTCGCGTTCCGTTGCGCGAACGCCCCCGCACTCGTGGGAGGGTGCTTGCCTGCGCGCGGGCGCCGCTGCTACCATCGACGCTCTTGCGCCGGAACACAGCCACGGAACACCCATGACGCCCCGCCTCACCACGTCCCGACGACACGCCTCGCGTGCGGGGTCGGTGCGGCCGGCGCAGCGCGGAAGTGCCGCGCGGGGCGCGATCGTGGCCGCGGGCCTGGTCGCCGCCGTCGCGCTGCAGCTCGCCGGACCGCGATTGCAGTGCCGGCTGGCCGATGTCGTGGGCACCCCGGGCGCCGCGCCGGCCATGGCGCCGGCATCGATGCCGTCGTGCGGATCGTCGTCCTCGATGCATCCGTGCAAGGTCGCCCTCGCGGCCGCCGGAAACGCACCGGTCATCTAGCTCTCCAGCACCGACGGGCCCCCGCCCGATGCCGCTGGAAACCCAGCGGTAGTCGTCGTTCATCCAGGACGCGCCGCTGCAAGACAACCCGGCCACCCGCCGCCCACGAGGCGCGAAAGTGACCGGAAGGACAGGGAGACGAGAGACATGGACAGGAAATCGACCGCCGCCCTCGCGGCGAACGGCAATACCCCCCGGCGCATGCTGGCGGCCCTGCGTGCGCGCTTCACGCTGGCGCCCGACGACCTGCTGCGCGACGTGGTCTACCGGCGCCTGTGGGCCTCGGTGCTCACCAGCTCGTTCGGCGCGCAGATCATGATGCTGGCGCTGCCGCTCACCGCGGCGGTGCTGCTGCACGCGTCGCCCACGCAGATGGGCGCGCTCACCACGATGGAGCTGCTGCCGTTCGTGCTGATCTCGCTGCCGTCCGGCGTGTGGCTGGACCGCGTGCGCAAGCTGCCGGTCTACATCGCCGGCGAGATCACGCTCGCGATCGCGGCGGCCAGCGTGCCGCTCGCGTGGTGGATGCACGCGCTGTCCATCACCTGGCTGTACGTGGTGGCCTTCGTCATCGGCATCGTCAACACCTCGGCGGGCAGCGCCGCGCAGGTGGTGCTCACGCAGGTGGTGGAGCGCGACAGGCTGGTGGAGGCCAACGCGAAGAACGCGCTGGCCAGCTCGGGCGCCGACGTCGCCGGGCCCGGCCTGGCCGGGGCGCTCATCAAGCTGCTGGGGGCGCCCGTCGCGCTGCTGTTCGACGCGGGCCTGCTGCTGGTCTCGGCCGCCATCCTGCGCGGCATCCGCGTGGGCGAGAAGCCGCCGTCGGGGCAAAGCCGGTTCTGGCCCGAGCTCAAGGCCGGGCTGCGGTTCGTGCTGCACAACCGGCTGCTGGTGGTGCTGGCGACCTGCGCCGGCGGCTGGCAGATGTGCAACAACTCGGCGCAGGTGGTCAACATCCTGTTTGCCACCCGCACGCTGGGGCTGTCGGAACAGAGCGTGGGTCTCAGCTACGTTTGCCTGGGCTTCGGCACGGTGCTGGCCGCGCTGGTGGGCCACCGCATCAGCCAGTACTTCGGGCCCGGGCCGTCGATGACGATGGGCATCGGCTCGTGCAGCCTCGGCTGGACACTGCTGGCGATGGCGCCCGTCGGGCCGCTGGGCGTGGCGATCTTCGCGCTCAACCTGATGCTGTTCGGGCTCGGCGCGGTGCTGCTGTTCATCAACTTCCTGGCGCTGCGCCAGTCGGTGACGCCGGCGCCGATGCTGGGACGCATGACGAGCACCATGCGCTGGCTGATCCTGCTGCCGGCGGTGCCGGGCGCGCTCCTGGGCGGCTGGCTGGGCGAGCACGTCGACCTGCGCGCGACGCTCGCGTTCTCGGGCGGCTGCGGGCTGCTGCTGACGATCGTCGCCTGGCGCAACCCGCTGCTGCGCTCGATCCGGGTGTTGCCCACGTTGCCCGAAGCCGCCGGCAGCGAGGTGGGTGCGGAACTGCTTGCGCCCTGAATGCACGTGAGCCTGCGGCGCTGGGCGCTTCGCCGGGTGGCGAAGCGGTTCGTGGGTGATGCTGGCGCTCGGAGATCGCGCGACGCGGGGCGGGTGGGGGTTCCTGGGTCGCTCACCTCCGGCGGTCGGCTGCGGCCTGCGGCCTCCGCGCGACTGCGCTGCGGTGCTCGGCGCCCAGGGCTTCGTCGCAAGGTCGCGGCGTAGCAGGCCACGGCTACCGGGTAGCGCACAGCGCCGCTCTGGCTCCTCGGCCGCGCTGCGCGCGGCAACCCTGGGCGCCTGCGCGCCTCGCCGCCTCCGAGTTCGCGCCCCAGGAACCCCCACCCGCCCCGCTCGGCAACGCTCCTCGCTTGGCCGAGAAAAAGACAAAGAAGTGCGCTCGCGCAGGCGAGCGAGTCCGCCGTTCACGGCGTGCAGGCATGGTCGCCTTGTTGTGCTCAGCGGCGCGCACAGGTTCCGATCGCAGCTCGCGTAGTGGCTACACGTGCCTGACGTTCCCGCTCGCCTGCGCGAGCGCACTTCAATGTCCTTTTCTCGAAGCGAGGAGACGTCGTCGAGCGGGGTGGTGGGGGTTGCCGTCGCGCGAATTTGGAGGCGGCGAGGCGCGCAGGGGCCCAGGGTTGCCGAGCGCAGCGAGGCCGAGGAGCCAGAGCGGCGCTGTGCGCTACCCGGTAGCCGTGGCCTGCTACGCCGCGACCTTGCGACGAAGCCCTGGGCGCCGAGCACCGCAGCGCAGTCGCGCGAAGGCCGCAGGCCGTAGCCGACCGCCGGAGATGAGCGCGACGGCAACCCCCGCCGCCCCGCGTCGCGCGATCTCCGAGCGCCAGCGCCACCCCGCTTCGCCGCTCACGGCGAAGCGCAAAGCGCCGCAGGCACGTCACGCCCGAATGTCGAGACGCCGGACTGGCCGAAGCTCAGCGAGCGGCGCGCGCCTCGGGCCCGTAGCGTTCCACCTCGTCGGTGATCACGCCGTCCACGCCGGCGGCGCGCATCGCCGAGAGGTCGGCGTGCGTGTTGACCGTGTAGACCAGCGCCCGCTGGCCGGCCGCGTGAAGGCGCTGCGCCAGCGCGGCGTCCATCAGCCGATGGTGCGTGACGACCGCGACGCAGGCCAGGCGCCGCGCGGTCTCGAACCAGCCGGGCCACAGCTCGTCCAGCAGCAGGGCGCGTGGCAAGTGCGGCGCCGCGTCGGCCGCGGCCTCCAGCGCCGGCACCTCGAACGAGCTGAGCAGCGGCGGCGGCGCGCTGCCGGCCCACAGCTGCGCCGCGGCGCGCGCCACCAGGTCGCCGGTGCGCGTCTCCACGCCCGGCGTGGGCTTGATCTCGAGGTTGACGGCCAGGCCGTTGGCCAGCACGAAGCGGGCGATCGCTGCCAGCGTCGGCAGAGGCTCGCCGGCATGCGCGGCGCCGTGCCAGCGGCCCGCGTCCAGCTGCGACAGCGCGGTCCAGGGGCGCTCGCCGGCCGTGCCCGTGCCCGAGGTAGTGCGCTCCAGCTCGCTGTCGTGCAGCAGGAAGGGCACGTCGTCGGCCGACAGCTTCGCGTCGCATTCGAACATGCGAAAGCCCAGCGCCGCGCCCTCGCGAAAGGCCGCCAGCGTGTTCTCCGGCGCGCGCTTGCCCGCGCCGCGGTGCGCGATCCAGAACGGGTAGGGCCAGTCGGCGGTCTTCATGGGTGGCTGCGGAGTTGAACATCCCGCTTCGCGGCGGGCGAAGCGACAATTGCCCGAAGCCGAGGCATCGGACGCCCGAGTGTAGAACCGTCACGACACCGACGGCGCCGACTGCCGGACAGTCAGACCCCACGCCACGCCGGCCGGGGCCGCTGGGTTACGATTCAACTCCACGCAGCAGGCACTTTTCCCGCGTGGATATTGCCCAGGCCACATGAACGCTCCCCTCGCCACCACGCTGGCCGCCGCCGCGACCCCCGTGCAGACCCATTCCGCCGCCCCCCGGCTGCGGGAGATCCCGTACAACTACACCTCGTTCTCCGACCGCGAGATCGTGCTGCGGCTGCTCGGGTCCCGGGCCTGGGAGATCCTCAATCGCCTGCGCGAGGAGCGCCAGACCGGCCGCTCGGCCCGCATGCTCTACGAGGTGCTGGGCGACATCTGGGTGGTGCAGCGCAACCCCTACCTGGAGGACGACCTCCTCGACAACCCGAAGCGCCGCGCGCTGCTGATCGACGCGCTGAACCACCGCCTCGCCGAGGTGGAGAAGCGCCGCACGCCCAGCGTCGATGCCGCGCGCGACGCCGTCGTCGCCGAGCTGCTGGCGGGCGCGCGCCAGGCCGTCACCGATTTCGCGAAGCATTTCTCCGACGTCTGGGACCTGCGCGGCCGCGCCCGCAAGGTGCTGGGCAAGGTCACCGCCAAGGACAACATCAAGTTCGACGGGTTGTCGCGCGTCTCGCACGTCACCGACGCCACCGACTGGCGCGTGGAGTACCCGTTCGTCGTGCTCACGCCCGACACCGAGGCCGAGATGGCCGCGCTGGTGGCCGGCTGCGTGGAGCTGGGCCTCACCATCGTCCCGCGCGGCGGCGGCACCGGCTACACCGGCGGCGCCGTGCCGCTCACGTGGCTGAGCGCGGTGATCAACACCGAGAAGCTCGAGGCGATGACCGAGGTCGAGCTGGTCTCGATTCCCGGGCACGATGCGCCGGTGGCCACCGTGTGGACGGAGGCCGGCGTGGTCACGCAGCGCGTGTCCGACGCGGCCGAGCGTTCGGGCTACGTGTTCGCGGTCGACCCCACGTCGGCCGAGGCGAGCTGCATCGGCGGCAACGTGGCGATGAACGCGGGCGGCAAGAAGGCCGTGCTGTGGGGCACCGCGCTCGACAACCTGGTCAGCTGGCGCATGGTCACGCCCGAGGCGAAGTGGCTGGAGGTCACGCGCCTCGACCACAACATGGGCAAGATCCACGACGCCCCGGTGGCGCGCTTCGAGCTGAAGTACTTCGACGCCACCGGCAGGAAGCTCGAGCGCACCGAAGTGCTCGAGATCCCCGGCCGCCAGTTCCGCAAGGAAGGCCTGGGCAAGGACGTCACCGACAAGTTCCTGGCCGGCCTCCCGGGCATCCAGAAGGAAGGCACCGACGGCCTGATCACCAGCGCGCGCTGGGTGGTGCACAAGATGCCGGCGCACGTGCGCACGGTGTGCCTCGAGTTCTTCGGCAACCCGAAGGACGCGGTGCCCTCCATCGTGGAGATCAAGGACTTCATGTTCGCGCAGGCCAAGCTGCCGAATGGTCCCATTCTCGCGGGCCTCGAACATCTGGACGACCGCTATCTGCGCGCGGTGGGCTACGCCACCAAGAGCAAGCGCGGCGGCCTGCCCAAGATGGCGCTGTTCGGCGACATCGTGGGCGCCGACGAGGACGCCGTCGCGCGCGCCACCAGCGAGGTGGTGCGCATGGCCAACGCGCGCTCGGGCGAGGGCTTCATCGCCGTCAGCGCCGACGCGCGCAAGAAGTTCTGGCTCGATCGCAAGCGCACCGCCGCCATCGCCAAGCACACCAACGCGTTCAAGGTGAACGAGGACGTGGTGATCCCGCTGGAGCGCATGGGTGAGTACACGCTGGGCATCGAGCGCATCAACATCGAGCTGAGCCTGCGCAACAAGCTGGCGCTGCTCGACGCGCTGGAGGACTTTCTGTCCACCGGCACGCTGCCGCTCGGCAAGAGCGATGACTCGCAGAACATCCCGTCGGCCGAGCTTCTTGGCGATCGCGTCGCGCGCGCGCAGGCGCTGGTCGGCGACGTGCGCGCGCTGTGGCAGGGCTGGATGACCGGCCTCGACATCGTGCAACCCGCGGAAACTGGAAAAAGCGGAGACGAGCCGGCCCGCACGTTCTTCGAGCGCATGCAGGACTACACGCTGCGCGCGTCGTGGAAGACGCAGGTGCTGGCGCCGCTGCAGGGCATCTTCGCGGGCGCCGAGTTCGCGCCCGTCATCGAGGAGTGCCGCGCGATCCACAAGCAGGTGCTGCGCGGGCGCACCTGGGTGGCGCTGCACATGCATGCCGGCGACGGCAACGTGCACACCAACATCCCGGTGAACTCCGACAACTACGAGATGCTGCAGACCGCGCACGAGGCGGTGGCCCGCATCATGGTGCTGGCGCGCAGCCTGGACGGCGTCATCTCGGGCGAGCACGGCATCGGCATCACCAAGCTCGAGTTCCTCACCGACCTCGAGCTGGCCGACTTCACCGCGTACAAGCAGCGCGTCGACCCGGAAGGCCGCTTCAACAAGGGCAAGCTGCTGCGCGGCGCGCCGCTGGCCGCGCTCGGCGCCGACGTGCACCACGCCGACCTGTCGCACGCCTACACGCCGTCGTTCGGCCTGATGGGCCACGAGAGCCTGATCATGCAGCAGTCCGACATCGGCGCCATCAGCGCGTCGATCAAGGACTGCCTGCGCTGCGGCAAGTGCAAGCCCGTTTGCGCCACGCACGTGCCGCGCGCCAACCTGCTGTACAGCCCGCGCAACAAGATCCTGGCCACCTCGCTGCTGATCGAGGCCTTCCTGTACGAGGAGCAGACGCGCCGCGGCGTGTCGCTGCGCCACTGGGAGGAGTTCGAGGACGTGGCCGACCACTGCACCGTGTGCCACAAGTGCCTCGCGCCGTGCCCGGTGGACATCGACTTCGGCGACGTGTCGATGAACATGCGCAACCTGCTGCGCAAGATGGGCCAGAAGACCTTCCGGCCGGCCAGCGCCGCGGCCATGTTCATGCTCAACGCGACCAATCCGCAGACGATCAAGGTCGCACGCGCCGCGCTCACGGGCGTCGGCGCGACGATGCAACGCGTCGCCCACGACGTGCTCAAGATCGCCGCCCGACACCAGACCGACGCGCCGCCGGCCACCGTCGGCGCCGCGACGGTGAAGGAACAGGTCATCCACTTCATCAACAAGAAGATGCCGGGCGGCCTGCCCAAGAAGACGGCCCGCGCCTTGCTGGACATCGAGGACAAGAACTACGTCCCCATCATCCGCGACCCGAAGACGACGACGTCCGAGACCGAGGCCGTCTTCTACTTCCCGGGCTGCGGCTCCGAGCGCCTGTTCTCGCAGGTGGGCCTGGCCACGCAGGCCATGCTGTGGCACGCCGGCGTGCAGACGGTGCTGCCTCCGGGCTACCTGTGCTGCGGCTACCCGCAGCGCGGCTCGGGCGACTTCGACAAGGCCGAGGAGATGATCACCGACAACCGGGTGCTGTTCCACCGCGTGGCCAACACGCTCAACTACCTCGACATCAAGACGGTGGTGGTGAGCTGCGGCACCTGCTACGACCAGCTGCAGGGCTACAAGTTCGAGGACATCTTCCCGGGCTGCCGCATCATCGACATCCACGAGTACCTGCTCGAGAAGAACATCAAGCTCGAATCCGGCAACGGCTACCTGTTCCACGATCCGTGCCACACGCCGATGAAGCTGCAGGATCCGCTGAAGACGGTGAAGGCGCTGGTGGGCGAGGACGTCGTCAAGAGCTCGCGCTGCTGCGGCGAGTCGGGCATGCTGGCGATGGCCCGGCCCGACATCTCCACGCAGGTGCGGTTCCGCAAGGAAGAGGAGATCCGCAAGGACGAGACCGCGCTGCGCGCGATCCAGGCCGCCAAGGGGCTGGCCGCGCCCGACGCCGACCTGAAGATCCTCACGTCCTGCCCCAGCTGCCTGCAAGGCCTGTCGCGCTACGGCGAGGACCTGAAGACCGGCCTGCTCGAGGCTGACTACATCGTCGTGGAGATGGCGCGCAAGATCCTGGGCGAGGACTGGATGCCCGAGTACGTGAAGCGCGCCAACGCGGGCGGCATCGAGCGCGTGCTGGTCTGACGCGGCGCCGGCCGGTCAGGCGGCCCGCTTCTCCGACTTGGCGAAGAACTCGTCCATCAGGTCGGCCGCGGTGTCTTCCGGGTACTCCATGATGTCGGTGCCCAGCTCCAGGTCGACGGCCGACTCAGTCCAGGCCGCGGGCCGGGGCAGGCTCGCCACCTGGCGAAGCGCCGCCGCCATGTCCGGTCCTTGCGGACGCGTGTCCATGAACTGCAGCTCGGAGGTGGTCGACTTGCCGCGCGACGGCAGCAGGTTGTGCAGCAGGTGCTGCAGGGGCGTTCTTTGTTCCATGGGACCCTCGCTGGCGAATGAAGCACGAGCCGGACGCGCGCCGCGGCGCAGGCGTCCGGTCCGCGGCGCCCGGTCTGCTGCCCGGCGTTCGCGGCGGAGAGTCGCGCTGCATGGGCGCGGCTTTTTCCGTCGACCCATTCCAGCACATCTGCTTACATTCGTGTGCGGCGAGCGTCGCACGCGGCAGGACGATGCGTGATCTATGCCCGCCTATCCGATCCGTGCATCAAGCTCAGGTGCCGGCCGTCCGTTCGATCGCGTCGAGGAACGCGGCGGCGAGCGCCTCGAAGTCGTCGGCATTCAGCGCGACGCGCTCGCCGATGTCCAGCCGCAGCACGGAGGTGTCCGCGTCGTGGCGGACCGCCGGATCGGCGGTGAGCACGCCGCCGTGCGCCAGCAGCGCATCGGCCAGCAGGCGCACCTCGGCGCCCGCAGGGGTGAACGCGCGCTCGCGAAAGCGGGCGTCGAGCGCGACCAGCAGGTTGTTGAAGAACGCCGGCTCGAAGGCGGCCAGCGCCGCGTCGATGCGCGTCAGGCTCATGCCCGAGGCCTTGGACGCGGCGCCCACGAGGTCGCGGTAGGCGCGGATCTGCGCGGCGATCTCGTCGCGCGCCGCCTGGACGGTGGAAAGCCTCATGGATCAGCTCTTCGAGGCGGCGGGACGGCGCGGCCGCTGCTTCCCGGCCTCCGCCTTGATGACGGTGGACAGCGGCGCCGCGGCGGCTAGCGCGTCGCGGTGCGGCGCGATGGCCTGCGCGACGAGGGCGGCCACGGCGGGCGAATCGAGATCGGCTGGCGTCTTCAGGCGGATGCCGCGGACCTGCTTGCCGTCGCCCTCCAGCAGGCCCTGCGGGTCGTCCAGGCTGGCGCCGTCGAGGAAGAACAGCGTGACCCACTTCGGGTAGCCGGCGATGGAGATGAACGACTCGCGCGTGCGATCGCTGGGGCCGATGCCGAAGACCAGCGCGTTGTAGTTGTCGAACACCATCTCCACGCCGCGCGGGAAGTGCGCGCGCAGGCGCCGGCGCGCGTCGCGCAGCTGCGCCGCGATCGCGGGCGTGTACTTGTCCACGAAGGCGTCGATGCGGCGTTCGACGGTGGCGTCGGTCACAGGTTCTCTCAATCGAGCGTGAGGTGGCGTTCCTTGATCAGCGCATGCCAGAAGGAGGTCTCCTTCTGGATGAACGCCGCCAGCGCCGGGCCGTCGGTGGGTGCCACCTCGAGGCCGAAGGCTTCCAGCCGGGTCTTGACGTCGGGCGTGAGGATGGCCTTGCGCATCTCGGCGCTCAGCCGCGCGGCGATGTCCGGCGGCGTGCCTTTGGGCGCGAACAGGCCTTGCCAGGCGGTGGCCTCGAAGTCCTTCAGCGGGCCGTTGCCGCCCACCTCCGACAGCGTGGGCACGTCGGGCAGCAGCGCGATGCGGTGCTTCGACATCACGGCCAGCGCCTTCAGCTTGCCGCTGCGGACCTGGGCCAGGCCGGCGGCGGTGTCCAGCACCATGATGGGCACCTGGCCGCTCATCACGTCCTGCATGGCCGGCGCGGTGCCGCGGTAGGGCACGTGCACGATGAAGCTGCCGGTGCGTTGCTTGAGCAGCTCCATGGCGAGGTGGTGCGGGCTGCCGGCGCCCGGCGACGCGTAGCTGTACTTGCCGGGGCTGCGCCTGACCGCGTCGAGGAACTGCGCCGCGCTGGTGAAGCCGGCGTTCGGATTGACCACCAGCAGCAGCGGGAAGCTGGCCATGAAGCCCAGCGGCACGAAGTCGGCCGGGTTGTAGGGCAGCGTCTTGTACAGCGCGGTGTGGAACACCATGGCGCCGTTGTCGCCGGTGAGCAGGGTGTAGCCGTCGCCGGGCTGCTTGGAGGCCGCCTCGGTGCCGATGATGCCGGCCGCGCCGGGGCGGTTGTCCACGACGATGGTCTGGCCCATCTGCCTGCCCATCTGCGGCGCGAGCTGGCGCGCGAGGAAGTCGGAGCCGCCGGCGGCCGGGTAGGCCACGATCCAGCGCAGCGCGTGGTTCGGATAGGGGTCGGCGGCGCGGGCGGAAGGACTCAGCAGCGCGGCGGAAGGGCCGAGGGTGCCGGCGGCGAGCGCGAGCAGGGAGCGGCGTTGCAAGGTCATCGTGGGGGGATCCGGCGAAAGGGCGGTGGTCGATTCGAAGGTCGGGCCGGCGGGTGCGGCGTGCAACACAATACCGCATCGCGGGCACGCTCGAACCCGGAGCGGCCCGCACCCGCCAACGTTGCTTGCCAGCCCGCCATGCCCGTCTTCCATCCCCTCGAATCGCCGGCCTTCCGGCCCGCCTGCGAGCTGTGCCGCGAGGCCGGCGGCGTGCTGGTGTTCCAGTCGACCCAGTGGCGCGTGATCCGCGCCGACGACGCCGCGTTCCCCGCCTTCTACCGTGTCGTCTGGCGCGCCCACGTGGCCGAGTGGAGCGACCTCTCGCTGGGCGGGCAGGCGGCCATGATGGGTGTGGTGGGTGCCGTCGAACGCGTGCTGCGCGAGTCGCTGCAGCCCACCAAGATCAACCTCGCCAGCCTGGGCAACGTGGTGCCGCACCTGCACTGGCATGTGATCGCCCGCTTCGACTGGGACAGCCGCTTCCCCGCGCCCGTGTGGGCGGCGCCGGCGCGCGAGGTCGTGCCCGCGCCGGTCGCGCGCCTGCGCATGGGCCTGCCCGAGCTCGACGCGCGCGTGGCGCGCGCCGTGGCGGCGCTGGCGCCCGCCGCCTGAGGAGCCGGGCGCGCGGGGTTCGCCGCGCTCTTTCACCGGGCAGTGAAATCGTGCCGCGAAAGACGTGGCATCCGTGAAGTCATCGATAGGCCGCGGGCGCGGCCGCCGCTACCATGGGCGGGCGGAAACGAGGGCGGACAGCCCCGTCCGCGCACGGCAGTGCGACTCGGGGAGCCAAGACGGGCAGGAGAGGCCCGCATCCGGATCGATGGGTGAGCAAGTGATGGGTACCACATTGACCAACGCGAGGTTGCGCGAAGCGACCCGGGCCGACCTGGCCGGGATCTGGCGGGTGCGCTACGCCGTGGTCGAGAACACGCTTGTGCCGGGACGCATCGAGGACGACGAGGTCATCGCGCAGCTGGAGGCCAGCGGCCGCGGCTGGGTGGTGGAGGAGGACGGCGAGATCGTCGCCTTCGCCATCGGCGACGCCAAGGGCGCCAACGTCTGGGCGCTGTTCGTCGACCCACGCGCCGAGGGGCGCGGCTACGGTTCGCTTCTGCACGACACCATGGTGGAGTGGCTGTGGACGAACGGGCTCGACACCCTCTGGCTCAGCACCGGTGCCGACACCAGGGCGCGCGGCTTCTACGAGCGCCGCGGCTGGCGCTGCACCGGCAACGCGGGCCGCAGCCAGGTGCGGCTGGAACTGACCAACGCCTGGTCCTAGCGGTTCAACGCCCCTTCTTCCTGTCGCCCGCCGCCGCCGGTGCTGCCGGCAACGCGCCGTCGCACAAGGTCAGCACCTTCAACGTGGGCGAGGCCGGGAACCCCGTGGCGATGGCCGTGGCCGGGCGCGCGTCGAAGGCAATGCGGCAGCCGTCCGGCGACACCGCCACGGCCTGCGTCATCGTGCAGCCGTCGGCGCCCGTGGCCTGTCCAGGCGCCGGTCGCGCCGTGCACCAGATGCGCCGGCTCTGCTCGCCCTGCACCAGGTACAGGCCGCCGCCGTTGGCCGCCGTCCCCGGCTGGATCACCAGGCCGCCGGCGCGCGTGGCGATCATCTCGGCCGGCGCGGGCGCGCCCAGCGCGTCGAGTTGGCGCGTCAGGCCGGCGGGAATCGGATGGCGCGCGAGGCGGCCGTCGAGGTCCATCGTGAGCAGCGGCACATCGCGCGGCGGATCCAGCGCGCGGTCGTGGACGCCCGGCGCCAGCTGGTAGGCGTGGCGGAACGGCAGCCAGCGCACGTCGTGCGAGATCTCGTTGATGCCCAGCACGAGCGGCACTTTCTTCCGAGTCGTGACCAGCGCCGGTCCCGTGGGATGGCCGCTGTCGTCCAGCATGCCCCACACCAGCGTGCCGTGCTCGGGCTGCAGGTAGCGCACCGGCTTCTTGCTGGCGAGCAGGTCGCGCACGCCCAGGTCCTCCGGCGCCGGCTTCACGCAGGCCGACGGGTGCCACGCGGCCTTGAATTCGGGCGGCGCGGGCGAGAGCTTGCGCGCGGCCGGATCCCACACCTGGAACTGCTGCACCGACGGCGCGCCATGCGAGCCGACCGCGAAGCGCGATTCGAGGTCGCCCGTCTCCAGGCTCACGAGGTTGTAGGCGGCGTTCGTGCAGTCGACGAAGCCGCGCGGCACCAGCACGCTGCTGCGGCGCGAGGGCACGTCGTAGGCGACGATCCTGCGCACCATCCACGGCGCCTTGGCGTTCGGGTCGGCGAAGGTGGTGATGGCCAGCGTGTCGTCGTCGAGCCAGGCGAAGTGGCCGGCCATCTGCACGATCACCGGCACCCCGGTTTCCTGGATCTCGATCGGGGCGTCCACCGGCGCGCCGCCGGTCGCGGTCGCGCGGGCCGGCGGCGCCGCGGCCGGGCGGGGCGTGGGCGGCGCCACGGGAGGGCAGTCCCCGTCCGTGTAGATCGTCGTCCCCTGCGGGCCTGCGCACTTCTGCAGGTCGGCGAACGCCGGGGTCGACAGGGCCAGGGCGAGAAGCGGGACGAGACGGTTCATGGGGGCGGACGAGGGTTTCGGCGACTCGCATTCTCACAAGTTGTTACCCGAATGGCACCTCCATTCGGGGGGACTGTCGCTTGCAGGCCCGACACGCCGGGCGAGGCCCGGGTAAACGCTAAACTCCCGGGATGCCGGCCACCCCCTCCGTCCACCGCACCCCCGTGTCGCTCACGGTGCACCAGCAGTCGCGCGCGCTCGAGATCGAGTTCGACGACGGCCGGCGCTTCCGCATCCCGTTCGAGCTGATGCGCGTGTATTCGCCCTCGGCCGAGGTGCAGGGGCACGGGCCGGGCCAGGAGACGCTGCAGACCGGCAAGCGCGACGTCGTCATCGACGCCATCGAGCCGGTGGGGCACTACGCCGTCAAGCCCACGTTCTCCGACGGCCACGACACCGGCCTGTACACCTGGGACTTCCTCTACCGCCTGGGTTCGCAGCAGGACGAACTCCTCGCGCAATACCTCGAACGCCTGGCGCAGGCCGGGCTCGATCGCGACGCCGACATGGCCAAGCCTGCCGGCGGCGCCTGTCACTCGCACTGAAAAGAGACCACCCCATGACCCAGACCCACTTCGGCTACGAGACGGTCGACGAGAACGAGAAGGCCACCCGCGTGCGCGGCGTGTTCGACTCCGTCGCGAAGAAGTACGACGTGATGAACGACCTCATGTCGGGCGGCATGCATCGCGCGTGGAAGAAGTACACCGTGGCGGTGGCCAACCTGAAGGCCGGCGACAAGGCGCTGGACATCGCCGGCGGCACCGGCGACCTGGCGCGCGCGTTCGCCAGGCGCGTCGGCCCCACCGGCGTGGTGGTGCACACCGACATCAACGAGGCGATGCTGCGCGTCGGCCGCGACCGCCTGATCGACGAGGGGCTGGTGCTGCCCACGTCCATCTGCGACGCCGAGAAGCTGCCGTTCGCCACCGGCCAGTTCGACTTGGTGAGCGTGGCCTTCGGGCTGCGCAACATGACCCACAAGGACCTCGCGCTGGCCGAGATGAACCGCGTGCTGCGCCCCGGCGGCCGCCTGCTGGTGCTGGAGTTCTCGAAGATCGCCGCGCCGCTGCGCAAGGCCTACGACTGGTACTCGTTCAACGTGCTGCCCAAGGTGGGCCAGCTGGTGGCCGGCGACGCCGAGAGCTACCGCTACCTGGCCGAGTCGATCCGCATGCATCCCGACCAGGCCACGCTCAAGGCGATGATGAAGACGGCCGGCTTCGGCCATGTCGACGTGCACAACATGGCGAGTGGCGCGGTCGCTCTCCACGTCGGCATCAAGTGCTGAACACCTGATGGCGACCATCCTCCTCACGGGCGCGACCGGCTACATCGCCTCCCACACCTGGCTGGAACTGCTGGCCGCCGGCTACGACGTGGTCGGCCTCGACGACTTCTCCAACAGCTCGCCCGAGGTGCTCAACCGCCTGGAGCAGCTGTCCGGCAAGCCGCCGGTGTTCGAGCGCGCCAGCGTCTGCGACGCCGACGCGATGCATGCGGTCTTCGAGCGCCACCGAATCGACGCCGTCGTGCACTTCGCGGCCTTCAAGGCGGTGGGCGAATCGACGCAGCAGCCGCTGCGCTACTACGCCAACAACATCGGCGGCCTGCTCACGCTGGCGCAGGCGATGCGCGCGCACGCGGTCAACCGCATCGTCTTCAGCTCCAGCGCCACCGTGTACGGCAAGCCCGCGACGCTGCCCATCCGCGAGGACGCGATCACAGGCGCCACCAACCCGTACGGCGAGACCAAGCTGATCGGCGAGAAGATCCTGCGCGACATGGCCGCCGCCGAGGCGGGCTGGCAGTCGGGCATCCTGCGCTACTTCAATCCGGTGGGCGCGCACGAGAGCGGACGCATCGGCGAGGATCCACGCGGCGTGCCCAACAACCTGATGCCCTACGTGGCCCAGGTGGCGGTGGGCCGGCGCGCGCGCCTGTCCGTCTTCGGCGGCGACTACGACACGCCCGACGGCACCGGCGTGCGCGACTACATCCACGTGGTGGACCTGGCCCAGGGCCACGTCGCCGCGCTGAACCGGCTGCTGGCGACGCCCGGCTCGCTGCTGGTCAACCTCGGCACCGGCCGCGGCTACAGCGTGCTGGAGCTGATCGCCGCTTACGAGAAGGCCAGTGGGCGACCCGTGCCCTACGACATCGTCGCGCGCCGCGCCGGCGACATCGACAGCTGCTGGGCCGACCCGGCCCAGGCGCTGGCCGAACTGGGCTGGAGGGCCTCGCGCGACCTCGACGCGATGTGCGCGGACAGCTGGCGCTGGCAGTCCATGAATCCGCGCGGGTTCGACGCGGCGGCGTGATGGCCGCGCCGGCCGCGCGCCGGGTCGTCGCCGCGTTCGACTTCGACGGCACGATCACCCGCCGCGATACGTTGGTGCCGTTCCTCGTGCGGGTGTTCGGGCGCGTGCGCGTGGCCTCGACGTTCGTGGCGCTGGGCCTGCATGCGATCGGGCACGTGCTGGGCCGGATCTCGATCGACGCGCTCAAAGTGCGCGTGCTGCGCCGCCTGGTGGCGGGGCAGCCGGTCGAACGCCTGCGGTCGTTCGTCGATGCGCACGTGCGCGGCATCTGGCCGTGGCTGCGCGTCGACGCGGTGGAGCGGATCGAATGGCACCGCGGGCAAGGACATCGCCTGGTGCTGGTCAGCTCGACGCTCGATCTCTACCTCGCCGTCGTTGCCGCCGATCTCGGGTTCGACGACCTGCTCTGCACGCGTCTGGCCGTCGAGCGGGGCCCCGATGGCGTCGCCCGCTTCACGGGCCTGCTCGAAGGCGTGGACTGCACCGGCGCCGAGAAGCTGCGCCGGCTGCAGGCGCTCGTCGGAGACCTGCGCGACGTCGAACTCCACGCCTATGGCGACAGCGCCGGCGACCGCGAGCTGCTTGCCGCCGCCGATCACGCCCATTTCCGTCCCTTCCGAGGCTGAGGGCGTTCACCGGGTGGCCCCGCCACCTACAATCGACCTCATGGACTTGCCTTTCCAGGATCTGTGGCTTCCCGCCGTGCGCAACCGCATGGTGCTGTTCGCCAACCACGTGCTCACGGGCTGCCCGCCCGCGGTCGAGCGCCTGCGCGCGCATGCGGGCAAGGCCGTTCGCGTCGATGTGAGCGGCTGGCCGGGCCTGATCCCGGTGCCGCCGCCGCTCACGCTGCGCGTCACGCCGGCGGGCCTGTTCGAGGCCGTGGAGACCGCCGAGGAGGCGAGCGTCACGCCCGACCTCAACGTGCGCATCGACGCGTCCGAGCCCGGCAAGGTGGCTGGCAACGTGTTCAAGGGCGGCCTGCCGCCGATGTCCATCGAGGGCGACGGCGCGCTGGCGGCCGACGTCAACTGGATCGCGCAGAACGTGCGCTGGGATCCGGCGGCCGACGCCGAGCGCTTCTTCGGCCCGACCGTGGCCGAGGGCGTCAGCCGCGCCAGCAAGCAGTTCGCCCAGGCCGCCGACGTGGCCAAGAAGGCGATGGGACAGATGCTGGACATGCTCCAGGCGCGCAGCAAGTCGTGACCCTGGGATCTCGACGGACGAGGGGCTGACATTGCGCCACTTCGCCCGCCTCCTCTTCATCGGCTTCACGCTGCTGCGCTTCGGCGTGGACGAGATCGCGCTCGGCCGCGTGCGCCAGCCGTGGCTGCGCCTGCTCGCGCGCGTGATCGCCATCGGCCGCAGCTACGACGAGCCGCGCGGCCCGCGCCTGCGCCAGGCGCTGGAGCGGCTGGGCCCGATCTTCATCAAGTTCGGCCAGGTGCTGTCCACGCGGCGCGACCTGCTGCCCGCCGACATCGCCGACGAGCTCGCGCTGCTGCAGGATCGCGTGCCGCCGTTCGACGGCGTCGCCGCGCGCGCGCTGGTGGAGGCGGGGCTGCTCAAGGAGCTCAAGCGCAAGTTCGACGACGTGTTCGAGAGCTTCGACAACACGCCCGTCGCGAGCGCGTCCATCGCCCAGGTGCACTTCGCCACGCTCAAGGGCGGGCGCGAGGTCGCGGTGAAGGTGCTGCGGCCCAACGTGCTGCAGGCCATCGAGAGCGACCTGGCCATCCTGCACACGGTGGCGCGCTGGGTGGAGCGCATCAGCGCCGACGGCAAGCGCCTGCGCCCGCGCGACGTGGTCGCCGAGTTCGACATGTATCTGCATGACGAGCTGGACCTGATCCGCGAGGCCGCCAACGCCGCGCAGCTGCGCCGCAACATGGCCAGCCTGGACCTGATCCTGGTGCCCGAGATGCTGTGGGACTTCTGCACCTCGCGCGTGATGGTGATGGAGCGCATGTACGGCGTGCCGATCAGCCAGGTCGATCGCCTGCGGCTGGCCGGCGTCGACATCCCCAAGCTGGCGCGCGACGGCGTCACCATCTTCTTCACGCAGGTGTTCCGCGACGGCTTCTTCCACGCGGACATGCACCCGGGCAACATCCAGGTGAGCATCGCGCCGGAGAGCTTCGGCCGCTACATCGCGCTCGACTTCGGCATCATCGGCACGCTCACCGAGTCCGACAAGGACTACCTGGCGCAGAACTTCATCGCCTTCTTCCGGCGCGACTACAAGCGCGTGGCCGAACTGCACATCGAGAGCGGCTGGGTGCCGGCCGACACGCGGCTGGAGGCGCTGGAGAGCGCCGTGCGCGCCGTCTGCGAGCCGCACTTCGACCGCCCGCTGAAGGACATCTCGCTGGGCCAGGTGCTGCTGCGGCTGTTCCAGACCTCGCGCCGCTTCAACGTCGAGATCCAGCCGCAGCTGGTGCTGCTGCAGAAGACGCTTCTCAACGTGGAAGGCCTGGGCCGCCAGCTCGACCCGGAGCTCGACCTGTGGAGCACCGCGCAGCCTTTCCTCGAACGCTGGATGAACCAGCAGGTGGGCTGGCGCGGCTTCGTCGAGCGCCTCAAGGACGAGGCGCCACGCTACGCGCACTACATCCCGGCGCTGCCGCGCCTAGTGCACCAGGCGTTGTCGATCGCAGCGCACAGGCTCGAGGGCGACGCCGCGCCCGCGTCGGCCGCGCAGGTGGCGGCGCTGCTGAAGGAGCAGCGGCGCACCAACCGGCTGCTGCAGGCGGCGCTGTGGGTGGCGCTGGGCTTCGTCGTGGGGCTGTGCGCCGTGCGGTTGTTCGTCTACTTCCGCTGAATACGCCGTCTGGGGATGTTGTCATCCTGCGACTGCACGCAGGATGGCCGGCTGCGCGCGGCCAGTTGTTTCGTCACGAAAAGCCCTCATATTCAGGGTTCGCGAGCCGTTCCGCCGGGGTTTCCCACCCCCGTCGGCCCGGGCAATCTATAATTCCGAGTTAAGTTACAAAAGCCAAGCCATGCCGATCTACGCGTATCGCTGCGCTTCGTGCGGCCATTCGCGCGACGTGCTGCAGAAGATTTCCGATCCCGTGCTCACCACGTGCCCGGTCTGCGGCGCCGAGCAATTCCAGAAGCAGGTGACCGCCGCCGGATTCCAGCTCAAGGGCTCTGGCTGGTACGCCACCGATTTCAAGGGCGGCAGCGCGCCCGCCGCGCCGGCCACTTCCGGCGATGCCGGCGGTTCCGCCACGCCGTCCGCGCCCGCCCCGGCGCCCGCGCCGCCATCCGCCAGTGCTGCTGCGGCGTCGTCCGGTTCGCATGGCGGCGGCAGCTGCGCCTGCCACTGATCGACCACCGCCCCATGCACGCCACCACGGCCGCGTTCGCGCGCGGCGGGAGCCCTTCTTGAGAAAATACCTGTTCGCCGGTTTGCTGGTCTGGCTGCCGCTCGCGATCACGGTGGGCGTGCTCATGTGGGCCATCAACCTGATGGACGGCATGTTCCATGGCGTCCTGGTGGGCCTGCAGCGCCTGTTCCACGGCTCCGAGCACGCCGACGGCTCGCAGAACCTCGTCGACCTGCTGATGAGCGTGCCGGGCCTGGGCGTGATCCTGCTGGTGCTGCTGCTGCTGATCACCGGCATGCTGGTCACCAACATGGTGGGCGCGTGGTGGCTCAAGCAGTGGAACAACCTGCTGTCGCACATCCCCATCGTCAAGTCGATCTACGTGTCGGTCAAGCAGGTCTCCGACACCCTGTTCTCCACCAACGGCAACGCGTTCCGCGAGGCCGTGATGGTGCCGTACCCGCGCGAAGGCAGCTGGACGATCGCGTTCGTCACCGGCAAGCCGTCGGGCGAGGTCGCGGCGCAGTTGCCGGGCGAGCACGTGAGCCTCTACGTGCCCACCACGCCGAACCCGACGTCGGGCTTCTTCCTGATGATGCCGCGCGAGGCCTGCAGGCCGCTGCACATGAGCGTCGATGAGGCGTTGAAGTACATCATCTCCATGGGCGTCGTGTCGCCCCCGGCCGGGGTACTCGTCCCGCCGGAGGGGGCCGACCCCAATCGGGTGGGCTGAACGCCCCGAGGCTTTTCGGCGTTCAGTCCTGAGGGTGATCCCCCGCTCCGGCCTGCCACTCACCAGACCAAGCCCGCACGCCGCCACGAGGCGTGCCCGGCATCCGAACAAACCGTACCGATAAACGGAGTACCCCCATGCGAACCACCTACTGCGGCCTCGTCGACGACAAGCTGACCGGCCAGACCGTCACCCTGATGGGCTGGGCCCACCGCCGCCGCGACCACGGCAAGCTGATCTTCATCGATCTCCGCGATCGCGAAGGCATCGTGCAGATCGTCTGCGACCAGGACCTCGCCGAGAGCTTCAAGGTCGCCGAGAGCGTGCGCAACGAGTTCTGCCTCAAGGTCGTCGGCGTGGTGCGCGCCCGTGCGCCCGAGGCCGTCAACGCCAACATGCGCAGCGGCACCATCGAGGTGTTCTGCAGCGAGCTGGAAGTGCTCAACCCCAGTGTCACGCCGCCGTTCCAGCTCGACGACGAGAACCTGTCGGAAACGACGCGCCTCACGCACCGCGTGCTGGACCTGCGCCGCCCGCAGATGCAGAAGAACCTGATGCTGCGCTACCGCGTGGCGATGGAAGTGCGCCAGTTCCTCGACAAGAACGGCTTCGTCGACATCGAGACCCCGATGCTGGGCAAGAGCACGCCCGAAGGCGCGCGCGACTACCTCGTGCCCAGCCGCGTGCACGACGGCCACTTCTTCGCGCTGCCGCAGTCGCCGCAGCTGTTCAAGCAGTTGCTGATGGTGGCCGGCTTCGACCGCTACTACCAGATCACCAAGTGCTTCCGCGACGAGGACCTGCGCGCCGACCGCCAGCCCGAGTTCACGCAGATCGACATCGAGACCTCGTTCCTCACGGAGAACGAGATCCGCGACATGTTCGAGGGCATGATCCGCTCGGTGTTCAAGAACGCCATCGGCGTCGACCTGGGCCAGTACCCGGTGATGACCTACGCCGACGCGATGCGCCTGTACGGCTCCGACAAGCCCGACCTGCGCGTCAACATGGAGTTCACCGAACTCACCGACGTGATGGGCGACGTCGACTTCAAGGTGTTCTCGTCGGCCGCGACCATGGCCGGCGGCCGCGTCGTGGCGCTGCGCGTCAAGGGCGGCGCCGAGATCAGCCGCGGCGAGATCGACGCCTACACCGAGGTCGTGAAGATCTACGGCGCCAAGGGCCTGGCCTGGATCAAGGTCAACGACGTGGCCAAGGGCCGCGAAGGCCTGCAGTCGCCCATCGTGAAGAACCTGCACGACAAGGCGATCGCCGAGATCCTGGCGCGCACCGGTGCGGCCAACGGCGACCTGCTGTTCTTCGGCGCCGACAAGGCCAAGATCGTCAACGACGCCATGGGCGCGCTGCGCCTGAAGGTGGGTCACTCCGACTTCGGCAAGGCCAACGGCCTGTTCGAGGACAAGTGGGCGCCGCTGTGGGTGGTCGACTTCCCGATGTTCGAGCGCGACGACGAGGAAGGCCGCTGGAACGCCGTGCACCATCCGTTCACGGCGCCCAAGGACGGCCACGAGGACCTGATGGACACCGATCCGGGCGCGTGCATCGCCAAGGCCTACGACATGGTGCTCAACGGCTGGGAACTGGGCGGCGGCTCGGTGCGTATCCACCGCGCCGACGTGCAGAGCAAGGTGTTCTCGGCGCTGAACATCGACCGCGAGGACGCTCAGTCCAAGTTCGGCTTCCTGCTGGACGCGCTGCAGTACGGCGCGCCCCCGCATGGCGGCTTGGCCTTCGGCCTCGACCGCATCGTCACGATGATGACGGGTGCCGAGTCGATCCGCGACGTGATCGCGTTCCCGAAGACGCAGCGCGCGCAGGACCTGCTCACGGGCGCGCCCAGCATCGTCGACGAGAAGCAGCTGCGCGAGCTGCACATCCGCCTGCGCAACGCCGGGGCGGCGGCCAACGCCGGCTGAACGCCGTCCCGACCTGACCGGCCCAGCGCCGGTTCAAGGGCCTGCGCGCATCGCTTCGGCGACGACCGCGGGCCTTTTCATTTCCTGGTTCGCCGCGGCGTCAGCGCACGACCGTGTCGATGACGAAGCGCACGTCGCTGGACCACGGCGCCACGACCGCCGAGGTGCCCGTGAGGTCGCCCGGCTTGGCGCGGCCGCGGCCGCTCTTCGAAACCAGCGCCGTCACGACCACCTTGTCGGCGTGCAGGAAGCGGTCGGGCGAGCCGATCATCTCGCGCGTGCCCACGTCGAAGTCGAACGGCAGGTTGCTGACCTCCACGCGGATCTGCGCCAGCGGCAGTCCGGTCGGGTCGTCCGGCGTGCGCACGGTGACGAAGACGGTGTCGTCGGAGGCCACCAGGCCCGCCAGCTTCGGATCCAGCGTCACCCGGCCCGACAGCAGGGGCGCGATGGCCTCGGCGGTCGCGCTGGCGCCGGCCTGGGTGGCCGACGCCGACGCCGAACCAGCCGTCGCAGCCGTCGCGGACGGGAAGCGTCCATAGGCATCGGGCGCGAGCGACTCGCCCCGGCGGATGCGCTCCAGGCGTTCCTTGCGGCTCTCCGCGTCCTGCGCCGCGGCGATCTTGCCCTGCGCCAGGATTTCCTCGCTGCGCGCCCGCAGGCCCGCATGGCCCGAGATCAGGTATGCCGTGAAGCCGCCGACCAGCGCCAGCATCGCCACGGCGCCCCACATGCGCACTCGCATGGGCAGCCGGGGCGCCGGCGTGTCGGGCACGAGCAGCTCCATCAGCTTCTTCATCAGCGCCGCGCGTTGCGGCTCGGCTTCTTCGGCGCGCAGCAGCCCCTTGCTCTGGTAGTCGTCGATTTGACGCAACTTGGCCTGGATGGCTTCGACTTGAGGATTCATGGGGCAGGGGAGCGGTGAATCCGCCATTTTCGCAGGTCGGGCCCGCGGGGGTGCCCGGCGCCCGTCCGGCGGGGATTTGTGGCGACGCAACACCGGGTCATCGCGGGCTGCGTAGAATAGCAAATGAGAATCAATCGCATCCGCAGGGATAACAAATCCGGGGTCTCCATGCATCACGCCGCCTTCCGCCGCAGCACGCTGTCCGCGGCCGTCCTCCTGCTCGCCGTCGCCCGGCCGCACGCCCAGGCCGCCGCGGCGGCCGCGCCGGCCGCGAGCGCCCCCGAAGTCCAGGAAGTGGTCATCAGCGCCAGCGCCGACGCCTCGGCCGGCGGCCTGAAGGCGCCGTACGCCGGCGGCCAGGTGGCCCGCGGCGGCCGCGTGGGCCTGCTGGGCAGCCAGGACGTGATGGAGACGCCGTTCAACATCACCAACTACACCGCCAAGATCATCCAGGACTACCAGGCCGCCAGCCTGGCCGACGTGCTGCAGAACGACCCGGGCGTGCGCGTGACGCGCGGCTTCGGCAACTTCCAGCAGGCCTAC